>Ga0326728_10006582_pt1 | contig 31056 bp, 20 predicted proteins | sample MB3enrmetagenome_FD_207602 | JGI IMG/M metagenome (GOLD analysis project Ga0326728, IMG submission 207602) | Lab enriched peat soil microbial communities from McLean, Ithaca, NY, United States - MB31MN | ecosystem: Environmental > Terrestrial > Soil > Wetlands > Peat | place: USA: New York...
GGAAGCGCCATAAAACCATTTGGTGAATGGCTTCCCCATTGGGCGACATGAAAAGCGGCATGAAAAATCCGATCAAAAAAAATACTTTTGGGACAGTCTCGGCAGCGCCGCCCTACCAAGGACATGAAGATTTTTGTCATGCGCCCGATGAGGGAAAAATTCTCAATCAGTTCTTGCACTGCTGTTGCATTTTGGCACAAAATAGCGAGATTTTATGCAGACATGATTCCGCATACCGGATGAACAGGCAACAAATAAGTGGAATGGGGCCAAACGGCTGGCCTTTGCCGCAGGGTTTGTACGATCCGCGGTTCGAGCATGACTCCTGCGGGGTCGGGTTTGTCGTCCATATCAAAGGCGCAAAATCCCACAAGATCATCCGCGACGCCCTGACCATCCTGGTCAACCTCAACCACCGGGGCGCCTGCGGCTGCGAAGCCAACACGGGCGACGGCGCCGGCATCCTCATGCAGATGCCCCACGGTTTTTTCAAAGAGGTCTCGCGCCGGGACAAGATCAAGCTCCCGCCGTTGGGCGAGTACGCGGTGGGGATGGTCTTCCTGCCGCGCGATGCCAACGAACGCCGCACGTGCGAAACGCTTTTCGAGAACATCGTCGTGGAGGAAGGGCAGAAGTTCCTGGGCTGGCGGATCGTGCCCTGCAACAATGCGTCGCTGGGGGCCACGGCGCGGGAGAGCGAGCCGTGCATCCAGCAGGCCTTCATCCGGCGCAACGCCCAACTGGCCGACGACATGGCCTTTGAGCGCAAGCTCTACGTCATTCGCAAGCGGGCCGAGCGGGCCATGCGTTACGGCGCCCTCAAGGGCGGGCATTGGTTTTACATTTCCAGCCTCTCCTGCCGCACGCTGGTCTATAAAGGCATGCTGCTGACCGAGCAGATGGACGAGTATTTTCCGGATTTGCGCCACCCGGCCATGGAAAGCGCGCTGGCGCTGGTCCATTCCCGTTTCAGCACCAACACCTTTCCCAGTTGGGACCGCGCCCATCCCTATCGTTTCATCGCCCACAACGGCGAGATCAACACCCTGCGCGGGAACATCAACTGGATGCACGCCCGCCAGGCCATGTTCCAAAGCGAGCTGTTCGGCGACGATCTCAAGAAGCTCCTGCCGGTCATCAACACCGACGGCAGCGATTCGGGCATGTTCGACAATTGCCTGGAGCTGCTGGTTCTGGCCGGGCGCTCCCTGCCCCACGCCATCATGATGATGATTCCCGAACCTTGGCCCAATCACGCCACCATGAGCGAGGAGAAGAAGGCCTTCTACGAATACCACAGTTGCCTCATGGAGCCGTGGGACGGCCCGGCTTCCATCGCCTTCACCGACGGCCAGATCATCGGCGCGGTGCTCGACCGCAACGGCTTGCGGCCCTCACGCTATTACGTGACCAAGGACGATCTGGTCATCATGGCCTCGGAAGTCGGCGTGCTGGACGTGCCCGCCGAGCGGGTGCTGCAAAAGGGCCGCCTCCAGCCCGGACGCATGTTCCTGGTGGATACCGCCGCGGGCCGGATCGTGTCGGACGAGGAGTTGAAATACAAGATTGCCACCGAGCAGCCTTACCGCCAGTGGCTCAACCAGCACCTGCTGGATTTGGACAACGTGGCCGACCCCCCGCACACGCCCGAACCCTCGCACAACACCGTTTTGCAGCGCCAGCAGGCCTTCGGTTACACCTTCGAGGACTTGCGCATCCTTATGGCGCCCATGGCCCGCGACGGCGTCGAAGCGGTCGGTTCGATGGGCTGCGATACTCCCCTGGCCGTGTTGTCGGGCAAATCGCAATTGCTCTACAACTATTTCAAGCAACTCTTCGCCCAGGTGACCAATCCGCCCATTGACTGCATCCGCGAGGAGTTGGTCACCTCGGCGGAGACGACCCTTGGCTCGGAGCGCAATTTGCTCAAACCCAGACCGGTCGGGTGCAATCTCATCAAGCTGCACTCGCCCATTCTGACCAACGAGGATTTTGCCAAGCTTAAATACATCAACCAGGCTGGCTTCAAATCGGTCACCCTTCCCATCCTCTTCAAGGCGGCCGACGGCCAGGCGGGCCTGGCCAGGGCCATGGAGGATTTGTGCGCGCGGGCTTCCAGCGCCGTCGAAGCCGGGGCCAACATCCTGATCTTGTCGGATCGCGGGGTGGACGTTGAACTGGCGGCCGTTCCCGCTCTGCTGGCCGTGGCGGGGGTGCATCATCATCTCATCCGCGAAGGTTCCCGCACGCGCGTCGGTTTGGTGGTCGAATCGGGCGAACCGCGCGAAGTCCATCACTTCTCGCTGCTCATCGGTTACGGCGCCGGCGCCATCAATCCTTACCTCGCTTTTGAGACGCTCGACGACCTGATCCGGCAAGGTTTGCTGGGGGACATCTCGCACCGCCAGGCCTGCCAGAACTACGTCAAGGCCGCCGTCAAGGGCGTGGTCAAGGTCATTTCCAAGATGGGCATCTCCACCATTCAGAGCTACCGCGGCGCGCAAATCTTCGAGGCCATCGGATTGCACCCCTCCGTCGTCGAACACTTCTTCACCGGCACCGCTTCGCGCGTCGGCGGCGTCGGGTTGGATGTCATCGCGCGCGAGGCCCAACTTCGTCATCAGGCCGCCTTTCCCGACCGGCCGGTCAACGGCCGCGCGCTGGAGGCCGGCGGCAGCTACCAATGGCGGGCCGACGGCGAGCATCATCTCTTCAACCCGTTCACCGTCCACAAGCTCCAGCGGGCCTGCCGCAACGCCGATTACGTGGCCTTCAAGGAGTATTCCCAGTCGGTCAACGACCAGTCCCGGCGGGCCTGCACTCTGCGCGCGTTGCTCGAACTCAAAACCACCGGCCAGCCCGTGCCCATCGAAGAAGTCGAGCCGGTGGAAGCGATTCTCAAGCGGTTCAAATCCGGCGCCATGTCCTACGGCTCCATCAGCCAGGAGGCGCACGAGGCGCTGGCGGTGGCCATGAACCGCCTGGGCGGCAAAAGCAACACCGGCGAAGGCGGCGAAGACCCGGCCCGTTACCAGCCCGAATCCAATGGCGATTCCAAGAACAGCGCCATCAAACAGGTCGCCTCGGCCCGGTTCGGTGTCACCAGCCTTTATCTGGTCAACGCGCGCGAGCTTCAAATCAAAATGGCCCAGGGCGCCAAGCCCGGCGAAGGCGGCCAATTGCCCGGTCAAAAAGTCTATCCCTGGATTGCCAAAGTGCGCCATGCCACCCCCGGCGTGGGCTTGATCTCTCCTCCGCCACACCATGACATCTATTCCATCGAAGACCTGGCGGAATTGATCCACGACTTGAAGAACGCCAACCACCACGCCCGCATCAGCGTCAAACTGGTGGCCGAAGTGGGCGTCGGCACCATCGCCGCCGGCGTGGCCAAAGCGCACGCCGATGTCGTTCTCATCAGCGGGCACGACGGCGGCACCGGGGCCTCGCCGCTGACGAGCATCAAACACGCCGGCGTCCCCTGGGAATTGGGCCTGGCTGAGACCCATCAAACCCTCGTCCTCAACAATCTGCGCAGCCGCATCGTGGTCGAAACCGACGGCCAGTTGAAGACCGGCCGCGATGTCGTCGTGGCCGCCCTCCTGGGGGCCGAGGAATTCGGATTCGCCACCGCGCCGCTCGTGGCCCTGGGGTGCATCATGATGCGCGTCTGCCACCTCAATACCTGCCCGGTCGGCGTGGCCACGCAGGACCCCGCCTTGCGCAAAAATTTCACCGGCGACCCCGCCCACGCCGTCAATTTCATGCGCTTTATCGCACAGGAGACCCGCGAGATCATGGCCCAACTGGGCTTCCGCTCCTTCAACGATATGATCGGCCGCACCGACCTGCTCGAACCCAGGGAAGCCATTGACCATTGGAAGGCGCGCGGCCTGGATTTCACGAACATCCTTTACCAGCCCAAAGCGCCCGATGACGTCGGCCGCTATTGCCAGATTGCCCAGGACCACGGCCTGGAAAAGGCGATGGACAACGTCACCCTCCTCAAACTCTGCCAGCCCGCCTTGGAACGCCGGGAGAAGGTCACCGCCTCGCTGGAAATCAAAAACGTCAACCGCGTTGTCGGCACCATTCTGGGCAGCGAAATCACCCGCCGCTACGGCGTGGAGGGACTACCCGACGACACGATCACCATTCATTTCAAAGGCTCGGCGGGGCAAAGTTTCGGCGCTTTCATGCCCCGCGGCCTGACCTGGATTCTGGAGGGCGACGCCAACGACTATCTGGGCAAGGGCCTTTCGGGCGGCAAAATCATTGTTTATCCGCCGGAAGGCTCCACCTTTGTCGCGGAGGAAAACATCATCACCGGCAACGTCGCCCTTTACGGCGCGACCGGCGGCGAGGCCTACATTCGCGGCATGGCCGGCGAGCGGTTTTGCGTGCGCAACAGCGGCGTCTCCGCCGTGGTGGAATCCGTCGGCGATCACGGCTGCGAATACATGACCGGCGGCCGCGTGGTGGTGCTGGGGCAGACGGGCCGCAATTTCGCCGCCGGCATGTCCGGCGGCACCGCCTGCGTCCTGGACGAGACGGGCGATTTCCACCTCCGCTGCAACCAGCAAATGGTGCTGCTGGAGCCATTGCAGGACGCCGAGGAAATCGAGGAAATCCGCCTCATGATCCAGCGCCACGCCCATTTCACCCGCAGCCAGCGCGCCTTCAAACTCCTGGCGCTCTGGGAGCAGACGGTGCCCAAATTTGTCAAAGTCATGCCCAAGGATTACAAACGCGTCCTCCAATCCCTGCGCCGCGTCAAGCTGGCCGGCCTCAGCGGCGAGCAAGCCATCATGGCCGCTTTCCAGGAGAACGCCAACGACCTCGCCCGCGTCGGCGGCGGCTGATATGGGCCATCCCACCGGTTTCATCGAATACTTGCGCCAGTTGCCCCTGGACCGCCCGGCCCTCGAGCGCCTCCGCGACTGGCATGAATTTCACCTCCATCTCGACGAGCAGAAACTCCGCCAGCAAGGCGCCCGCTGCATGGATTGCGGCGTGCCCTTTTGCCACACCGGCTTCCTGCTCGCCGGCATGGCCTCCGGCTGCCCCATTCACAACTTGATCCCCGAATGGAACGACCTGATCTATCGCGGCCTCTGGCGCGAGGCCCTGGATCGCCTCCACAAAACCAACAATTTCCCCGACTTCACCGGCCGGGTCTGCCCCGCCCCTTGCGAAGGCTCCTGCGTCCTGGGCATCACCTCTCCCCCGGTCACCATCAAAAACATCGAATGCGCCATCGCCGACCGCGGTTGGCAGGAAGGCTGGATCAAACCCGAAGCCCCGCAATTCCGCACCGGCAAGAAGGTCGCCGTCGTCGGTTCCGGCCCGGCCGGCCTGTGCGCCGCCGCCCAGCTCAACCGCGCCGGCCATTGGGTCACCGTTTTTGAGCGCGACCAGCGCCCCGGCGGCCTGCTCCTCTACGGCATCCCCAACATGAAACTGGACAAGGAACTGGTCCAGCGCCGCCTGGACCTTATGGCCGCCGAAGGCATCGTCTTCCGCACCGAGACCGAAGTCGGCAAGGATTATCCGGCTGAAAACCTCCTGCGCGAGTTCGACGCCGTCGTGCTCTGCATCGGCGCCACCAGGCCCCGCGACCTGCCCGTCCCGGGCCGCCATCTCCAAGGCGTTCATTTCGCCATGGAATTCCTCCACGCCAACACCCGGCGCCTGCTGGACGGACCCAAAAACGGCTCTTTCATTTCCGCCGAAGGCAAGGACGTCGTCATCATCGGCGGCGGCGACACCGGCACCGATTGCGCCGGCACCGCCCTGCGGCACGACTGCAAGAGTTTGACACAATTGGAAATCCTGCCCCGCCCGCCCTTGGAGCGCGCCCCGGACAATCCGTGGCCCGAATGGCCCAAGGTCTATCGGCTGGATTACGCCCAGGAGGAGGCCGCCGCCAAATTCGGCGCCGATCCCCGCCTCTACCTGACCACCGCCAAAAAATTCACCGGCGATCCCTCCGGCCAAGTCCAGCAAGTCCACACCGTCGAAATCGAATGGAAGCGCGACCAAAACGGCCGGTTCACCGCCCTCGAAGCGCCCGGCACCGAGCGGACGCGGCCGGCGCAATTGGTGCTTCTGGCCTTGGGCTTTGCAGGCCCTGAACAGCCGCTCTTGGAACAACTGGGCCTGGAGCGCGACGCCCATTCCAACGTCAAAGCCGACTTCGACAAATATGCCACCAACATTCGCGGCGTCTTCGCCGCGGGCGACGCCCGCCGCGGGCAGAGCCTGGTCGTTTGGGCCTTCAACGAAGGCCGTGGCGCCGCCCGCGAGTGCGACCGCTTCCTCATGGGTGCCACCACCCTGCCGTGATAATGGGACGTTGAGACGGGGCTTTACGCGGCCTGCATCTTGGGATAAAGTGGCCGGCATGAGCACGATCACCGCCATTTTGGAAGCTGAAGCTGACCGGACATTGCACCTGCCCGTGCCGCAGGATTTGCGGCGTGGGAAGGTCAAGGTGAAATGAAACTTTATCTGGAAACGACCGTGCCGAATTTTCTATTCGCCGACGATGCGCCGGACAAACAGAATGCAACGGAGGTTTTTTTCGAGTGGTTGAAGATTTCGCCGGACAACCTTTACACCTCGGAACTGGTCTTCACCGAACTGGAACGGACGCCGGAACGATCATTGCGCCAGAAGCTCCTGAGCACTCTCTCCAATCTGGGTTGCGTCGTGTTTCCGATTACCCGCGACGCGGAGGGTTTCTCCGAGCGCTTGGTGGCGGAGGGAGTGATTCCCGATCGTTACCGGGACGACGCGGTTCACGCGGCATTATGCGTTTTACATGAAATGGATGTTCTGGTAACTTGGAACATGAAACATTTGGCCAATCCGCGGAAGATTGAGGCGATCAATCTAGTCGCCATGCGGGCGGGTTATCGCCCGATCCGCATCCACACGCCCGAGGAAGTGATGATGAAATGAAACTTTACCACGAATCCAAAGTCTTGCACGACGTGCGCCGCATCAAAGAGGAGATGTCAAAGGAAGCAGCGAGGGTCGGCCATGAAAAGTTTTACCTCTCGTTGAACGGGACGGCGGCGAGGTTGATGGCCAAGTATCGCACGAACAGGCGAAAGACGACGTGCCGGTGATGCGCAGACGCGCAAAAAGCCGGATGCCGTTGACCGACCCGGCTTGCTGGAAGCGCCAGTGGCGACCGCGCCTGAACCAAGTCCGGAGGATCATCCCTGGCCTCCGAACGCTTTTTTCAAAGAGTGGCCGACGTGCTGCGCGCCCTGCTTGCCCCGCCAAGGCCTGGCGGCGGCGGCCGACCCTGCGCGAGAGCAGTCCGGTTTGAAATGGATCGCAAACCCTGGAGATGGGCCGCTGAGACGGGGCTTTACGCGGCCTGCATCTTGGGATAAAGTGGCCCGCATGAGCACGATCACCGCTATTTTGGAAGCGGAAGCTGACGGGACACTCCACCTGCCCGTGCCGCAGGATTTGCGGCGTGGGAAGGTCAAGGTCGTCGCCACGTTGCAAGCCGAGCCGGAAACGGCCAGCCCAAGGGCGGAGGCGAAGCCGGCAACGCCGCTGGAGGCGCTGAAGGAACTGCGCAAGCTGGGCGGCCTGCGCCGTATGATTCCCGATCCAGTGGCCTGGCAGCGCGCGCAACGCCAGGAACGCCCCCTGCCGGGCCGGGACTGAACGATGCTTCTGGACAGCAACATCCTCAGGAAAGGAAATGACGATCAGTCTGAATGGATCGCCCGACGTCTGGGGATGGGCCGTTGGCCCGCGCTTCAAACCTGCCCGGCGCAAGGAGATGCACGAGAATTTAAAAAGTGAGGGCTGACACATACATGACACATACACTGCATTTGATGAATGAAATTCAGCAATCGCTATTGCGCTCGGGTCAGTTCGGTCATATATTATCCACATGGATTGTATATGCGAAACAGACTGTCAATTCTCTCCACGGGTGTGGACGGGTATTATGATTGACCGGCTGATAATTTTGCCCGCAAAGAACGGCATCAAACCCGGTAAAGTTGTTAGAAAATCGCTGACAACCCAACACAGATGAACACATTGTTCTTTCACTGATGCCCGAGATAAACGGATACGAACTCGGCCGACTTTTGGGCCAAGGCACCTTTGGCGAGACTTACGAGGCTGCGAAGGGAGGGCAACGTGTGGCCCTTAAGCTCATCCGAGAGGAGGCCGTGCTGCATGGCTGGGACGCGCGACGATTTGAACGCGAGGTCCGCGCGCTTCAGAAGGCGGTCGGCCCGAATGTGGTGAAGTTTATCGAATCAGGCGAAGCTCCACTTGGAAATGAAACGCGACTTTTCGTTGTTTTGGAATATCTGGAAGGACAAGACCTCTCGAAATATTTCCGCGCGTTTAAAAATCAGCTCGCGGAAGAGACGATCAAGAACATTTTGGTTCAAATTGTCGCGGGCTTAAGAATAATTCATTCACACAATATCATTCATCGCGATTTGAAACCAGCGAATGTCTTCGTCACGAAAGACGAAGAGATCAAACTGCTGGATTTCGGGCTGGTCAAGATGCTCGATTACACAACGCTGACAACTGCACCCGGCCAGCCGATTGGGACGCCGCTATACATAGCACCTGAGATACTTCGCGGTGATGAAGTGGATATCAGAGCAGATTTTTACTCGCTTGGCGTGCTCATGTACCATCTCATCACAGGTGGCCAGCACCCATTTGAGGCCAGGACACCACTCGAGTTGTATGCGAAAGTCGTAAACAATCCGCCGCTGCCTCCGACGCGCCACAATCAGTCAATCTCGTCCGAGTTTGAAAATCTCATACTTGTCTTGCTGTCGAAGCAGCCCTACGAGCGGACATTTAATCACGACGAGGTTGAACGTGCGATTCGATCCATACCAATCATAATCCCGCAAACCCCGCCAGCAATCGTAAGAACGAAGCGGACAGAATATCCCAAGCGTTGTTTCTTCCGACTTCTTCAAAACGAAAAGGGCGATGTTGAACGCTTTGTTCAGGCTGGCGGGAAAATGGATGCCATAGAATACCCCGCCAATTTTCTGCCTCGCCTACAAAACTCATTGGCTGGATATAGACAATTCGGGATTGAATATTTTTTTGATCCAGTGACATACCGCCTGACATATTCCTCGTTTGCCCAGACGGAGGGGCTCGTTAAACTCCCCTACGTGCCTGACCCGAACAACGTTTTAACGCCGCGCGACCTTCAAACAATCCAAGCCCTCCAAAAATACGCCCGCGGTTGCATTGACTGGCAGGTGAAATGGGGATGCGCGACGTTGGTCGCACCTTTTCATTTCTGCCACGATCTGGGGTCGCCATGGATAGATATTGACATCAAACTTATCGAAGAAGCCGTGAGCTACGCCAAGTCGTTGAAAGGTGCGCCGCCTGTTTTTGCCGGGCTTTGCTTGAACATCGAGCAATACACAGTTACGGCCAATCGGCTTGCTCTGCTGAATCGCTACTCGCGTGCGCGCGCCGACGGCTACTTGTTCTATGTCGATACAATTGACGAGCGCACAAACAATCCACTGCAACTTCGTGCTCTCTTGGATCTGCTTCAAATGTTTCAGAGGTTGAGCAAGCCAGTATTTGCATGCCGCGTCGGCACTCTAGGACTTGCATTGCTGGCTGCGGGTGTTGATGGGATTTCAAATGGCATCGCTTCGCTTTCGAGTTTTTCGGAGGCAAACCTGCTCATAAACCGCTCGACAGGCTACGACATGACGAAGAAATACTACGTCCCAGACATGATGCTCACCTTGCCAGCGCCCATGGTCGAAGACATTCTTTCGGACAGCCGCAATGCAAACCTGCGCTGCAAGTGCCCGCATTGCCAAGGCGCCGCACGAAATCTCGGCAGGGGAGCAAAACCACATTTCCTCTATGCGCGGACAAACGAAGTCAATCAACTTAACGCACTCCACAATAAGGCAGAGCGGGTTAGATGGCTTCAACAGCGGATTGATTCTGGCATCCAAGCGTGTAACCGAATAAGAGGCCAACAGTCGGTTGATCTACAGCCTGGTTACTATTCACATCTGCGAACCTGGCTGGATGTATTTTGTTAATCTCAACCCTGATTGCTTATGATGCGTCGTCAATGTGAAGCTCACATGGTTGAACCGGTCCGGCTGCTAATGCAAACCACGATGGGTCTTGACGCAATCACTGAGGAATTTTCCGCAGGCTACGGAACAGCAGATTTAGTCGGAGCCAAATTTTGCGCCAGAAGTCGTCAAGTTCGGCAAAAGGCAAAAACTCATGTGCCGATAGACCATCATCATTGGATAGAAGTGCTGCTTGCGTTCAACCGAAACGAGAGAATGTCCTACGATTCTCTTCAGCGGCGCATCACGTTTTCAGATAACACGCTTCGGAAAACAGTCCTGCCCGCGCTAACCGCGCTCGGACTTGTCGAAAGGAATAAGGACGGCTACGTCTGCTTGCTGAAAAACCCGCCATCACCAGCGCAGGAAATCGTTGCTGTTGAGTTGAAGCAGACGAGATGGCGCGAAGCAATTCTACAAGCCCGGCGTTACACTTATTTCGCAGACCGAACTTATGTTGCCGTCTGGAATGGCACGGCAGGGTTTATTGATCGTAGGCTGCTTTATAGATTCCGACTCGGTTTGATAGGAGTGGAGCAAGACCATGCCGAAGTCGTGGTTGAAGCACCACGGCGGAAGCCCCGGCAAGAAAAGATGCACCGTTATTGTGCTGAGTTCTTGTATAGCATCGCATTAGACTGTGGAAGCAAGCGACAAGATTGAAAACTTGTTGAAGGCGGAATTGATACGAACCAATTTGCAGTTGCACCGAGAGGCGACGTGAGAGGTGTGTCTTTCAGAATAGCGCTAGCTTTTCCCGTGAGTCAACGTGGAGGTGCCAAGCGATGGGCGGGACGCCCACCCCGCAATTTCAGCTTCGACGCCGGCTTGTCGTCGGTGTAAACAATGTCCGTGAGTCGTGTTCCGAAAATCGTGTCGGGGGGCCAGACGGGCGCTGACCGGGCCGCGCTCGATTTCGCCATCGAGCGTGGCATCCCGCACGGCGGCTGGTGCCCCAAAGGCAGGTGGGCCGAGGACGGCCCGATTGACGCCCGATACCACTTGCAGGAAACGCCCAGCGCGAACACCGTCCAGCGCACGGAATGGAATGCACGGGATTCCGACGGCACGGTGGTCTTTTCCATAGCGGAAGTTCTGACGGGTGGTTGCAAGGAGACGGTTGAGCTTGCCCGGAAACATGGAAAGCCGGTGCTCCATCTTTGCAAAGCGAACGGGGTTTCGGTCGCTGAACTGGCACTTCGGCGCTTCATCGCCGAACACGGCATCACGGTGCTCAACGTGGCCGGGCCGAGAGCCTCGAAGGAACCGGAGGTCGGGGACTTCGTGAGAGAGGTTCTGGACAGAACATGGCCATCCCGATGAAACCCCTGGAACAACCTGACAGCTTGCGGTTTTTTTGTTGATGGCCTCCGCGTTGAACTTAACATGCCGATATGGCTGACTTGACGTTCAAGTCCTTGTTCTGCGAAAGATTCGGATGCTCGTCCGAAGAATACGAAGAACGGGCTTTCTGGAAGTTGCTGTACTGGCACGCCCGAATTCTCGCACCTGTGATCCGAATCATCAAGCCGGACTTCTTCCTTGAAGATTTCAAGTTTATTCGCTACCTGGGTGACGCTGTGGACGCGCGCCAAGCTAAAGTGGACGTGCTGGATTTCAAGGACTTGGTTTGCAAACGCTGGCGATTGCTGCACACCGGCCTGAGAATCCGTGTTTCCCACCGGAAAGCACGACGGCTCGCTTTTCAACTTTTTGGCCAGGCCGACCAGGCTGCCGCCGACGCTTGGAAATCACTGAAGTAAGGGACTAATACGCAACGTGGCCTGTATCAGGGCAAGCAGGGCCAGGGGCCAACACAGCACAAAGGCCGCCCTCACCGCCCCAAGGGCTTCGCCAAAATCAAAGAACCCGCCCGATGCAACCAATCACCGGGCGGGTCTTATATCCCCAAACAACGAACAAAACATACACCGGCGGCCATATTTGTCAAGCGGGGCCGGCCCTGAATATCGCATCGGGGAAAAGCCTATTTTACGGCGTTTCACCCTTGCCGCCCCGCCACTTCTTCAACGCCGCGATGGCCGCCTGGCTCTCGGCCTCCTTCTTGCTCTTGCCCCGGCCGCGGCCCAATTCCGCCCCGCCATGAGTGACCACCCCCTCAAACTCCCGGTCGTGATCGGGGCCGCTGACGCGAACCATCTCATAGCGCGGCGCCTCCGCGGACTTGGCCTGCAAAAGCTCCTGCAATTCCCCCTTGGGATTGTCCAGCGTCGGAATGTCCTTCATCTCCCCGAAGGCGCGGTGGAAGCAACGCAGCACGAAGCCCCGCGCCTGGTCAAATCCGCCGTCCAGAAAGACCGCGCCGATCACCGCCTCGAAGGCGTCGGCCAGGGCCGAGGCGCGGCTGCGGCCCAGGTTGGCCTCCTCCCCACGGCTCAAAATGAGGTGATTCGGCAGCCCGATTTGCCGCGCCTGCTCCGCCAGCGCCCGCCGGTTGATCAATTGCGCCCGCGCCTTGGTCAGCGGCCCTTCGCTGACATCGGGAAACTTGTCGTACAGCTCCTGCGTCAAGATCAGGCCCAGCACCGCGTCGCCCAGAAATTCCAGCCGCTGGTTGTGCCGCACCATCCGTCCCCGTTCGTGCGCCACCGATGGATGGGTCAGCGCCAGACGCAACAGGCCCGCGTCCCGAAACTGGTACTGCATCTCCCTCTGGAGGGCGTTGAGGTCCGGCACAGACATCACTCCGCCACAGTTGCGCCCACGCTCTCCGCCGACGCCGGCGCGGCGGGCGCGGCGGGCGCCGGATTCAACCCATGGGCCAGGAGATCGGCGGTGGCCCGCTGCACCTCCTCCAGTTGATTCAATTGCAGGTTCGGATCGGCAATGGTGAAGACGTCGCCCGTTCCGGGATGCTCATAAATGAACACACGCCCGCCCTGGCCCTGGATTTGCTCCTTCACTTTAAGAATCCGTTTGCGCTCCAGCATCACCGCCAGGATGAAGCAGACCGCTCCGTGCCGCGGATCATTGGCCTCGATCAACTTCCGCAGCAGCGATTCGGCCGATTCCTTCCGGATGGCCTCGGCCGGCGCGGCCGGAGGCTGATGATAGACCCCCTGCCACTGCGAGATGAACCCCTTGCGCTCGCTGGCGCCCTCGCGGTACTGCGACTCCCAGCACTCCGCGCAGATGTCCAGCCGGTGATACTGCTCTTTCTCCTCGAAAAGCAGCGTATGATACGGCTGCTTATGCGCAAAGCTCTTCTCGCACGCCTGGCAGGCGCGGGCCCGCGACTGGATGTTCCATTCGTTCATCACTCTGCCCTCCATTATGGCCGGCGGCTCCTGAACGGCAATGATTTATTGGCGTCAATCCATGGCCATGAAAGCGGAAAAGGCGGGCCAAAGCGGGGCCAGATTCTTTTCCGGTTTGCGCATGTCCCTGTGTACGTGTGGGTTGCAAAGAATGAGCGGCCGCCTTGGGAGCGCCGCCAAGGGCGGAATCGGGCCTGAAAAAAAATCGCATTTTTCGCATTTTATGGAGTTGACAATTCCGGCTGAACTTGTAATCTTGGCCCTGACGATGCAGATTTAATCATGAATTTTATGAAAAGAATCCAAACCATTACAGCTTATCTCGTGGTGCTCGTGCTGGCCGGCGTTTCAAGTCTGAAGTCGGCTGAACCCGGTCATGTCCCAGGCAAGGCCACGGTCAGGTCCGTTAGCGGCGCATGCACCTACACCGATACCTCAGGGATGGCGCACAAACTCAGAGTCAACATGGAGTTGGATGCCGGGGCCACCATCAGCACCGGCCCGGATTCGTTTGTTTATTTGAACATCAATGGCTTGACCTCCTCCGTGCGTGTGGGCTCCGAGACCTCCATGTCCATCCCCACCATGGAACGGATCGGCGCCGCCCGCGACAGCGACACGGTGACCATGCTCGATCTGAGGACTGGCGGCATTGAAGGCAACGTCAAGAAGGTCGCCGCCAATTCCCAGTACGAGATCAAGACCCCGCACGGCGTCGCCGGCATTCGCGGAACGGACTTCAACATCACCGTTACGCTGCTGCCCAGCGGCGAATACCAGGTCACTTTCACCAGCGTGACGGGGCAAATCATTGTTTCGGCCATTGTCAACGGCGCCTCCGTGGTCCGCACGCTCAACGATCATGAGTCCTGGACGCCGGGGTATGGGGACGTTGTCCCGACGCCCGTCAAGTTGCTTGACACGTATCTACGCGAAATCGACGACATGATAAATTATCTTCAACAGACCGGGCTTCCGACGGTCACGGTCCCGGAAAAATATCCCACAGGAAATCCTCCGGGGGGCGGTTCATCTTCGCCGCACAAGTAAGCTGGGGCGGGTCAGTTTGAATTTCAGCCCGGAGTAACTTGCGTTGCTCCGGTTTTTTTGCTTTGCTCATGGCCGTGCGCCTGAAGTTTCTCAAGTCGCCCACGGTTCTTATCGCAGCGCCCGTCATCCTGGGCGTCTGCCTCCTGGAGCGAGCGCGCGTCCCAGTGCTGCAGCGATTCGAATTGATAACCTTTGATGGGCGCGTGCATCTGGCCCATGATTTTCCGGCGGCGCACGCAAAAGTCGCGGCCAATCTTGGCCTGGTGGAAATCAGCGACAATACCATCTTCGAAGTCAAAAACGGAAAACTGGGCTTCGACTACGGGCTGTACTGGCCGCGCGATGTGTACGCCGCCGGGTTGAAGGAACTGACGCTGGAAGGAGCCAAAGCGGCGGCCTTCGACGTTCTTTTTGCAGAATTACGCAACGATCACGCGCTGGTCACGGCGCCGGATGGTTCCATCATCAGTCCGGACGATCTGTTTGCCCAACAGATCAAACAATCGAGCAACGTCATTCTTGCCGCCGATTCGGACGTGATGCCGCAGCGGAAGTTCCGCCGGCCGGCCTGGGCGGTGGCCAATATCTCCGTGGATCGCGACCCGGACGGCGTGCTGCGGCGGGACCGCGCCTACCACGATTATCACGACTGGCACTCCATCATCTTGCAAATGGCCGCGGCCATGAATTGGGATCTCGCCAGAACGGTGATCCAGCCGGGCAAAATCACTTTTGTGTCCAAAAAGGGGATGACGAAATCATATCCCACCGATGACAGCGGGAGGATGACGACCACCGACCTTCTGAACACGGTGCCGCCGGACATTCCGCCAAAAATAGCGCCCTTCCGGATGTTCCGGGCCTGGAGCATGGGAATCCTCCTGGCGGCGCGTGAACTGAATCTTGACTTGGAGCATCCGGTTTTTCAACCGGGCCGCGTCGTTCTCCAAAGTCCCAATGGCCTGACCCGTTCCATTCCGGTGGACAACGAGGGATATTTCTACGTGGATTGGTCGCTCAAACAAAACGATCCGCAAGTCGAGAAAGGAGCGTTTGAGAGCTTGCTGCAGGCGCTCATTGACCGCAAAGGCGGCCGGGCGGTGAGCAACACGTGGAAAGACAAGCTGGTGGTCATTGGCTCGACGGCCACGGGCAACGATCTCTCCGACGTTGGGGCCACGCCGCTGGACACGAACACGTTTCTTGTCACCAAACACATCAACGTCGCCAATTCCGTCATCACCGGCCGGTTCGTGCAGGCGACGCCGCTGTGGTTGAACCTGCTGCTCATTGTCATGGTGGGCAGCTTCTCCGCCTGGATCACCTGGGTGGTGGAGCGGGCCTACAACGGCTCGCTGCTGATGGTCGCCTTCGCCGCCCTCTACATCGCTCTGTGCGTCTGGCTCTATGTGGCATTTCGGGTTTGGGTGCCCATTGTCCTGCCCATTTTCCTGGCCGGGTTTATCACCCACACCTTGGCCCTGGTCCACCGTGTCCGCTTTGAGCAATCCCAGAAGAAGTTGATCAAACAGCTCTTCTCCCGCGTGCTGTCCCCGGACGTGGTCAACGAACTTTTGCAGGTGGAAACGATCCAGGTCGGCGGCCAGCGCCGCGAGATCACGATCTACTTCGCCGACGTGCGCGGATTCACCGAAATGACCGACCTCATGCAGGCCCGAGCCGCCGAATACGTCAAGGCGCACAATCTCAGCGGGGCCGAGGCCGAGGCCTATTTCGACGCCCAGGCCAAGGAAACCCTCGAGACCGTCAGCACCTATCTGAGCATCATCGCCGACGTCGTCAAGAGCCACAAGGGGACGCTGGACAAGTACATTGGCGATTGTGTCATGGCCTTTTGGGGCGCTCCTTTGCCCAATGCGCATCACGCCTTGCACGCCGTGCGCGCCGCCATCGAAGCCCAACGCGCGATGTCCGAGTTGAATCGCGAGCGCCAGAGGATAAACCAGCAGCGCGAAGAGGAAAACACCGGGCGCGCGCAAAAAGGGCTGCCCTTGCTTGCCCCCTTGCCCGTGCTCTCGATGGGCACGGGCATCAACACCGGCTTGTCCATCGTGGGCTTTATGGGTTCGGAAACCCACCTGCTCAACTACACTTCTTTCGGGCGCGAAGTCAATCTGGCCAGCCGCTTGGAGGGCGTTTCCGGCCATGGCCGCATCATCATCGGCGAGGCCACATACCGCGCCGTGCAACGGGACGATCCCCAACTGGCCGGCATGTGCCTGGATTGGGGGCTGCGCAAGGTCAGAGGATTCCGCGATCTGGTCCGCATTTACGAAGTGGTCTGGCAGCCCGAAACCGGCGTCCCGCAGCCGCCGGGAGAGAACACCGACATCCGTGTCACCCGCCCCGCCCCCGCCTCAACCGCCTCCGCTTCCCAATCTTGATTGGGGCAGGAGCCGCGCAATGATGATCAGCAGCACGATGACGACCAGCGCCAGAACCGCCCAAAACACCAGGCCGCCCTGGCCGGGCGCACGGCTTTCGCCCCACGACGTTTTCCTGAGTTGTTGTTCGCCGGCCAAAGACGCGGTTTTTCTCTCCGCCGCCAGCAATTGCTCCGCGACGAGGCTCAAATCGTAATCCGGCGGCGGCACGCGCGGATTGCCATAGTAAAGAAAAAGTTCGTCCCCCGCCTTGGCTTTGAACAGCACGCGCGTGGCGGGATAAAACAGCGAGAATTTCTCCAGTGCGATGGGCGGATTGTCCCCGTTGTCCGTTTCGAGGAGCAAGCTGTCCCCTTGCGGCGGGCCGTTCAAGCTCAACGCGAATTCCTTTCCTTTCCGTTCCGGCGTCTGCGTCCACAACGCGCCGCCCAGTTCGCGGCGATATTTCCCCCCCCGCTCGTCGGTCAGGTCCTCGGACAGCGACATCGCGCGCCGGAAAAGCGGTGTTTTGGCGGCGCAAGCCAATCGCTCAATCGGCAGGTTCGCGCGCGGCAAGCGGATGATCCACCGGCTCAGTTTTGGATGCTTGAGGTCGTTGGTCGCCCGGACAGCCGGCGTGAGCGCACGGCGGATGGACGTGCGCTCGATGATGTAGGGCACTTGATTGCCGCCGCTCATGACGCGCAAGTCGGCCAAATCCGCCTTCGCATGAGCCAGCGCGTCCAGGTCCAGCTCCAGTTCTTGCGCGCCCGCGCCGGAAATTCTCAGCGGCTGGCGGAATCTCCATCCCGCAACGTCCAGCGGCGCGCCCGCCGCTTCCAGTCCGGGCAACACTTCCGGCGGGCGATAATCCGGATTGTCCGAGGGCGCCGGGATTTTGATCGGCGAGACCGCCACGGATTTCAGATTCATGCCCAGCGCGGCCAGATCGTAACGCGGCGCCTCGCAATGGCTGTTGCCGGTCAGCAGATGAAAAGTTCCCGCCTCTCGCGCCAGAAAAACCAGATAAACCGGCCGCCGCTCCACGCTCACCGTCGAAACGGGCAGCGGCGGGCTGTCGCCGTTTTTGATGAACAGCACCAATTCGCGCGGGCGCGCCTGCGTTTCCAGCGGGATGGAAAGATTCTCCGCGCCGGGCTGGCCCTCCACGGCGATGCGATAAACCGCGCCTTGCCCGATCGTTTGTTCGCGAATGGAATCCTCCGCCATTCGCGCGACAGCGACGGAGACGGGCCGCATGAAAAGCGGCTCGGCCGTTTCGAGCCGCAAACCGGCCACGCTCAAATTCGCCGCGCCCAGATTCAACGCCAGCCGCGATTCGCCGGGGCTTTCGTCGCGCTCGGCTATCCTGACGGCCATCCATTCCCCCGGCACAGGCTCCGCCCTGGCCGCATGGACGCGCGCGCCGGTGAACGGAACCGGCTGCGAACGCCGGTCGCTGACCGTGAGCCGCAGCCATTTTGCAACCGCCGGCGGCCATGAAATTTGCAGGCGGCTGGCGCCGTTGGGCTGGCGAAAAATCGGCTGGCCTTGGGCCAGAAGTTGCCAGCCTTCGCCGTCGTCCGAACTTTCCACGCGCACGGCCTTGATGAAATCGTTCGCCGGCGATTCCAGCGTCACCGCATCCAGCGGTTGCGCCAGTCCCGTTTCGATGGTGATGACGGTGTTGACCGGATTCAGCGCAAGGCGAAACGATTTGGCCGCCTGCGCCGTTCCCGCCCCCGGCGCCGGCCGTTCAATCAGATAAGGAATCTCGTGGCCCGCGCCGTCGTAGAGCCGCAAGTCCTCCAGCCCGGCGCGCCCCGCGTCGAGCGTTTCGACCGGCAGGTTGATTTTCAAGAGTCCGGCGGCCGGAACGTCAAACGATTGCACCCGCCGCCACTCCGGGGGCAGAGGGGCGGCCGCCGCGCAAAGGCCGAGGATCAGCGCCAAAGCGCAAAACCACCCGGCCGCTGAATCATGGGGGCGTGGCATTTTGGCCTTCCTTCTCCCGGCCGCCGGCGGCGAAGAATTTTTGATAGGCGAACGAGGCGAGCATGACAATCACCGCCACGCCGATGAACGCGCCGATCCGGGAAAGCTGGTCCAGACGCGCCAGGTCGTGAAAAAACAGTTTGAGCAGCGTCACACACAGCAGGCCCATGGCCGCGTAACGTCCGGCGGGAATTCTCTGGACGATCCCGTGAACCAGCAGCGCCAGCGCGAACAGCGCCCAGGCGATGGAATAAGTCATGTCGCGCTCAAAGCTGCCGCTGAATTGAAACGTCAGCGTCGCGCCCGGCAGGCTGAAATAATCGGCGATTTCGATGTTCAACAACAGAAAGGCCAGCACCACCCCCAGCCCGGCGAGGATGGGCGGCGCGTTGATTTTTGCGATCATGGCCCGCGGCGGCGCCAGCAATTTCGCGCCGGCGAACAGACAAACGGCCGCCACGCCGTAGGCGTAAAGATACCAGTTCAAAATCGGCGTCGCGGCGCGCCGATGATATTCCAGCACGGCGGGATTGAGCGCCAGGCGGACGAAGGCCGCGCCCAGCAAGCCCGCGCCCGCCAACCGCAAGCCCGGATGCGGCACGCGATGGAAGAGCCACAACAAGGCCGCCCCTTCCAGCGCCCAGCCAATGGTGATCCATTGCCGCTCGAATTGGATCGGGAATATCAGCGTGATGAAAAACAGCGCCACCCCGCCAAACCAGGCGAGCTGCGTCATGCGAAACTTGTTTTCAACCGCCATCTTTTTCAGCACGACGGCCAGGCTCAATAATCCCGGAAGCGCAAACGCGGCGGGCAGCAACCCCATGAATGATGCATTCGGATAAACGGCCTTGACCAGACGGTGAATGAGAAAAAATTGCAACGGCCCGGCCATGGCGGCGGCGGCCCACGGAACCGTTTTGTTTTCAAACTGCCGCAAAAACAAAAATGGAAACAGCGCGAACGCGGCGAAGAAAATCAGATACCACCCCAGCACGAGGTGCGGCGCTTGTTGTGGATTGGCCGGATCGAAATGGTTGAAGTGCCAGGCGCATTCGAGCGAAGTCACGCACGCCAGGCCGATGGCCGGCATCCAGTCGAGCGCGAATAATTTCGTCACGCCCAGCAACAGCGCCACCAGCAGCAAGGCCAGTCCGAAAACCGGCGACGGGTTTGTCAGCGGCAGGCGCAGGGTGGCCATGATCAGCAGCGTAAACGGCAGCACGACGGAGCAGGCGGGCAGCATCGCCGCCACGTCGCCGGGCGCGGCCGGGGCGCCGCCGAACCTGGCGCCGGTCCTCAGCGCCTCCGGTTTGAATCTTTTCACCAGCCAGACGCCCGCGGCGACGAAGAAAACAGCGAACGCGCCCAGCAGGAAAAACGAAACGGGCAGGCCGGTGAGATTCGACGGAATTTTGAAGATCAGCGCGCCCAGGGCCGCCAGCGTCAGCAGCAGCGCCGCCAGCACCGGCAACAATGTGGCCGTCAGCACCGCCAGCGCGATGGCCAGCACGTCCACCAGCAAAACAAAGGGCCAGACGATGAACACTTCCGCCAGTTTGAACACCGGCACCAGCGCCAGCCCCAACGCGAGAAGCGGAAAAACGTGGATCGCCCAATTTTGCGCGCTCGCGCCGCGCCGCCGCCGCAGCAGCGCGGGCCAGGCCGAATGCAACACCGCGAAGAGAAAATAAAACGCCAGCGCCGCGTTGAGCAGTTCGTTCGTCAACGATTCCGAAGTCCACAACGCCAGCAGGCCGAAAACGGCGAAGCCCGAGACGGCCTGGGCGGCGGCGAGCCGGTTGTCCAGCCACGCCAGCGCGACGGCGACAAGGTCAACGAGAAACACAAAACCGAACATCAGCCACGGGCGTTGCGCCAGCGGCGCAAAATCCAGGAACCACGCCGTGAAGGCCAGCGCGACGAACACCAGGCCAAGGGCCGAGCCGGAAAGCCAGGGGTTGACCTGGCCGCGGCGTTTGGCCCACCCGCTGGCGGCCAGCCAAAGCGCGTTGAAGCCAAGCAGCACGGCCAGCGCGATCAATATCTTGCCGCCCTCAAAGTATTTTTCTTTGACGAAGAATTCTCCCGCCCAGGCGATTTGCATGACGGCCGTCCCCCAGGCGGCCAGGGCGGTGAGAAAATCCCAGCGGCGATGCAGCGCGACCACCATCAGCCCCGCGTCCAGAATGGCGATGTAGCCGAAAAGGCCGGCCGGATTGTCCACTCCGGTGGAAAGCAAAACCGGCGTGAGAAATCCGCCCAGCATTCCGAGAATGGCCACGACCAGCCCCTCCAGCCGCACGGCCAGAAAAAACGCCGTCGTCGTGATGAGCGCCATGAGCAGAAACGTCGGCACCAGCCCGAAAAACTCAAAATGGTAAAATGACCGGCAGGCAAAGGTGACGGCGTAAAGAGTGAGAATCCCCGTCGCGCACAAGGTCTGCGAATGCGTTGGATAATTTTTCCGCGACAGGATAACCCCCCCGACCAGCAGCCCCAGTCCGGCCAGGAAACCGATGGCCACGCGCAATTCAGGCGGAATGAGATTCTTGTCGAACGAGTATTTGACAAAGAACGCCAGGCCCAGGAACAGCGCCAGTCCGCCGACCCAGGCAAAACCTTTCACGCCCATGAATTGCTCCCAATTGATCGCCGGAGCGGGTTTGGGCGGCGGGGTCGAAATCGGCGGCGGCGTTGACGCCATCGGCTCCATCGGGGCAATGGGCGAAGGCTTGATGAACGTTGGCAGCCGCGAAATGACCGGTTCCGGCGCGACCACCGGTCCCGGCAGGATCACGGGTTCTGGCGGAATCACCGGTCCTGGTGGAATTACCACTGGCGGCGGCGCGACAATCGGCGGCGCAACGGCCACTTTTGCTTGCACCGCCGGCGCGGGTTGGATTGCGGGCGCGGTTTCTTTTTCCCGTTTCAGCCGGAGAATTTCCAACTCAAGGGCGTCGAGGTGGCGTGAAAGCTCGTCAATGCGCCGGCGGGCGTCATTGGCCCGCGCGATCAGCCAGCCGACCAGCGCAACGGCTCCGCCGACCACCGCCAACATGACCAACGCTATCAACTCCATAAACTCGGTTCCTTTCCCCTGACGCCGCACGGCGCAACCCCACGGTCCATTGGTGAATTCACAGGCTGAGTTTTCAGGCTATTTCGCGCCGAACGCAAGGAAAATCGGGCGGTGCCTTAATTTGGCAACCATTCGCGTTGCGGCGTAATTTCGAGGCAAAAAATCGGCGTTGACGGAACAGCCGGGCGGGACTTGAATTGTGCCATACAATCACTGAACATGGGCTTCATAATCGAAAACCTGCGGCTGCGAGATTTGGTGGCCATCGTCCGGCAGAACCAGAAATTCTATGAGGATTTCTGCGTGTATTTGAAGCAGCACGGTTATCAAGGCGTTCACGCGTTCATTAATGAGCCCTCGGATGCGAAAGCGACAAAGGCCATGCAAAATTATTTGGCCAGGCAGAGTGAAATCCAATTGCTTGATGGTCTGGCCAGACCTTACAAAGACGCGACGGCAAAATGGTATTTTCTGGCGTGGATTCTACGGGACGCGCCTGCTCAACGGCTGCAACCTCTCCTGACTTCAGTTCCAGGCGAATCTCTGGCTGAAAAGCGCGCAAACCTCTTAAACCAGTTGCGCAAGTTCGTCGGGCCGTTGTTTCCCCAGGCGGAGAGTTGGTCGTGGCCGGCGTTGTCCGAAGTGATGCTGGCGAGACTTGAGGGAAGTCGCCGGGCGCTCAAAGGAACGAAATTTGAAGGGCTTGTTCGCAGAACGTTCCGAAAAGTTTTTGAGAGATGCTCCGTTCGACTTGAGATCGGAGACGGCGAAAAGCGAATCAGCGACGAAACATTCGACGTGCAAATCATCGGGAAGAAGCGAACGATACTTGTGCCGGTCAAAACACGCGAAACCATGGGCGGCGGCCATGCCAATCTGTTCACACGAGATATTTTCAAGGCGATTTCGGTGGCGCATGAGAATGAATATGAGTGCTTGCCAGTCATCATCGCCGAGTCTTGGGGCGGAGACCTGAAATCCCTCCGGTGCGAGCATTGGATTTATCTTCGCGCCAATCCCAACCAGCTCGAGGCCATCGAACCGATGCTCGAAAAAGAGGTGGAAAAGTTGATTCCCTTTTTCAAGCGGTTTGCCTGATTCATGCCAAGCCAAACGCCAGTTGGCTTTTTTCGAGTCGCTTCCTGGCGAGGGCGCAGTATTCATCGCTGCAATCAATTCCGACAAAGTGACGCCCGAACTGCTGGGCGACGATTGCAACCGTGCCGCTCCCGGCAAACGGGTCGAGCACCAAATCATTTGGCCTGGTCGCGGCCATGAGACAGATTTGGACCAGCTTTTCCGGGAACACGGCAAAATGAGCCTCCGGGAATTTTGACAAAGGTATCTGCCAGACCGTTCTCTTGTTTCTGCCCAACGGATGAAACGCCTGATCCCATCGCGCATTGTGGAGATTGGGATTTCCGCCGTTCTTGCCTTGCTCCGGCGTTCCTCCGCGTTTTCCGAAATGCCCGCGCCCGCCCATCATCCGGCTCTGGTCCGAAAAGGTGACGTGAGGTTCACGAATTGCGTCCGCGTTGTAAAAATAATCCGGCGACTTGGAAAACATAAAAACGTATTCGTGATCCGTCGTCGGACGGTTCTTCACAGAAGCGGGCATGGCGTTGGTTTTATGCCAAATGATGTCAGATCGGAGTATCCAGCCGATGCTTTCCAAGGCGAAGACAACGCGCCACGGCATTCCCAGCAACCTCCCGTCCTTGTATTTGTCCCCAAGGTTCAACCACAACGTGCCGTCCATGGCCAGCACGCGGAAACATTCCCGGAAGACGCCCGCCAATCTTTGCACGTAGGATTCTGGCGAAGCCTCATTTCCAATTTGCAGTCCCGCCCCATAATCCCGCTGCTGGTAGTAAGGCGGACTCGTGACGATGACATTGATTGATTCGTCAGGCATCTCGCACAACGTGGACTCCGCATCGCCGCAAATGATGGCGTCCACGTAATGGCCAGCCGCCGTCGAGCGGACGCCTTTCAACTGCGATTCCTCACGAAGAATGTGAACCGATTGATGGCGGGTCAACGGATACGCTGGTCTCTTTGCCTTGCGCATAACGCAATACTATATTGGGCAAGGATTTCATCAAGGTGAAAGTAGCGTTGCAGGCAATCTTTCCTCTCCATTTAACCGGGAAAATATGGTGCTTGTATCCCCTCGAAACGGCCGCCCTGTCTCACGCCTGCCATTTTCCCGGCGGGAGGAATGATTTGCCAAAATGTGCGGCGGGCCGGTAATATCGCCGGGCTATGAGATGGATGGCTCTTCCGGCATGGTCGCCGGCTTTAACTGGAACCTCCCGCTTGGCGGGGCCGGAGGTTTGGTGAATGCGCTCCCAGCCAACGACGCGGGCAAGGACCCGCCGCCCGCCGCCGCCTCGGAAAAGCAGCTCCTCCTCTCCCGCCTGCTGGAACGGCTGGCCCATGAAATCCGCAATCCCCTCAGTTCGCTCGACATCCACCTGCAATTGTTGGAGGAGGACCTCGGCCAGTGGCCGCCCCAAATCAAAAACCAGGCGGCCGCGCGCCTGGAGATCATCCGCGGCGAATTGCGGCGATTGGAGAGCACGGTGGATCAATTCATGCGCCTGGCCGGGCCGTCGGAACTGAACCTGGCCCCGACCGATCTGGCCAAAATCGTGCGCCACGTTTGCGATCTGTTGCAGCCGGAAGCCGCCACCCGCCACATTGACCTAACCGCCCAGATCAGCCCGGAGGTCCCGACGCTCCGGGCCGACGGCGGACAATTGATTCAAGCCTTGCTCAACCTGGTCATCAACGCGCTCCAAGCCATCGAAAAGGAAGGCCGCGTGGCCATCGCCGCCCGGCGCGAGGGCGACTGGTGTTTGATCGAGGTGCGCGATTCCGGCCCCGGCGTGCCGCCGGACCGGCTGACCACCATCTTCGAGCCTTATTTCACCACCAAGCCGCAGGGCAAGGGCATCGGGCTTTGGATCGCCCAGCAAATTGTCACCGCCCACCGCGGCGCCATCCATGCGGCCAACGCGCCCGCCGGCGGCGCCCTCCTGGCCATCCGGCTGCCCCTGGCTCCAGAAGCCCCGCCAACATGAACAAAGCGCGTGTCAACATCTTGGTGGTGGACGACGAGCGCGGCCTCTGCTCGGGCATCCAGGAAGCCTTGCGCCGCGAGGGCTACACCGTCGAGGCGGCCCACGACGCCGCCGGCGCGCAGCATTGGACCGAAACGCGCCTGTTCAACATCGTTTTGACCGATGTCAAAATGCCCGGCCTGGACGGCTTGGAGCTGGTGCGCCGCGTGCGGGCGAAAAGCCCCGACACGCTCTGCATTTTGATGACCGCCTACGGCACCGTCGGCGACGCCGTGCAGGCGATGAAGGAGGGGGCTTACGACTACTTGTCCAAACCGCTGGACATGCAGCGGCTGCGCGCCCTGGTCAACAAGGCGCTGGAATTCCAGGCGGTGGTGGCCGAAAACCACGAATTGCGCTCCCGCCTGGAGCGCACTTCCGAACCCGGCGCTCTGCTGGGCGAAAGCGAGGCCATGCGCGCCGTTGTGCGGTTGATTGATGAAGTGGCGCAGAGCGACGCGACCATCCTGATCGAAGGGGAAAGCGGCACGGGCAAGGAATTGGTCGCCCGCGCCATTCATCTGAAAAGCAAACGCCGGGACCGCCCTTTTGTCTCCGTCAATTGCGCGGCCCTGGCGGAACAACTGCTGGAAACCGAACTCTTCGGCCACGCCAGGGGCGCCTTCACCGGCGCGGTGGCCAACAAGCCCGGCCGCTTCCAATTGGCCGACGGCGGCACACTCTTTCTGGACGAAATCGGCGACCTTTCGCCCAAGGGCCAGGGCGACCTCTTGCGCGTCTTGGAAGACGGCGCTTTCCGCATGGTCGGCGGCACCGACCTGATCCGGGTCAACGTCCGCGTCATCACCGCGACCAATAAACATCTGCAACAGGCGATGGAATCGGGCAAGTTCCGCGAGGACTTGTTCTATCGCCTCCAGATTGTCCCCATCACCGTGCCGACCCTGCGCGAGCGTTCGGAAGACATCCCCATCCTCATCGAGCATTTCCTGGAACAATTCACCGCCCGGCACAAACGCCGCCGCAAACGATTCTCACCGGCGGCGATGGAGATTTGCCAGCGCTTCCCCTGGCCCGGCAACGTCCGCCAATTGCGCAACGCCGTTGAACGGCTGGTCATCACCTTGCGCGGCTCCACCATTGAGGCCGCCGACCTGCCCGACTTCCTGCGCGGACACGACCAGAGTTCGACCACTTTCACCGTGCGCGCCGGAATGCCACTGGACGAAGTGGAGAAGTTGCTCATTCGGCAAACCTTGACCCACGTGACCAGTAATCGCGAAGAAGCCGCCAAGGTCCTCGGCATAAGCCGCCGCACGTTGCAATACAAGCTCAAGCAATACGGTTTGCTCAAAACGGCCGATGAACCCAATGCGCCGCCCGCCTGAGTCCGCCAACGGTTGCACAGGACGGGGACCGTTGGTGCAGAAATTGCCCAAAAGGCCCTTTCGCCGGGGTGGCTGTTTTTGACCACCCGACTTCTGTTTCAGATTTAAGACATTGTTGCACAATGGATTACACAAGTCCGGCCGTTTCTGGCATCGGCCTTGCATATAAAGCAGCCGTGACCAAGAAAAGTCACATTGAACTCTAACGAATTGAATATGAATAATCCACCAGTAACACCCCAAGCTCCCGTTGTCCCCGCCACGCCGCCCCCGGCGCCTGTGGCGTCGCCACCCACGTGCGCCTGCGCCACGCCGGCCGCTCCAGCCGCTCCCAAACCGGCCGCGGCCACCCCGCCCGCAGCCGCCAAAGCTCCGCGCATCCGCAAACCTCGTGCCGGCCAAACCCACTAATCCAAATCGAGGGTAACAGAACCCATCTGCGGCCGGGCCGGCGCAACGGAGGAATCGCGCCGGCCCGGGCCGCGTTTATTATCCCCGAGTATGAATGAATTCATAAAAACACTGCTGGAATTGCAAAAGCTGCAGTTGAACCTTAAGCCGCTTTCATTGGCTGCCGAATCGCAGGTGAACCAACTCCGCGCCCAAGTGCCCAAGCCCATCCTGGATCATTTCGACCGCCTCATTGCCCAAGGCAAAACGGGCGTGGCCATTGTCCGCAACGGAGTCTGCTGCGGGTGCCATTTGAGAATCTGTTCCGGCACCAGCGCCGGGCTGGCCCGCCGGACTGACATCCATATATGCGACAATTGCGGCCGATACCTCTATCTGCCGCCCTCCGGGAGTGAAGTGGCGGCGGAGGAATCGCCAAGAAAGCGAAGACCGGCTCGACGGACGCTTGTTCCCGCCTGACCTTGCCAACGGCAACTCCGGCGAACGGAAAACAAATCCCCAAGGCGTTGCCCTGGGCTGGCATAGCCCGCCCCTTTGGGGCTGCGCAATTGCCCGCCGTCGGGAACGGGGGTTATTTGAACTCACCTTATTTGGCCTGCCCTCCGACAAAAATGGTGGATTGACGGGATTTTGAAATGGTGCGCAAATCGAAGCTGGCGTGAAAGCTTTGGTTTCACACCAATAATGAAAGTCCAGCTTCCTATGAAACCTCACATCAAAAATCTGTTCACTTGCCTTAGTGTAGCCTCGCGCGACGCATGCGTCATGCTGGCCCTGCTCGCAGGCGCCCATCAGGCCGCCGCCCAGCCGGTTGTCAGTTTCACCCAACCGACCAATGGCCAGCAGATCGTCACCTTCGCCGGCTTGGCTGGAACGGCGGAGACCAGCACGGGAACAATTAAACAAGTCACCTTTTCGATTTACGACCAATCCATCGGCCAATGGTGGAATGGCACCAATTACCAAGGCGCATCGGTTTCCCTGCCGGCCACCCTTTCGGGAACCAACTGGGTTCCCGTCTCCGGCCTCGCGCTGCCCAACCCTTGCTGCGGCCAGTCTTACCAACTGGCCGCGTCGGCCACGGACACGCACACTAATACCGGCACGACCAACATCACCGTCACGGCGGATTCAGTCCCGCCCGTCATTCTGTTCTCGCCGTTGATCAACGGGCAAACCGTATCCAACCTCTCGGCGATTGGCGGGAGTGTCACCGATAGTTTTACTTCCGTGGCCTCGGTCGTGTTCACCCTATGGGAACAGGACATCAACGGCGGACCAGGCCGCTGGTGGAATGGAACCAACTTCCAGCCCAGCGCGGCGAACCTTCCGGCCGTCATTGCCGGAACTAACTGGTCGCCGGCTCCCGGCCTTGTGTTGCCCGCGCTTAATTCCGGCCAAAACTACCAAATCGTGGCGACAGCCACGGATGCCGTGAGCAACAGCGCCTCGACCAACATCACCGTCGCCGACGCCATGACAGTGCTGACGTGGGACCCCGGCCAAACACCCGCTGGAACGGTGGTGTTGCCCAATCCAAACACCAACGGCGGGAATTATTGGTTCCAGATCATCCCGCAGAGCCCCGCCGTCGGCGTCTGGCGCACGGCCCTCGATGTGCTGGCCGGGCAGGCAGGCGTTTATATGAGCCAGGGATCGCCGCCAAGGACTTACAGTTATTCTTTTGCCTCGGCCAACCCCGGCTCCAACGGCTTTGTCGTGGACGCCTCTCAATTTCAAGCGGGCCAGGATTGGTATATCCTCGTCAACGCCACCGCCAACGCCCAATGGAAACTGGTGACGGGCGACATTTACGTTTACAATCTTGGCGCGTTGGCGGCCGACAATTCCAGCAGCACCAACGCCGCCATCGGCGCCGAGGGGATGATCTTCTACCAGACCACCATCCCCTCCACCGTGCTGGCTTGGCAACTTTGGATCAATGGCGCTCCCAATACGATGTTCGTCAAAAAATCCGCCGCGCCGGACCCGGTTTCGTATGACTTGACGCAAGCGGGGCAGATGCTCGTTGTGCCCCCCTATCTGGCGGGCGCGACATTCAATGGCACCTATTTCATCGGCGTTCCCGGCAGTCCCGGCATGACAATCGCCCTCGATTCACGCCAGCAACCCGTCACCGCTTTGCCCTTCAGCAGTCTGACCAACGTGGTGGTGACAGCGACGAATTTCCCTTACGTCACCTTTGAGGTGCAAGTGCCGGTGCAGCAGATTGCCTGGCAATTGAACCTCACGCCGGCCACCGGGAATCCCGCCATCGCGGTGCGGCGTGATTTGGTGCCCAACGAATTTCGCAACGACGCCTTCTCGGAAGTCCCGCCGGGTGTCGGCGCCAGCGTCACCCTCGTGCCGCCGCCGCCCAATTCGGGATCGGGTGTTCCTGGATTGAGCGATGGAAGTTGGTATGTGACGATTTACAGCACCGCTCCTTACTCCTGCGGTTTCACCAACGCCAACCCGGTCATCACGCCGGAGTCCTACGTTTTCCAAGCCACCAACGACGCCCCGAACCGCGCCGGGTGGCGATATTACGTGCTGACCAACATTGACCAGCAACTCGGATCGCTCGGCTGGGCACTATCGCTGTCGAATCAAGTCCCCGGAAGCGAGATCGCCATCCGTCGCAACGCCGTGCCGGGGCAATGGAGCCAGCGCACGGCCGACGACAATTATTATGTGACTCAGCAGGGTTACGTGGATTTGTCCAGCATCTACGGTCTGCTCCAGCAACCCGGCCATCAGGCCGACATCTGGTATATCGGCGTTTATACGCCGAATCAGGCGCTGGGCAGCTTTGTGCTCAATGGAAATCTGCTGACCGGCCAGCCCATGCCTTTCGACGGCTCGGGCAGCAGTGTGGCTGTCGCCAACCAGCCGCCCGGACAGTGGGGGTTTTTCCAGATCATCGTGCCCGCGGACACGAACCTATTGGGGTGGGACATCCGGTTGGTTGGGGTGACCAATGGGAATCCGCAGTTTGTGATATGCCGGGACACGCTGCCGAGCGGGTTGGGCACGACCCCGTGGTGGTGGGTGATGAACGCCATGAATTGGCCTAGCGGTGATCAGTGGCTGTCTGGGCCAGACTGGACGGGCGGTAACGGGCCGATGGTGGAGATGGGCATGGGCGATCCATTGCAGGGGGGGACGTATTACATCGGGGTGCAGGATCCGAACAACATGAGCAGCTACACGCTGCAAAGCCGGGGCATCGGGCTGACCAACTACAGCATTTCTGTGCAGCCTTTGAATTTCACCGGGAGTGCGACCAATCTGGCTTTGCCGGTGGGACAGGCCGATTATTACCAGGTAGTGGTGCCGAACAACGCGCCGGATTGGAAACTGCATTTGAGCCTGGGAGCGGGGGACGCGGTGTTGAAGGTGCAGCAGGGTTATTTGCCTCTAAGCAGTTGGAACAACGGTTGGAGCGGCGGCGGTTACGGCGATGTTTATAATGCGGCCGGCGGCCAATTGATGATGAAGCCAGGGGACGAGCAATGGGCTTTGCTGCCGGTGACCGGGAGTAACAGTGTGACGGCGGGGACGTATTATGCGCTGGTGGGCAGTCAGGGACAGAACTTGGGCAACAACGGCGAGGGGAGCGGCAGCGCCGGCTACACCTTGAGCAGTTGGGCGGAGCCGGTGACGGTGTTGCCCAACACGTTGAGTTACGGCAACGACTTGGTGTTCACCAATGCGCAGGCGGGGGGTGAGATGAAGTTTTACCAGTTCAACGTGCCGGGGGGGATTGCGAGCATCGAAGTGCGGCTGGAGAACCGGGTGGGCAATCCGGTGATGCTCCTCAATGAAGGGACCTCGTTGGTCAGCGCCGATTGGGCTGGGGACCTGGATGGAACGTATGTGGATTTGACCTACGGCAACTACGGCGGCACCAACATCCAGTGGGTGGACGGCGACCTCATCACGGTTCCCAACCCGGGCGGTCCTTTCAGTTTATCAGTGTATGGGGCGGATGACGGTTCGGGCACTTATCCGGGTGCCTCCTATGTGCTGCGGGTGCGGGCGGTGCCGCCGCCGGTGGTGGCGTTTGACGGGGGCACTTATGTGGTGACGAACCAGGCGGCTGGCGCGTGGCAATTTTTCCAGATCATCGTGCCCGCGGACACGAACCTATTGGGGTGGGACATCCGGTTGGTTGGGGTGACCAATGGGAATCCGCAGTTTGTGATATGCCGGGACACGCTGCCGAGCGGGTTGGGCACGA
>Ga0326728_10006584_pt1 | contig 31054 bp, 35 predicted proteins | sample MB3enrmetagenome_FD_207602 | JGI IMG/M metagenome (GOLD analysis project Ga0326728, IMG submission 207602) | Lab enriched peat soil microbial communities from McLean, Ithaca, NY, United States - MB31MN | ecosystem: Environmental > Terrestrial > Soil > Wetlands > Peat | place: USA: New York...
TCGACAACCTGATCAAGGTCACCGAAGACGTGTACTATGCCCGGGTCTACGCGGCCGAACTCCGGGTGCTCCGGAGCGGGCAGTGGAGCGAGAGCGTCAACCGGAAGATCGAAGTGATCCGGGAGACATACTCCATGCTCTCCGATGAGGTGCGGATCCAGCACTCCAACTTCCTTGAGTGGGTGGTGATCATCCTGATCGGGATCGAAATCGGGTTTGCGATCTGGGAATACTTCTACCGCTGAACCCGGATACCGCGCGGGTGAATATCACCGGTGTCCAAAGCCTTGGCAGCTTTTTAGGATCCCGAAAGAACAATCATCCGGCGGTCGATGCAAAAGGTTGCGGAACTGGTGACAGAAGTTACCTCTTTCCTTTTCCTTTCTTCTTCCCGCCGAACAGGTCGTTTATCATCTTCACTGCACAGAGGTCCCCGCACATCGAGCAGGTCTCCAGCTCGCCATCGCGGGCATGGATCTTTTTTGCCACATCGCCGAATAGGGCAAGCCGGAACTGGGCCTCCCAGTCGAGATCCCGCCGGGCCTCGGCCATCCGGATCTCCCGTTCCGCCCGGTACCCCTCCGGGCGCCGGACCGTGTCCCCGACGTGCGCCGCGATCTTTGCCACACGGGTTCCCTCAATGATATCGTCCACGAGCGGGAGGGCGAGGTGTTCGCTCGGCGAGACCATGCAGAGGAAGTCCGCACCGTTCATGCAGGCGACCGCCCCGCCGATTGCCGAGACCATGTGGTCATAGCCCGGCGCGATGTCGGTCACGATGGGGCCGAGCAGGTAGAGGGGCGCATGACCGGTGACTTCCTTGATGGTCCGGACATTATAGCCGACCTGGTCGAGCGGCATGTGGCCGGGCCCTTCGATCATCCGCTGGACGCCGGCCTCCAGCGCCTGCTGCGCAAGGGTGCCGAGCGTGACGTACTCCACGGTCTTTGCAAGTTTTTCCGCGTCCTGCAGGCAGCCTGGCCGCATCCCGTCACCAAGGCTGATGGTGACGTCGTGTTCTGCAAGGATCTCGAGCAGGTACCCGAACTCCGCGTAGAGGGGGTTCTCCTCATCCCGCTGCACCATCATGGCGCAGTGGAAGACGCCGCCCCGCGAGACGACACCCATGAGCCGGGGATCGGCCTCCAGCGCCGCGAGTGCCTGACGGTTCACACCGCAGTGGAGCGTAAGGAAGTCCACACCCTGCCGGCAGTGCTCCCGGATAACACGGAAGAGGAGATCGGCGTCGACATCTGCCGCATTCCCCGCCCGCCTCACGGCCTCGTAGACCGGGACGGTGCCGACCGTCGTATCGAGTGCAAGGATCTTCTTCCGGATGGCCACGAGGTCGCCCCCCGTGGAGAGATCCATCAATGCGTCTGCGCCGTTCGTCAGGGCGGCCCGGGCCTTCTTTACCTCAAGCGCCGGATCGCAGCGGGTGCCTGACGTCCCGATGTTGACATTCACCTTAACCCGGCACCCTTCACCGATCGCACAGGGCCGGTGTTTCCGTTTCGGGTTGGCCGGGATTACGATTCGGCCATGGGCGACCTTCTGGGCGAACCGGCCGGGTTCCATGCCCTCTGCCCGTGCTAATGCCGCCACGTCCCGGGGAACAGAACGGGAGCACCTGCGGATGAGCGCATCCATAAGAAACATCTGCCGGGAATCCTTATTATTGTGCATGCCGGTCAGGTGGATCAACGGTGGCGACGTAATCGCCAATTCCTATATGTTTGACGGGATTCTGGTGGATGCCGGCGTGACGCCCATGGCCATCGCCCCGTTCAGGGACGCGATCAAAACGATCGTCCTCACGCACTGCCACTTCGACCACACAGCCCACTTAAAGGAGATCGCGCACATGTGCCGGGCAAAGGTCGCCATCCACAAAAACGACGCTCCCGGGCTGGTTGACGATACACGGAGCCTCTCGATGCACTTTGGCGCCCGTTCGCCCGGCATCGTTCCCGACATCATACTCTCTGACAGCGATACTATCGGCGGGCTCCAGGTTATCCACACACCCGGCCATACGCCGGGGAGCATCTGCCTGTATTCGGAAAGCGAACGGGCGCTGATCAGCGGCGACACGGTCTTTACTGACGGGGCATTCGGGCGCTACGATTTCCCTGGCGGGAGCCGGGTGGATCTCGCCCGGTCGCTCGATCGGCTCTGTCAGCTTGACGTAGAAGGACTGTACCCGGGCCACGGGGAGCCGGTCGACAGCGGCGGCGGGCGACACATCGCTGCCGCACGGCAGCTGTTGCAGAGCGGTTATGGATAAGGGATGCTACTGCCTCGTGTTTGCCAATCCCGCCTGCACCGTCCGGGTCGGGGCATTGGGGAAACTGCCGTTTGCCGACGGGTGGCACATCTATATCGGTTCTGCGCTGGGGCCCGGTGGTCTCGCCCGGCTCATCCGCCACCTGCGGCTTGCCCGCACGAAGGACCGGCAGCCGAAATGGCACGTGGACTACCTCCTCACCGACTCCCGGTTCACCCTTGCGTACGCGGTCAGTGCTGTCACGCCGGAGCGGCTCGAATGCCAGCTTGCCGCCGGGATTGGGGGGCGCGATGTCCCGCACTTCGGCTGCAGCGACTGCACCTGCCGTTCGCACCTCCTGTACCGTGACCGCGATCCGGCAGACGAGATCATGGCCGCGTTTGCCCGGCTCGGGCTTGAGCCCCTGCCATCAAAAAACTCATTATCCGGCAGGTGAAGGGTAACGTATGAAAGTGCTCGGCCTCTCGGGAAGCATGCGGAAAGATGGCAATACCGCACAGCTCATCAAAGTCATCCTCAAACGCTGCGATGATGCCGGCGTGGAGACCGAATTTGTTTCCCTTGCCGGCAAGCGGATCCTTCCCTGCATCGGGTGCGAGAAGTGCAGGGACCGGAAATGGTGCATCATCGAGAACGATGACTGGGACGAGGTGGCGCAGAAGGTGGTTGACTGCGAGGTGCTCGTGATTGGTTCGCCCACGTACTATTACGACATCTGCGGGCATCTCAAAAACTTCATCGACCGTACCTATTCCCTGTACCATGACCGCAAACTGGCCGGGAGAAAAGGTATCGCGGTTGCCGTCAATGCCCAGAGCGGTGCAAACCGAACGATCCAGACAATTGAAGGATTCCTGAGTGCCCACGAATTCGCATCGCTCGGATCCGTAAAGGGGAAGGGATACGAGGAGGGTGAAGTTCTTAACGACGAACAGGCAGTTGCACGGGCACAAAAGATCGGTGACAAGATCGTCCGCCTCCTCAGGCCCAATCACGACTGATGTTTTTCTGAGGTTTCTCTCATTTTTGGCAAGGGCAGGGATATTCCCGGCGTGTTACAGGATGTCGTAGAGCGTGGTACGCCGCCGGAGAGTCCTGCCGATATCCTCTGCAACCCGCTGCATCTCCGCCGGGTCGAGGTAATCGGTATTGGTCGCGCCGGCTCCCTTTGAGATGCTCTCCTCGAACATGGTGCCGCCCAGATCGTTTGCACCGGCAAGGAGCCCGAGCTGCGCCATCTTGATTCCCTCTTTCACCCACGAGACCTGGATGTTCCGGAAGTTGTCTAAAAAGAGACGTGACACGGCAACCATCAGCGTGTCCTCACGGCCCGTCGCACCCGCCCGTGCCTTCCCGTTCCGGTAGATGGGGGTGTTCATGTGGATGAAGGAGAGCGGCACGAGCTCCGTAAACCCGTGGGTCTCGTCCTGGATCTCCCGGAGGATGGCGAGGTGTTGTACCCGGTCCGCATCGCTCTCGCAGTGACCATACATGATGGTCGCGGTCGTGGGTATGCCAAGCTGGTGCGCCTCTTTGATGATCCGCACCCATTCCGCGGTGGAGATCTTCTGCGGGCAGATCTGCCGACGGACCGGGTCGACGAGGATCTCGGCGGCCGTCCCGCACATCGAGGCGAGGCCGGCCCCTTTCATCGCGGTGAGCACTTTGGGTGTACTAATCCCGCTCTTTTTTGCCGCGTACGCGACTTCCATCGGGTTGCTCGCATGGAGGTGCACCCCCGGAGCTGCTTCGGTGATCCAGCGGTAGATGTCCACGTACGACTGGGCAGTAAATGCAGGGTGCAGCCCGCTGACCGTGCAGATCTCAGTCACGTCGCGGGACTTTGCGAGCGCCGCTTTCTCCTGGATAACCGGCCGGTCGTAAAAATAGATGCCTTCGTCACCCGGCTTTTTCGAGAAACCGCAGAAGCCGCAGGCATTGACGCAGAGGTTGGTCACGTTGATGTTCTGGTTCCGGACGTACGTCACAGCGTCGCCGGCAACCTTCTCCCGCATCTCGTCGGCAGCAGCCGCAATCGCCCACACTTCGCGATCCTGTGTTTTAAAGAGATGAAGCGCCTCGGCCTCGCTGAGCCGGTGCCCCTCCCGTACATCCGATAAGAGTGTCCGCAGGCTGGTCTCCATACGTCTCCCGTGCACTGATCTTCGTTTGTCACGTGGGGTTACGCAGAACGTAAATCTATCGAAGGGGCAGCCCACACGATTATTACTCCCTCGCGCCAACCATCTTTTCAGGAGCGTTATGGAACAGGTCACCGTTCAGCTGACAAACAAGAAGGCGGAAGGTTTTGTCATCCCGCTCGGGCCGGCAAACTTAGTTGCCGTGAAGACGGATATGGGGCTGGTGGGATGCGGCGCATTTGACGTAGCGGCCCTCGATTCGTTCAGCTATCCCGCTGCGAAAGTCCGGCCGGCGGCCGGGCCTTCCATCGTTGATATCGATGACCTTTTAAAAGGCATCGTCAAAGAGGCGAACCGGTCGGCGGTGGGCCGGGGGATAAAAAACGGCATGACCGGCCGGCAGGCGCTGGAGCAGCTTTAAAACCGCGGCAGTCCCGAGAATGAACAGATCAGAGGAGCCAGGGGGGTTTTCTCCATTCCTGTCTTACAACAACAAATATTGCTCCTCTAGACCTTTTTACGTATTTTACCGGGAGCCACTTTTATTGGTGTTTACGCCAGCTCGTATAGCGTCGTCCGCTCCCGCAGCGTCCGGCCAATAGCCGCGACCATGCGTTCCATCTCCGCGGGATCAAGGTAACCTGCATCACCGGCGCCTGCATCCATGGACGCATCATCGGTAAACATGGTACCCGCGAGATCATTGCCGCCGGCAAGCAGCGCAAGCTGCGTCATCTTGAGCCCCGTCTTGCCCCCACGAGACCTGGAGGTTCCGGAAGTTGTCTAAAAAGAGGCGTGACACGGCAATCATCAGCAGGTCTTCCCGGCCCGTTGCACCCGCACGCCGCCAAACCCGCAGAACCCGCAGAGGTTCTTGCAGATGTTGGTCAGGTGGAGGTTCTGGTTCCGCACGTACGTGACGACGTCCCCGGCCTTTTCCCCGCGTATCTCGTCGGCAGTGGCGGTAATGGCAAGGACATCCCGGCCGGTCGTCATCATAAGCCTGAGTGCTTCTGATCCGGGTAAGCCGGTGCCCGGCACGTACATCGCGTAATAAGGATGGGAGACCTGCTGCCATCTGTCCCCGGCTTATTTCTTCTTTTTCCGGCTTCCCTTTGACGGTTTACCCGTACCGGCTGCTTCCTGTGCCTGCCGCCGCGTATACCATTCATAGACCAGCCAGATCACGACCAGCACCACGACAACTTCTGCGATATGGAGCGGGAGAAGCCCGACAAGGGGGATGGTAAAAAGGGCCTTCCCGACCACCCAGTTCTCTTCAACCGGCTCGATCGTGCCCGTGCCGGGGACGGTGAGGTATCCCTGATCGCTCGCCGCATTGTTGTCTCCCTTGGTGATGTACCCGCCATGGCTGGTCACCGTCCCCGGGTACTGTATAAACCCGGCGCCCGGAGTGACATACGCTGACGGGATGATGTAGCTTGCGTTCTGGGTCCGGATCACGATATCGTGGGGATTGGAACTGAGGTTTGCCGGCAGGCTGCTGCCTTTCGGGTACAGGACAACGGAACCGGCGACGGTCACATTACTGGTGGCAAGCGGGACGTACGCGGCCGGGGTGGCCTCCCCACGGTAGATATTCAGGTACGACGGTTCCGGCTGGCCCGGCCCGACCCAGGTCATCGCTCGGTGGATGATCGGGGTCTGGCTGGAGAGGGGGAGGAGGCCAATCGAGGCCCAGAAATCGGTCTCGCCGTTGGGGCGGTAGATGATCACGTCGCCGTAGTCACCGAACTTCGTATAATTGGTCTGGTGCGCCGTGTCCCATGTCTGCAGATCGCCGAACCGGTCTTTCTGCACGACAATCACGAGGTCCCCGATATTCATGTGGGGTTCCATGCTCCCGGACTCGACCGCGACGATCGCGGGCCATGTTCCGCAGAGGAGATAGAGGGCAAGCGCGATACCCCCGACAACGGCCACTACCCAGAGGATATCGCGCGCGAGGGAGACCGCCCAGTGTTCGCTGGTCCGGAACTGCGCGATGAGGGTGCGGATTCCCCGCGGTGTTTCTTCTTTTCCCATGATCCCGTGCTCTTTATTGGATTTTTTTCGTTAATATACCGCACCCATCAGGGACGGGGCAGGATCTGCGAGAGGTAGTACGCGCCAAAGGCGACAAGAAAGATGCCGCACGCCGCGATGATGACCCGGTAGATGGTATCGGACAGAAAGAGTGTGCCCCGCGAGACGCCGGTGGATACCAGCGTGTACCAGCCGAGATCCGCGCACCAGTGCCCCGCCATGAAGACGCAGGCCAGCAGGATGCCCCCCGCGAGGCCCATGATCACCATGGTGCTGCCGACTGTCAGCCACCAGATCCAGAAATACGGGTTTGCCACGCTTGTGAAAAAACCGGCAAGTGCGGGGCTGACTGCTGGGGTCGTTGGGGCCGCCTTCAGGGAATCTCCCCTGCTGCCAGCGATCGTGAGCACGCCGAACACGATCAGGGTAGTGCCCCCGATCCCTGCGACGATCGTCATATATGGCCGGGCGACCACTGCAAGTCCCGCCACGATCAGGATAAAGATCAACAGTTCTGAGAGCATGTGGCCCAGCGTCACCTTGGGCCCGGTCGTCCAGCCGCCGGCGAGCGAGGAGTTGATGGTGGCCAGAAGCGTCGGTCCGGGTGCAAGGGCGCCGGTAAGCCCAAGCGCAAAGGCGATGATGAACATCTGGGACGTATCGAACATGGTATCGTGTATTTTGGGTGACCAGTGTATGTCCGGCAGTGTTATCAAGAATTCCCCCGGGGCTGCCGCCCGCTGCATGTGCCGGGATGGCATCCTATATTTTCTCGGCCCTGCCATATACTATCATGCTCGATGCGCAGCAGATCGCCCTCCGGTTTCTCGAGACCCGGCTGCAGGTGCATCCGGATGTCGTGCGGTACATCCTTGAGCAGGACAACCCGGACCTGATCGAGCGCATCATTGCCGGTGTCCCAAAAGACACCGTGGTGGTCTCCGCCCGGCATATCCCGGGCATGAATGTTACCCGCGACGGCACACGGTTTCTCACTGACCCGAAGGTGGAAGTCGTCTCCGGAAGCCCGGGGACTTCCGGCGGCGTAAACGGCACGGCGGATTACCTCCCGTATTTCAGGGACCGGTACAGCCGCCTCGGCGGCATGATCCGGAGCCGGTGCGCAGCCGTGCCGATAGAAGGTCTCGTCCGCTCTTCCCGGTACCGGCAGGAAGAGTGTACGATCATCGGGATGGTCTCGGAGATCAAGACAACCACAAACGGCCATCGCATCGCGGAGCTCGAGGATTCATCGGCCACCATACCGGTTCTCTTCCGGAGGGATCGCCCGGTCTTTTCCGATGCGGAGCGGTTGATACCGGATGAGGTCATCGGCGCAAAGGGCAAGCTCTCCAGCGATGGCCGGCTCTTCTTTGCCGAACAGCTTCTCCGGCCGGATATCCGGATCGATAATACGCCATATAAAAGCGGTCAGCCGGGAAAAGCGGTCTTCATCTCTGACGTGCACGTGGGCAGCAACACCTTTCTCGAGGAGTGCTGGAACCGTTTTGCCGACTGGCTCTCCGATACCGATGCATCCTATCTCCTGATCGCCGGCGACCTTGTGGACGGGATCGGTGTATACCCGGGGCAGGAGCACGAGCTCGCCATCAAAAACATCTACGAGCAGTACGACCGCTTCGGCGAGATGCTGAGCGATCTCCCGTCACGGGTCAGGATCATCATCTCCCCGGGAAACCATGACGTGGTGCGGGGCGCCGAACCGCAGCCGGTCATCCCGGACCAGTTCACGAAGAAATTTCCGGCAAACTGCATGCAGGTCGAGAACCCTGCGCTCGTGAACCTGCAGGGTGTCCGGGTCCTGATGTACCACGGACGGTCGATCGATGACATGATCGGGCTCATCCCCGGCGCATCCTACGAGCAGAGCGGGATCATGATGCAGGAGATGCTCCAGCGCCGCCATCTCGCGCCGGCGTACGGGAGGAAGACCCCGATTGCGGCAGGAAAGACCGACCGGCTGATCATCGACCCGCTTCCCGAGATCCTGCACACCGGACATATCCACATCCGCGGCCTGACCACCTACCGGGGGGTGCTCGGGATCAACGCCGGCACGTGGCAATCCCAGACCACCTTCCAGAAACAGATGAATGTGAACCCGACACCGGCGCAGGCGGTCGTGGTCGACCTCCAGACGCTGACACCAGAGACGTTCACGTTCCTGTGAACTGGACGGCCGACGATGTTACAGGATGGGTTGCCCACGCAGAGCTCCTGCTCCCCCATACCCTCACCGTTCGGTGATGATAACCCCTTTTTCGCGGAAGATCCGAATCACTGTGGCAGAGTCTTCTACCGTGAACCCGATTTTTGTGCACTGATTATTCAGCGTGGCGATGAAGATCCGGTCACGGGAGGGGCGGCCGGTATCAAGAGGGAACCATGTTGTGAGATTCCCGCTCCCCCAGATGCGCCATTTCCCGTTGGTGAGTGCCGGCGTTTCCACATCAATGTGATCGATGTTGGCATATACGACTCGTTTGCACGTCAGGAACGGAAAATAATAACGGTGGAACGTGATACCGTCGTCTGTCATACGGACGAGGCGGTCGGCATAGATCAGGCTGACGTTCCCTGAATTATCCATATTCGCACTGCCCCACAATCCCCCGCGCCATGATGCGTTGCAGCTGCCGGGAGGAAATTACCGGTATCGTATGCAGGTTTTTTGTATCTTCTGTACCGTTCTTTATTTCTTACAAGAAAAAGGCCTGTGGAGAAACGAACAGGGAATTCTTTCTGCGTGATAGCCTGGCGGTGTGCGTTGGGGAAAGGATCAGGGAACAATGGAATTTTCACGACGAAAAGATGTATAGGAATCATCCCCGGAATGTTGAGAGAGCCAGTACCGGAGAACCGGGGGGAAGATAAAGTTTATATAACAAAATGTAAAATATACTTTACTTGGTGATTCATCATGCGCATCGGTAAAGCCAGGAAAGGAGTGATGTGAATGATGGTTCAGGAAAACTATCCTCCTCATTTCAGGATGAATACCATCAGACAGGTACTTTCCGCCGTCGCATATCCGGCACGGGTGGCAGTACGATTTTTTGTCCTCGCCCTTTCACGATTGTAACCATCCGGCGCTGTCCCTGATTGGACCATGTGATGATTTTTCCCTCTGGCGGGACGGCACCGGTTGCGGAACGGGAACCGATTTCGAGGAGTTTCCGGGATATCGCGGTGACGTTATCCCAGCGATCGGGTTCTCCAGATTCGACAGCCAGTGTATAACTGGTCGTGGGGGCCCGGCATACGGTTTCATATCGGGAAAGGGGCCAATGAACATTGTGATAACTGGCGTATGGTCGAACAGATTATCAACGGATTACGGTATGATACGATGAGATCCACGCTGATCGCATCATCGAAAGACAGGGCAAAACACCTCTACCAGACGAAAAACAAACGGTTTTTCCTATACTTCGAGCGTCCGGGCCAGAGTACAGTCGCGCCCTATCTGGAGGCAGTCACCGTATCGAGGGCAAAAAAAGAATACGGTTCCATGCCCAAACAGGTCGTCCCTTGGAATAAGGTGTTCGGCAGCAAGGTGGAAGACGCGTAAGGATTGACCCCCCCCAGTGCGTGAACAGGGATGCGTGACGCAAAAACAGCAACCAAAACATCGCTGGTGATCTGAGAGTGGGAACCCCACAACGGTGCGTGCTTGCGTATAGGGGCACGTGAAGGAGAGGAAAGCGGATGGATATATCCTTATGGATCATCGCGGGCGTGTGGGTCATGTTCATGGCATTTTTGTACATACCCGCACTCCTTGCTGGTGCACCGGCAGAACGAAGATCATCGAGATATTTCCGGCAGTCGGTCATGATCCTCCTGCTTGCCCTTATTGCCGTAACGATCCTGAACGGGTATGATCCGGATCTTTTCCTCATCCGTGTCGGTCCCGATACGATCGCCACCGGCATAGCTGGTGTTCTACTCACCGTCGTCGGCCTCGGGTTTGCCGGATGGGCACGGGCCCATCTCGGAAGGTTCTGGAGTGGCGAGGTGATGATCAAGATCGGGCACCAGCTCGTCAGGACCGGGCCGTACCGGTTTGTCAGGAACCCGATGTATACGGGAATAATAATCGCATTTGTGGGTGCGGCAGTCGCAATCGGTGAACTCTACGCATTCGTCGCAGTGGGGATCGGTGCGATGGGAATCTGGATGAAGATCAAAGCCGAAGAAGAGATCCTGCTGGAGAAATTTGGCGGGGAATATCTTCAGTACCAGCGTGAAGTCAGGAGGATCATACCGTTTATCCTGTAATTGTCCGGCTCTGATGCGGTGGCAGTATGCCGGTGGTATCTGCTGACGGTAAACCGTACACGGTCAGGAACCGGCTTACCCTCTGCCGGTGCGGAAAATCGCACAACGCGCCGTTCTGCGACAGGAGCCATGTGCAACATTGAGCGATACCTTGTTGAGAGGGTGTAGGACGACCGGGGAATCAGGAGTTTGCCGATTCCCCAAAACAGCTCATTCATCCGGAGAACATCCAAGATAAGCGTTTCATACCGGACTGAAATGATGTTACTATCCGAAGAGTCCAATGAGAGGTATGAAATGATACCCCATAATACATCTCGTAAAAATTTTAAAATGAACTGTCAATTTATCAGAACCCGATAGACAACTTTTCATCGATTACCGGCCGGATACTTATCATCAAGCATACGTTAATATTCCGAGGTTTCCATCTCCATTTGTGATAGATCATGGTCAAAAAACCCTTACCACAAACCAGGGCGTTCCGGTTTCCGATAACCAGAACTCCCTTACATCAGGAGAGCGGGGCCCGGTCCAGCTGCAGGACGTCCACCTGATCAAAAAACAGGAGATGATGTTATGACTGACGACAGTAAGTGTCCGGTAACAGGCGGAGCAAATAAACACGCTACCAGCAGAGGCACATCGAACCGAGACTGGTGGCCCAATCAGCTGAACCTTAAAATCCTGCACCAGCACTCGCCCTTGTCAAACCCCATGGGTAAGGGTTTCAACTACGCCGAAGAGTTCAAGAGCCTTGACCTGGCGGCCGTGAAGAAGGATCTGCAGGCGCTGATGACCGACTCGCAGGACTGGTGGCCGGCGGACTTCGGCCACTACGGGCCCTTGTTCATTCGCATGGCATGGCACAGCGCCGGCACGTACCGCACCGGTGACGGTCGCGGTGGCGCCGGTGCCGGCCAGCAGCGCTTCGCGCCCCTCAACAGTTGGCCCGACAACGTGAACCTCGACAAGGCGCGCCGGCTGCTTTGGCCGATCAAGCAGAAGTATGGCAAGAAAATCTCATGGGCCGACCTCATGATTCTTGCTGGCAACGTCGCCTTGGAGTCGATGGGATTCAAGACCTTCGGTTTCGCTGGCGGTCGTGAGGATGTCTGGGAGCCGGAAGAAGACGTCTACTGGGGTTCTGAGAACAAGTGGCTGGATGACAAACGCTACTCCGGCGACCGGAACCTCGAAAATCCGCTCGCTGCCGTGCAGATGGGGCTGATCTACGTCAATCCGGAGGGCCCGAACGGCAACCCGGATCCGATCGCGGCGGCAAAGGATATCCGCGAGACGTTCGCTCGAATGGCCATGAACGACGAAGAGACGGTTGCGCTCATCGCTGGTGGTCACTCATTCGGCAAAACCCACGGCGCCGGCCCTGCGTCCCATGTGGGGCCTGAACCTGAAGCGGCGGGCATCGAGGAGCAAGGCCTCGGCTGGAAGAGCAGCTTCGGCACCGGCAAAGGCGGTGACACGATCGGCAGCGGCCTGGAGGTCACCTGGACCAACACGCCAACGAAATGGAGCAATAATTTCTTCCGAATCCTGTTCGGTTCCGAATGGGAACTGACGAAGAGCCCGGCCGGTGCGCACCAGTGGAAGCCGAAGGGCGGCGCAGGCGCCGGCACGGTGCCGGATGCCCACGACAAGTCGAAGCGTCACGCGCCAGCCATGCTGACCACTGACCTCTCTCTGCGGTTCGACCCTGTCTACGAAAAGATTTCACGGCGCTTCATGGAGAATCCGGATCAGTTCGCGGACGCGTTCGCCCGGGCGTGGTTCAAACTGACGCACCGCGACATGGGTCCGCGCTCACGCTATCTCGGCCCGGAGGTTCCTGCGGAAGAGCTCATTTGGCAGGACCCCATCCCTGCCGTCAATCACAAACTGATTGATGCACAGGACATCGCCTCCCTCAAGGGCAAGATTCTGGCTTCTGGCCTGTCAGTGTCAGAGCTGGTCTCGACCGCTTGGGCGTCGGCGTCCACATTCCGTGGCTCCGACAAGCGCGGCGGTGCGAACGGTGCCCGCATTCGTCTGGCGCCGCAGAAGAATTGGGGAGTCAACCAGCCTTCCCAGCTGGCGAAGGTGCTCAAGACCTTGGAGAGCATACAGAGCGCGTTCAACAGGGCGCAGTCAGGCGGCAAGAAGGTATCACTGGCTGACCTGATCGTTCTGGCCGGTTGTGCAGGCGTCGAGCAGGCTGCGAAGAATGCCGGTCACGAGGTGACGGTTCCCTTCACGCCTGGACGTATGGACGCCTCGCAGGAGCAGACCGATGTTGTCTCCTTCGCCGTGCTCGAGCCGAAGGCGGACGGCTTCCGCAACTACCAAAAGATCCACTATGCCGTATTGGCCGAGGAGTTGCTGGTCGACAAGGCGCAATTGCTGACCCTGACCGCGCCCGAGATGACGGTGCTCGTGGGCGGCATGCGCGTCCTGAAGACCAACGTCGGCCAGACCCCACACGGCGTCTTCACCAAGCGCCCGGAGGCGCTCACCAACGACTTCTTCGTGAACCTGCTCGACATGGGCACGGAGTGGAAGGCGGTATCGGACGCCAAGGACATATTTGAAGGGCGCGATCGCAAGACTGGCGAAGTCAAGTGGACCGGCACGCGTGTCGATCTCATCTTCGGTTCGAACTCCCAGCTACGGGCTCTGGCCGAGGTCTATGGAAGCGCGGACGCGCAGAAAAAGTTTGTCCAGGATTTCGTGGCAGCCTGGACCAAAGTAATGAACCTTGATCGCTTCGATCTCGCCAGATCGTAGCATAAACGTCTTTTAATGGTGGAGAACCTCACGAAGGCGGATAAGGAACTCGGGCAGTGTGTGGCAAAAGGGCTGAAGTTGTGAAGGGTATATCCAGTGAGGCGCCGCGGATCATCTCGTGGAACATTACCGTGCGGTGTCCGTTGAGATGTAGCCATTGCTACGTGGATGCCGGCGAGCGCGAAGCGGAGGGGGTGCTCTCCACTGATGAGGCCTTCGGTCTGATCGACCAGATCTGCGGTACCGGAAAACCCGTTGTCGTGCTCAGCGGGGGTGAACCCCTCCTGCGCGACGACCTATTCGCCATCGCCCGGTACGGAACCGACAGCGGTCTCAGAATGGTCATGGGCAGCAGCGGGTTCCTGCTCGACCGGGGAATGGCCGCAAAACTCCGTGAATCTGGGATCCGCGCCGTGGCCATCAGTCTCGATTCAGCTGACCCATCCGTCCACGACGCATTCCGCGGAGTGAGTGGAGTTTGGCAGAGGGCGATCCAAGCCATCAAAAACTGTCATGATGAGGGGATGAGTGTCCAGATCAACATGTCGGTCATGCGTTCAGATCTCCGCGATGTCGAAGCGGTCATCGACAAAGGTACTGCCTTTGGCGTCCGGGACTACCAGCTCTTTTTCCCGGTACCGACCGGGAGGGCACGGCAGAAGGAACTACGCGGCCCCCGGGAATACGAAGAGATGATTCGGCAGATTCTCATCCGGTACCAGGAACGCGGCGTGAATATCCGCCCGACCTGTGCCCCGCAGTTCCGTCGCATAGCGGAGGAGGCCGGGCTCACGAATCCTGCATGGGGCCGGGGCTGCATAGCAGGCATTAATTACTGCCGGGTTTATGCCAATGGCGATGTGACTCCCTGCCCGTACCTGCCCGTGAGTGCCGGTAATGTGCGGGTGCAATCCTTTGCCGACATCTGGAACAACTCTCCCCTCTTTACTGCACTCCGCGATCCGGAAAAACTCACGGGAAAATGCGGGAGATGCAGATACAAAACCATCTGCGGGGGCTGCCGGGCACGGGCGTACCGGGGATCAGCCGCATTTTCCCGTGGCTGGTGCGATGGTCTTGCCCGGCCGCAGGACATTGAGGGGGAGATCTGCGGCGAGGACCCTTGGTGCCCCTACGAACCCGGGGAAGGTGCAGCGTGATGCCTGACAAAATACCAGACCGGATCGACATGAAGGTTCTCGACGCCCTCCAGGATGACATCCCGATGGTCGCCCGGCCGTATGCCGAAATCGCTGTGCGGCTTGGAATCACCGAGACCGACTTCCTCGAACGGCTGAAAAGATTGCATGAGGCCGGGATCCTGCGGGGAATCTCCCCCGTGCTCGAGTCCCGGCAGATGGGACTTCCAGCGGCCACGCTCGTCGCTCTTCATGTACCGGAGGAAAAAGTGCGGGAGACAGCCGCAATCATCAACGGCTATCCGGAAGTCTCCCACAATTTCCAGCGGGACCATTATTACTCCTTATGGTTCACGCTTTCAGCCAGGAACGAAGAGCGGATCGGCCAGTTACTGGATGAGATCCTTGACCGGACAGGGATTTCCCGGGAAGATCTTCTCGATCTCCCTACGGTAAAAAAGCTGAAAATAGATGTGCGTTTTTCATTCATGCCTCAAAAGAAACAGGAGGATGCGTTTGGATCCCCGTGATATCCGTCTCCTCCAAGAGTTGGAAAACGGTCTCCCTCTTGTCCCGGCACCGTTTGAAGAGGTCGGAAGACGACTGGGCATGAGCGGTACTGAGGCAATGGAGAGGATTCGGAACCTGTATGCAGCGGGAGTTGTCCGGAAATTCCGGGCACGCATCAACCAGCGGCAAGTAGGTATATCAGCAAACGCACTGGTCGCATGGAAACCGGAACATACGATGAAGAGTGAGATCGGGGCCCGCCTTGCCGCATTCCCGTGCATCACCCATTGCTACGAACGCCAACCCGTAACAGGAAGGTGGGAGTACACCCACTATTCCGTGCACCATGGGTGCAGCCGCGACGCAGTACTTGCTGAGGTCAAAACCATCGCAGAACGGATCGGGGTTGCCGATTATGTGGTTCTTTTCAGTACCGAAGAGTTCAAACGCGTACCAAATGTGCGTATCGGTGAAAACGGTGGCGTTCTGGTATGAACAGGATCACCCAGTGCCTGCACGGCCGGGGGACCGTGAGCGCCGTTATGAAACACCGGCATACAGAATCCGACAGGGTCCCCAGCAGGTACCTGGCATTTTCCGGTATGCCGCGACCTGTTGTTTTCTGGAATCTTACCGACAGGTGCAATCTTTCCTGCACTCACTGCTACAGCCGGTCAGGTCCTGAACGAGGGACAGAAGAAGAACTTACAACCGCCGAGGCTCTGGCCTTCATCGATGACCTTGCCGGAATCGGCGTCCCCCTCATCCTGTTCACCGGTGGCGAACCGCTGATGCGTCATGACATCTGGGAACTTGCGGACCATGCCATCGCGAAGGGCATGAAGATCGCACTTTCCACAAACGGTACCCTGATCACTGCCGATGTTGCACGTAAAATCAAAAAGAGCGGGATCGAATATGTCGGAATATCTCTTGACGGTGCAACGGCAGCGACCCACGACCGGTTCCGGCACTCGCCGGGCGCATTCGACCGCTCGGTTGCAGCGTTTGCCCGGTGCCGTGAGACCGGCGTCCGGTTCGGGGTCCGGGTCACGCTGACCCGCGAGAACTTCGGGGAACTCGAAGACCTGATTGACCTCGCCCTATCCCTTGGTGCCTCCCGTTTCTGCCTGTACTGGCTCGTCCCCAGTGGCAGGGGGAGTGACAGTTATTCCCGGCTCCAGCTCGGAAGGAAAGAGGTGACAGAAGCTCTCGGCCTGCTCTACCGGAAAGCACAGGAGACCGATCCAAGCATCATGGAATTTCTTACGGTCGATTCCCCGCAGGACTGCATCCACCTGCTCCAGTCGATGAAGAGGGATGGATCACCGGACTTTGCCGATGCCCGCGGTCTTCTCGCATCCCTGAAAGGCGGGTGCAGTGCCGGTGACCGGGTGGCAAATGTCGATCCGTGCGGAAATGTATATCCCTGCCAGTTCGCCCGTTCCCCGGATTTTTTCATCGGCAATATCCGTAATCGGCCCTTTGGTGACCTCTGGAAAGATGCCTTCCACCCTGTCCTTTCCCGGTTTCGGGATAAACCTGCTCATCTCAGCGGGAAGTGCATTACGTGCGGGTATCTCGATCTCTGCGGCGGGGGGTGCCGGGTACGGGCGTATGCAAAAGACGGGGATCTCGCAGCTGAAGACCCGTTTTGTTTTGTCGATCAAGATAGTTCTCCATTGTAATGATGATCCTGTTATCGTGACCACGAGCCGTGACTACGGCCCGGATGCTCCCACCCATCCGGAGCTCATGAAAATCCCTCCCGGGGGTAACAGGCCGCGCACGATTTTTCACCGATGCAACGCTTCAATTGCCACCGCGGGGTTTCTCGTTTTCCTTTGTATTCCTGTCCGGGTTTTATCTCCCCGGCACATTCTTTCCAGCCTGCCCGAGCCGTTTACCCATCTCGAACGCCTTCTTGCAGTCCTCCGGAAAGACCTCGCGGTGCCGTTGTGCCTTTGCCGCCGGGTCAAAAGCCGATGACACGTATTTTGAATAATCATCGAACTGCAGGGTGTCAGTTACCAGCAGCGACTCACACGTGCCGAAGACCCGCGCAAGCAGCATCTCGGTCAGCCGGAACTGCATCTCGTACCCCATCTCCTTTACCCGGCCCTCGTCCGCACCCATCGTGTAAATAAACCCCAGAGGGATCTTTTTGGGGAAGAGGGTGGATCTCTCAGGGTCATAGACCAGGTACGGGAAGACCAGCCGCTCAAGAAAAGACCGCATCTCGCCGGTGGCCGCTCCGAGATAGACCGGCGAACCGAGGATGAGGATATCGGCAACCGGGATCTGTTCGAGGACCGGGGTCAGGTCGTCCTGCTCCGCGCACCTCCCGTAGCTCTTCCCGCCAACGAGCTTGCAGGAAAAGCAGCTGCTGCACCCTTTAAAATCCAGATCGTAGAGGTGGATGAGTTCGGTATCGTCCCCCGCTGATGCCGCTCCCTTGAGGGCATGTTCGAGCAGCGTTGCCGTGTTCCACGTCTTCCGTGGGCTTCCGTTGATTGCGATGATCGATCCCATGCGTGTTCACCTGACTATCGTATTGGACGTTACCGCCATATCACTTCTGCGGGATTGCGCGGGAACAGTGAATCGTTCACGTACGGCAATGACTATGAAAAAGGTGGTAAATACGGGATTAGGTCCGTCTCATCATAACGCATCCCCCCCATACGAGGATTTATACCGTATAGCATGCGAAATCCGGATCACCGATAATGGTGATGGACAATGTTATACAGGAAAATGAAAAAGGCCGCACCTGAACTCTCCATCCTTGGGTTCGGGTGCATGAGGCTCCCCACAAGGGATAACGGACAGATTGACGAGTACGTTGCAACCAAAATGGTCAGGTACGCGATCGATCATGGTGTGAATTATATCGATACCGCGTATCCTTACCATAACGGTGAGAGCGAACCGTTTGCCGGTCGGGCGCTCGCCGGAGGCTATCGCGAAAAGGTGAACCTCGCGACCAAGCTCCCGAGCTGGCTGATCACGTCCCGGAAGGACATGGACCGGTATCTTGACGAGCAGCTCGGCCGGCTCAGGACCGACCATATCGATTTTTACCTCGTGCATGGGCTCAACCAGCAGTTCTGGGGGAACCTTTCGGGGCTCGGTGTGATGGACTTTCTTGACGACGCAATCGCCGACGGCAGGATACGGTACGCCGGCTTCTCGTTCCATGACAACACGGCACTTTTTAAGGAGATCGTGGACAGTTATAGCTGGACATTTGCCCAGATCCAGTACAATTTCATGGACGAGCAGAGGCAGGCGGGAAGAAAGGGCCTCGAATATGCGGCAAAGAAAGGACTGGGCATCGTCATCATGGAACCGATCCGGGGCGGTCTGCTGGCCAGAGACCTCAAAGGGATCGCCGAGATATGGCAGAAAGCAAAGGTCCACCACCCTCCTGCAGCGTGGGCGCTCCGCTGGGTCTGGAACCACCCGGAAGTGACCGTCGTCCTCTCCGGTATGTCGACACCGGAGCAGGTGCGGCAGAACGTCGCCCTTGCCCAGACCGGCTTGCCGGACTCGCTCACGAAGGCAGAGCTCTCCCTCTTTAAAAAAGTCAAAAAAGAACTGGAAAAGCGGATCGTCATCCCCTGCACCGGGTGCAAGTACTGCATGCCATGCCCGAACGGTGTGAGTATCCCGGAGTGCTTCGAGATGTTCAACCAGGGGCATATATATGAGGATAAAGAGCAGGCCCAGCAGCGTTATTCGATGATGCTTGGCGGTTTCTTCGATGGTATCCCCCATTATGCATCGCTCTGCAAGGAATGCGGGGAATGCGAGGAGAAATGTCCTCAGAACCTCCCGATCCACGAGAACCTGAAAAAAGTGGCGGAATATTTCGGGAAATGATACGGCCGGACAGACCTGCGGATAGAGGGCATCCACGGCCCGGCCTTCTATATCGTGGATATTGGCTCATTTGGGGACCAGACGGAAAAATTTCCTATGAAAATCAACGTGAAATATCACCAAGTTCATGCAATCGACAAATTACGGAATGCGAAAAGAGGCTGAAAAAGGTCAGATGAATCCGCCTGTCACGTACCAGATTTAACGGGTGGCTGGCTGGATGTCATGATAGATGGGTTTCATCTGATCCTTTCGAGGGGTGATATAGCTCATCATCCATTCCATCGCCGCAGTTTTATTGCCGTTTTGGAATGCAGCCTGCAGACAGCTTGTGCCAATTCCTGCTTGCTGGAATTTTGTCAGGATCTGTTGCTGGATGGTGATTTTTGTGAGATCAAATTCGTGATGATTGGATTCATTTCCTGTAGGAGTCCAAGGGTAGAAATGTTCCATCATCCATATCATTGTCCCTGAACACTGATGGCATGAGCGTTCTGCTGCATCCTGCCTGCGCTACTGGCCGTATCAACCAACTCCGTACCTGCGCAGAACAGGACAAGCACCCCGTATTATAGCCGAGGTGCTCTCATGATGATGTTCACCTCTCTGTTGGGAGTTCCTGCTTTGTTCCTGTTGTTCTTGCCTTCTTCTTGTAGTGCTGCCACATGGTTACGCGGGAGCACTACGTAAAGTATATTTTACATTTTGTTATATAAACTTTATCTAATTGCCAATTACCCAGAAAATTCCGGTAATTATTCCAGATATTTGGTTCACGATATAACACGTGCATGCAAGGGAGATTCAAGCCCGGGCAGCCCCGTTCTCCAATACACAATCGGTGTTAAGTTTCATATTGCGGGAGAGGCAAAGAACATTGAAACTGGCGGCCTATTGTTGAACAGATTATCCACGGATTGCGATATGATACGACGAAATCCACGCTCATCGCGTCCTCAAAAGACTTGGCAAAGCATCTCTTCCAGACCAAAACCAAACGGTTCTTCTTGTTTTTCGAACATCCGGGACAGAGTTCCATCACACCTATCTTGAGGCAGCTACCCTGTCGCGGGCAAAGAAAGAATATGGTTCTGTGCCAAAACAGGTTGTCCCGTGGAACAAAGTCTTCGGTAGGAAGGTGGAAGACGCGTGAGAAGTAATCCCCATATGTTAACGTAACGTCGGGTTTAGGGATGATAGGATCCCTCGGTGACAAGAGATTAATTCCGGTTAAGGACAAATTTTTTTCTCATGATTTCATGAAGGCCGGATTAGAGGCTTTGATAAACCCCCACTGTTACGGTGCCTTTTTATTTCCAATATCTTTCAGGATTCGGGAAAGATAGGCAAGATTCCGTTCCAGGTATTCCGGTGCCCCGTCCGGTTGTCCGCTGACGTGCCGGGAAAGATCGGGCTGGATACCCAGCAGGGTGACGCTGGTCTTCAAATCCTGTTCGACATATCCCATGACGACGGACAGCGGCAGGACGTGGGTCGAGAGAAGGTCTGCCCGGATCTTCCCCGGTTTTATCACGGCGATCATGCCAGGCCTGGCACCCATATCTGCCGCATCGAGAAAGAGAACGTGGTCCGGCTGGTATTCACGGAGCGGCCCGGTCATGCTCTCCGGCATGGTTCCCGCAAAAAAGACCCTGACGTTGGGAAGGTGCAGTTTTTCGATCTCCTGCGCCGCCACCATCCCGAGCCGGTCAACCGGTGAAAACTCATCGCCGGTACCGACAACGGCAATGCGGCGGGCTTCCTTGAGCCTGCGCCGCAGGACTACTCCGAAACCGGGAGTTCCCTGCTGCTTCATGTCACCACCGCTTCCCGGTCGATCCCTGAACATGAGAGTTCATTTTTCAGGTATATCGCCCCGGTGGGGCAGTGCCGTTCACAGAGGCCGCAGCGGATGCATTTGTAAAGTTTTACCTGAGGCCTTTTCTTCCGTGTAAGGTTCTTGCCCCCGAATTCAACCTCGCGCTGGCCCTCAACCATAGTGATGGCCCGAGCCGGGCAGACAAGGGAACACTTCGAACACCCGATGCATTTCTCATCGGTAATGGCAACCCTCCCGCGGAATGCTGCCGGGATCGGGACTTTTTCCTTCGGGTAGAGGATCGTGATTGGCCGTGACAGGAGGTTTTCAAACATCTCCCGGAGAACACTCATGCGTACACCCAGAGATAGTTCATTACGAGAACGATTCCAACCTGCAAGATAGAGGCGCTGGCGATATATTTCCAGCCTATATCGTTCAGCTGGTCTATCCGGATACGGCCAGTTGCCACTTTTATCGAGGACAGGATCAGGAGCACGGCAAGGGTCTTTACAAGGAAGAGAGAAAAGCCGATAACCCCTTCAAGCCAGGCCGGTGTGACCACCCACGGGACCATGGGGCCGCCAAGGAAGAGGGCGGCAACAAGTGCGCTTCCCACGACAAACGACACATCGATCGAGAGGTCCATGATGGCAAGCCTGCGCCCGGTCAACTCTGTCCACGGCCCGGCAACGATCTCGGTCTCCGCCTCGGGAATATCAAACGGTGTCCTCTCCAGTTTTGCCTGGAGACCGATCAATGCAACAATAAAACCGATAGGCTGGAGGAAGATAAACCACATGTTCTTCTGCTGCCAGATTACGATTTCTGATATGGACCATGTGCCTGCCATCAGGGCAGGGGTCAGGAGTGCAAGGAAGAAAGGTACCTCATAAATAAAGAGCTGGGTGACTGAACGGATACCGCCAATGGCAGAGAAGATGTTCCGGGAGAGCCAGCCAAGCAGGAAGAGCACAATGGTTGGGAGTGACATGAGATAGAGGACGACAACCAGATCGCCCTGAAACGCGAGCGGGCTGTTCCCAACGATAGGGATATAGAGATATGCCGTCATGACAGCTGCGAGTGCGACAAGGGGGGCTGCATCGAATATCACCCTGTCCACGCCGGCCGGATCAATGACCTCCTTCCCCAGCATCTTGATGAAATCCGCAAACGGCTGGAAAAACGGCGGGCCTACCCGCTGCTGCATCCTTGCTGCAATCTTGCGATCAAGGAACGCGAGGAACAGGGCATAGACAAAGAGGAACAAAAAGCCAGGGAATATGAGGATGTATATCAGTCCGAACACGGGATCAGTCATGTTCACACCTGTCCCAGATCGCGGGAACGGCTGCGCCGTATCAACTCATCAAGGGTAATTACTCCTGTTTTTTTAGTCTGGTTGTCCAGAAGAGTGATCCGTGATGTGCACGACAGGCATGGATCGATTGCGGCAACAATCACGGGTAAATCAGCAAGGTTCTGGTTGACAAGGCACATGGCAACCGAGGTCCAGTTTGCGAGCGTCGGCGTACGGATATCGACACGTTCTACCTTGTCAGTCCCGTTTGTCCGGATAAAGTGAACCAGCTCTCCCCGCGGCGCTTCGTACCGTGAGAGGATCTCTCCTTTCGGCGCATTTTTCGGTGCGGGTACACGGATCGGTCCCTCAGGAAGATTTTCAAGACAGTAGCGGACAATCTTGAGGCTCTCCTGGACTTCCCAGACACGGACCCGCGTCCTGCCATAGACATCCCCCTGTGTATCGGTCACGACGTTCCACGGCGCATCTGCATAGGCAAGGTACGGGTCATCCTTCCGGGTATCATAGTCAATACCGCTTGCGCGTGCTGTGGGGCCGACGGTTCCGTACCGAAGAGCCTCTTCTTTTGATAGCTTGCCGACACCCCGGAACCGGAGGAGCATGGTCTCCTCGTTGTTCACCATGTCCACGTATTTATTTACCCGCTCTTCGAGATTGGGCAATCGCTCAAGGGCTGCAGTCACCTGTGCAGGTGTCAGATCTCGGCGAACACCCCCGACTTCGTTCATTCCATAGTGGACACGATTCCCGCTCATCTCCTCAACCGTATCCTGAACCGCTTCGCGGTCGCGCCATGTCCACATGAAGAGGGTATTGAACCCGATCAGGTGGGCTGCGACACCGAGCCACAGGAGGTGGCTGTGCATCCGCTCCAGTTCTGCGATGATGGTGCGGATATACTGGGCCCGCGGCGGGATCTCGAGCTGCATGATCTCCTCGATTCCCTTGGCAAAAGCCGTTGAATGGGCGTGGGAGCAGATACCGCAGACCCGCTCCATGAGGGGGAGTACCCGGACGAAGTCGCGCTGTTCGGCTGCCTTCTCGATCCCCCGGTGATTATACGAAAGGTCCAGTTCGAGACGGACAATTTTTTCACCATCGGCAATAACCTTGAAATTCACCGGTTCCTTGAGAGCGGGATGGTGCGGGCCGATGGAGACAACAACCTCGGGCATTTCAGCTTCTCTCCACCTTTATTCCCCCGTAAAAGGTATCCGGACCGGGCTTCCAGTCTTTTCGAAGGGGATATTCGTCCGCTGGCCAGTCCTCGTTCAGCATAATCCGGTTCAGGTTGGTGTTGCCGGTAAAGACGATACCGAAAAGGTCGTGGATCTGCCGCTCGTAGATCGCCGCTGGCGGGAGGATGTCGGATACGGTTGTGATCGCCGGCAGGTCATGCGAGAGCTCGACCGCAATCGAAATGACCATGCGGTGAGGGCCGGTCAGGTGGAAAACCAGTTCAAACGTCCTGCTGTTATCCACAGCACTGATGGTGATCAGGCGATCGAACCCGAGAATGGCCTGAACCGTCCTTATCGTTTCATGGACCTTGTCCGGTGTCGTTGTTATCCTGATACGGTTTCTCCGGACCTGTTCCGAAATCCCGAATTCCTTCATCTTTCCTGCTACAACGTCCAGAGTCAATGGTCCGGTCATGGCATCACCCTGCAGGTTGTTGTGTCCGTACCGGTAAACGGGACAGCCTTTTTCTGCCGCCACTCCTTTCCACCATGAGCCACGTCCTCATGTAAAAGGTTCAGGCATGTCACGACAGCATTGATGATCTCGTCCGGACGGGGGGGGCATCCGGCGACATAGACATCCACGGGAATAACACAGTCCACGCAGTCCATGACATGGTACAACCCATAGAAAGCCCCCCCTGCCGCACCGCAGGCACCCATAGCGATCACATATTTCGGCTCGGGTATCTGCTCCCACACCCGGCGGAGGCGGGACGCCTGTTTGAGCGTGACCGGGCCGGTGACGATCAGGATATCCGCATGCCTGGGCGAGCCCTTGACAAGGATCCCGAAACGTTCGACATCGAAACGGGGCATCAGGCAGGCGATAATCTCAATATCACATGCATTACACGCTCCGCTGTTGAAGATTGTAATCCATGGTGATTTCATCCGCGCCCAATTAACGAGCCGCTGGCTCAGGCCGGCTGCCGGGACTGCCATGGTTAATCATCACCTCCGCGGGAAAATATAAACCCACTGATCAGGACATTTCCGCCGGCATTGTGCCAGAACCCATGGAAGTCCTGTGGTTTCCTGTTCGTGACACCGGCATACAGATGTACGCATTTTCTCATTGCTCCCACCTCAGGACGGTTACAGCAACCGCCATGATGATCAGGTATCCGAGGGGCCCCCAGAGGGGTGCATCGGGAGGGGCGGTTGCAAGAACGAGTGCTGCCACGTGCACGACCGTGAAGAACAGGGCCACGTAGAAGAACTGGTAACCGGGCTGCCAGACCTGCGCCACCGCAACCTCGCCACCAACGTAGGGCATTGTCTTGTTGACAGACGGTGCAGATGCCGGTGCAACGGTACGGGACCACCAGTAAATAATGCACCCAATCACAAGAGCATCCACCATGATGATGATCGGTGATGTCATGAGATCCCACGGCAGCATTCATGGCACCCCCCGCGGGAAGATCTGGACGGCTGCCTGGGAGACCCAGTCAAACGACGCCGGGAAAAGTCCGAGATAGACCGTGACAAACGCAAGAAATACCACCCCGGTAACCACCGGGAGGGGGATTGTTCTCCTATGCACGGCGCACCGGTCGCCTTCCGTCCCATAGAACATGAGCGTCGATATGACCGGCACATAGTACCCAAGAGAGAGAGCGCTGTTCAGGACAAGGATCAGGGCGAGAACGACACCGCTCATCGTCGAGGTCAGCATGCCGGCCTGTACAAGAAGAAGCTTTCCGAGAAAACCGGCAGTGAAGGGGACACCGCTCAGTCCGAAAATAAAGATATCAAAAGAGATGCCGATAAGGGAATATTTTGCACCCAGCCCCCTCATCTGTGCAGTCTCGTAGGATCCGGCATCTCTGGCAAACGCATCGGTGGCGATGAAAGCCCCCGCTTTCATCATCGCATACGCCATGGCATAATAGAGCCCGGCTGTGAACCCAAGTGGCAGGTTATAAGCCATGCCGATCCCGAACCCCAGAAGGATATACCCCGTCTGGGCCACGCTTGAGTAAGCAAGGACATACCGGAGATCCCGCTGGTTGAGCGCAAGGAGATTCCCCGCTGTCATGGTCAGAACTGCAAAGAAAATGATGATGATGCCAAGGGTTCTGGGAATACCGGCGCCGGCAGGCATGGCAGACAGGGTAAGAAACATCGCAATCAGGACACCAATCTTTGTCGGGCCCACCATGATCGCGGTAACACCAAGAGGTGCCCGGGCATAGGCATCCGGCAGCCAGGTATGCAGCGGGACGATGGCCAGTTTCACCCCGTACCCGAGCAGGATCAGGACGGCTGCAAATATAACAAGCGACGGGTCTGCGCCGGCAAGGGCTTTCGGGAGTTCGGAGAGGTCCAGAGTATGCCCGATGATATACAGGATTGCCACACCGAGGAGGGCAGTCAGCGTCCCTACCACCCCTTGCATCAGGTACTTCATGGCCGAAGAGAGCGCTGCCGGGTCTTCCTTGTGCTGGTAGGCGCACAGGGCGTATACCGGGATTGCTGATAGCTCGACCATTACAAAGATTGTGAAGAGGTCATTTGCAAATCCTACTGCCATTGCACCGGCCAGTGCAAAGAGAAAAAGCGGGTAATACAGGTGGACCGGCCCTTTCGGATCAAGGCTCCCTTCGGAAGCCCATGCTGAAACAGCCCCAATCCCTGTGACAAGAAGTCCTCCGGTAATCCCGATAAAAGAGATAGGGGAGAGTGTGGCGTGCCAGACGATCACGGAAAGCAGGACAAAGAAGGTTCCGAGAAGTAACATGGCGGTCAGCATCCCGCTCCAGTGGCGGAGATCCCGCGGAAAGATCTTCGTGATGAAATAGATCGCTATGCCAAACATCGCAACAAAAAGGGGGGTGGCAGATGCAATATCAGCGGGTATCACCAGCCCACCCCCAGGACGGCAACAGTGATGAGAGCGACAAGGATGCACCCGAACATGGCGAGATTCCAGTTCGTATCACGGTCTTCCATCCCCATAACATATTTCCCTGCAGTAAAGAGAGTGAGGCTTGCGGAGATTACACCACTATAGATCCACGCGAAAAACGCCTGGAGGGCACCGGCAAACGCCATAATACCCCGGCCAGCAGCCACGTACATAATGTCAAAATCATGTAAGCGCGTTTCATGAGGTTCGAGAACCTTTCGCCCGACCGCAAAGAAGAACAGAACGGCAGCGCCAAGCACCAGCAGGGCACTGGCCAGTTGCTCCGGGCCATATGCCAGGTACGTAGTCGGGTACGGTAGGATACCGTAGAGGACCTGCGGACAGACACCGATGATGATGCATAATGCAGCAGCAATGAGCATGCCTGCCTGCATGAGGAGCGGCGGATCCGATCCCTCGGTGCTGCCCGGACGTAAGAATGCGAAATATCCCAGCTTAAGGAAGGAAAGGCATGTCCCGAAGGACGCGATCTCAAGCAGCACCCATAACCAGATGCTGGTGTGTTCGGCCGCAAGGAGCACCATTCCTTTCGAGACGAATCCATTGAAGAGCGGTACGCCCGAGATCGAGAGCGCAGCGATCCAGAACACAAGGGCGGTCACCGGCATCTTTTTCTGGAGCCCACCGATGCGGCTGAGCAGGTTCTCACCGGTCTTCCATACTATCACACCAACTACCATGAAGAGAAGAGTTTTGTAGAGGATATTGTTGACAAGATGGGCCATGCCGCCGTCCAGACCGAGCTGCCCGATCTCGTTCGCCGCACCCAGCCACCCCAAGATCCCGATGCCGGCAACCATGTAGCCTACTTGGGAGATGATATGGTAGGAGAGGAGTCGGCGCATATCGTTCTGGAAGACCGCAAATGTTACGCCATACACGGCCATGAGCGCCCCCATGAAAGCAATGTATTCTGTCCCCGGCTGGGCCCGTGCAAGGAGATAGACCGCTGCCTTGGTGGTATAGACACAGAGAAAGACACTTGCGACGAAGTTGGCACGCGGATAAGCATCCGGAAGCCAAGTATGCAGCGGGATGAACGCCATATTCACGCCCATACCCAGCACGATCAGGACCGACGCCCATAACTGGTAGGATGCGACCGGGATCATGGCAAGCGGCCCCACGATGGGGGAGCCTCCACCGAGAAAGAGCAGGGCGATACCTCCTGCAAGAAGGGTTCCGCCGAGACCATGGTACAGGAAATACCGGTATCCGGCGCTGATCGCCTCGCCCCCTTCCTGCCAGATCAAAATTGTCGAGGTAATCGCCATGGTCTCCCAGAAGATGAGCAGAGTTATCCAATCCCCCGCAAAGACCACGCCAAGCGAGGCCCCGGCATAGAGCAGGGCAAACAGGTGGAGACGGGGTGTTGCAACGGCTGCGGCATAAAGGATCGCGAGGAACGTGATGATTGCAAAGATGACCCCCAAAAGGTATGAGAGGCTGTCAACCCTCAGGAGGATCAGGGTATAGCCGGCAAAGGGGAGATCCCACTGCATCACACCAGCAGCAACCGTGCCGGCAATGGCCCCCCCGGGGAGAAGGAGAACATCGACAAGGGCGATCCCGCCAAGCGCAATGAGCCCGACCTGCCGTGCACGCCCTTTCAGTGCCAGCACGAGCGGTGCACCGATAAGGAAGATCAGGAATGGCGGGATCGCGGTGCCGGGTGCCAGGGTTCCCGAGACGAGCACCGCAGTATGGGTCACGTTCGCGGCAGCCTGGGCACAGAGTGCGAACAGGCTTGCGGGATACGCAGTCCAGAGGCCAAAAACCAGCGCTCCTGCTGCGGTCACCAGTATCGGGGCACGGAGTGTCATGCGGACCGTCGGTATTTTACCTTCGGACTTTCCGAAAAATGCCCGCATGATGATGGGCAGGAAATACGCAAGATTCAGGACGCTTGCTGAAACGAGGATAAGGAGGATCCACCATATACTGATATTTCCTGCACCGATTCCCAGCGCGAGATAGTACTTGGCGATGAAACCTATCATGGGAGGCAGCCCTACCATGCTCAGGGTTGCAAGGGTGAATGCACCAAACTCCCAAGGCATCTTCTTGCCGATACCATCAAGCTCCGAGATCTTTTTCTTCCCGGTCTCCACGGCCACGGCACCGGCAACAAAGAACATGGTCAGCTTGGCAAACGCATGGGCACAGAATGCATAGGTCGCCCCGATAACGGCGGCAGCTCTCCAGGTATCAGAGACCCCGGATATCCCGGGCGGCACCAGCACGGCAGCACCCAGGATCATGTAACTGAGCTGGCTGACCGTCGAGTACGCGAGCCTGAGTTTGAAGTCATCCTGCACCAGCGCAAGGAGGGAGCCGACGATGATCGTGATGACTGCTGCTCCAATGACGATCTCCTGAAGGCCCAGCCCCGCCATCAAGCCGGGCCCGTACAGGTATAGCATAAGGCGGAAGAGCCCGAAAACACCGGTATTCACAACGGCAACGGCATGCAGGAGACCGCTGACAGGTGTCGGGGCGATCATGGCACTGGGAAGCCACCCGTGAACCGGCACAAGTGCCGCCTTGACGGCAAAACCTGCCAGAAGAAGGAAAAATGCAAGCCGTGCGAAGACCGGGACTATGGCTGCTAAGCCAGGATTGCCCCCGGCAACAAAGTCAAGAGTGTGTCCCAAAGCAAGCAGGATCATCATCCCCGCAACGATCGCAACACCCCCACATTGGGTGTAAAAAAGATACTTCCTTCCTGCTGCAAGCGCTTCCTGTGTCTCGGTATGGACAACAAGAGGCCATGCAGCAATAGCAAGGATCTCATAGAATACGAAGAGTGAGAAGAGATTGGAGGAGAGTGCAACCCCCATCACCGACCCGATGGTAATGGCAAAGCAGGAATAATAGCGCGTTTGCGAATGCTCCCTGAGCCCACGCATATAGCCGATATTGTACACAGTTGTGATGATCCAGAGTAGGGAAGCCATACCTGCAAACAGAAGGCCAAGGGCATCCGCGGTGAACTGGAGAGAGAGGCCGGGAATGATGATGAGGGACGGGGTGGAGACCGCTTGTGCGGCAAATGCCGAAGGAAGGCAGATGATACAGAAAAGGAAGGTCAGGACAGCAGATGCAAGTGATGCAGCTTCACGGGCATCCGGACGGTTGCCCAGAAGCATCACAAATCCAGTCCCGATAAACGGCAAGGCAACAATGAGGACAAGCATCCAAGGCTGGACATCCATCACAGGTCACCACCCCGTGAAAGTCGCGAGATGGCGGCAATATCGAATGTCTTGTAAGCCCTTCGCAACAGGATGACAAGTGCCAGCGCGACACCCGCAACGACCGCCTCGATGGCGATCAGGGTGATGACCACGGCCTGGGACACGCCCACGTCACCGGCAAGGTATCCCCCGAGAACAAAGAGGAGACTGACCCCTTTTCCGAGGAATTCAAGCCCCATAACCATTTTGATCACATTGCAGCGGGCAATCAGGCTTGCAAGCCCGATAGCAAAGAGTGTACCGACAACGAGCATAATCACCGGCGCCTCATCGAGAATCATGGCTCCATCCTTCGGGAATAATTCAGGCCAAGGAGCAGGAGGATTGACACGACACCGGCGAGCGTGATGAAACCCTGGAGGATCACCTCATAGGTGCGCCCTTTCCACAGCGCTTCACCCGCTGCAACCGCCTCAGGAGGTGTGACCGGCCAAGAAGCAAAATGCGGGATTACGATAACAATAAAGAGGAGGAGAAAGACCACACCGAGGAACAATGCACAGGCATTTTTTGCATTCATGTCCGCACCTTTTCCTCTTCGCCACCCGCAAGGATGAGAGCTACAAGAAAGAGAACTGCCACAAGGCCCGCACCGACCGTAAGCTCAAGGGCACCGGCATACGGCGAGGCAAGCACAAAGAAAATAGCAGCAAGACACGCGCTAGAGACTGCGAATGCAATAACAGCACGGATGAGATTCTTTTGCAATATTGCGATGACCGCTGTAACGATTGTTGAGACACAGAGCACAAAGATGATAAAAAAATCCAAATCCGGCATCATCAGCTGTCACGCACCTTTGCTGGGGTGTCCGTATTGGGAATGGCAGAAGGACGGATAAAAGGCTGGTGATTAATGGTAGAACAGCATGAAACCGTATATACGCATGCTCCCCTTGCCACGGCATGGACGGAACAGGAAGGATCTGTCATTTCCGGTCTCCCGGGTTTGCCTGCATTCCCCGGACATCACTGACGCTGACTGCCGTTTGTGCGGGCTTGTTCTTCCGGTATTTCCAATTCTTGGGCTGGTGATACCGTAGAGTATTATTAAAACTATTCGATCATGCCACAAGAGAGACCATAAATCTTTGGTAATCCGCAAACACTTTATTGGCAATTTAAGGAAACTATCGGACCCGGCCGGACTGGGATCCAAAGATATGAACGACCGGCAGGAGTTCAGGGATTATCAGAATTAAAAAAACTTGCCCCTGCTCATATCACTTCAAGTTTCATTTGTGCAATCCAAAAAGCCAAAATTAATGATTATTTCTTCCTGCGGAAGTGATGCACTGCATAAACAGCGCCGATAACAACGGCAACGATGAGGGAGAGGCTGACCGGGTTCGAGATAATCCCGGCGATACCGGTCTGGTTTTTCA
>Ga0326728_10006585_pt1 | contig 31053 bp, 28 predicted proteins | sample MB3enrmetagenome_FD_207602 | JGI IMG/M metagenome (GOLD analysis project Ga0326728, IMG submission 207602) | Lab enriched peat soil microbial communities from McLean, Ithaca, NY, United States - MB31MN | ecosystem: Environmental > Terrestrial > Soil > Wetlands > Peat | place: USA: New York...
AACTTCCATCCAGCAAGCTGCGGTTGGCTCACCACCTTCTCACACGAGCGCGTTTATTGTGCCAACAGCTATCTGACCCATCTTGACCGGGTCGGTACAGACTCGAACTATGCCTTCGTCCTGTCCGAGATCAACAACATCATCGCCATCATGAACTTTCGACCCGAGCGCTTTGCGGAGATCAAGGCACGCGTCCGCGAGAAGCGTGTTGAGTTGGTGAACGCCATGTTTCTGGAGCCCACCACCAACCTCTCAGGGGGAGAAACGCTTGTGCGCATGGGTGTTCTGGGCTTGCGTTGGTATCAGCAGGTCTTTGGACTCCAGCCTCGGTATGCCTGGACCATCGACGTATGCGGCACCCACGAGCAGATGCCGCAGATTTCCGCGGGGCTCGGGCTGGATGCCATGGTCTATACTCGCAAGAATCCCACCGGCAAGACTATTTACTGGTCGGTCTCGCCCGACGGTTCAAAGATTCTCACTCTGAGCCCCGGCCACTACAGCGAAGCCCAGCCCATCTTCTCCAGCAAGACTCCGCTCACGGCGGAGCAACTTCATAGGCTCGACACGTTCTTCGCTGGAAAAGACAAAATCACTCCCTCCGGCGCGCCGGTCCTAGTCCTCGGCGGTGGTGGCGATTACTCCTGCGCTCCAGAGGTGAAAGAGTATCCGTCTCAGCTCCTGAACCAGTGGCGGGCTCTGGATTCGCAGACGCGCATCCGCTTCTCTACCCTCAGCCAATACGTCGACGCCGTGCTCCCCGGCATTCAGTCGGGGCAAATTCAGATTCCCACCACTCGCGCGGGCACAGCCTACGACTTCGACGCATTCTGGATCGAGAACCCCGAGGTCAAGACCCGCTTCCGCACCAACGAACAGGCACTTCAGGCAACCGAGATTCTCTCCACTATTGCCAGTCTACGCGGCAAATACAGCTATCCCGTCAAAGACACCTACAGCGCGTGGGTCCTCATGTGCCTCAACATGGATCGAAACACTCTCTGGGGCTCGGCCGGAGGAATGGTCTTTGTCAGCGATACATCCTGGGACGTGCGCGACCGGTTCGACCGAGTTAGCAAGACCACAGCGCGTCTCCTCGATGAAGCAGCTCGCTCCCTCCTACCCCAAGGCAGCGCAATCGGCCTCTTCAATCCGCTTAACTGGAGGCGTTCTGACCCAGTCGTCCTTGCACTCCCCGCCGGAAAGAGCTTGGAAGACGTGCCCTGCGAGGCTCTAACAAATGGCTGCATGCTTTGCAGTCCAGAGCTGCCTGCCTTCAGCATCGGCGGCTGCGCACTCTCAGACGCGGCCCCCTCTCCGTCGCAAACGGTCGATACCTCCGCTCCAATCGAAACGGCAAACTACATCGCACAGATCGATCCAAAGACCGGCGCGCTCTCCAGCCTCCGCCTCAGGCCCTCAGGCCGCGAACTGCTGCGTGAGCCAGCTAATGTTATTGTGGCCGAGCGGCCCGCCAAGGAGGAGAAGAACCCGGGTGACTTCATGTCCCCCCGCCCCGGCCGAGTAAAGCTCGACTCATCGAGCGACCACGACTCCTTGGTTAGGATTCAGCGCGGACCCGTTTCGATCAGCGTCGAGGCGATCAGCCGTTTCTGGGGTGGTGGCACGCTCATCCGCCGCTTGCGGTTCTACCACGACTATCTCCGCATTGACTTCGAGACCGAACTCAACGACATCCCCGATTACTCGGTTGTGATCGCCGAGTTCCCACTCGCCGAGGATGTCGTCGAAGTCCGCCGCGGCATCCCCTACGGCTTCGCGCATAGTGGGTGGGCGCGTCCCAATCCCGATCTGCCCGGCTGGAACAAAGGCATCGTTCCAGCCGTGCGCTGGATGGACTTTGAACTCGCTGGAGGTGGGGGTATGGCACTCCTGGACCGTGGCCTCACTGGCCGCGAGATTAACGGCAACACGCCCTTGATCTACCTGCTCAACGCCGAAGATCAGTACCATAAGTTCGACAACCCATGGACCAGCGGGAAGGGCAAGCACGTCCTCAGCTACGCGCTGGTGCCCCACGCCGCCCCCTGGAACCAGGCCCGCATCCCTCACTTCGCCTGGGAATACAACCAACCTCCTGTCCTTTTCGAGCAGGTCTCGATCAGGCCGTCCGAGTCATTCCTTGAAACCTCTGACAACATCATCGTCGAGGCTATGCGCAGGGAAAAAGACCACATAGAACTGCGCTTTGCTGAATCGCTCGGCCTCGCGGGAACCGCTACCATTAAGCTCTCCCTGCCCCACGGCCCGGCCCACATCACCGACCTTACTGGCAGACACAAGTCCAAGTTTTCCGGCTCAGGCACCTGTACAATTCGCGTCCAGCCCCAGCAGATTGTGACCCTCCACTTTGAGACAGCGCACACGCTGCCCGTTCCAGACCCCATCACGGCTTGGGATGAATTCGTGCCCAAGGAAAAACTGGTCGCGCTCCACGCCTACGATCCGAACGTGAAGGGGCATCCGCCCTTTGGAGGTGGAAGCACGAATTTCTGACTGGCGCCTCATTTCATTTTGTGCGGCTCGCGGCGTACGTAGTTCTTGGCTTCTTTTTGCTGTGGAATCTGTCGCTTGAGATGAGCTGGACCCACGGCAAGGGTAATACCGTGTTCCAGTAAAAACCCGCGGATCTGGTTGATTACGGCGGTCCGTTGCCCCATCCAACGATCGCGCACACGGTGCAAAGCCTGAAGATCTAGCCGTGCTTCGCTCTTGATAGAAACAAAGCGCATTGTGGGCCGTTGCACAGCTTCGGCAATCGCTTCTGCGTCGACGTAGTCGTTCTTGTTCGATTTGACGAAGGGCCGAACGTACTTGGCAGGCATGAGTTTCACTTCGTGCCTCCGTGCCCTGAGAACACGAGCCAGGAAGTGGGCACCGGGACAAGCCTCCATGCCAATCAAACTGGTATACCGGCCGAACAGCGACGCGTAGTCGGCAAACGATTTCGCCCGCAGCTTTGGCCGGGCAGCGAGATCAAGCCAGCGGTCGAGGTACTGGTTGAGCGCGATCGCGGCGCCGGCGAGCTCCCTCGCCGGCGAACCTGCTGCCAGGCGCGTGTTCCAGCGACTATTTGTGCGTCCCATCGTCTGACCAATTACGTGTAATTTCAAGCGGCTAACGGCAATGATGGGTCGAGTCTGACGCCCGTGAGCGAAATAGAGGCGCCGGTGTAATGCTGGGCAATTCTCTGCATGATTAACTGTCACATTGCTCACCAGCCGGAAGCATCGCCAATTGCAGCCCCTCGATTTCGTTCAATCCCTTGCCCGCGATGCCCTGCAAATCGCCATACATCCCCGCCGTTGACTCAATCACCCCACGAATCTGCTCCTCCCGCTTTGCCCAGAGCCGCGTCATCGTTTTCCGCTCTTTGGCGAGGTCGGCCTCCATCTCTGTAAACTTCTCGACGATCGACTCGACGTGCGCGCGGAACCGCGGGCCGGTCAGGTATTCATAGACCATCCCCATCTTGGTGCTCTGCCCCAGATTTGTCTGGCGCACCGTGGCAATCTCGATTAACGACTGCCGCAGCGCAATAGCCACGGGCACTGCGTAGCGCGGTTCGACGACCCAGACTCCATCGATGAAATCGAACCCTGCCACTTCTTTGGGGAGGGTACGAGAGACCAGAACTGCAAGATCGGCTCTTGCTGTTCGCTGGTCGTTGCGCAGTTTTCCGAGCCAGCTGTCGCTCCAGTTCTTGGTTCGCTTCGATTCCCAGAGAAGCGTGCCACAATGTTGCCCCGAGGGAGAGAGCACTTTGTGGAGAATATCTCCGCCGAACTCTCCCTTGGGCACGGGTTCCACCAGATCTGCAGGAAACTTCGCGGCCAGAAGAGCCTCGAGTTCGAGCTCCTGCACTTCGCCCTGCAGTTGCTGGGAGCCTTGCTCCGCCTTTTGCTTCAGGACTTCAATCTGGCGTTGCATGCTGGCGATGGTTTCTTCGCGCTCAGAAATCTTCAGCTTCAATTCTTCTTCCGCATCGTGCTTTGCTTGGTCACGAACGGCGCCGAGCGACTCCTGAACGCGCGTTTCGACGGTCAGCTCGAACTCACGTCTTTGGTCGTCGAGTTCCCGCTGCTTACGCATGAGCTCGGCCTGTGCCTTCTGCGCCTCGGCCAATTTGTCGTCCTTGGCTTTCAAGACGCTCTCGAGCTCTTCGAGCTCTCGCGTCTTACCCGCGAGCTCATCCGAGACCAAAAGACGCGCCTTCCTTGCCTCCTCGGCCGCGATTGTCTCTCGCCCCCGACGAACTCCCGCTTCGATCTCGTCCGCGACCTGTCTTTTGGCCGCGGCTAAGGACTGTTCCTGGTCGCGGACGGCCGCTTCCCGGCGCGCGATCTCGGTGTCTTTCTCGGCAAGCTTGGTTTCAAATTCCCGTCGCGTGGCCTCGACCAGCGGTGCGGCGAGCGACTCATTGAGCTTGATTTCTTTGTGGCAGTGGGGGCAGGTGATGACGGGTTCGATCATGGTTCCTCCCTTTCTTCGGGTTGTACGCCAGTTACAGGGTCGAACTCTGCGCGATGAAGAAGACGGTTGAGAGGATGAGGCATCAGCCAGCTTCCTGAGCGAAGCATGGTTGGGCTTCCGAGGCCGATTGTCCAGGATGCACGGATTGCGGCGGTTTTCGGGCACCTGAGCAAATTTCTTCCCGTCCACAACCGCCCCTTCCCAGCAATGCCGCGACACGCAGGGCAGCATCCGATTGCATGTGCGGAAGCAGGTGTGAGTAGACGTCGAGGGTAAAGGCGCTTGAGGCATGACCCAACTGTTCGGAGACCACCTTGGCCGACACGCCTGCCGATAGCGCCAGGGTCGCCGCCGTGTGGCGGAGAGAATAGAGACACATGGGCGGCAGTCCGGCCTCACCGAGGAGGCGCTTGAACTCTCGGGCGAGAGAATCGCTGTTGATCGGCTGACCTCTACGATTGCGGAAAATCGGCCGAGCCGTCGGGGGGCTGGAGTCTGGTATCGACTGCTCCCTCCTATATAGATGCCGCAGTCGATACGCTACCCAACTCTCGAGCTTGACTTGGCGGCGGCTCCGTGCTCGCTTGGTCGGCGCAAACGTCCACCCTCTTCCCTTCTCCAGCGTTCGCTTCACGGTCACAGTCTCATCCTCCCAGCAAAAATCCGACCAGCGCAGCGCCAGGTACTCGCTTGGCCTGAGCCCAGTGGTGAGGGCGAGGGCAAAGAGAACGCCGTAGCGGGTGGGGAGCGCATGCTCGAGAAATCGCCTGGCGTCCTGCGGGGGAAGCACGCGCATCTCGGCTCGAGCGGGTTTGGGGATCTCGACACCCGAAGCGGGATTGCGGCCGAGTAGGCGCCAGCGCACGGCCTGCTCAAGCGCGGCATGCAGAACGGCATGGGTATAGCTGACCGTCCGCGGCGAGAGTTTTTCCTGGTACATCTCGAAATACACAGACTGAAGAGCCATCGGGGCGAGGTCAGAAAGCCTTCGTTCACCCAGCGCGGGGCGAATATGGCGGCGGAGCAGGGATTGGTAGTCTCTGAAGGACTTGGCTCGGAGTTTTGGCCGGGCAGCGAGCTCCAGCCAGCGGTCGAGGAACTGGTTAAGGGTCATCTGCTCGCCCCCGAGTTTCCTCTGCTCGGCGCCTGCGGCGAGCTCGGAGTTGAGAACTTGCCGTGCGGCGTGGAAGGAGCCGCGGACGGTGCGGTTCAAGTACCTCCGTCGGCGGGTCTCCGGGTCGAGACCCAGGTAAATCCGCACCAGCCAGCGGTGGTCACCGCGGGGGATGATTTGCCCCTGCCTTCTGGCCAAGCGTCCTCCTTCATCCCAGGAATCTGGCACACCACTGGCACACTGGCCTCGCGGATGTGCGCGCTTTTGGCGGGTTTCGCGCGGGTGTCGACTGATAGATACTCAGTCAGACTTTTTCCGAAACAAGCACCTGCCCTCAAACTGTGCGGCTTCGAAACGGGCTCTCTGTCAGCGACCTTCGTCGGCTTCCGCCGCCTGCCGCCCCGCTCAGGGCAGCAGCTTCCCGTTGAGAATGGTGCGCGTTTCGACATGCCCTTGAGTGTCGCGAATCGTGATCTGCTGCACCACAGGCCGCTCGTTCGAGTAAGACGTGACGCTGTCCACGGTGTTGCCCTGGGCATCGCGTAAATGCTCGATTTGCCCGACGATTTTTCCATTGTTGTCTCGCGTAATCATCTATAGTCTCCTGACTGCTTCTAGTTGGTTAGTTCTCGCTCAATGCTCTCGACCAACGTCTTGGAAGGTGCCACAACCGGCCGCAGAGCCTCGAGATAGCTCAGCGCCCGTGCGAAGCCCAAGAACCCGATGCGGTCAAGAAAGGCCGCGACGACGGTGGGAGCCCGGGACATGCCGGCACCACAGTGGACGAGAACCGGGCCTCGAGACATACCCTCTTCAAGCGACGTGAGAATCGCATTGAGCCAGGCGATTGAGATTGGACGCGCGTCGCGTACCGGGAAATGCAGGTAGCGGATGCCCGAAACTCGCTGTATCACCGGCTCATGGCACAGGGTGATCACGGTGGTGATGGCGAGGGGATTCGCCCGGCTAAGCTCCTCTGCATCCTCCAGGCTACTGAGATACAGATGATCGAGCACCTGCGTTGCAGAGAAAAAAGCCCCCATATTATATAGATACCGGCGAGGCTCGAGTTTTGGCTAGTATTTTGGAAAGTTTTTCAGGCACTGGAAAGAAATTCGATTTACTTGGGCGCATCGCAAAGGCAGCAATCCAGGCTCGCCTGAGTATCGAATTTCTGCTGCTCGGCACAGCGGCTAATGGATCTCTGCGACCTGGCAGAGGCGCGGGGGGACTGTCAGAGGCCGCACGTCTGGTGCGCGTTCATCGCAGCGAACGCGGAGAGCCTTGAGAGGTTCTTCCCACCTCTGCCAGACCATTGCTTGAAGCGGGAGCCTTGACGAGAAAGAAATTCGGTTCACTTTTCTTATGGGGATGCGCTCTTCGCATAGCGGGATTAGCTTCACTGGCGCGACAGATCTATCTGGCCGAGGCAACGTGATGCTCTGTCTCTAGGTGCGAGGACCACCGCGTCCCATCGTATCCTTCGATCTACCCCGAGGTGGTGAACCGGTTCTATATACTTGCATCAAGAACAGTACAATGTTTCATGTTTCCCGTGATGGTTCGGTATTGGACCGCGATGGCCGCATAATCTTTTTCAGCGTCGAGAGGTTTATTGCGGACATAGCGAACGGCGACTGTTGCTTCATCTGCGGAGCGCGGCGAGATGCTGTTCCGTTCAACGACGAACATGTCATTCCCGATTGGATTCTTAGGCGCTTTGGATTGCACGATCGGCGTATTGAGATTCCGAATCATACGTTGTTCCGCTACGGCGGCATGACGGTGCCTTGCTGTGTTGCTTGCAATACGGAGATGGGCGAAAGATTCGAAAAGCCGATGAGTGCACTCTTCGCAGGCGGATACGAAGCTGTATCGCAGGAACTGAAGGCTCACGGGCCCTGGCTTCTGTTCTGCTGGATGGCGTTGATGTTCCTGAAAACGCATCTGAAAGACAAGTATCTTAACTACCATCGCGACCGCCGCAAAGGGGACACGAAGATTGCAGAGTTACATTCATGGGACGAATTGCATCATCTTCACTGCGTCGTACGGTCCTTTTATTCCGGGGCTCGACTGAACCAAGAAGTCATTGGCAGCCTGCTGGTGCTTCCTGCAAAGGTGAGGCCGCACTTCGAGGGGTTCGACTTCATCGACTTGTCGGCTGCGCAGACAATGCTCCTATGCATGGGTGACGTTGCCCTGATCGCTGTATTCAACGACTCGCAAGCTGCGATGAGTATAGCCTTCGAGGATTTCCAAAAGAAGATAGGCGGTTTCCTGTCGCCGCTACAGCTCAGAGAACTAGCGGCGACATTGGCCTGCATCAACTTACAAGTGGAGCCCCGAGCGCGGTTTTTGTCTGAAATCGACGTGCTCGCAGAGGAATGCAGCATCAAGGCCGAACGCCCCGAGGAAGTGCAGATTTCTGATTGGGATCGTGAATTGTACGGACAGGTTCTCTATGCGCTAGCCGCGGACATGATTAAGGGTATGGAGAATGCGGCAGAACTCGCAACTCAAGTGAAATCTGGTCACTATACATTTTTGACAACGCCAGACGGGACCTTCGACGCCGACTGCATGGAACTCGCACCGCGCGCCGATTCCGGCAAATGAATAGATACGTGTCCCTGTAGGATGCGGCGGAGAAATCGTCCATTAGTACCGGCACCCTCTGGACTCCGCTTCAGTTACTTCATCTCAAGCGGGGATATTGGGCTCATCTCCCTAGGTCGCTGAAGCCGCTCGACTCGCTCGCGCTGAGCCGGCTTGATTGGCAGCCGAGAAGGAGGAACCGATCACGGCACTTTCGGTCGAGCTGTACACGAGGCGATCCCCAACAATACCGCCAACGTAACGGCCGTCGGCGCCAAAAACCCTGTCGCCGCTAATTTTGCCTACCACCGCGCCAGATCTGCTGTACGCCGTATCACCCGACACATCGAGCGGTTTGCCATTTTTCGTATAGAGGTCCATAGCCCTCCTTGTGCGTGAACTTAACCACTTATACAAGGCAATTCGACAGAGTCGCCTCGCCCGAATCGGAACCCCTGATATGAGCACTCGGAGCAATTAGAATCCTTGCGCGGCTGGACAAGATCTCTCTTCTGCGAGAGGCAGTGGAAGTGTTCGTAAAGGACTTGGCCCGTGTTGTCGCGAAGTCCCAGATAGTCCAAAAGAAAGTCATTGACTCCATGAGCGGCTGCAATGGCATTGAGACTGATCACACTCGGGTTTGGTTCCTCAACCCCATATTCTTGTGCTTTACGCTCCTCATCAGATTTGGCCTCCTTCGCGAGCGCAGTTGTGTCGATGAGTTGGTTGCACCAAAGGCATCCGTACCCGGGGCGTACGGGCCGATTGGCACTCATCACATCCGCAAGTGTTCCATCTGGATTTTGGCGGATTTTTGAACCAAGCTGGACGCCTGGAATGAGGTACTGGTGCACGAGTGCATTGAATACAAGTCGAGCGCGCATCGAATCAGCCGCTAAGAAAAGGTAATCGCAATCGACAAGCTTCTTGGCTACCGACTCCTTAGCAACATCATCGGGAATCAGTGTAACTTTGGCATTCTTGTTTGCGCCCCGGATCAGACGTTTTGCTACCTTCACCTTAGGAGTGCCTTTTCGCGCATCTGCCGCAAATGCCCCCACGATTCGAGAAAGGTTGGTTTCCTCAACTGCATCATTGTCGACGAGGATGAAATGACCGATTCCCAAGCGTGCCAGATACTCCGCCACCAGACTTCCGAGCCCTCCCACTCCGATCACGGCGACCTTGGTCTGCGAAAGCCGCAGCTGCCCAGATTTCCCAAACATCCGTACTTGCCTGTCATGGATAACGGAGTTGCCTCCGCTATCGCTTCCCGGTTTAGACTCTAGCCGCTGAATTGTGCGCCCAACGACGACGAAGTCGTCAACCCTGGTTCTAACATTCCTTGATACCCAGAGATCTGCTGCGACTGATCTGCGACCAAACACGAGGGCTCCTACTGGAAGTCCGCGAGAAATCTGAAGCAGAGCGGGATAGCCGCGTTCATGAGAATCGAGATCGATTTGGCTGAAGTCAACTTGATAGTCGCCGAAATGATTGTGAACGGCTAGATAGACTAGCTTCTCGTCGCGCGCTCGTGTGATTAGTCGATGGATAAAACTGGGATTGAGAGCGCGATATCCGATTTTGCCCTCTGTGTAATCGACTCCGTCGACCGCTAGATGAAGCTCGCGGACGAGGAGTGTCAACTGTCCGTTAGTTTGGGAGATACCAGCAAGCAGAACAGCCCCGTGTTCGTCGTTGTCCCCCGGGAAGAGATGACGGTGCAAGGTATCGAAGTGTTCTTGAGCAATTCGGATGCGACACTTCTTCTTCATGACAGTCTCTCAAGAAAATCCAGTATCTTTAAGATTTTCGCGGTTACTTTTTGCGAACCTGATTGTGCCGCTCCGTTACGGCGCGAAACCTGAATAGCGGGTCTTCCTTGGAAATTGTGTCCGCGCGTTACCGGTGGCGTGAATGCGACACCATCGGCACGGCGCACATCTGCACCAATGAAAGTTGGATAGATGTCAGCATACGGATACTGAGCCGGAATCTGAAATCCCAGCCATGTATGATCCGGCGAATAGTGGGCGCCGAGGGGAACGTTTTCGATAATGACGTAGGCGCCCCCTTGATTGTCCTCGGCCACTATGAAGGCCGAGGAACTAAACTGACGCTTCAGTTCCTCGATTCCTTTTGAGACTTCTACCTTCATGTGGCAGCCTCGCTATGAATTGTCGTCCGGTGCAATTGCAGTGAAGCGGAGATGTTCGCGCAGGTGCACTACGTCAGAATCTCCGACAATCCGACTCATTCCATTCGGAAGCTCCTCCTGCAAAACGAAGTTTTGCTGGATGTGAACGCCCTGTTTGATCGCTTCAGCCTTGATCTCGGCGCCGGTTGCGGTCTTGTTACGCAGCTTCACGGGCTGTTCATTCACTGTGACGGTCACTTCGTGTCTCTCCGGCCTCGCCAGAAAGCGGAGATGATGCCGGAGGTGGACCTCTTCGTCGTCGTGAATAACGCGACTGTCGCCCTCAGGAAGCTCCTCATACAAGATGAAGTCCTCTTTGATGGGCACACCCTGTGCGATCGCAGCGGCTTTGATTTCCGCACCGGTAGCCTTGTGCCGTTGAAAGTGGACGGGCTGATCGTTCACCAGGACGGTCACATGAGGCGTTTCCGGCTCATGGTGAATGTGTTCATGCTCTCCTGAGCTATTGGCAAATTCCGCGGTCATCGCTACCTCCTTGCAAATCTGGCATCAAATTGCTAATCTGCAATCACAAGAAAGACTGTAAAACAGTCTCTCTAGAAAGTCAATTGCTTTTTAGCAATTTTGAGGCGGCAATGGCAATACCGGAAGAAAAGGGCTTTGATGGGGATGCGTTTTACCGTGCTCTGGAAGCCACAGTCAAAGCAAAATCAAAGACTTGGAAGCAGGTATCAGAGGAAACAGGTGTCAGTGCCTCGACCCTCACCCGGATGGCTCAAGGTCGTCGTCCAGACGCAGCCAGTCTCGCTGCTCTCTCTGCCTGGGCTCATCTCAACCCCTCGGACTTTGTTCACATGCCTTACAAAGCTACACGACCTGAGCCGATTGCCCAGATTTCTACCCTCCTCCGTTCGGACCCGAATCTGGATTCTGAGTCAGCGGAGGCACTCGAAGCAATCATGAAGGCCGCATACGAGCGATTCAAAAGGATGGAGAAATAGCCTTCCCCTTCAACATCAACACTTGAGTTGGCGTCTACGACTCTCCGCCGCCAGCATTCGGCGCTCTTCAACAGCCTCAGCGATTTTTGGTATCACCTCGTCCATAGCTCGCTCGTATTCGGCGATCGCCTCTGGATCAACTGCCTCGAGCTGATTGGGCAGATCTAACTTGGTGGTGTCATTCTTTTCCATTCTCAAACTCCATACGAGAGATCGCATCTCTGGCTACACGTGTCTGTCCAATTCACTTTGTCTGAGTGGGTCTCAGGTTTTGCGCCATTCGCGTGAATGCGGTGTGCCCTGTGTCTGCAAGCAATAGCGTGCCCATGCCTGTGCCCACATCAGGAGCAATGCTCTTGCGATTAAAAACCAGCGCTTTCTTTCGACTGTGGAACAACCAGAACGGCCAGCGCTCGCGCAGGCTCGCAGTAGCATCGATCACTGCGCGAGCTGAGATTTGCCCTGCTGCCCAATCCGCTTCAGTCGCAAATTCAACGATCCAGATGAATTGAGCAAAGGGCAGACTCATGATGGTTTGTAACAGCTTGGGATCAAATTCTGATTGTCGTTCTCGAACAAAAGCACGGAATGATGAACCAGTTGTGATGAAGTAACGAATGATCGTCTCGTCTTGCTTTGGCAGGTCAATCACGGTCCCGAGCTTGAATAGGGTTGGTGCAAGCTGGTCAACTGCATCGGCGGGGTAATACACCTTTTCCGGAAGCGGGACGATGAACGCATCGATGTCCTTAGCGGAATACGGAGTTCCTGCCTCTACGAGAATGGAGAGGTAAGGAAGATGGTTGTCATCAACAACGGCAAGGGAGTCGACCTTATCCCATGCGTACTGCATTCCAGGAGTTGCGGTCGCACATAATTTCTTCCATTCGAGCCCGACAACAGCAATCGCGTGACCGTGATTGTGCATCGCCGCGAACAACGGGAAACCAGATTCCACGTACGCTGTCAGCTGGCGGTAAAAAGCATGGTCGTCACGATTACTCATTTCGCGAGCAACATGCACAGGGAATGTACCTGCTCCCTGAAAAACTCGTTCTGCATGGGAAATATGTAGTCCTCTGGACGGAATGATGCCGCCCGGGTTGAACTCCTGGGCCATCATCGTGATGTCATGAGTCAGGAACTCGCGATACATATTGTACCGCTCACTGTAGTGTCGGAGAATTGACCAGCACGCGACGTGGGCACAAACCGAAATATCAATGTGCTGATCCATGGACGGGAAGCCTTGGATTCTCAGTTTGTATCCCAACAAATGCACCTTGTGATGCGCCGTAATCATGAGACCTCGTGCACCGTTCCGCACGTCTGGAGATAGGATGCTGCGCCCAATCGTGGCGATGCCCGTGGGCCTCAACACCATGTATCCAAAGTAGTGGTCCTCAAGTCTTTGATCAGGCCACGTTAGGCGCAATGTTGCCTCTTCAAATCCGACCATCTCGTCGAAAAAATGAAGACGCACACATTCCGAAAGATAATGCAGGCCTTTCTTGGAATAGAAATTGTAGAAGGTGCTTCGATAGTCCTTGTCGATGTAATTCTCTTCCACCATGACCGCCTTGATTGCGTTCGACAGGCCGTTCATCAGCTTCTGTGTAACTGCACGCGGGCTATACTCTGGAGCAAGGTGCTGCTCAAGCTGCGCGAGGTCCGCGCTGGACTTCAACGTCAACCACGTGTACATCTGGTCTCGTCTCCAATCCCGTTACGACAGAGCATGGCGAACTGCGCAATGAATTCTTTAGATGAGATTGTCAGTTCTTGATAAAAATACACCATCAAGCGGAATTGGGGACAGAAACATCTGCCGGGGCGTGATCGACTCCGCACTATGGCATCAGGGAACTCCGAATCGCTTCGGAATATCGGCCTTTTCCCCTTACGTTCGCCTCCGTCGCAGCAATTTATCAGATGTGCAATTGCCTGATTGGGCATCATCCCAGCGCCTTTTTGAACACCCTTAACCGCGATCAATGACGGCTTTCCCCGCAAAATCTCTGCCGTACACGGGCAAAGGTCAGGAGCATCAATTCCGGACGGTTGTCCCGTGTGTCCGGAAAGGCGAAACGAGGCTGCTGACAGGAGTCCTCCGCGCACACCTGGAATTTGGAAAAGCCGTCTGCCGACTACGCGTTGCAGGTTCGACTCATTTCTATTGCCTAGCCGATGGCTGGCGCCTGGTTCATTTCTAAAGCTGCGGTCTTGGAAACTTCGGTCGCGAGCTGCGGACCAAGTCTCGTCTGGTCGCTTGTGTGAAGGGTGGCCTCATAGCTGGCGCGAGAGATCGAAACTTAGCCAAACCGCGAGTTCAGCAGGTCGGGATGAACGCTGATATCGGCGTTGACAAGCACACGTTCCGTTGTGAGAGCTACCTTCCCCCCAAAGCTTTATGAAGCAGCGGTTGCTGGCGTGGCTGGAGCTGCCGGAGCGACACGAGGCTTCATCTTCGATGCACCAGACCGCTTTGCGGAGATAACCTTCTTCGCGGGAGCAGACTTCTTCGCAACCTTCGCAGTAGCGGCTTTCTTCGCGGCCCTCCGCACCTTGGCCCACCGAGCTTTTTGAGCGGCTGCGATCTTGGCACGTGCGCCAGCGCTCAAGGAGCGCTTCTTCTTACTCTTTGCACGTAACCCAACCGCAGGGGCTTTCTTCGCGGTTGACGCTGCAGGCGCGCTAGGCGGCGCTTTCTTCGCGGCCTTCTTGGATTTCGCCCAACGGGCCCTTTGGGCGGCGGCGATCCTCTCACGCGCCTCGGCGCTCAACGTGCGTTTTGTTCTGGCTTTGCTGGGCAAGCTGGTATTAACGGGGCGGCTTGACTTCCCACTTTCGGTTGAGCCGGTGCCAGCTAACAACGCCTTCACCTGTTGCAGGCTGGAAATCTCGGCATCGATTTGGGCAACGACGTCCTGTATGTTCATGAGCCCTCCGATATTGAGGATAACTCACCAGGTGAACTCCAATAACGTTCGATCCTGCCGTTTTGCGTCTACAGCGATCCCGAACTGCCAGCAACATCATCTCGAATGCGACCGATTCTCTTTACGCATCATCGACGAATCGTAGAGCTCGCGGAGTCTGAGCTTCATAAGTCTCTAGACTTAATAGATTTGGATCCCGAATGACTCCAGATTCACAGAGGATCTTTTTGAGGTCGCTCGATTGGCTGCGTTCAATTAGATATTTTGAGGGCCTTTTTGCCCACCAGAGCCTCCCGACTAGGACAAATGATTTGCGTCGATCAATTGCAGTACTTCCAAAACACCGGGCGGACTCGTCTCCCGACACAGTTTCATGTGTAAGACGTGTGCTTGACCGGAACGGCTTGCTCGGAACATCTTAAATACAACCGCGAGCTCAATTCCAGAATCGTCTATGTCCGGGAAGGAGGTTTTCGGGCACGGTGTTCTTCGGGACCGGGCAAGTGCAATTGCTGGGGGCCGCGCTCGGTTATGTAATGGATTCGATGACCGCCACTTCGAGTTCTCCACATTTCAAGATTGCAGATTCGTCCGCGCAGGAGGAGCGATCGCTCTTGCTGAATGCGGGATTCGAGGCGAAACAGTATATTTGCCGACCGGATCCGCAAAGAGGGCATTACGCCTGCACGATGTTTTGAAGTTCGCGTTTGGGATGGTGTGCGTCGCCAAAGTGTGCCATAGTGGCAGGCCGGTCGCGGTTCTCTTAAGAGAGCGCGGGGCACCAAAATATTGGGAAGCGGAAAGCGCCATTTTGACTGAGGGCGGTCGCGAGGGAGGAGCGGAGCATCACGCCTCCTAAAGAGACGGAATGGGCAAGGCCGAGATCCCAGTTGGCTATGCATCGTTGGGGCGGGGATCCAACTACCCAGCTGCGCACTCGTGCATGAAGATCGCGCGACACTGGTCGAATTGTCGCTCCCGAGCTTTCCTAGAGTTACAGACCACTGGTACTAAAAGAATCCGGGACCTCCACGTCGGATCTAATCGATGGAGAGCCCAGCTAGAGGAGACTGCTGAATGGCGAATTGGATCATTCAGTTCGGTACGGCCACACGAATGCGTCTGCCTGCCTTTACTTGGACTCTAATTCGGGTCACGGTCCGACCCAAAGGAAGCGTTTCTTCCTGCGCGGGTTGCGGTTTGCCATTGATGACGAGTGTTGTAAACTGCCCGGGGAACACTGCTTCCCATTCCAAGCGCTCGTCTCCGTGGTTGCTGAGAACAGTGGCCCGATTCCCATCATGTCGCACATCGATCATTCCAGCGCCGACCGGAAGATTGCGCACTTCGGCCCAGGCGGTTGGCGCAGACAATTGCGGAAGTGTTTGGACGACGATCGCGAACCTCTGGCCTTTCGCAAGAGCTTCAAGAGGGGCCGCAGGTTCGACGTTGATTCCCATCAGGCCGTTCACAATGGCGCCAACAACGGAATACGACACCTCAGGGTATTCTCGCCGTTCCCTTCCGGCGCGGGATAGATCCAAAATCTCCGCGTAGGCCGCGTCAGGTTGTCCATATCGATAGAGAATCTCGGCATAGTGGGATTCCGGTTCAACCTCCTTGTCTGGCTCACCGTTCATCCTTTGTAAAAGAGTCTTGAGTGCGCTCTGTGTCTTCGGCCCGTCATCAACGGCGTCCCAATAGAGAAGGTCGGCACCGGCCTGACCGAAAAATTGATGCCTGTTGTCGAGAAAACCATGGAAGTCGTTCGTAGAGGGGTTCCACCATTTTGTATTGATCACGAACTTCACATCTGCCGCGACGTCCTGATACTCCTTCGCGGTGCCCGGATCTCCCCGAATTGCCGCAATGGCCGCATAGGATCGATATCCAGCGTATTGCGCTGCCAGGAGATCAGCACCGAGTGCGATGTCGCGCCGGCTTTCCTCATAACTGGGATCGCCACGAAAGTAGGATGGGTTTTGTGGCGCGGTTTCGCGCGTCATCACGTGTGCAAGATCCAGGTTCCACCGCAACACGTAGTCCGTCACCGTCTGGCGATAGAAGTTAAGAAATACCGGATCTTCGATGTACGACTTGTCTCCCGACCACAGGTACATCCTGTAACAGGCATCGAGCACATCGAAGTTCGCGGGGAGGTTGTACCAGAACGCGTGATCGTCGACGTAGTCAATTGGCGCAGGGCGATTCAGACGATCGATTTCCCAATAGCTGCACCAGTCCCTCGAGGGGGAAATGTTCTCGGCAAAGCGACGAAGCATATTGTGCGTGTAGCGGGCAAGCCCCAACGCTTGAGCACCTGCGGCTTGATGCGACAGATCGCGCATGCAGAATGCCTGCCGCGCCGGGAGTGCTGCTTCGTACCAGGGGCCGACAGGATCGCCATCGTTGACATAGACAAGCGCCTGTTGCTTGGCCCAGTTAAATGCATTGACCAACCGGTGATCTGAAGATCGAAGCTCCAACCTGGATTTCACCTTGGGTGTTTGCGCATGCACATTGGCGAGGAGCAAAACTACGATGACGACCGAACCGCCAATCGTGAGGAGAAATCGGAGATCATAGGAAGCCTTCGTTCTTATTCTCACACGAAACATCTCGACTCGCCAGATCGGTGCTTTTCATTGGCCCGAGGAGCTACCAATACATAGTTGCATGACTGGCCAGACAATGCGGCGTGCGATGCGTTCCGCTCGAGTCAACACGAATTCATGCGGATCGCTGCATCACGAAGCGATGGAAAGGACCACACCCGGGGAAGACAGATCGCCTTGAGTCGCACTGTTAAGCCCGATCTCACGAATAAGGGTACCCGGTATTTGCAGAATGTTCTTCTTTGCCAATACAGCATGTGAAACGTCAAAGGCCTCATCGCCGGCCAGATCCTGCGCCAGGATTCGCCGCCCCTGGAGCGACTTGTCGAAGACGAGTGTGAGTGAATCAAACTGGCCGAAGATGCCGAAGGGCCCCGGCGCGTCAGACACAGAAAGGGAGACTGCGCACGGTGGCATAAACCAAGCCTTCTCGATTTCTGTTCGCTCCTGCGCAGCGATGGCGACGGCACCGTTGGGAAATCGCGATGCAAGAACGAACGGCTTCTCTCCCTGTGACTTGACTTCGGGCAACGCCAAGCCGCGCGCTACGGCAGCGGGCGCTCCCTGCCGCACCGTATTGCCGATGATCTCCGTCTGCCAGGTTTGCCCGCGCTCGAATCGCCAGGTATCGGTAAGAGTCTCGCTGCTGATTGCGACCTCTCCGATCCCGGGTGAGAACGGAGGCGCGATGCGCTGCCAGCGAATAGCGCGCACAACTTCATCCATGCGCTTTTTCGTCATGCGGGGTCCGTTAAAGAACAGATCGACATCGTCTCCGGGCCGGAGGCCAATCATGGGATGACGCATGATGCCCATGGTGCAGCCGAGTACCGCCGCTACGTAGACCTCGTCCTCAACATTCAATAGCCCGCGAATTCCCGAGTCGCCTTCAGCGCCTTTCAGCATTGCGGCGGCCCGGTCGAGCGTCGTGGGCAGCGAGAGAATTGATGTCACATCGTAGGTTCGGTAAACATCGGTGTGTTTCAGGATCTCGATCCGTCTTGAAGACGGACCTTGCGCCCCAAACCGGCCATTTGCTCTCCAGTCTCCATTGATGGGCATCTCGCCGTGCACATGCTCGAGTAATAGTGGGAGACGCGACGCGTTGCGCAAACGAATCAAATTGAAGTTGGGATCGCCAAGATCGATTTTCCAATAATGGATTTCCGCTGAGGCGCTCAACCTTTCGAGCCGATAATCCGCAGCTCCACCAGGCGTATTCCGGCACCATAATCCCGCGCCGCGCCACCCCCGCTCCTGGATGGCCCGATTGAGTTTCTTCAAACGGTCCGCCGAAGAGCCCGCGAAGTTTGGGAATCTTGCCGTATCCAATTCGAAGGTCGCGGTTCCCCCGACTTGCCAACCATCATCGAGAAGGAGATACAGGTCCTTCCGGATGTTCGGAAACAAACTGTTGACCCATCCGCCTTCTCCGAACAAGACCTCCTCTGACATAGCCTGATGTGCGAGCTTGCTTCCGGACTCCCCTTCAAGCGCCTTAGGATCAAGGCTTGTCAGATTATGACCATACATATAGTTCTGCGCTGCCCAGGTGCACCAGTAGTTCGGCGCGCCAGACGGCCTATCGGGCACGAGATTGTGTCCAACAGTTCTTGAAGGGGCAGCTTTTGCAACCAGCCTGTTTGTTTGACCCAAAATGGCAGCTGCCGTTACCGCTCTGAGAAATCCTCTCCGATTCACCAATTCCCGCTTCCTTTCGATGTTCACTTCAGCTAGACGGTCAGCAACGCGCACCTCTGTGGCATTCACAGATATGCCGCCGGCGGTGATCAATAGATGACCAGCGTCGGCGGCCTGAAGAAGCTAAATATCAGAAGGTGAAGTGAGTACCAAGCTGAATCTCTCTTGGCGCCCCATTTGTTCCGCCGACCACGCCGAAATTCGATTGTCCGAATGTGGTGCCTGGATTCGAATAGTGAGGCGTATTGGAGAGGTTGAAGGCATCGGCCTGAACGCTGATCCTCATGCCCTCACGAATCTCAACCGACTTGGACAGAGAGAGGTCGGAATTGTAGAAGCCTGGACCACGTACAATGCCCTGCCTCGCGTCGCCGAGAGTAAGTGCCTTCGGAGTCGCGAAGCAACTCGTATCGAACCACTTCGAGACAGATTTGAATGTTGCTACAGAGGAACAGGTCACATCGGCGCTGTTGGTAACGCCGCTCCCAAGTACATCTGTTGATGTCTTGATGCGCAGCGGCTGGCCCGACTGCAGGAGGGTAATCGAGCTCACATTCCATCCGCCGAAGAGGACTTGCACGGGACCGGTCTTTTCCGATAGCCATTTCTGGCCCTTGCCAAACGGGAGTCGATAAGTGAAAGAACCGACAAAGTTGTGCGGCACATCCGGCGCCTGGCTGTTGCCCACTGCTCGATCGTAGCGGTCGTTCAGCGGCCACCACATATTCATGTCGTCGATCTCCTTCGACCAACTGAAGGAAAAATTCCCCTCTAGATTGCGCTGAATATGCGTTTTGAGTTGAGCCTGCATTCCGTGGTAGATTGAGCCGCCGTTCGCCTGTGCATTGTCAATGTAAGTTGCATACTGCTGCCCTTGTTGATTGAAGTATTGAAACGGCAGACGCGAATTGAACGCCGTCGTTCCCGGAGGCGGCGTATTGAGGTTCCAGCGGCGGAAAAGATGGATGCCTCTGGTGCCAACATAGGTCACGCTCAGAGCCGTGGAGTTGGTCAGTTTCTGTTGCGCCCCGAAGTTCCAGCTATACGCTACATCTGGCTGAAAATTACGAATCATGCGTTCCACGTTGACGCCGGCAGGAGGAACGAACGTGGTGCCCGATGTGCTCACGTAGCTCGGTAGCCCGGCAACACTCACGGAGGGCAGGGGCGTATTGAGAAGTTGAGCTTGCGCCGTAAACGTTTCGAAAAATGGAACACTCTCCTCAAGGAACCCGCCAATTGCGCCGTAGTTCTGAGGGAAGTGCGTGATACCGAAAGCGCCGCTCACCGTGCTGGAGCCGCGATTGGGGGTATACGCGAAGCCAACACGAGGTGAATATCCGCCATAATAATTGTCAACGTTTGGTGCTCGGTTCGATGCCGTTGCAATGTCCACAACGCCGTTGACAAGATCAAAGTTGGCTTGCTTATTGTTCTTGTCAATTGCCGGAGTAATGAGGTCCCAGCGAAGCGCAAGATTCAGGGTCAGACTTTCGCGCACGCGATATTGGTCTTGCAGGTAGGCACCGAGCAGCTTTGCACGTGTGGCGGGTCGCGACACGACATAGCCGCGATCCTGGTAAGAGGGTAATCCCAGCAGGAAGCTTGCAAACTCATTTCCGCCTATATTTCCGGAGCAAGTCGGTTGCATTGTGCAACTGCTCGTGTAGTTCTTTGAGAAGGTGATGTCGCCGTTCTTGTTTGCGTTGGAGTTTGTCAGCGATGCTTGCAGTTGGCGATAATTCTCACCTACTGTAATCGTGTGGCGCCCAATGGCCTTGATGAAGTTATCGGTCAACTCATAAACGTTGGTGATTCGATGGGAATTGGTCCAGCTCTGCGACCCTGTGTTAACGATATTGCCAATTGTGAAGTTAACCATGCCGGTCGCGTTGTAATATGCATTGTTGCCGTTGGGGATACCCAACGCCGTATTCTCATTGGTTCCGGCGTCGTTACCAAAGTCGGATGTATTGAATCGGTTCAGCCCAAGCCGGAGTTCATTGGTGGCATTCGGCGAAAAGATGTGATTGAAGCCGATGGCGGCATTATGATTACGAGACTTGGCGTTCACGTCGCCGATTTGGACAAAAGGTGTTCCTGGCGAAGGTGCCGTTAGATCGCGGCGCTGGTATGATTCACGCACAAAGATCCGGTCGCCGTTTTTGAATTGATAGTCGCCCTTGATATCCAATTGATGATTGTGATCTGGCTCGACGGTGTTTGCCTGGAAATTGTTGCTGGTGCTCGATTGATTGGTTGCCGTGGGCCAAATCGTCGTTCCAGACGCAGCTTTGGCCGAAACGGAATCGAAGCGCACCGTGGGAATCTGCCAGGCATCTCCCTGTGTGGTAGTTACCGTTGGGAAGGGCTGCTGCGTCTGTGGATCGTAGATCGCGGCTGGGAACTGGCTCTTCAGGAAGGTTCCCTGTTTCATCAGATCCGTGGGCACGGTCAAGATGTAGCTGATTCCGTGTTCGAGCAAGAGGCCCTGATAATCGGCAAAAAAGAAAGCTCTGTTCTTAATGATGGGCCCTCCGAACGATCCGCCGAACTGGTTCGATTTGTACGGCGCCTTCGTCGTTGCTCTCCATTGATAGGCATTTAGAGAATCGCTGCGGAAGAACTCATACGCCGATCCATGCAAGGCATTGGTGCCGGATTTGACGATGGCGTTTACCTGCGCGCCGCCATACGTGCCAACGGTAGCGTCAGCGTTATTGGAGGATACTTTGACCTCTTGAAGCGAGTCGAGGGGTGGCGTGACGTTGATGAAAGCATTGAGCAACTCCATGTTGCTCACGCCGTCGAGCGTGTATGTGGTGCCGGCCCACGGGAGGCCGTTGACGCTTGCGGAGATTGGAGTGGTTGCTCCAGCGCCAGCCGCCGACTCGGGTGCGCTTCCAAAACCGGCGGGGATGGAACCTGGCACTGTTTGCACCAGTTGCGAGAAGATTCTGCCGTTCAGTGGCAGGTTCTCAATCTGTGCCTGGCTGACAACCTGGCTCAGCGAGGAACTGGTGGTGTCGACAAGAGGATTTATCGCTGTCACTTCGACAGTCTGATCTGCTTTCCCAACCTGCAGGTTGACGTCAACGCGACTGATGCTGTCAACCGTGACTATATTGCCTTCTGAAACCATGTCACGGAAACCACCTGCTTCGATTTTGACTCGATAGGTACCGGGAGGCAGGTTGTCAGACCGGTATTCGCCGACGGCGTTTGATTTGGTGCGGAAGGTGATACCCGTTTCCTGGTTAGTAATCGTCACCTGCGCATTCGGTATCACTGCGTTGCTGGCATCCTGGACAGTGCCGATAATATGGCCGCTGATGCCCTGGCCAAAAACGACAGGTACGATCGCCAGCAGACACGTGAGTACCAGCAATTTGCTTGAAAGGAATGTTGGCCACTTGTGTTTGGTGGTGCGGTTGCGGATTGTGGTCCCAATTTGCATATAGCCTCCTACGGCGTTCATGTTGCGTCAAATTTGCCAACTGCATAGTCAGGAACTGCCCAGCGTTCTTGACGGTGTGGAAGGCAGTGATTGCGTCTTGCTCAATGGCTGCCTTCGTGGGCTCCTGCTCACGTGTTCACTACGGCCTTCAGATTTGCCGACCGCGCCCATGGAGCGGCCAGCAACGCGAACGACTCTAGTGAGGCAAAGCTGGATTTGGCTAGTTACCGGGGGATACCGAATACTGAAACATGAGCGCTACGCCCATGATTTCGCGATGTTTCGCAAATGTTACAAGCTCTGTTACACGGCGATTTCAGTCCCACGGACCGCTGTCCATCCAAATCGACCCGATTTCGCACTGGAACGGCGGCCAAGAATCCACCCGGAAAGCAGCCACACTCCACCCGGACTGCAAGCTCCCGGAAGGCGAAGCAATCGCGGGTCTGATTTTGAGCTCTGTTGGGAGATCGAAAGAGGACAATGCTAGTGGCTCGAATCACGAGACGCCTGATTTGCCGCCCCTCGACCGCCGGAGGCAGGCATCCGGTGCAAGGACACCAAATTCGCTCCCAGCACTTCGTAGCCTTTTTCGAGTTGAACCTTGACCAAAACCTGAAATAACGGCATCTCGTCGCGAGCGGGCGGGTTGCTGGTGGACACAAGAGCTTTTGAGAGGTCGTCAACTCCCTGCCTAGATGTTGCGAATAGGATTGCACCTTCGGTGCCGGTTGTATCCAGGCCACCCAGGATGGCGATGTATCGCCCTGGAACAACACTTTGCTCAATAGTAATGAGACTGTAATCGGTTTTCAGAACTCGCGTAACTGGATCGCGCTCGGTATGAAAACTCGACGCTTCATTCGCGCGAGGATGGGCGTCGATAATCTGTGCCCGCCACTGCTCGTGGTGAGTATCGGGATTATCGAAGCTGAAATCTGCGGCTGTTGTGAGTTGTGCAACTGCGACATTCTGAAATGGCGATCCAATCAAGATTACGTTGTGCTGTCTGAGATCGTCGGGAGTAACATCCCGGCTCGGCTTGATGGTTGCCTTCACGCCCATCTGCCCGAACAGGTTCGACAACATGGCAACTCCCTTCAGTTCGCCAGCCCCGGTGTATCCGTTCTCGTAGTAGAGTTGGCCGGCCTTAGCGACGAGTGCGGGGTTCGAGGCGAACTGTTGCGCCAGATGGGAATCAACGATAGCTCCCCGATCGTCGCTGGCGCCGCGGCGAAATCGGAAGAGATCGTTCCAATCGTCGAGGAGAAAAACAGCATCCGGGTAGGCAATCACAGGAGCCGAATCGTTCCCCAGGAAATTGCTCCAAAATGCCTTCACGGGATCGGCGATCGCGCCTGTAGCGCCCACAGTTCGCTCGGCTCCAGCTATGCGGCTGCCTTGCAGCCTGTCTCGCACGATGTAACCAGCTGCAAAACCGAGAATCACGGTAGCGGCAACGATCATATTGCGACCGAGAAACCATTTCCCATTGCGAACTGCACGAGTCTCACTTGCCTTGTCGACTCTGTCGCTCTGCCCGGCAGTTGGCGGTGCAACGGAGTCTTCAACTTCCAGTGCCGGTAGCGATGCATGAGCCGATTGAGTATTTGTACCTGTAGCTGGCTCAAAAGTGGGAACATAGTGCCCTTTGGGTATCTCGACGAGAATCGCATCGCGACCGCCGTCGGACGCGTAGTACTCCGCGAGTTTTTGCCTCAACCTGTGAATTTGAACGCGAACGATTGTATCGGATTTGGGATCAAAATCAGAGGAACGTCCGAATGCCTCCACGCCGATCGTGTATTCCTTCATAGCGTCGGCACCAGGTGCAAATGCCCTTGTGGTGAGGAATTGAAGCAATTGCTGGAGTGTGGTGGAGTTTCGAAACGTAGCGGACTTGAGGATTCTCTGGACCTGTTCCTGACACTCCTCTGTGGCCAGTGAAGAGGGCTTGCTTTGCGTCGGAGAGCCCATCTGTGTCATCCAGCTTCCCCCGAAGGATTGTGCCGTCGGGCAAGTGCAGCCACCGCACGAACATGAGAGTAACGCGTCAAGACCTAGTGCAATTGAGATCCGCCCGGCTCCCTGAGCAAGGACTACAAAACTCAATTTTACATTCTACAGCGAGTCTAGTTTTACGGGCACTAGAGATACCGCCTCTACCGCGAAAGAGCGGGATTAACAGCATTGATTCGAGATCGCAATCTTCAAGCACAATGAATGCATCGCTGCCGCCCAGTTCTATCGTCGATCGCTTCAGGTTTTTTGCCGGCGCGCGATGCCAACACCTCGCCCGCGCCCTCAGATCCGGTAAAGGCAATTCCCTTGACGCGCGGGTCGTCAATCAGCGCCCCAACCTGCTCGCTTGAGATGAGGAGGTTCGTGTAAGCGCCGCGCGGTGCTCCGGCATCGGTGAAGAGCTGCTCGAAAGCGAGAGCACATTGTGGCACGCTCGAGGAGTGCTTTACGAGGAGGACGTTGCCGGCCATCAGGTTCGGCGCAACAAATCGTGAAAGCTGATAGTAGGGGAAGTTCCAGGGTTGAACGCCGAGCAGCACACCAAGCGGCGAGAACTCAAGATGTGCATCGCCGATGGCCGTATCAATCGCTTGCGGCTTGAGAAACGACTCGGCATGGTCGGCATAGTACTGGTGGATGGCAGCGCTCAGCTCAACCTCGTCGCGGCCCTCTGCGATCCTCTTTCCCATTTAAATGGCCGCAAGGCGAGCCAAGCTCTCCTTTCGCTCCCGCATCAAAGACGCAGCCCGCCTCACGATCTTCGCGCGGTCGCGGAAGGTTTTTGTGGACCACACGCGCTGAAAGGTGCTGTCAGCCTTGACCAGGGCGGCATCCATCTGCGCATCTGTGCACTGATCAAAGCTCTGCAGTAACTCGCCGTTGAACGGATTAATACTTTGATATGCCACGACAATCTCCTCTCGGTGCTTATGGATTTCAGTTATGCCTTCAATGAGGCCGTCTGCTCCCGAAGGCTCTCGAAGTACTCGCGAAGAGAAGGCGATTTGGGAGACCAACCGAGCCTGCGTGCGTTGACCGCGCTGACCAAGCTGTTTGAGGCCACACCGTAAACGGCTGGAGCGCCGTGTTGCCGAGCCAAATCCTCCACACTCAAACTGACAGTCTTGCCATTGAGTCCAAGAGACCGGCTCATCATTTCGGCAATTTCCTTGAAGGACGCATCGCCATTCTCAGCGAAGAAGAATGAGCCTCCTGGAGCCTTCGCCAATGCGAGTACGTACAGGTCAACGAGATCATCGATATGTACATTTGAGTAGCGATTGAGACCCTTGCCAAAGTAAACGCCGGCGCCCAATTGTTTGGAGAGAGCCATGAGCTTCGGAAGCTGGTCGCTATCCGGCTGTAATCCTCGCCCACTTCCGTAGATCATGGTTGGGCAGATGACGATGGAACGAATGCCCTTTTCCAAAGCAGCCTCGCGAACAATGTGGTTCATCGCAACACGGGGCCTGCGGAACGCAACCGGTTCGAAGTAGGTGTCCTCGGTGTATACGACTGAACCCGCATACTCCCCCGCAGCGGAATCCGCAACAATACCCGAACCCGTCGTGTAGATCAGCGTCTTTCCACTGCGCTCAAGGGCAGAAACCAGCGCCACGACTGAAGCCGGGTGATCGGCGCTTGCAGCATGGATTACTGCATCTGCCGCATTTGCAGCATCGGCCAGTACTTCTGAATCGTCGAGAGTTCCATGGATCGGTTCAATTCCGCGGTTCTTCAACAAGGGGGCCTTGTCAGCAGACCTGACGAGCCCGGTTACCTGGTTTCCTAAAGCAATTAGACGTTCTGCAATTGAGCCACCGATGTAGCCTGTTGCTCCTGTTACAAATACCTTCATACTTCAACTCCTTGATTTCGCCCGGGAAAACCCCGGCTTGGATTTGGCCCGTTCATCAAACCGCGTGGATGAACCGTCACGCGGCGTATTGCTTCCTCGCTTGCAGCAGTGCCATCGTGCGCTTCGATTCGAGTTGTAGAAACTCCTTCACCGCCTCCTGGCCTGAAAGCGACAAGTCGGGCTCCAGACCATCCGCCAATCGCTCGATCTGCATGTTGAACCACGGCAGCAGGTGAAGCACATTGAGTGAGTCCTCGGGAGACGGCGTCCTTTCGATCGCGCCCGCCAGTAGATACGACGATGTCAGAGGATCTGCAATCAACGGCCTGCCAAGACCAACCAGATCCAGGTCACCCTCCTGGAGCGCAGCCGCCATGCCCTCGAAAGTACGAAACTTTCCGGTAACCATCACCGGCATTCGCGCCACATCACGAACGGCCCTGGCGAATTCAACAAAGTACGCCTCTCGTTTGATCGTGCTGTCGGAGCGCTTGTCCTCGCCTTCTTCCCTGACGGTGAGGCCGACGAGTTTTGGTTGTTCTAGGGATCCGCCAGAGAGTTCCAAAAGGTCTAGGGTGGTGTCGTTCAATATCTTTGTAAGAGCTATGCATTCGGCGTGCGTAAAGCCACCTCTCTGGAAATCAGAGGAATTGAGCTTGATGCCGATTGGAAAGGATGGCCCGACCGCATTGCGAACCGCAGCAATCACTAAAAGCAGGAGGCGTGCGCGGTTTTCCAGCGATCCACCCCACTTGTCCGTACGCCGATTCGAGAGAGGACTCAGAAACTGCGAGAGCAGATAGCCATGTGCAGCGTGTAATTCAACGCCAGTGAAACCGGCTGCACGCGTCTGCTTTGCAGCGAAGGCGAATTGCCGAATGACTTTCTCGATTCCCGCTTCCGTCATCTCCCGTGGAAGTGCGAACGCAAGCCCCGCGCCTCGCGGTACCTGAATTTCCACGCTCGAAGGTGCAAGCGGGGATTGATTGATAGAACATGAAACCTGTCTTCCCGTGTGGCTCAATTGCAACCAGAAGTGAGCTCCTCCACTTGTGCCAGCTTTCGCAAGCGATCTCAGAGCTTCCATCCCACTCTCGTCATCAATGACAACATTGCCCGGCCGCTCCAAGTGCCAGCGGTCGACCTGCACATTGCCGGACAACAACAGACCAGCGCCCGAACTGGCCCATCGCCGATACAAGGTTTCAAGCCGGGGTGTTGAATGATTGCTCGCGTCGGCTATGCCTTCGCTCATAGCCGATTTCGCTAGTCGATTGGCAATTGTTACTCCGCAGGGCAGAACAACTGGTTTCGAGAGGGGATTCGACATTTTGCTGCCCTTCATTGAAGAGGTCCGGCGAGTAGCTCTCTGTCGGCATCTACGACAACTAACGTTGTCATATACACGACACTAGTCGTTGTCGTATTGGATGTCAATACCTTTCTTAATTTTTTGGGGATTCTAATTGTGAGGGGTGCCCAGAAGGCGCCGACTACTTCCGCCCAATCTGGTATTGGAGGAAGCTATGCGAAAGCGTGATCGAGACTTAGGAGGAAATGGAAGAATCTAAACAGCGCGAGAACTCAGGAGAACGAGCATTTGGGCAGCGGCGAACCGAGCATGCGCTTCAATGTCGGACTGACCGATCTTTCGCAGGCCATGCAGCGCGTCATCGAAGATGCCGGCTTTGAGCAAGCCGCTGAAGGCGTTTGCAGCTCCCCGTTTGTCTTTTATCTTCCACTTTTCAACAGACGCCCAGCGGTCGAGATACCGACCGAAGACCTCGTTTCTGCGCTCGATGAGTTGCTCCCTGTATTGCTTTCCTAATTCAGGGAAGAGGTGAGCGTCCTGGGTCACGACGCGGTACAGAGCAAGTTGTTCATCGGACAGCGTATGCTCGAGATATTCAATGCCTGCCATAATCAGAGCTGTACGAGGAGGTTTTGAGAACCATGGTTCCACGGGGTCCTTTGTCTTCTCCTGTGCTTCCCCGCTCAGCTCATCGAAGGCACTCGGATTACAGGCTGCTCGCATCACAGCACTGAACAGATCGTCCTTATTCTCAAAATGGCGATATACGGTCTTGATCCCGACGCCCGCTGCATCGGCTATACGATCCATGGAAGTCTTCGCATATCCGCCTTCAAGAAACAGCTTTCGCGCTGCGTGCACAATCGCGGATCGCTTGCGCTTCATCAGGGAAGCCTTCGGATTGTCACTTGACCAGCGCCTCAAATGTGCCTCAGTGGAACTGTTTGCTTCCTAACAAGCATACGATAACGAGCGTTATAAGGAAAGAGTCGGCTTGGTTGGTAATCGCCTAATCACGCTCCGGAGAGCCTTGACCGCCAAAAACTCTAGTCGCGGTTGTTACAGAAAAACGGGGCGCCTCACGGCGTGTCCGCGTCCAGTTTCCAGCGTGTAAACTTTGGGGTCAAGTTCCCCGACTTCTCCGCCGGCAATAAGCCCCTTTGCGGCCATGGCTTGCAGCTGCGGTGGAGAAAATCCGAGCGCAGCCTGAAGCAATCCGCCTCCGCCATCCGCGCGCTGATAGATCGGCGGATGGGCGCGCTGTCGGGCACCAATGTATTTAGCCGGCTTCCTCAGTAACGTGGTAGAGATGGCAGACAAGGGTTCCATCCCCCTGAAAACGACACAAACATTATGAGTCCTGCGCGACTCACGGTCCGAAATATATTTTCGCCATGAGAGAAACAGCCCTGCAGGGTCGGTTCCGTTCAAGGGCGGCAATAAGAATCTGCCCAAGGAGTCTTGAATCGCGGCTCAGGAATCGAGGAGTTAGGGTCTTTTGTTGATCGTTACGGCATTGCGATCGCAAAGACAAGAATTATGCGAAGAGAGGTCTTCAGGATCGTCGGAGGCCGCTTGGACGGCGTAATAGACTGTGAATGTGTGTGCCGGGGTATTGGTGAGGACCGGGAGTGTACTGGTGGCGTTCGTTGCTTGAAGACCTTAAAGAAGTCTAGACGGCGTTCTGGTTATTCCTTCGGCGGGTCAACCGCCGACCGGCGCCAGTAGGTGAACCATGAAGAAGAGGGTGATGGATCTTCTGGGTTGGGTACCACAACCTGGCGGCGCGAAATCTAAGGGTGATCGTGTGCCGAGCGCGGATGAGGTTTTCATTGAGCGCGTGCTTAAGGTGTTCGACGACCACATAATGTTCTCCTGTAGATTCGTGAATTGGTCCACGGGGGAAGCAGAGGCGCGGTCGATTTTTTACGACTTCCCAATGCTCGACGAAAAGACGCGGCCGAAAATTGAAGAAATCCTCGCTGAGAATACGGGGAAAACGCTTTTGTCCATCGGGACAATCGAAATCCCTTCCGACTAATTTTTCCCTTAAATGCTTTTGCGTTCCGGTGGATAGGCGACCAGCCCTTACAGTTTGCTGCTTATCCGCCCTGTCGGATCCACGACCCTGCGAAACGCCTTGAAGGTAGGGATGCCATCATCTTTGCTGTGCGAGCTGTAACTGCCGTGGGGACAGGAAAAGCCGTACCCTAGATTTCAAGCGGAGGACAGCAATGGTTCCTTCGCGTGGCCGTTTCCCAATACCTCTTCCCTCATGGACGTTCAAATCTCTGCGAATGAGCGCGCTGGCTAGCCGCCCGAAGGGGTTTCGACGTTGAGGATCTTGTAATCCCAACCATAATTCTGTGGACGCTGTGGGAAATAGAAGTTTCCGAAGTCTCCAGTTTCCCCTGGTCCGATACCCGGCTCGTCAACGAGTTCAACCTGTTTGTCTTGGAAGTGGTCAAGGCTTGGACTAATCCAGCACAGAAGCATCCCAAGACCATCCACCATCACGGGTATGGCAGGTTCGCTGTGGACGGCGAAATGATCAAGCTGAAGTCGAGGAAACCGTAAGGGTACTCGTCCGGAATCCTGTGGTACGACCGCAAAACCGTGATTGCCAAGGGGGTAATTTGTGGGCTGAAGGCCAAGTACCCCACGCCGATGATGGCCACAACCGCATAGACTTCGATCAGGATGGCGGAGACCTGATGTATTGTTCTCCTTCCCCCGAAACCTCTTTGGAAGGGAATTTGTGCCCCAAAACGCGTTGCCAAATGCCGCCTGTGGAACCGAGAATGCCGGTGAGGATCATCTATGAATCGCAGAGAGTTTTTAGGCGCGGCATCGGCCGCCGTTCTTGCACAGGGGCTGCACGCGGCTCAAGCCGGCACGCCCACCCGGCTGCTGAAACCGATGGCGCTGGGTCTGATTATTTCGCCCTTCGGAGCGCCGGAAGAGCGACTCAAGCGGGTGCGCGACCTGGGGTTTTCCAACTGCTTCCTGTCGCTCGACGGCTATCTCGGTCATTTCACGCCGGAACTGGCGGTGCAATTTCGCGATCTGCTGGAAAAGTATGAGTTGATTGCGACGACGGTGGAGGTGGTGGGTCCGGGACCGCTGGTCTGGGACTTCCTGCGTGGGCCATCGACCATCGGCCTGGTGCCCCCGGCCACCCGCGAGGCGCGCATGGACGCGTTGCGGCAGGCTTCGGACTTCGCCAAACTGCTCAACATCGGCCAGGTGCAGACCCATTGTGGCTTCATTCCCGAGGATCCGGCAGATCCCAAGTATCCCGGAACCGTGGAAGCCATTCGCGCCGTTGCCCAGCACTGCCAGGCGAATGGGCAGTACTTTCTCATGGAGACCGGGCAGGAAACGCCGACCACCATGTCTCGGATGCTGCGCGACGCGGGCATGCCCAACCTGGCCGTGGGCCTAGACACCGCCAACCTGATTCTTTACGGCAAGGCCAACCCAGTGGACGCGGTGGACATTCTGGGCCCGCACGTGCGTAGCATTCATGCCAAGGATGGCCGCTGGCCCACCGATCCGAGCAAGCTGGGTCAAGAGGTGCTGATCGGCGCTGGGCTGGTCGATTTCCGCCAGGTATTTACAAAGCTTCATCGCATCGGCTACACCGGCGCGGTGACCATCGAACGCGAGACCTCGGGCCCGCAGCAGATCGAGGATGTGCGCAACGAGAAGATCTACCTCGAAGGCATTCTGCGCGAGGTTCTTGCCTGAGAACGGCCGCAGGGCGATCGGCACTCACACA
>Ga0326728_10006586_pt1 | contig 31050 bp, 24 predicted proteins | sample MB3enrmetagenome_FD_207602 | JGI IMG/M metagenome (GOLD analysis project Ga0326728, IMG submission 207602) | Lab enriched peat soil microbial communities from McLean, Ithaca, NY, United States - MB31MN | ecosystem: Environmental > Terrestrial > Soil > Wetlands > Peat | place: USA: New York...
GCCAGGTCGGCCGCCAGGTAGGTACACCAATTACAGAAGAATGCGACGATCCTCGGTTCAAAGGGTTCAGGCATGAACAAGCACTCCTTCAATTTCCGCAAACAGCTCGTCGTCCTCGAACATCCGCTGTTGGAGCGAGCCGGATGGGCAGGCCGCCACGCAGGTGCCGCAACCCTTGCAGAGCACCGGGTTGACCTCCGCTCTATTATCCACCGTAAAGGTAATGGCGGAGTAGGGGCATAGCGGAATGCAGGTCTTGCAGCCCGAACATTCCTCCGCGATCACGTAGGCGGCGTTGGGTTCCTGCTCGACGTAACCGGCGCAGATGAGCGCCAGCGCCTCGGCGGCAGCCGCGCCGGCCTGGGCGACGGTGTCGGGAATATCCTTGGGACCCTGGCAGCAGCCGGCCAGGAAAATGCCGTCGGTAAAGGTGTTGACGGGGGCCAGCTTGGGATGCCGCTCCTGGAAGAAACCCTCGCTGGCGCAAGTGATGTTGAAGAGGCGTCGGACTTCCTGGGCGTCGTGGCGGCCCTCCAGGCCGGTGGAGAGAACCACCATATCCACCGGGATGCGGCGGACCACGCCGAGCAGGGTATCCTCGACGCGCAGGGTCAGCATGCCTTCCTCGCTGGGATCGAAGACCCAGTCGGTGACTTCGGCCACTTTGCCGCGGATGAAATGCACGCCCTCGGCGAGCAGGCGCTGGTAAAACTCCTCGAAGCTCTTGCCAGGCGTCCGCATGTCGATGTAGAAGTTGAAAATCTCGGCGCCGGTGTGCTCCTTGAGCAGGTGGGCCAGCTTGAGGGAGTACATGCAGCAGACGCGCGAGCACCAGCGGTTGGTGTTCTCGTCGCGGGAGCCCACGCAGTGGATGACGCCGATGCTCTTGGGCACGGTCTTGCCGTCGCGCAGCACGACTTCGCCGGAGGTGGGGCCGCTGGCGTTGACCAGCCGCTCGATTTCGAGCGCCGTGTAGACGTTGGGATAATGGCCGTAGCCGTAGTAAGGAATGCGCTTGGCGTCGAAGGTCTGGAAGCCGGTGGCCAGAATGATGGTTCCGACCTGGATCTCTTCGAGCTTGTCTTCGAGCTTGAAATCGATGGCGTGGCGGTCGGCGCAGGCCTCAACGCAGGTCTTTTTGCACTTGCCGGTCTTGAACTCGATGCAGGTCTCGCGGTCGATGACCGGGGTCTGCGGAATGGCCTGCGGGAAGGGGAGGTAAATGGGGCGGCGCTTGCCGAGCCCCTGATTGAACTCGTCGCTGACCTTGGGGACTTTGAAGACGCAGGCTTCGACGCACTCCTGGCAGCCGACGCACAGATCCTCGTCGATATAGCGGGTGCGGCGGCGCACGCGCACCTTGTAGTTGCCGACGTATCCGGCCACGTTCTCGACGTCGGAGTAAGTCCACAGGGTGATGTTGGGATGGGCCTTCACGCTGGACATCTTGGGCGTGAGGATGCAGGCCGCGCAGTCGAGCGTGGGGAAGGTCTTGTCGAACATGGCCATGTGGCCGCCGATGGTGGCTTCGCGCTCGACCAGGTAGACGTGCTTGCCCGCGTTGGCGAGCGTGAGCGCGGCGTGGATGCCGGCGATGCCGCCGCCCACCACCAGCACGTTCGGATCGATGGCGACGCGGGCCTTCTCCAGCGGCCGTTGCAGCACCACGCGGCGGACGGACGCCGAGACCAGGTCCTTGGCCTTGTGGGTGGCGGCGGCTTTGTCGGTATGCACCCAGGAATCCTGCTCCCGGATGTTGACCATGGCCATGTAGTAGGGGTTCAGACCGCCGTTGGCGGTGGCCACGCGGAAGGTGTGCTCGTGCAGGTGCGGCGAGCAGGAGGCGACCACGATCCGGTTGAGCTGGTGGTCCGCTATGTCGGTGCGGATCAGCTCCTGGCCCGGCTCGGAGCACATGTACTTGTAGTCGCGGGAAACCACGACGTGAGGCAAGCCGGCGGCGTACTCGGCCACGGCTTTGCAGTCCACGATTCCTTCGATGTTAGAGCCGCAGTGGCAGACGTAAACGCCCACTCGAACCGCGCCGTTGGACTCAGGCATTGGCGAGCACCTCCCGGTTTTCCGTGAACCACTGGCGAACCAGACCCCGGCCGCCGATGGAGCGCTTCAGCCCCAGCGATTTGAGATTGCCGCCCAGCGACCAGCCGAGCACTTGGGTGAAATAGAGGATGGCGACATCGAACTTCTCGCCGCTCTCCTTGGCGACCTCGGCCTGGTAGGCGTCCAGGTTGAACTGGCAGAGGGGGCACATGGTGACGATGGCCTGGGCGCCCTGGCGGACCGCTTCCTTAAGGAGGATGTAGTTGAGCCGCACGCCGACATCGTGGATGGTGCCGGTGAGGCTGCCTCCGCAGCACTTGGTCTTGAGCGAATAGTCGACGGTCTCGACGCCGACCGCGTTCATGAGCTGATCCATGCGCATGGGATCGTGGGGCCGGTCGACTTCGTCGTAGGGCCGGACGGCCTGGCAGCCGTAGTAGCAGGCGATCTTGCCGCCCTGCCACTTACGCACGGTCAGAGCTTTGATTCTGGCCAAGCCGACGTCGTTATAGAGGATTTCGAGAGGATGGCGCACATGCACGCCGTTGAAGGGCTTCAAACCGGCGGCCTTGAGGCCCTCCTCGACGATGCGAGCGGTCTCGGGGTAGTGATTCACGTAGTCCTGGGTCTTGCGGAGCGCCAGGTAGCAAGCGCTGCACGGGGCCATCAGGTCGTGGGTTTCCATGCCGCCGGCGATGGAGAGGTTGCGCGCCGAGAGCAGGAAGGCGGAGGTTTCGTCGACCGCCATGTAAGAGGTGGCTCCACAGCAGTTCCAATCGTCCAGCTCGTGGACTGGAATGTCGAGCATGCGGAACAGCTCGAGCAGGCTCTCCTCGTAGGCCACGCCGGTGGCCCGCATGGAGCATCCGGGGAAGTACAGGTAACCGGGTTTCTCAGGCACCGTTGGCCTCCTTGGCGGCGGAAAGCGCGGCATTCAGCTCGGCGACTCCCTTGATGCGGTCGCCCTGGAGCGAAATTCGGCCGGCGCGGAACAGGTTCCAACCCGAGCGCATCATCGTGAACAGGATGAAGGGATTGGACTTGAGCGCCATGCGCAGGACCAGGGGGACCTCGGCGCTGCGGCCGCGGCTCAGCACGATCTTGAAGAACTCCTTGGCCAGCACGGGGATGGGGAAGCGGTTGGGAAAGAGGTTGTGCTTGATGGCTTCGCGCTTCAGGTGGTACATCACGTCGGTGATGTGGATCTTCTGGGGGCAGTGGACGGCGCAGGAGTAGCAGGAGGCGCAGAGCCAGATGGTGCGGCAGCTCAGGGCGTCCTCACGGAATCCCTCGCGGATGAGAGCGATCACTTTCCGCGGCGTGTAATCCATGTAGATTGAGAGCGGGCAGGTGCCCGAGCAAGTGCCGCACTGAATGCACGACGACACCCTTTCGCATCCCGGGAACTTGAGAACCTGCTCGGACCATAGCGGCTCGGCTTCGCGCTGGAACTTCATGGTCCGTGGGAACTTCATCTTCATTCGGGTTGTCCTTCCTGCGACAGGCGCGCGGCCTGCCGGATTTTCCGTGGGCGATACTGGCAATTCTGGCTGGCGGCTCCATGGAGCAGGCAACGCTCCTTGAAGTAGACGCCGCACTGGAGGCAGATCTCGCCGGGCTTGCCGCTGGTGGAGACGATGCTGGCCGCGAGCTGGTCGAGCAACTGGGCGGTGCGGTGGAGCTCCTCCGGTGGGAATTGGTCGAAGACCTCGGCGAGCCGGCGACGGCGGACCGTTTCGAAGGCGGCCAACATGCACCGGCCGGCGGGGGTGACGGCGAGATGGCTGGAGCGGCGGTCGGCCTGGGCCTCTACGCGCTGGAGGAAGTTGCGGCGAACCAGGCGGTCGATGGCTTTGCTGGCGGCGGCGTCGCTGATGCCCAGGAAGGTGGCCACGTCGCCCACTGTGGGAGCTTGCGCCTGGGCGGTGAGCTTGAGAACCTTCATCTGGGCGGGGGTGAGTTGGCCCGCGGCGACATCGCGGAGGAGAGTCTCCTCCAGGACGTGTGTGAGCGCCAGGGCGAAGATGTGGGTGCTGCCGAGGAAGTCCTCGATCAGGCCGGCGTCGCTCGCGGTGGTTGTCATTCGGGATAGTGCTCCGGGCAGAGCTTTCAATAGAGCATTTCGGCTGCCACGGGGAAACGGGTGTAAACTGTTGATAACAGGGTGGGGGTTGGGATGGGAGGGGGCGCGGAGTGGGCGAAATGGCGGGGCGCTGCGTTGTTTAACCCAGTTAAATGTCAATCCAGTTAAGGGATGAGAGGGTGAGGTGGTGGCAGAAGAGGGGATTCTGGATGGGATAGTGTTTGCTTTCAATCGGTTGCACGAAGATTGGCTTCGTTTTGTAGTTTTCGTGCGCGGTGGAGGCGGCGGTGCGAGGGCCGACGGCGGAGGGACGGGAATTGGGTTCGTTTGGTTTTCTGGGGTATTGGCTGGACGTTCGTGTCGCGCTCTCGGAGCCATGGGGCGTACCTTGCCAACTCCAGCTAAACACGGGCCGAGCGGCCGGAGGGGGGACGCCGAGGCTAGGGTGTTGCAGGGGCAGGAGAAATGTTGTGGGACGGGAGGGGAATCCCCTGCTCGGCGGGATAAAATGGGACCAATGGCCAAGCGCCGGCGGACCGCCTTTCGGAATTGGGTGGAGTATCTGGGGGTGGTTTTCATGGTGACGACGCTGCGGTTCACGCCGCGGTGGATGGCGGAGCGGCTGGGCCGGGGGTACGCGGGCTTGCTGGACCGGCTGTCGCCGCGTCTGCGGCGGACGGCGCTGCGGAACCTCGAACTGGCGCTGCCGGAGTTGAGCGCGGAGGAGCGCAAGCGCATTACGGACGGGGTCTTCCGTTCGGTGGCGCGGCTGCTGGTGGGCGCTTCCCGGCTGCCCTCGGTCAACCAGCGGAACGTAAGGGAGTGGATCGAATACGACGGCTTTGAGCACTTCCAGGAGGCCAAGCGGCGCGGGCGTGGCGTCCTGATCGCCAGCGGGCACCTGGGGAACTGGGAGCTGAGCGGGGTCGGCCACGCGCTGCTATGCGGCGAAACCATGAGCGTGGTGGTGCGGCCGCTGGACAATCCACTGATCGACCGGCTGGTGCAGGATCGCCGGGAGATAGTTGGCAACCGGATGATCGGGAAGAAGGAGTTCATACGGGCCATGCTGGAGGCCCTCAAAAGCAACGGCGCGGTGGCCATCTTCGTGGATCAGAACTCCCACTTCGACCAGGGCGTTTTTGTTAACTTCTTTGGACTGCCGGCCCGCTGCGGGACCACGTTTGCCAAAGTGGCCAAGCACACGGGCGCCACGGTAATCCCAGGCTTCGCCGTGTGGATCGAAGCCGAAGGGCGCTACCGGCTGAAGTTTTACCCGCCACTGGAACTGACGGGCGACGTGGCCGAGGATACCCAACTGGTCCAGTCGGCGGTGGAGCGAGCGGTGCGGGAATATCCGGACCAATGGTTGTGGCTGCACCGCCGCTGGAAGGCTCGTCCGCCGGGGGCGCCGGCGCTGTACGACTGAGGCGGCCACCCGGCCCATGTGCAGCGTGCGAGAATTGTACCTGGCGTGAAAACTCATCCCACGATTATCCAGGGCGGCCTGGGTGTGGCCGTATCGAGTTGGAAGCTGGCGCGGGCCGTGGCCCGGCTGGGCCAGTTGGGCGTGGTTTCCGGGACGGCCCTGGATCAGGTATTCGCGCGGCGGCTTCAGGACGGCGACGAGGGCGGGGACATGCGCCGGGGACTGGAGGGCTTCCCGTTCCGGAAGATGGCCGAACGGGTGTGGAACAAGTACTTCATTCCGGGCGGCAAGGCTCCCGAGCAGCCCTACCAGCAACTCCCCATGCACAACTGGGATGGCCCAGTGGAGCGGCGCGAGTTGTGCATCGTGGCTAACTTCGTGGAGGTGGCGCTGGCGCGGGAGGGTCATGAGAACCCGGTGGGAGTGAACTATCTGGAGAAGGTCCAGATTCCGCACCTGCCATCGCTGTACGGCGCCATGCTGGCCGGCGCGGGGTACGTCCTGATGGGCGCGGGGATTCCTCTGCGGATCCCCGGTGCACTGGACGCCCTGGCGCAGCACCAGCCGGCGGCCTACGCCATGCATGTGGCGGGAGGCGAAAAGTCCGAGAACGCCGCCGTCACCTTCACACCGCGGGAGTTCATGGAAGGCGGCCTGCCGCCGCTGAGACGGCCGTACTTTCTGGCCATCATCGCGTCCAACGTCCTGGCCACGACCATGGTGAAGAAGGCCAACGGGCGGGTGGATGGATTCGTGGTGGAGGGTCCCACCGCCGGCGGCCACAACGCGCCGCCGCGTGGGAAGGCTCCGCTGAACGAAGCGGGCGAGCCGGTGTATGGCGAGCGGGACGTGGTGGACCTGGGGAAGCTCAAGGAATTGGGCCTGCCGTTCTGGCTGGCGGGGGGATACGGGACGCCGGAGCGGCTGAGAGAGGCCCTGGAGGCGGGCGCGGCGGGCGTTCAGGTGGGTACGCCATTCGCGCTGTGCGCGGAGTCCGCACTGCGGGAGGATTACAAACGCGCCATCCTGGCGAGTGTGTTGGCGGGAGAGATAAAGGTCTTCACCGATCCGCTGGCTTCACCGACCGGATTCCCGTTCAAAACCGTGCCGCTGAAGGGCACGGTGGCGGAGGCGGAGGTGTACGCGGGACGGCCGCGCTACTGCGATCTTGGCTACCTGCGGGAGGCCTACCGGCTTCCCTGGGGCGGGATCGGCTACCGGTGCGCCGCCGAGCCGGAGGCGGCCTACGTCGCCAAGGGCGGGAGCGCCGGGAAAGCGCTCGGCCGCAAGTGCCTGTGCAACGCGCTGCTGGCCAACATCGGCCTGGCGCAGATACAGGCCGGCGCCTATGTCGAAACAGGGCTGGTAACCTGCGGCGACTGCCTGATCGACGTGGCCAGTTTCCTGAGCAACGGGGACGGTTCCTATGGCGCCGCCGACGTGATCGCGAAGCTGCTCGGCGCGCAGGGCTGAGCGGCGCGACGGAGGGCCGGCCGGGCGTACAATCGGGCATGGACGGAAAAGAACACCCGATTGTCTCCAATCAGGGCCGGCGAGCGGTGCGCGGGGCGGGTTATTTGGGCGGAAGCCTGGCCGGTCTGGTCGTTTTCCTGGCTGGCGCGGGCTCGCTCTATCAGTGGATCGCGGGCAGTTGGGACAGGCGCTCGAATCCTCCGCCGGGAAGATTCGTGGAGGTGAATGGCCTGCGCATGCACCTGTTGTGCAGCGGCCGAGGATCTCCCACCGTGGTACTGGAATCCGGACTTTCCGGCGCCTGGCTGGATTGGTACAAGGTGCAGCCGGAGGTGGCGAAGTTCACACGCGTCTGCGCTTACGACCGGGCGGGGGTGGGATGGAGCGATCCAAGGCCCGGGCCGCGCACCAGCAGAGCGATGGCGGAAGAGTTGCACACGCTGCTCGCGAACGCCGGAGTGGCGCCGCCATTGGTGCTGGTGGGCCACTCCATGGGCGGGTTGAACGCGCGGATGTATGCGAGCCTGTATCGCGCGGAGGTCGCGGGCATGGTGCTGGTGGACTCCAGCCACCCCGATCAGACCCGCCGTCTCCCGGGGAGCGAAAGAGCCGCCGAACAACGGCGGCGCGAGATCCAGCGGGACCGCGTGCTGATGCCGTTCGGCGTCCCGCGACTCATGGGCTGGTGCGGGAGATGGTACGGGAGCGCGGCAGGCGGGAGGGAAGCGGCGCTGCGGAGCTACGATTGCACGGTGCGGCAGAAGGAAGGAACGCTGGCGGAGATGGCGGGCTTCAACGACAGCCTCGCCGAGGTCCGCGCGACGGGTTCGCTGGGCGACATTCCGCTCATCGTGATTTCCGAGGCGCCGTCGGTCCCTGGCGCAGAACGGTTTCTCGCATTCTGGCGCCCGATGCAGGACGAGTTGGCGCGCCTTTCCTCGCGCGGTTCCCGCGTCTCTGCCGAGGGCAGCGGCCACATGATCGCGCTGGACCGGCCGGACGTGGCGATCGCCGCCATCCGCGACGTGGCGGCCCAATGCCGCCGGCACTGACGCCGCGGCCGGAGACGATGGACATTCCCAATGATTTGTTTTACAATCTATTTAGGTACTGATCGAACGAGGTCTGGCGCATGAAACGAGTAATCCTTCCGTTGCTGGTGGTGGCCATCGCCGCGGCGATCTGGTGGGCGCAGCGTCCGCGCCCGGAGACGCTGGTGCTGACCGGCACCGTGGACGGCAACGAAGTGGTGGTGAGCAGCAAGATCACGGGCCGCATCGCAGTCCTGGCGGTGGAGGACGGGCAATGGGTCAAGGCCGGAGACCCGATCGCCGTTCTGGACCAGGACGAACTGCGCGCGGACCAGGGCGCGGCCCGAGACGCCATCGCACAGGCCCGCGCCAGCGCGCAGCAATCGGTGGCCCAGACGGAGCTGCTGGAAAACACGCTGCCCACGAAAGTCCGGCAGGCGGAGGCGCAACTGGCGCAAGCCCAAGCCCAACTGCAGCAGGCGCGGGCGCAAGTGGCGCAAACCCAGGCGGCGGTAGCCAAGGCCCAGGACAATTTGAACCGCATACGGCCGCTGGTGGAAAGGGACATCAACCCGCCGCAAGACCTGGTCACGGCCCAAACTGATCTGGATTCCGCCAAAGCTAACGAGCGGGCGGCGCAAGCGGGGGCCGAGGCGATGCAGCGTACCGTGGCGGCGGCGCGGGCGGCACTGGCGGATGCCCAGCAGGAGCAAAGCCAGGTGGGGGTGCAGCGGCGGCAGACCGAGTCGTTGCGCGCGGCCGAGGCGCAAGCTAGGTACAATGCCGCAGCCGCTTCGGCGCGCTTCGGCCAGACCCAGATTTTCGCGCCGGCCAGCGGCATTGTGACGCTGCGGGCGGCGCGGCAAGGCGAGGTGGTGAGTCCGGGCAGTCCGATCGTCACGCTCTTCGATTTGAGCTCGACCTGGGTGGATGCCGACGTCGAGGAAACCTACGCCGATCTCATCTCCATGGGACAGACGCTGCGGGTACGGCTGCCCTCGGGCGCCGAGATGACCGGTCCGGTGATCTACAAAGCGGTGGAAGCGGATTTCGCCACGCAGCGGGACGTGAGCCGAACCAAGCGCGACATCAAGACGGTGGCCATACGGGTCCGCGTGCCGAATCCGGAGGGCAAGCTCGCGCTGGGCATGACGGCCTGGGTGATGCTGCCGGTGCCGGCGCTGCCGCCTCCTCGGGTTGCCGGGGCGAAGGACTAGGCGGGATGGAAGCGCAGGGCCAATCGCCGAACGGCGTGGCGATCGAAGTCGAAGGCATCAGCAAGCGCTTCGGCACGCTGCTGGCGGTGGATAACGTCAGCTTCGAGGTCAAGGCCGGCGAGATCTTCGGGCTGCTGGGACCGAACGGCGCGGGCAAGAGCACGCTGATCCGCATGCTGACGACGCTGGTGCCCCCGACGAGCGGGACGGCGATCGTGGCCGGGCACGACATCATTCGCGACCCCAACGCGGTGCGCCAGAGCATCGGGGTGATTCCGCAGAACATGACCAGCGACCCGGAACTGACCTGCGCGGAGAATCTGGGCATACACGCGCGGCTGTACGGCATCACCGGGGTGCGGCGCCGCCGGCGCACGGCGGAGTTGCTGGAAGCGGTGGGCCTGGCCGATCGCGCCAACGCTCTGGCGGCCACGTTGTCGGGGGGCATGCGGCGGCGGCTGGAGATCGCGCGCGGCCTGGTACACGATCCGCAGATTCTGTTCCTGGACGAACCGACCACCGGCCTGGACCCGGCCTCGCGCATCTCGGTGTGGGAAATGATCACGCATCTGCGCGCCCGGCAGGGACGCACGCTGTTTCTCACCACGCACTACATGGACGAGGCCGACCGCCTCTGCGACCGGGTGGCGATCGTGGATAGCGGCCGCATGGTAGCGCTGGACACGCCGGTGGCGCTGAAAGCCTCGGTGCCGGGCGCCAGCCGCATCGAGTTGCAGTTCGATCCCGATCTGCCTCACGGCGCCGCGGACCTGGAGGCGCTGCCGGCGGTCAAGAGCGTGCACGCGCTGGGCTCGGCCTCCTATCGCATTTCGAGCGACCGCGGTCCGGCTTCGGCGCAGGAACTGATCGAACTGGCGCGCGAACTCAAGCTGGAGCTGAAAAGCCTGTCGGTCGAATCCACCAGTCTGGACGACGTATTCATGCATTACACCGGGCACGGGCTGGCGGAAATGGCCGAAGCCGCCGGTCCCGCCGGCGGGGGGAAGAGAGGCGGACCGCGATGAAGCGAGCTTTGGCGTTGGTCGAGCGCGATATGCGCAAGTTTTTCCGCAGCCCGGCGCTGCTGTTCGCGTCGCTGGTGATGCCGTTGTTGCAGTTGATCATCCTGGGCAACGCCTTCGGCGGCAATATCAAGAACGTCGTTTTGGGCGTGGTCAACCTGGATCGGGGACCGCAATCGGTGGATGTGCTGGAGCGCGTCCGCGCGGTGGGCGCCAACGCGCGCACGTTCCTGCCGGCCGATTACGACGACCAAGGCGCCGCCGTCGGCGACCTGCGCAAGGGCGTCCTGAGCGGGGTTCTGATCATTCCACAGCATTATTCCCGGGACCTGCTGGAACGGCACCAGCCCCGCCTGGCGCTGATTACCGACAACACCGATCGCACGGTGGCGGGGGCGGTGGGCGCCCAGATGTCGGACCTGGTGGCCTCGATCAACGCGCCCGAGGTGGCGCCCCGCGAGCCGGCGCAGGCCGCCCTCGACGTGGTGGAAGTCTATCCCTACATCGACTACATCAAGTATTTGCTGCCGGGTTCGATAGCGCTGGCCATCTTCATGACCGCCATGATCGGCGGCGGCCTGCTATTCATCGACGACAAGTCGCGGGGCCTGCACGAAGGCTACATGGTGACCCCCATCACCAAATGGGAGCTGATTCTCGGTTTCAACCTGTCGGGCGTGATCAAGGCGATCCTGGCGGGAGAGACTGTGATGGTGCTGGGGGCCATCGTGGCGGGAGTTCCCAACTTCTTCCAACCGTCGCGCCTGCTGGCGCTGACTTTGATGGTGGCGCTCACTTCGGTCGCGCTGATCGGCTTGATGTTCTTCATCATGGCGCGCATCAGCGACCCGCTGGTGCCGCGCGCCATTTTCGGCGTGCTCAACACGCTGCTGTATTTTCCCAGCGGCGCGTTCTATCCGGTGGCCGGCTTCCCCCGGTGGCTGCGGTTGATCTCGAACTGCGACCCATTCACCTACGCCGTCCACGGGTTTCGCACGCTGCTGCTCAAGGACGTGGGCATCACCGCGGTGGCCGGCGATATCTTCGCGCTGACGTTGACCTCGGCGCTGGTGCTGGCGGGATCGACGCTGCTGTTCCGGCGGACCTTGTAACTATGCCTCGCGCCGTCAAGACGAACTCGACGACAGTAAGCCCCGCATGGGCGCCGGCCGCGCCCGGATTGTGGTTCTGCAACTGGGAGATCTGGCTGGAAGCGCGGCGGCGTCTGGATCGCGCTCTGGCGCCGCTGGGGCTGCGCACGAGAGAGTTCTGGCTGCTGGCCATCGCGGGCGCCGGCGACGTCTCGCAGCACGAGATCGCCGACCTGTGCGGCATCGATCCCAGCTCGCTCGTGGCGGTGCTGGACGACCTGGAGCGCCGCGGCTGGCTGCACCGGCAACGCAACCCGAGCGACCGCCGCATGCAATGGGTGCAGCGCACCGAAGCCGGAGACCGCTTGTTCGCCCGGGCGCTGCCACGCGCACGACGCGCCGAAGCGCGGCAGTTGGCGGTGCTTTCGGCGGCCCATCAGCGCCAATTGGTGGCCGCCATGCGCAAGTTGGTAAAGAATTCGAAATGACGAGAGTTGCCATGAAACCATTCGGCCGCATAGTGCTCTTGACGCTCGCGGCGGGCGCGGGCAGCGCCTGGGCGCAGTCTTCCTCCGGCGGCGGCACGTCCGCAGTGGTCTTGCCGGCCTCGGGACGCAACAACCAGGGCGGCTCGGTGGGGGCCACCGAACTGCCCGTGGCGGGGACCACCACCAGCGTGAACACCCTGAACCCCAGCGTGCAGATTTCGGGGCCTTACAGCGGCAGCGCACGCAGCACCACGGCCCGGCCCTTTTCCGGCGCGCTATCGCTGCAGGAGGCGCTGGAGCGCGGCCTGGCCTACAACCTGGGCGCGGTCGGGCTGGCGCAAGCCGCGCGTCAAACCGGCGCGCAGGTAAGAGTGGCGCACAGCGCCCTGCTGCCGAATCTCAACGGCAGTCTGAGCGAGACCGTCGAGCAAACCAATCTGGCCGCCATGGGACTGCGCATCAGCGTGCCCGGATTCCGCATTCCGACGGTAGTGGGTCCGTTCAACTACTTCAGCCTCCAGGCCAGCCTGAGCCAGGCGGTGGTGAACCTGACCGCGCTCCACAACTACCGCTCCGCCCAAGCCACCGCCCGCGCCAGCCAATACAGCCTGCAGGATGCGCGCGATCTGATCACTCTGGCGGTGGGCGGCGCCTACTTGCAGGCGCTGGCCGCCCAAGCCCGCGTGGACGCCGCGCAGGTCGAGCTCGACACCGCCAACGCGGTCTTCCATCAATCCACCGAACAACACCGGCAGGGCGTGCTGGGGAAGCTCAACGTGGACCAGAGCGAGGTGCGGACGCTCACGCAACAACAGCAGATAAGCACGCTGCGCAACGACCTCGCGAAACAGAAGATCAACTTGGCGCGACTCACCGGGCTCGCGCCTAACGCGAGCTATCGGCTCACGGACAGCTTTCCATTCAGCCCGGCCGCGGTTCCGAATGTGGAGGATGCCGTGACCCAGGCCGAACAACAGCGCGCCGACCTCAAAGCCGCCCAATCCCAGGTGGAGGCAGCCGCGAAGGCCCTGGCGGCCGCGCGCAGCGAACGCCTGCCGTCGCTGGCGTTCAACGGCGACTACCAGGTGATCGGTACCAACCCGGCGGAATCGCATGGAGCCTTCACCGCGGCCGGCACGCTCAGCGTTCCGCTATGGCAAGGCGGACGAGTGGGGGGCGACATCGCGCAGGCCGAAGCGGTGCTGGCGCAGCGCCAGGCCGAGTTGGAGGACACGCGCGGGCAGATCGAAGCCCAAGTCCGGGAGGCTTACTTGGATCTGGAAGCCGCGGCCGGGCAGGTAGAGGTGGCGCGCAAGAATCTGGAGGTAGCCCAGGAAACCCTGGAGATGACCCGCGCCCGCATGGAAGCCGGCGTGATCAACACGCTGGAGGTCGTGCAAGCGCAGCAAACGGTCTCGAGCGCGCAATTGGACCTGATCGACAGCGTCTTCGCCCACAATCTGGCCAAACTGAGTCTGGCCCGCGCGCTGGGCCAGGCAGCCGAGCAGCTTCCCAGCCTGCTCAAACCTCAAGCGGCGCCAGCGCCCTGACCGGCCGGCGGATCGCCTGCCGCGGGCGGCTTGCAGGGACCCGAAGAGTTCGGGCCGGTACGATTCGACCATTCCGCCAGGGTCGCCAAACCGACGGCTTGTTCATCGCGAACGCCCTTCCCATCCACGCGTCAAAACTTCTCCCAGTGCAAGAGTTCCGCGAGGGGCCGCTTCGCTTTTTCGGGTTTCTCGGCGGGACGGCCGATAGCGAGCAAGCTGACGAGCCGATAGCCCTCGGGGGCGCCCACCATTTGCCGAATCGCGTCGGCGTAGGGCTTTTTATCGCCGGCTACCCAGCAGCTACCGAGGCCGTGCGCATGGGCGGCCAGGAGGATGTTCTGGCTGGCGTTGCAGCCGTCTTCCAGGTAGTATTTGGTGTCCAGGGACAGGACCACCACGCAAGCCGCGGCTCGCGCGATGAACTTCCCGTATTCCGTGGCCGCGGCGATCGCGCCGAGCATCTCCGGGTCCGTGACGACGACAAACTCCCAGGGCTGGATGTTGATGGCCGTGGCGGCCAGGCGGCCGCAGTCGACGATATCCTCGATCACCTCTCGCGATACGGGTTCGCCCGTGTAGGCCCGAACCGACCGCCGCGTCTTTAAAGCCTCAATGCATTCCATGATGACGATTATGACCGAAGCGGCCCTCGCGGGGTGCCCGGCCGCCGGGCCGCCACGGCGATCCGCCCGGCCCTCAGCCCTTCTGGAACTTCCGCCGGATCCCTTTCACGATGCGTTCCCCGAGCGTCCCGAAAGGCTGATCGGTAGTCAGGTAGGTCCAGGTCGCGCCGCGCTCGAAGCGCACGCTCTCGCCGAAATGAATCTCGCCGCCGCGGATCTCGGCTTTCGCAAACGCGTCCGCGATTTCTTCGCTTAGGCACTCCTGGAAATCGGCGTAGATCTCCTGGACTCCGGTGAGAAACTCGTACAGCGGATCGCGACCGCCCCAGGAAACCCAATGGATGCCGCCGCGCAATTCGGCGACATTGGCCAGGTAGTCGGCCCACAGGTCGTCGATGACGGCCAGGGCCAGCCGGCGCCCGGCACGCTCCACCGCATCGCGGCCCGCGGCCTTCACCAGCCCGCCGTACCGCTCCTCGGAAAGCAGCGAAGCGATGCTCCACCCGGGCGCGACCAGAACCTCGCGCCGCAAGCGGGACACGTCTCGGCGCTCATACTCGATGACCGACTCGTACTTCCACAGCGTCTGCCGGATCTCGAGATTCTGGCTCTCCGCCGTGCGCTGTACGCTGTCGATATCCGGGTTCTTGTCGATGCCGAAGCGGACCAGCAGGTCGTCTTCGAGGCTGATGAAGAAGCGCGAGCTGCCGGGGTCGCCCTGGCGTCCGGCACGGCCGCGAAGCTGGTTGTCGATCCGCCTCGCCTCGTGCCGGGTGGTGCCCATCACATACAAGCCGCCCAGCGCCACCACCTTCTCGCGATCCTGGGGCGGATTCCCTCCCAGCAGGATGTCGGTTCCCCGGCCCGCCATATTCGTGGAAATCGTCACCGCCCCGAGCGCGCCCGCCTGCGCGACGATCTCGGCCTCGACCTCGTCGTTCCTGGCGTTGAGGACCGAGTGCGGGATGCCGACGGCTTGCAGCCTGGCGCTCAGCCGCTCGGAGGCCTCCACGCTTGCCGTTCCCACCAGAATCGGACGCCCGGTCCCGTGGATCTTTCGAATCTCTTCCACCAGCGCGCGATCCCGTGCGGTCTTATCGGCGTAGACGATGTCGGGGAGATCCCGGCGAATCACCGGGCGATTCGTCGGGATCGCCGTCACCGGCAGCTTGTACACTTTCCAGAACTCTCCCGCCTGCGTAGCGGCGGTGCCTGTCATGCCGCAGACGCGCTCGTACATGGCCACCAGGTTTTGCACCGTGATGGAACCGCAGATACGCCCCTGGGTCTTCAGTGGCACGCGTTCCTTGGCTTCGATGGCGGACTGCAAGCCGGCGGGCCAGCGGCGATCCTGCGCGATGCGGCCCTTGAACTCGTCCACCAGCTCGACCTCGCCGTTCTTGACCACGTAATCGACGTCGCGCCTGACGAGGGTGTGCGCATGCAGCGCGTCCTGAACCGCGGTCAGAACACGCAGGTTGCGGTCGTCGAACAGGCTTCCGCAGCGAAGCTCCCGCTCCACGCGCTGGATGCCGACATCGGTCAACTGCACGTTGCGCGCGAACTCGTCGAGCGAATAGTGCGAACCGGGCCGCAGTCCGGCCACCACCGTGTCGACCCGCTGCGCGAGCGCCGGATCTTCGGGCAGGCCGCCCGCAATCACCAGCGGGATGCGCGCCTCGTCGATCAGGATGGAGTCGGCTTCGTCGATCACCGCGAACGCAAACGGCCGTTGCACCAGTTCGTCCGCGCTCCGGGCCAGGCCGTCCCGCAGGTAGTCGCATCCAACCTCGTTCGCCGTGGCGTAGGTCACATCGCACAGGTAGGCCGCGCGGCGTTGCTCCGTGGACATATTCTGCCCGATGTGACCCACGCTAAGCCCGAGCCACGCGTAGATGGCGCGCATCCAGTTGGCGTCCCGCCGTGCCAGGTAGTCGTTCGCGGTCAGCACGTGCGTGCCGCGGCCCTGAAGCGCGTAGCAGGCCACTGCGGGCACCGCGGCGAGCGTCTTGCCCTCGCCGGTCTGCATCTCCGCGATGTCCCCGCGCTGCAGCGCGAGCGCGCCCAAGATCTGGACGTCGAACATCCGCAGTCCGAGCACGCGCTCGGCGATCGCGGCCGCCAGCGCGAACGTCTCCACCAAGCCGGGGTTGCCGCGCAGTCCTTTCGCCGCGGATTTGAGCTGATCCTCGGTAAGCGAAGACAGCTTCTCGCGCCGCCCGGCAATCGCCCGCAGCCGGTCCTCGGACTCCCGGTTCGCCAGTCCTACCAGCCGTAGCAGGCTCTTGAGAAACACGAGCTCCCTCCCGCCGGCGCCCAAATCCGCGCTGCCCGCATGGTTCGAGCATCTCACAAACCGGGCAGGCCATCCGGCTTGGTTCCGGCTGCCCGGCGATCCGCTCCGATCGACGGCAGGTCCATAGCCGCACTTCCCGGAGGGCGAGACTCCAGACCATGGTGCGGGCGCGGCCGGGCGAGCCAGGCAGGTATAATGACGCCATGAACCGAAGAACTTTTCTCGGCGTTGCCGCGGGATTGACTCTCGCGGATGCGGGCGCGGCGCCCGCCTCGTCCATACCCGTCATCGATACGCACATTCACCTGTACGACCCCTCGCGTCCTCAAGGCGTGCCTTGGCCGAGGAAGGACATCCCGGCTCACAAGATTCTGTACCAGACATCCTTGCCCTCGCGATACCGCCCGATCGCCGAACCGCTGGGCATCGTGGGCGCGATTGAAGTCGAGTGCAGCCCCTGGCTGGAAGACAATCAGTGGGTGCTGGACGTCGCGCAAGCCGACACCATCATGGTGGGAACCGTGGGGCGCCTGGCGCCCGGCACGCCCGAATTCAGGCCGAATCTCGAAAGATTCCATAAGAACCCGCTGTACCGGGGCATTCGGTATGGTCTGGGCAGACAGGCCGGCAAGGAATTCGACCGGCCGGAGTTTGTCGCCGACCTGAAAGCGCTGGCCGACGCCGATCTGGTTCTGGACACGGCGAATCCTAGCGTGGAGTTGCTGGCCGACGTTGTGCGCGTGAGCGACCGGGTCCCGAATCTGCGCGTGGTCGTCGATCATCTGCCGCAGATGCTACGGCCCACCGAATCCGTGGCGCGGGCGTCCTACGACGCGAGCATGAAAGCCTTCCGGGACCGGCCGCTGGTTTATGTAAAAGTGTCCGAGGTGCTGCGCCGGGTAGACGACAAGATCCCCGTGGACCTGGAGTTCTACCGTCCCCGGCTGGACGAGATTCTGGAGGTCTTCGGAATCGACCGGGTGCTCTACGGGAGCGACTGGCCGAACGGCGATCAGTGGTTACCCGTTCCGGTCGGATTCAAGATCGTCCAGGAGTACTTCATGGGCAAGGGACAGGCGGCGGCCGAAAAGTACTTCTGGCGAAACTCGATCAAAGCCTACAAGTGGGTCAAGCGGACCGCCAGCCAGCCGCAAGCCTGACTTCGGGCCGCGCTTTCGGTGGCGCGGCCGAGGCGGTGAACCGATTGCGATACGCGGCCGGGCCGGCAAAGGCTTGCACGCCCCGATCCACCCACGATATCAGAGGGGTGATCATTGGTTTGCCGTTCAAGACCAGGGAGGCGAGGATCGGAGACGTGCTTGTGGAGCGCGCTGAAAAGAATGGAGCCTGGTGGAGTCAATAGACGATTCCAGAAAGGCTCCTGCGCCGGAGGATCAAGAGTTGGCGGCTTGTGATACTATGGCCGCAAGCCGGGAGCCAAATTGGAGATCCGGGAGGATGTCGTACCACATGAAAGCGCTTGGAATCCTCGCCGCCGCCCTGGCTCTCGCGCCGCCCGCCCCGGGTCAACGCGTTACCGACCCTCGCGCCTCGGTAGTGGACGTTGCCTCCCGCCAAGCCACCCTGCAATCCACCACCGATCCGCTTCTGCGCGCAGCCATCCAGAGCCTGCACTCCTGCGTCGCCACGCCGCTGGTCCCCGCGCCTACCGGCCGCATGAGAATCCCGCACCACTATCTGTCGGGCTCGAATGGCCCGGTTAATCCCGCCGAGGCGGCCGCTACCCGCACGTACGCGTTGTTCGAAAGCCGCATCACCGCCGGCATGAACCAGTACCTCGCCAGCGGCAGCCACGCCGAATCCGCCTGCGCGCTGGCCCAGCTCGACGCCTGGGCCCAAGCACACGCCCTGCTGGACTACAATCGCCAGGAGTCCCCACAGGCCTGGTATCAAGTAGAATGGACGCTCAGCGCCGCCGGCATTACCGACTCCGTGCTGGTCGACGATTCGACCCTCGACCCCGCCCGGCAACAGCGCGTCACCGCGTGGCTCCGCACCGCCTCTCACAAAGACATCTCCTTTGAGAGGCCCGGCGATTCCAACAACAACCACCACTACTGGCGCGCGCTCCAGGCGACCGCCATCGGCATCGTCGCCTCCGACGACAAGCTCTTCCGGTTCGGCATCCACGCGTACCAGGAAGCCATCGGGGAGATCGACCCCCGCGGCGCTTTCCCGAAGGAGATGGCGCGCCACGAGAACGCCATCCACTACCAGGGATTCGCGCTGCAGCCCCTGGTCCTCATCGCGCAATTCGCCGCGCGTCAAGGCCTCGACCTGTACGCCTACCAGGCCCACGGGCGCACCCTCCGCGACGCCATCGTCTTATTCGGCCGCGCCGTCGAGGAGCCCAGCCTTGTTGAGCCCTACACAAACGACGCCCAACTGATGAACTTCAAGTCCGGCGACTTCGCGGCCTTCGCCTTCTACACCGCGAAGTTTGGCGCCGAGGGTCTGCCGCCCTCCATCGTGAATGCGCTGAAGGAGCCCGCTACCTCGATGCGGATCGGCGGCAATGCCACCATCCTGGCCGCTCAATAGCCGCTACCGCTGCTGCCGCATCGGGAAACACGGTCTCTACGCGGGAGTCAAGTGCCGGCCGGTTCGTATCCGCGACCGGCCGCTGCGATCGGGCGAGCCACTGTCGGGCCCATCCGAAGCCGCGTTTGCTCGAGAACCGCTACTGAGCGGCAGGCTCGGCCGGTGCGGGGGCTGGCGCCCTCTTCTTCGCCGCTCTTGCCGGCGCGGCCTTCTTGCGGGCGGGCGCGGCTTTCGCAGCTTCCGCTCTCTTTCGCGCCCACCGTCTTCTCACAGCTTCTTGGATGGCCTTCCGGCCGGCCGCTGAGAGCTTCCGTTTGGCCTTCGGCGCTTCCGGTCCGGCTTGCGCCGGCGGCTCGGATTCTCCCTTGATCTTGGCCCACCGGCGCCGTTGGGCTTCCTTCATCCGGCGTCGAGTCGCCGCGGAGAACTTCCTGCGCTTGCGTGGAGTGGCTTCCGGCGCGGTAGCGGCCTGGCCGGGACGGCTGGGTAGCATCGCTCGGACTTCGGCAATCTGAGCGTCGATGCGCCTCTTCTGGGTTTCGAGACCAACAAGGGCGGCTTCCAGGATGGAGCGGTCGAATGGGTTCATAGGGTTCAGAAACGAGTGTACACCGGCTGCGGGCTGCGTGGGTAACGGCTCCACTATCTGGGGTCGGCCTGTGCATGCGGTTGGCAACATTCCGGCGCTCGGGAACTGGGCGTTGCCAGTCTGCGCATCAGTCCTTGCGCGCAGCCCTTGGGCTGGCCGGCGAGATCGAGATCTCTTTTAGGTCGAACGCTACCGAGTAGACGGCTTCGGCGTCGGGCTGTAGGATCTGGCCTGCCTGGGAGACTTGCCAGGAGCCTTCCCCTTCCAGCCGCACTTTGAGCACCACGCCGCGCGGGAAGACCGCCGGAACGGTCCAAGACCAGCGGGCGGAGCGGCCCATCACCCGAGTCCCTGCAAAAGCGGCCTCGAGGATCTTCTGCGCCTGCCAATACGCCCCCACTTCTCCGAACGGTGCGACCCACAGTCCCTCGCGCTGGCGCCGGACGAGGTGGTCCAGGAGTCCCAGGAACGTCGCTTTCGGCATCGGTTCGTACCACGGCTGGGGGTTCTCGATGCTGTGGATCATGAACACCGTCCATGCGCCCTCTTGGAGCGCCGTGTCGACCCAGTTTCGATAGACCGCCAGCGGCGTGGCGGTAAGGGCGACTTGGCTGGGAATGTTCAGCCAGTCCGGCTGTGTCTCCGGTTTGAGATAAGGCGCGCCGCCACCCCCGCGCGCCAGGAAGTGGAACCTGCCCACGGCGGCTTTCAGCCCCGGCGAGATCTCAACGAACGGGTAAGCGAACGTGAGCGCCGGAGCGGGCAGATAGGCGTCCAGGCGCGTCCGCGCTTCCCGAACTTGTTCCACCTCGCCGGCCGGGCTCAGTTCGGAGGCGTGCTTATGATCCAGCGAGTGGCTGCCGATTTCATGGCCTCCCGCCGGGACTTTCCTCCACTCCTCCAGGCGCGTCACCCGGTTCGCGATCAGGAAGAAGGTGGCGCGCAGGCGCCGCTGGTTGAGCTCCGGGACCGCGATGTCGAGGTGGACGGGCTCGCCATCGTCGAACGTCAGCGACACCGCGCCTTGGCGCCCGTTCCAGGCCAGGACCCGGGGCGCCGGGATGGGGGGCTGCGCCAACGCGGGGATGATTGCGGCGCAGGCGCCGAGCAGGATGCTCACAGAACTCGGCATGGTTCGAGACGGCATGGCTAGATTATCTCGCCGCGCCTATCCTCGCAACCCGCTCGCCCTCCACTTCGGCGGCGGCTACGCCGGGAGTTGCCGTGGCTGCCGGTGCGCCGAAGGGCCTACTGAGTAATTCGCGTGGTCCACACCGCGCGCTTCTTCGGATTCCCGGCGCGCAGCAGGATGCGGAACAGGCGCTCGCCCCACGTCGAACGCAGCCGGCTATCCTCGAGCTTGATCTCTTCTATGACGGGTGTGAACGTTTGCGGATCGTAGAACACCTTCACGGTATCGGCCAGCGCCAGAACCCCCTCGCCCGGCTGCGCCACCGGGCACGGCGTCATGAGAGTCAGCGTGATGGCCTTCGCGGATTGTTTCAAGCCGAACTCGTCCACCAGTTCGATTTCGTTCTTTCCGCGCAACAGGCGCAGCGTCCGGTTCCAGCGATCCAGATTCGCCTCCTCCGGATACGCGGTGGCAATGTTCAGGCGAAACTCCGCCGCGTTGTCGTCGGCATGGTACTCGACGTCACTGGCCCGAAACTGGCGGCCGGGAGATTGCATGACGCCGTCGATAGTCGGGCAATTGTGGAACGCCGACTGCATGGTCCAGATCTCATAGCGTTGGGCACTGAAGGTCTGGGCGGTATAGGTCTCCACGCCTACATCGACGATGGCCGGCTGGCCGTTGGCGTATACCAGGAAGTTGCCCACGTCGTTGTGATTGTGGCTCTTGCCGTTGTGGCCTCCTTGCGCGGCAAGGTACAGCCCTTCCGCCGAACCGTCCTTGACCCGGGCGGCCATCACCTGAATCCCGGGCAGCCACACATCGCGCTGCAGCGCCTGCTGGCGTGGCGCCTGGCGCAGCTCCGCCAGGTTGAAGAGGGCCGGCAACTGGCGGCCAAGACTCTGGCCCGGAATGCCCGCGGCATCCCGGAAGAAGGCGGCAAACGCGCCATGCCTCATCATCTGGGGGTCGTCCACGCGCTTGCCGAAACGATAGACCAGGTGGCCGTTGACGGCTACGCGCGCCGGCGCGTCGCCGAAGTTGGTGTACCAATCGTCGTAGATGTGCGCGCGGCAGATGTAGCGGCCCATCTCGCGCAGCAGAGGCTGGCGGAAGACGGCCGCCCCACTCCCGGCGCACGCCCCGTCCAGCAGCTCGAGACAATCGAACAGGGATGCGGCGGCGCGGTCCCAATAGCCGGGACCCTCGTCGCAGCCGCCGTCGTCCGCGTAGCCGTCGAGGAAGTTGTCGAGACAGCGCAGGGCCTTGCAGACAGCCGTCTGGCGGCGCTTCTCGTCGAACTCCTCGAGCAGCGCGGCGGCGATCCAGTTGGAACAGATCCAGGGAGTCCAGTTGTTGAGCTGCCTGCCGGTAAAGCCCATCCAGCCGAAATCGTCGCGCGTGAGGCAGGGCGAGAGAATCCGGCGGTCGATCTCCAGGCGGATGCGCTCGGGCAGCAGCCAGGAAACCGCCGTGAGCTGCGGGCCGACCAGATACGCCGTCCAGGAGAGCAGGTTGGCGGTCTCGGCGGCGAGGAGTTCCACGATCGGTTCGGCGACATCCGGCAAACCCACGCCCGCCCTCTGCTGGCCGAGGTGCGCCGGCAAGCCCCAGAACGACTCCTCGCAGATCAGCCAGACGCCGTTGGCGATTTCGTCGGCGAAGCGGCCTTGGCCTTCCATGCATTCGGCCATGACCAAGTCCTGCAGCTTGGTGTGGCGGCGGTTGCGAACCGCCTCGAAGCGGGATCGGTTGCCGTTGCGCGCGAATTCCAGAAACAGCGTGGCCGGCATGACCTCCCAGGCTCTCTTCAATTGCTTCTCGCCTCTCTGCAACATCGCCGAGCGGGCGTCGGCGGGCAGGGCTTCCCAGGCAGAGCGTTCCGCGGCCGGTGGGAACGGGTGATAGCGATCGCGCGGCAGGAGCAGTTCCGCCACCTTGGCGGCGGGCCACGCGGAGGTCAAAAGATGGCGACGGGTCTCGGCGGCCAGGGCGGACAAAAGCGGTGCCGCGGCGGACCCCGCCAGGAAAGTGCGTCTGCTGAACTGCGGCATGAAGACTGTTGTAGCGCATCACGCGTGCCGCTGGCGTTACGGATTCCCACCGACGCCCCCGCCGCGATACGAGAATGGGATCATGAACCCCGTGAGAATGGACAAGTGGCTTTGGGCCGCCCGATTCTTCAAGACGCGCGCGCTCGCGGCACGGGCATGCGAACGCGGCAGGATTGCGTCCAACGGACGGCCAGCCAAGGCTTCGCGCGAGGTCCGAGTGGGCGACCTGTTGCAGGTGAAGAACGACGGCGGCGACTTTCAACTGGAGGTCCTGCTGCTCAGCGAGATGCGCGGCCCGGCGGCGGTTGCGCAGACGCTCTACCGTGAAACGGAGGCGAGCCGGGAGTTGCGGCTGAAGCTGGCAGAAGAGCGAAGAGCGATGCCACGGTTCGAGGAGTCGCGGGAAGGCAGACCATCGAAACGCGATCGCCGTGTAATCGACCGGCTGCGGGGCAGAGGCTGACCACGGCAGAGAGGCAGTGTCGCCGATAATATCGGCTGTTCTATCCCCATCGAAGCGCCTCCACTCCCGGACCCTCACAGGCGGATGAGGCTCAGCTCCAGGATGTCCGGATTCGCAGCGCGGACCAGTTGCAGAGTAGCCTCCGGGGGGATGCTTTCGAGGTTCAGCCGGGCCACGGCCGCTTGGGCGCCTTCGAAGACCACATTCTCCATTTCCTGAACGTTGATCTTGGCCGCACTGATGACATCCAGCACCGAGGCAAGCACGCCCGGCCGGTCGAGATGCCGCACCACCAGCGCGCAGGTGGCGGGCGTCTTTCGGGCGAGATTCACGACGTTCGGCGGCTTGCCGGTCTCCTGGAATATGCGCACAATCCGCACCACCTCCGCGGCGATGGCTTCCTGCGCCTCTTCGGTGGACGCGCCGATGTGGTGGGTGCCGTAGATCGCCGGCGTCCGTGCGATCTCGCTGGTGAACTCGCCCGTCCCGCCGGCGGGCTCTTCCGCGAAGACATCCAGACCCGCGCGAATGCCCTTTTCCCGAATCGCGGCCTTCAGCGCTTCCTCGTCGACGATTTCGCCGCGGGCCGTGTTGATGAAGTAAGCGCCCTTCTTCATCGCCGCGAAAAAGCCGGCGTCGCAGAGGCGGCGCGTTTCCGGCCCCAGAGCAAGATGCACGCTCACGATGTCGGCCGCCGCGGCGACTCCGCGGGGCGAATCTCTGCGCTCCATGCCGAGCGCTTCCGCTCTTTCCGCGCCGAGACTGCGGCTCCACGCCACCACATGCATCCCAAAGGCCCTCGCGCGCGGTATCATCTGGCTGCCGATGCTGCCCACTCCCAGCAAGCCCAGAGTGCGGCCGAACAGCCCTCGAGCCTTCGAGAATTCGGCCTTGTTCCACTGGCCGGCGCGGAGCGAGATCACGTTGTCCGCTATGCGCCGGTCGAGCGCCAGAATCAGCGCGAACGCCAACTCCGCCACCGCCATCGAGTTTTTTCCGGGGCAGTTCGAGACGTAGATGCCCCGGCGGGACGACGCCGCCAAGTCGATGGTATTGTAACCGGCGCCCGCGCGGACCACCAGCTTGAGCGGTCCGGCCGCCAGCACCGGCTCGCCGACTCTGGTGGAGCGCACGATCAGGACATCCGGCTTGAACTCGGCGACCCGCTCGGCGAGCGCCTGGTCCTTTAATCCGGGTTCACAGGAAACCTCGCACCCGAGCCCGGTCAGGCCGTCCAGCCCGGACTGCTCGAACTTGTCCGCTACGAGTACTCGCATGGGCCCCCTCCCCCGGTCGTCTCTCGACTTCCGGCTGCAGTACGATTGTACATCCGCCTGCCTCCGTTTTCGGTGGACGGAAGCGGCGACGACCTCAACCTGCCTCGCCGCGCGCCGGAGGTTCCCACTCGGCACAGCCCCCGTCCTTGGGCGGGCCGGAAGTTGGCCGCGGGATGCGGCCGCGGGCATTCGGGAGCCGGCGAATCCCGGTCCTTCGCCTGTGCATCTAACTTCTCGAACCTTATGCAACCGCTCGGAAGACGAATGTCTCTTGTGACGCTCATCCTGGCGGGCCCCGCGATTTGGGCCGATGGCACGCCGCAGGGCCCCACCCTGACCGGGAAGGCCGCCTTCACGGACTATTCTCAAGAAAAGCCGGGAACGCGGCGCAAACTCACCCTGGCCGACCTGCCGGAGCCATACGCGACTCCCTCCGCGGACAATGGCCCCAACGGCACGACCAACCTGATCGCGCGGCCCCCAGGCGCCTGGCCTCAAGCTCCCCCGGGATTCAAGGTGGAACTCTACGCGACGGATCTGGGGAATCCCCGCCTTCTGCGAACGGCGCCCAACGGGGACCTCTTTCTCGCCGACAGCCAGCCCGGCAAGATCCTCGTTTTTCGGGGGGTGGGCAGCGACGGCCAAGCGCTACAGGCCGGAGAATTCGCCACCGGGCTGAGCCAGCCCTTTGGGATTGCGTTCTATCCAGCGGGCCCCAATCCAAAGTGGATCTACATAGGGAATACGGACTCCGTGGTGAGATTCCCGTACCAAAACGGCGACCTGAAGGCTCGCGGTGCGGCGCAAAAGCTGGCCGATCTGCCCGGCGGAGGCAGGCTGCGCGGCGGCGGTCACTGGACTCGCGACATCGTCTTCTCGAAGGACGGAACGAGAATGCTCGTCTCGGTCGGCTCGCACTCCAACGTGGATGACAGCGACACGCATCCCGAGGAATACCACCGCGCCGATGTGCTCGCCTTCGCTCCCGATGGCAGGTTCGAGAAGGTGTACGCCTATGGCCTCCGGAATTGCGTGGGCGAAGCGATCAACGCCATCACCGGCGCGCTCTGGTGCTCCACCAACGAGCGCGACGCGCTGGGCGACAACCTGGTGCCCGACTACATCACGCATGTCGAGGAAGGCGGCTTCTACGGCTGGCCCTGGTACTACATGGGTGGTCATCCGGATCCGCGGCATCCCGGCAAACATCCCGAGCTCAAGAGCAAGGTGCTGACGCCGGACGTGCTTCTGCAACCCCATTTCGCCTCTCTGGAGATGCTTTTCTACGACGGCGCGCAATTCCCCGCGGAGTATCGGGGGGACGTCTTTGCGGCGGAGCATGGTTCCTGGAACCGGGCCACGCGCACTGGCTACGAAGTGATTCGCGTCCCGCTGCGCAACGGCCAAGCCACCGGCGAATACGAGGATTTCCTGACCGGATTTGTGACCGCAGACGGACGCGTGTGGGGGCGCCCGGTGGGTGTCGCAGTTGCCAAGGACGGTTCGTTGTTCGTCAGCGACGATGCATCGAACTCCATCTGGCGCGTAACCTACACGGGCCGGTAACGGCCGCCCGCGGCCGCGGGAATGCCCCGCAGCCCGCGCAGGATTCCTCGCCGGAGAGCGCGAGTGCGCTTCAGATCGAAGAGGAGCCCCGGCCAGGGTCCCTCGGCCCTTCCAAGCTGGCCAGCGCTGGGCGCTGAGCCCCGGATGAGCGGCGCCTCGGCCGAGGCTCACCAGGCCTAATCGTCTTTCCTCGCGGGGCTCTTCACGGCGACGCACTGTTTACGGGCCAGCGTCGCGGGCGGTTTGGTCTCGGACGCGGGGACATCGCGACGGAAGTCGAACTTCGCTAGCAGAGGCGTCGGCGCATCCGAGAAGATATCGGCAGGCGTCTCGTGCAACTCGATCGTGATGTCGATCTTCGCCGGCGGGTATACGGTGGTCCCGAATCCCCACGGTTTTCCGGCCTTGCCGGCGTGCAACACGTACGTGCCGCTGCCCGGCGAGTGCGACTTGTTCGACCCCTCCACCACTCCTGCGCCGCTCATCTTGTAGAAGAAGCTCAACTCGCCATCGGCTTGGAGCCAGACTTCGAACTGGTAGACGTTGTCGGACTTGACCGATTCCACCATCCAGCCGCAGACTTGGACGGTCTGGGATCGCGCCGCGAAAGAAAGCGTCAGCAGCAGACCAGCGGCCAGTCGTAGAGACACCATCGATTCCCTCTTCCGGCGCCGACGCCAACGCGCCGGGCCTGCGTGCCATTCTACCACGGGGAGATGGAGTCGCCATTTATGTGGCGCTTCGCGCCCAGCGCGGGAACAACCAGTTGGCGACCTCGCCATGGCGCACCCGTGGAGCGTCAAACAGCCCCGAGCATCCGCAGGACTATTCCGGAGCGCGTCCCGACGCGATCGGAACTGAGAAATCGCGTGAAATGAGGCGCTTCCAGGTTCTCCCGTTCCCGGAAGAACCAGCGTTGGCCCCCACCTGAACTGGCGGAGCCGCTCGCGAGGGATGGGAACTGAAAAACTGGTTCCACTGGCGGCGGCTGGCTGTACAATCGGGGGTAGCGAGGGAGCGAAAGCGGAAGTCCCGGCTCACCTCGGGTGAAAGAGTCGCTTCGCCAGCGACTCTTCTTGGAGGACGCCTGTGAGTCATTCGAGCTGGCTGCTTCTCGTGTTGCCGGTAGTGGCGTGCGCCTGGCGCCGCCGCGCCGCAAGGAAATATGCGTTGGCCGCCGGGACGCTGCTGGCCCTGCTACCAGTTGCCTGGGGACAGACCACGGCCCCCACCCCGCCCTTCGCCGCGACGCCTTCCGTCCTTGGGTACAACTATCCCGGCGAGACCATCTATGTGCGCCAGCCCGGCGCCGGGGCGTACGCGCAACTTAGTTTCGACGCGTCCTCACCGTTCGGTTTGCTCAGCTCGGCGGCCAGCCTGGCGCAGATCGTTTCCGGCTCCGTGGCGTTCAGCATGAATACGCCGGCTGGTCCGCTGGGCGTCGGGCCGGCCTCGCAGTATTTGGCCCTGGCCGATTTCATTGGCGACGGCTCTCCCGGCATCGCCCTGGCCGGGCCGGTCGGCTACAACGACTCCTCGCTGACCATCGACGAATACACCCCGTTGTTCCTGTTCCACGCCTCCAAGACCTTTCAGATCGGGCCGAACGTCGCAGGAGTTCTCGCCGCCGATTTCAACCGCGACGGCAAGCCCGATCTGGCCGTGGCCTACCAGGGCGGCACGTCGCCCGGCGCGGTCGAAATCTTCCTCAATAACGGCGATGGGACCTTTGCGAATCCGGTCAAGTACACGGTAGGCACGGCTCCCATCTCCATGGCCACGCTGGACCTCAACCACGACGGCATCCTGGACCTGGTAGTGGCCGACGCGGGCGGCAGCACCAGCGGCGCGGTGTACGTGCTGCTCGGAAAAGGCGACGGCACGTTCACGACGGCCGGCAGTTACGCGGTCGGAAAGAACCCGCTTTCCGTGACCATCGCGGATTTCAACGGCGACGGCAATCCCGATCTCGCGGTCACCGCGGCGGACAACACGGTAACCATTCTGCTCGGCGCCGGCAATGGCGCGTTCTCTCGCGGCTCGTCCTTCCAGACCGGAACGTCGCCGCAATACATCGCCGCCGGGGATGTCAACCACGACGGCAAGCTCGACCTGGTGGTCGCCAACGAAGGGGATCAGACGGTTTCCGTCTTTCTGGGCGACGGCAAGGGCGGGTTCCAGCTTGCCTCCACGTACGTCACCAGCTACGAACCGAACAGCCTGATCCTCACCGACTTCAACGGCGATGGGAACCTGGACATTATCCAGGGATTGGGCGACGCGCGCGGTTTTGGCGCCGGTCCCAATAGCTGGAATATCGATACCCTCCTGGGCAACGGCGACGGCGCGTTTCGAGGCGCCACCTCCAGAACCGTTCCGGGAGCGCAGGTCGTCGGCACCTTCCTCGCCACCGGCGATTTCAACGGGGACGGTAAGATCGACGCCATCCTGAACGACAAGTTCGGTGGCAACCTGTATCTCTTCTCCGGCGACGGCAAGGGCGGGTTCCAGGCGCCTGCGACCATCGACTCGCTGGCCACCGGAGGGAGCCAGACCGGCCCCACTGGCGCGGTGGCGGCGGATTTCAACGGCGATGGAAGACTGGATCTGGCGGTCACGGAGCAATTCGCAGGCCAGGTCGCGGTGCTGCTCAATTCGGCTGCCGGCCTGCAACTCTCCGGAACGTTCTCCTCCGGCGGCGCGGCCCCGGGCCCCATCGTGGCGGCCGATTTCAACGGCGATGGCAAGCTCGATCTCGCGGTGGTGAACGCTCCTTCCGACGATCGCACCACGCCGGGCAACCTCAGCGTGTTCTTCGGCGACGGCAACGGCAACTTCCAGTTGGCCCACACCTATTCCGCAGGCTCCCTGCCCTCCAGCCTGGCTGCGGCGGATCTGAATGGGGATGGAAAACCGGATCTCGTGGTGACCGACGAAAGCGACCCGTACGTGAACCCCAGGGCGCCCGGCGCGGTGTACGTGTTCCTCAACGACGGTAAGGGCGGATTCCAGACGCCGACGAAGCTGACCGTTGGCACGTACCCCTTCTCGGTGTTCATCGGGGACTTGAACGGCGACGGCGTGCCCGACCTGGTCGTGGCATCCGAGAACGCCAGCGCCGCGTACACGCTCTCGGTCCTTCTCGGCACGGGTAATGGGAGCTTTCAGCCGCCGGTTTCAGTATCCACGCAGTACGGCCCGTCCGGCGTTGCGATCAAGGATTTCAATGGAGACGGCAAGGCGGACCTGGTCGTGAGTCACTGCTGCGGCGCTACCGACATGACCTATTTGCAAGGCAACGGCGACGGAACTTTCCTGCCGGAGGCCCATTTCAACGGCGGCGCCAATCCGTTCGCCGTGGCGGTTGCCGATCTCAATGGCGACGGTAAGCCGGATCTGATCGTGGGGGGCACTAGCCCGCTGTCTGTGACGCCACTGCTGAACAACGCGGTCCCGGCGGCCGCTAGCCCGATCGCGGTGACCTCGGCGGCCAGCTACGCCGTTCCGCCGGTGGCCCCCGGCATGATCGCGGTCATCTGGTGGAACGGAGGCCCGGACTTCGCCACGGTTACGCTACACGCGCCCTCCCTGCCTTTGCCCATCTCCATGGGAGGTGTTTCGGTGACCATCACGGACGCCAGCGGAACGTCGCGCAACGTGTCCCTGCTTGACGTTACCCCGAGGCAACTCAACGTTGTGACTCCGGACGCGACCCAGGTTGGAACCGCGACCATCACCGTCAATGGCTCCGACGGAACGGCGCATAGCGGCACGGTGACGATTGCGAGTGTCGCTCCCGGCCTGTTCTCGGCCACCGCGAACGGCCAGGGATACGCGGTCGGGCAAGCCTGGAACGTGAAGGCGGACGGCAGCTACACCATCACCAATCTGTGCTGTACCACCAACGCTCAGGGCCAGCAAGTTGGCATCCCCATCGACATGGGAGCCGCCACGGACACCACTCTGGTGGTTTTGTACGGCACGGGCTTGCGGGGTCTGACGAGTCTGGCCAACGCGAGCGCCACGGTTGGCGGCCAGACCGCGGTAGTGGATTATGCGGGCGCGCAAGGGGCCTTTGTGGGGCTGGACCAGGTCAACCTGACCTTGCCGCAAAGCCTGCGCGGCCAGGGGACCGTGCCCATTTCGCTGACGCTGGACGGCAAGACGGCCAACACGCTGAACATCGTCATGGTGCCATAACGCCGTCTTCCCGGCGTCTGCGCCATTCCAGGGTGGCTGGCGCGGCCGGAGCAGTTTTTGCATTCTCCTTGCCTCCCTTCGGGCCGCGCTTTTTGCGCATGAACTCGCCCTTGAGTTCGATGCGGTGGGCGTTCTGCACCAGCCGGTAGCGGATCGAGTCGCCGAGGGTAGGGTCCCATGGCCAGTTCTTCGCGTGCGTTATCCCCCGATATCGGCAGCCGCGCTGTCTGGCCACCGCGCCCAACCCAAGCCGGGACCTTACCAGCCCGCGGCTTCCGCCTGCAATTGCTTTCTAATGCGCGAGGGAACCGTGGCTGGGGTTACGGCGGGGAACAGCGCCAGCCCTTCCTTAGCCGCCGCACGCGCCTTCTCCGGTTGCCCGGCGGCGCGGTAGGCGCGCGCCAGGGTAAGAATGAAATCCGGCTTCCGGCGATGGGTCATCTCGACCGCGCGTTCGGCGCAGTTCACGGCGAACTGCGGATCGCGAAGCTGCGTCGGCAGGACGATGGCCAAACCCTTGGCAGCCTCGTCTAGTTCCTCGCCTTGGGCGTTCGCCTGTTTTCCCACCGCCTTCAGGATGGCGACCCCTCGTGCCGCCAACTCCAGCGTCCCCTGTGTCCGATGGAGCGCCCGCTGCTGCAGGCTGATTTGGATCAGGAACCCTCCCAGCAAGGATCGCCAGCCGACGTTGTCCGGCTCAAGCTGGAGAAGATGTTCGATTAGCGAGCGCTCTTCCGTCAAGGTCTTCAGGGCGCTCGCGGCGTCCGCGCTTCGATCCGCCGGTTCCGCAGCGAAGACTCCTTCCGCGCGCTCCAGATAGCACTCCGCTTCGCTGAACAGGAC
>Ga0326728_10006587_pt1 | contig 31048 bp, 27 predicted proteins | sample MB3enrmetagenome_FD_207602 | JGI IMG/M metagenome (GOLD analysis project Ga0326728, IMG submission 207602) | Lab enriched peat soil microbial communities from McLean, Ithaca, NY, United States - MB31MN | ecosystem: Environmental > Terrestrial > Soil > Wetlands > Peat | place: USA: New York...
AACGGCTGCGCCTTTTGAAGCCGGAGCTTAAGGTGGTCATGCTTTCCTGCATCAGTTCCACCCCGAAGGTGGTGGAGGCCATTCGCCTGGGGGCCCGGGACTATATCACCAAACCCTTCCAGGAAGCCGAACTGGCGGCGGTCATCCGCCGCTGTCTGCAGCAACCCGATAGTGGCGACGCCCCGGTGGACGCGGTCGCTTACGAGGAGGAACTGGATAACCATGGCTTCTTCGTGGCGGCGAGCCCGGCGATGAAGAAAGTGCGGGCGCAGGCGGCGCAGGTCGCCAAGATCAACGTTCCGGTCCTGATGCTGGGCGAGAGCGGGGTGGGCAAGGAGGTGGTGGCGCGCCTGATCCATAAACTATCGCCGCGCGCCCATCGCACTTTCCTCAAAGTGAATTGCGCGGCCCTGCCGGCAGAACTGCTGGAAAGCGAATTGTTCGGCTACGAACCCGGCGCGTTCACCGGCGCCAACCGTGCCAAACCCGGCAAGTTCGAATTGTGCAACCACGGCACCATCCTGCTGGACGAGATCGGGGAAATGCCGACTTCGCTGCAGGCCAAGTTGTTGCAGGTGCTGCAAGACCAACAGTTCTCCCGCCTGGGGGGGCGTTCCACAATCACGGTGGACGTGCGGATCCTGGCGGCCACCAACATCAACATCCAGCAGGCGATAGCCTCTAAGCAATTGCGGGAAGATCTGTACTACCGCCTCAATGCCTTCACGGTCAACCTGCCTCCCTTGCGCGAACGCCGCGAGGAGATTCCCCTGCTGTTGAAGCATTTCATGCGCACTCTGGCGGACCGGTATGCGCGTCCTCCCCTGCCGTTATCCCCGGCCTTCCTGGAAGCCTGCACCCGTTATCACTGGCCGGGCAACTTGCGCGAATTGGAGAACCTGGTTAAGCGTTATCTGATTCTGGGGGATGACACCCTCATTTTGAGCGAACTGGATCCGGCAACCGCGCTTCCCGGCAGCCTGCCCACGGAAGCGCCCGGCGTGCCCGGCGATTTGAAATCGTTGGTTCGGGGACTCAAAGATGAAGCGGAAATGGACGCGATCCGCAAGATGCTGGAGCAAACCCGGTGGAACCGCAAGGAAGCGGCGCGGCGGCTGAACATCAGTTACAAGGCATTGCTCTACAAGATCCGCCAATACGGCATCGAGCAACCCTTCCCCACCCTGTTGCGCCCGGTAGCCTAGCCAGAAGATTGACCAAGAACCTTTTCACCGCGGAGGACGCAAAAGGAATTTCAAATTTTGATTTTTGAATTTTGATTTAGCAAATACGATCGCCAATAAGCGATTTTCAAATCAAAATTCAAAATTCATAAATCAAAATTGTTGCTCTGCGTCCTCCGCGTCCTTTGCGGTGAATGGGTTCTTATCTTACGCCGCGGCGGCGCATGAAATCGAGAAAACGCACTTCGTCCGGCTTGTCCTGGGCGCGCAGTTGGTGGCGCATGCTCCGCCCGGTGACCAGATGGACGACCTCCTCCGCGATGTTCTTGGCATGGTCCCCGGCGCGTTCCAGTTCCTGGGTCATGAAGACGACGTGAAAACTCTCCTGCCGGGGAGCGTTCTCGGGATTCTCTATATGGCGCACGAAGAGCAGATTGCGGAAGCGGTCCATCTCCATGTCGGCGCGCAAAACGGACATGGCGGCATCGACATCCCGCTTGCTGAAGGCTTCGGAGGCGCCGGTCAGCATCTTATGCAGTAACGCGGCCATGGTGGCCAGATCTTTGATGTCGTGCGGCTCGAGGCGAGCAAAAACGGCCTGGGCGCGGTTGGCAAAGTTCAGCAGCAGATCGCAGATGCGCTCCAAATCGATCACCAACTTCAAACAGGCCAGCAATTCGCGCGCTTCCAGCCCTGAGCTGCAACGGGTGACCGCGACCGTGACGGCTTCATTGATCTCCCGGTCCAGGGTGTCAAGCTCCTCTTCCCGATCGCGCACTCCACGAAAGCGTTCCGGAGAAGAAGTGCCCAGCGCATCGGCGACCGCAGCGGCGGCGGCACATGCGCCTTCGCAGCCACGCAGAGTCATGGTCATGATGGGAGCAGTTTCCGGGGCCTGCTGCTGATTGCTCACCGTACCCATAGCTGCCTCCGGGGGAAAGGAGCTTTCGCTTTGGAGTCTTACCAAAGCATAGGGTCGTCTTGATCCAAAGAAAACAAAAATCCACAGTTCGGGGAATCACGCTTGCAACCCTAAGGAACGTCATGGGTTAAGTTTTTACCCCTAGACTGCGCCGGGCTTCAGGATTACGAACACTCTATCCCCAGGCGAACTTGCTTCCCGATGTTATAACTTTTTGCACTATACCCCGTTACCTGGATTCGCAGGCGGAGACAAATAAACGGGTTCCTTGCCAGACGTCTGGTATTCCACCTGCTTCCGGTTCATCTATCTGAAAACGTCGATGCCAGATGAGTAACAACAAGGCAAGTGCGGAAGAACGGTCAGTGTCAGGGCCAGAGCGCCGCCGCTGGGAGCGTCTCCCGCTGTGGATACCGGTATTCGTGCGCGGCACGGACGAGCAAGGCCGCCGCTTTCTGGACTTTACTAGCACGCTGAACGTCAGGGCCGGTGGAATCTTGCTGGCGATTCGCCGCAGCTTGCGGCCATCGAGCGAACTTTCCGTGGAGGTCCCGGCCGCCCCGGTGCCCGCCAGTTTCGGCTTGCGCAACGCGCTCAGCCTGCTCAAAGGCGATGTGCTTCGGGTGCAGCACTGCGGCGACGGCTTTATTGTCGCCCTGAGTTTTGCCAGCCCGTTGGCTACGGCTCAACCGTGAGTTTCTTCAAATCCCAAAAGAATTGGCTCAGGATGGAGATCTATTCCGAACCGCCGGCGTACCGTGGATTGGATCTCGCTTTTCAATGCCATCACCTCGGCCGCGGTGGCGCCGCCTAAATTCACCAGGGCCAAGGCGTGCTTGCGCGAGATGCCGACCCGGCCACGCGCATAGCCCTTGGCAAAACCGGCTTGTTCGATCAGCCACGCGGCTGAAATTTTGTGTAGCGAGTCTCCTGCCGGGTACGCCGGTATGGCCGGATCTCCGCGCTCCCGGAGAAGCCGTTGCAGAGCGCTGTACTGCCGGGTTGTGAGCACGGGATTCTTGAAAAAGGAGCCGGCGCTGCGGGCGTCTTCCTCGCCCTCCACCAGCAGCATTCCTTTGCGGTTTCGAATCTGGCGCACCGCTTCGCGTACTTCCGCCAGGGTGGGTTGGGAACTGCCGAAGTGCTCCTGCAAATCTTTGTAGGCGACCAGGGGCGCGCCCTCGGGTTGAAGGGTAAAGGTCACTTGCAGGATGACCCATCGGCCCGCTTCCCCGGTATTGAAAATGCTCTGGCGATAGCCGAAAGCGCAGCGGCGGGAATCCAAGGTGGTCCGTGCGCCCGTAACGATCTCCAAGGCGTCCACCCGGTCTATGACGCTGCCGGCCTCCTGGCCGTAAGCGCCAATGTTTTGCACGGGCGCGGCCCCGGCCGTTCCCGGAATCCCACTGAGGCACTCGATGCCCGCGCAGTTACAACTGACGGCGTGGCCAACAAAAGCGTCCCAATCCTCCCCGGCGCCTACGGTGAAAAATATCCGGGCGCCTTCTTTGCGGGAGGAAATACCGCGAATGCCGGGCTGCAAAACCAGTCCTGGAAATCCGGCATCGGAGACTACCAGATTGCTCCCGCCGCCAAGTACGAAGACGGGCAACCGCCGCTCGCGCGCCCAGCCTACCGCTTGGCAGACGTGGTCCGCCTCTTGCGCCTCGACAAAAAACCGTGCGGGACCACCCACCCCAAGCGTGGTCAGCGGAGCCAATGGCACACTTTCACGAATGACCATAACCAGTGGCCCGTGGCCGGTGATCAGTGGCCAGTAGGACAAACAGGGCTGAGTCCGGCCCTGTTCGGCTGACTACTGGCCACTGACCACTGACCACTACTGTTATCACTCCCATTCAATCGTTCCCGGGGGTTTGGACGTGACGTCGTAGACCACCCGGTTGATGCCTTTAACCTCGTTCACAATCCGGGTGGAGATGCGTTTGAGTACCGCCCAGGGCAGTTCGACGACATCGGCGGTCATGCCGTCTTCGGAGTGTACGGCGCGGATGGCGCAGGTATACGCATAAGTGCGCTGATCGCCCATGACCCCTACCGACATTACCGGCAACAGCACCGCAAACGACTGCCAGATCTGGGTGTACAGGCCGGCACGCTTAATCTCGCCCACGACGATTTCATCGGCCGCCTGCAATAAGGCAATGCGCTCAGCAGTGATTTCTCCCAGGATGCGCACCGCCAGTCCGGGGCCGGGGAACGGCTGGCGCTGCAGAATTTCATCCGGGAGGCCCAGGTCGCGGCCGATGCGGCGGACCTCGTCCTTAAAAAGATCCTTGAGCGGCTCGATCAGCTTAAGGTTCATCTTCTCCGGCAGGCCGCCGACGTTATGGTGGCTCTTGATGGTCTGGGAGGGCCCGCGTACGGAGCGCGATTCAATCACATCCGGGTACAGCGTCCCTTGAACCAGGAACTCGGTGTGTCCCTGCTGCGCGGTTACGCGGTGCGCTTCCTCCTCAAATACCGCGATAAACTCCCGGCCGATGATACGTCGCTTCTGCTCCGGATCGGTCACTCCCTTCAGCTTTTCCAGAAAACGCTGGCTGGCATCCACGGCCAGCACGCGCAGACCGAGTTTGGCGCGCAGGTTCTGCTGGACCCGCGCGAATTCGTCTTTGCGGAGCACCCCGTTATTGACGAATACGCAAGTGAGGCGGTCTCCGATGGCCCGGTGAACCAGGGTAGCGGCCACGCTGGAATCGACTCCCCCGGAAAGCGCACAGATAGCGCGGCCTTCCGGCCCGGTCGTCTGCCGTATCTCGGCCACGGTTTGATCGATAAAACGCTGTGGAGTCCAATTGGGGGTGGCGCCGCAGATATCGAAGACGAAGTTACGCAGGATCTGGGTGCCCAGCCGCGTATGGTGAACCTCCGGATGAAACTGGACCGCCCAGATGCGCCGCTCCGGACTTTCGATGGCCGCGACCGCATTGGCCGAGCGCGCCACCAGATGGAAATCGGCCGGCAATTCCAGCGCCTCGTCGCCATGTGACATCCATACCGAGGTCGTTTGCGGCACTTCCCGGAAGAGCAGGGACGGTGCGGCGATTTCGATATCGGCGTGGCCATACTCGCGCCGTGTCGCGGGCCGCACCTTTCCGCCCAACGCGTCGGTGATGAATTGCAATCCATAGCAGATGCCGAGCACGGGCACGCCGGATTGCAATACGCGTTTGTCCGCGGCCGGCGCGTCCGCATCGTAAACCGAGGACGGACCGCCCGACAGGATAATTCCGGCCGGACGGTAGCGGCAGATTTCCTCCAGGGGGGCGGTGCAGGGCAGCACCACCGAAAATACGTTCTGCTCGCGAACCCGGCGGGCAATCAACTGGGCATACTGCGCCCCGAAGTCCAGAATGACTATGGGTTGCGATTCCAAGGTGCGCTCCGCGATGGACAAGGTTCAATCACGTCCTAGCTTATCAACAGCAGTGGTCAGTGGCCAGTGGTCAGTGGTCAGTGGTCAGACCGCACTCGTCCCTTTTTGTCCCTAGCGGCCACCAGTCACTGACCACTGGATCTCAGCCCCGTTTTTCCTGCTGCCCACTGGCCACTGACCACTGACCACTGATGTCCATGTAGGCAGCCAAGCGGGCCACATAGAGGAAGTCCGCGACCGCCCGGTACAGCAGCCAAACCACGACCAGCGCTACCGCCGCCGCCCACCCCGATATGGCTGCCAATGCCATTGCCCACACCGCCAGAAAGATCGTAGTGAAGAATGCCACTCCGCGAAGCAGAGCAAACCCCAGGTTGGCAGCCAGGAACTGGCCGGTGTGCCGGCGGACCTGCCTGGCGGCATCGGCCAGGGCCGCCAGCGCGCCCCGCCGGCTATGGGTAAGAACACCGGCGACCGTCAAAATCCAGTCGACCATCGCCCAGCCACAGACCAGCAGGCCGCTTAATAGGCAAAAGCCCGCGAAGACGCGCCCACTGGCAGCTGGGTTTGCCGGGCTGGAAATCGCATGGGAGAAGCGCCCGGCCAGAAGCGCAGCCGCCGCGCAGCCCAATATCAGAATCAAAGCCGCCAAAGCGCGCAGCAGATTCAGGCCCAGGACGCTGCGGAGCCGCACCTCGGACTCGGAAACCAGGAATTTCAGCGTAACTGTGCGGCCCAAGCCGGCCGCAAAAACCCAGAGGATTATCAGGGCCGGCACGAGCAGGACAGCCAGCTTCAGGACGGTTGTCCCGCTTCCCTGAAAGACTCCGGCCAACGCTGCGAAGACCGCCCGACGGCTATTCCGGCCCGGGAAAAACCCGCTGTCCTGCGGTGCGGCCAGCGTGTCGAGAAACTGGAGCAGACAAAGAAAAATCAGCACGCCGGCGCCCAGGCTGAACGACCGGCGCCAGGCCATCTCCGCCAGCCAGAGAGAAGGCGCGCGAAAGACCATTCCCAGGCCGTGGCGAATTGGCGAGCGCCCGCCCATCGGTGTTAGCGTGCCATGGCAACACTAACGCGCGCAAGGCCTGGATGCCGGAACCGCACCGCCCGGGCGCCTTTTCATGAGAGTAGCTGAATATCCGGCCATCTTCCGTGGGTTAGCATGGACAAGCTGAGCAAGATTCTTCACAATACGTAGATTATCGAAGGAGATTTTTTTGAAGACGCCTTTTCGCGCAAAGATCACCGCTCTTGGCACCTATGTTCCTCCTCGCGAACTGACCAACCAAGACCTGGAGAAGATGATCGACACCAGCAACGAGTGGATCCTTGAGCGGACTGGAATCCATACCCGGCATATTGTCGATCCGGGAGTGGCGGCCAGCGATCTCGCGGTGTGTGCTGCGCGCCATGCCCTGGCCGAGCGCGGCATTGAGCCGGCGGAGGTCGAGGTGATCATTGTGGGAACGGTAACGCCCGATATGCTGTATCCCTCGACCGCGTGCCTGGTGCAGCACAAGCTGGGAATCCCCCGGGCCTGGGGCTATGACCTGTCGGCGGGTTGTTCCGGATTCGTCTTCTCGCTCACCGCCGGCGCCGCGTTGATCAACAGCGGCATGCACCGCAAGGTGCTGGTTATCGGCGCGGACGTGAATTCCTCGATGATCGACTACACCGACCGCGCGACCTGCGTGCTGTTCGGCGACGGCGCGGGAGCGGTCTTGCTGGAGCCGGTGCAGGACGGCGAAGAGTTTGGGATCATCGATTATGTGCACGACATCGAAGGCGCGGGCGGACAGTTCCTGTATCGGCCGGGCGGCGGCAGCTTACATCCCGCCTGGATGCCGGAAACGACCCCCAAAATGCATTTCGTGCATCAGGATGGGCAGCAAGTCTTTAAATATGCGGTGCGCAAGATGGCCGATCTTTGCCTGGAACTGCTCGAGCGCAATGGATTCAGCGGCAAGGACGTGGACTGCTTTGTTCCCCATCAGGCCAACCTGCGGATCATCAAAGCGGCCGGCGACCGCCTGAAGCTGCCCAGCGAGAAGGTGATCGTCAATATCGAGCAGTACGGCAATACCACCGCCGGCACCATTCCCCTGGCCCTGGATACCGCACGCCAGCAAGGCCGCCTGAAGCGCGGCGATCTGGTGCTGTTGGCGGCGGTGGGAGCCGGATTCACCAGCGGCGCGACCCTGCTCCGCTGGGCCTACTAGCAGCAACACCCAACACAGAACCGCAGAAACGCAGAACAGAACGGGAAAGAATTCTTAATTTTTTCTCTGCGATTCTGTGTTTCTGCGTTGGGTTTGCAGGCCCGGTTCGAGCTAGTGCGTCAGCGACCGACAGCGGCGCGACCCTGCTCCGCTGGGCGTATTAGAGGCAGTCGTTGGCCCTTGGTCGTTGGCTCTCGGCAAACCCGTACCAAACCCCGGAGGCCGCCGTCGGCTCTCGGCCAGCTAAAACTTTGGGTTATCCAGATTCAGCTTAGCCTATCGGCGATCTAGATCTGGGGCCACAACAGACACAGAACAACGGATTTTCTGGCCAAGAGCCAACGACCAACGACCAAGGACTGCCTCTCAGTGTTCTTCCCCGTCGCCGGGAGCGAAATCGGGCTTATCCACCTTCGGTTGGGGAGTGGCGGGAGTGGCCGCGGGAGCGGCCGGGAAAGCTTCGTCTTTACGGCTCTGGATGGCAGTCTTCATGAAGTCCATCCAAATGGGGAGGGCCGCAGCGGCGCCGGTTTCTTTATTCCCCAGGGAACGGATCTTCTCGTCGAAACCGACCCAGACCCCGCAGGTGATCGAAGGGGAGAAGCCTACGAACCAGGCGTCGGTGAAATCGTTGGTGGTGCCGGTCTTGCCGGCCAGCGGATGATTCAATTTGGTGGCCGCATAGCCGGTGCCGTGGCGCACCACCTCCTGCAACATGCCGGTCATGATGCGCGCCGTGTTAGAAGAAATTACCTCGCGCACTTCCGGATAGACTTCTTCCAAGGCATGGCCGTCGTAAGAGACGACTTTGCGCAGGTAGTGCGGCGTCACGCGCACGCCATCGTTGGGGAAGGTGGTGAACGCCGCGGTATGCTCCAGCAGAGTGATCTCCGCCGAACCGAGGGCGATCGGCAGGTAGGGGGGGATGTTGGACGTCACCCCGAAACGGTGAGCGTACTCGATGACCCGGTTGATGCCCACATGTTCCGCCAGCTTCAGCGCCGGGATGTTGCGCGACTGCGCCAGCGCGCGCCGCAGGGTGATATTGCCTTCGTAGCGGGCGTCATAGTTATGCGGCGTGTAAGCGCCCGAAGCGCTCATGAAGGTGGTAGGGGCATCCAGAATGACGTCATCGGGCGTGGCCCCGTTGTCGATGGCGGCGGCGTAGACATAGGGCTTGAACGAGGACCCGACTTGCCGCAAGGCCTGGGTGGCCCGATTGAACTTGGAAATTTCGAAGTCGCGTCCGCCCACCATGGCCCGAATCTCGCCGGTAGCGTTATCGATGGCCAGCAGAGCCGCCTGCGCTCCCGAATCCTGCTCCAGCGTCACGCGGGCGGGATTGCCGGGCGCCAGGGCCACTACTTTCACATACACGATATCGCCGGGCGCCAGGATCTCGGCCGCCGATTTCCGCTTGGTCCAGGCGATTTCTGCCGGGCCCAGCGTCGCCTCATATCGTCCGAAGCGGATCTTGGCGGAAGTGCCTTCCACGGAGGTGACCAGCGCGTGGACGTAACTACCCGGGTGGATCGCCACCGCCCAATCCGGGTGGGCATAGGTAGAGAGCTTCTGCCCTGCCGCAGTCACGTTGGGCAGCGAACCGTGCCAGCCGTGCCGGCGCTCGTAGGCCGCCAAGCCGTCCAGAACCGCCCGGTTCGCCGCCTCCTGGAGTTCGGTATCCAGCGTGGTGTAGACCTGCAACCCGCCCTGGTGGACTTCGGTGCTGCCGTAGCGCTTTTCCAGATGCTGCCGGAGATCTTCGCTAAAATAGGGCGCCAGCGAGTTGGGGGAGCCCTGGATCTTCAGCACTACCGCGGACTCCTTGGCCGCGTTCGCCTCCTGGGCGGTGATCTTGCCGTCCTCCAGCAGGGAATTGATCACCAGGTTGCGGCGGCGCAGCGCCCGCTCGGGACTGTTGATCGGCGAATAAAGGCCGGGAGCTTTCGGAAGCCCGGCCAGCAGCGCCGCTTCCGGCAAGGTAAGCTCCTTCGCCGGCTTGCTGAAATAGAATTCCGAGCCCGCCTCAAAGCCGTACACTCCGTGGCCCAGGAAGATCTGGTTGCAATACATGGTGAAAATCTGGGCTTTGGTGAAACGCCGCTCGATCTGGATGGACAGAATCACCTCTTGCATCTTGCGGCGAAAGGTGCGGTCGGGGGTCAGGAATAGATTGCGCGACAACTGCATGGTGAGGGTGGACGCGCCCTGCGCCCGGCTGCCGCTGACCAGGTCCCGCCAGGCCGCGCCAACGATGCGCCGCAGGCTGACCCCGGGATGCACTTCAAACTCTTTGTCTTCGATGGAAATAATGGCTTCCCGCAGAATCTTGGGGAAGTCTTCATAATTGGCGATTACTCGCCGCTGCAGGGCAAACGAGCCGATCACGTGCCCCTGGATGTCGTACAGCTCGGTAGTCGCGGCCGGGCGGTAAGTTTCCAGTTGCCCGATCTCCGGCAATTCCGTGGAATAGATGACCAGCAGGCCGGTGAAGGTTCCCGCCAGGGCGAAGAGCAGCACCAGCAAGGCAAAAATCAACCACCCAACCAGTTTGCCGGAACTCCGTGGGGACCGGACACGCGCCGGTTCTGTGAGTACTTCTGACATCGGAAGGCTAGGCCCAGAATAGCAGAAAAAAAGCGAGTTTCCAGTTTCGAGTTTCCGGTTTCCAGTTTCCAGAAAAGGAAGAAGAATAGAGCAAAGAGTTTCCAGTTTCCAGAAGGGTTACGCTGCCTTTCTGGAAACTGGAAACGGTCCTACTGATTCTGAGCGGTATTGGTCGCCGGTGCCGGGGCGGTGTTGTCGCCGTTCTTGAGCACCTCGATGGCGCGGCGCAGTTGCTCGTCCGGTCCGGTCCGCTTTTCCTTCTTCAGCGGTTCGTTGGGAGTCTCGTCCTGGTCCTGGTCAGGAGATACGAAATCGGTATCTTTGTCGGCCACCAGGATGTTGGGCGTTACGGCGGTGTCCTGGATCGCTTTGTCGCTGGGCGAGTGGTACTTGGCGACGGTCAGGATGAGGGCGGCGCCGTCCGGCAAATCGATGGTCTTCTGCACCGAACCGATGCCGAAGGTCTTGTCGCCCACCACGTCACCCCGGCCATTCTCCAGAATGGATGCGGCCACAATCTCTGCCGGGCCGCCCGTTCCCCGGTTCACCAGCACCACCAAGGGCAAGTTGGTGACCGCCTTGTTGGGATCGGCGGCGAAGGTCTGGCGCGGGAACTTCTGCCCTTCCAGATAGGCGATGGTGCCATGATTCAGGAACAGATTGGCGGTGGCAATGCCCTCTGATTCCTCGCCCGCGGAAACGTGCCGCAAATCGAGGATAAGCTTTTTCGCGCCCGCTTTCTGCAGGCCCTTGATCCTGTTGGCGATTTCCTGCGCGCTGCCTTTGGACAACGCCTCCACTTGTATGTAGCCGATGCCCTCCTCGACCATCTTTTCATTGATCGGCGGAGACGGGAGCACTTCCCGGGTGATCACCGCCTTTACCGGCTCCGCGCGGCGAGCGCGCACCACCGACATGGTGATGCCGGTGCCCGGGGCGCCGCTCAGCATGGATTGGATCTCCGCCAGCGGAATCTCCCGCGAACTGCGGCCCTCAATGGCCTCCAGGATGTCGCCCTCGGCCAAGCCGGCTTTGTCGGCCGGACCATCCGGGATCACCGACACCACCGCCGCGTAGCCGAAGCGCTTGGAAACGGTGGCCCCAATCGTGGCCCGGCCGTCGCTCGGGTGCGCCTTGAACTGCTTGTATTCGGCCGGCGTCAGATAGCTGGAATTGGCATCCAGCGATTCCAGTAGGCCGTGCAAGGCGCCGTCGGTTACCGCCGCCATGTTCGGGTCTTCGACGTATTCGCGGCGAATGCGCTCCAGCACCTCGGAATAAACTCCGAGCTGGCGATAAGCCCCGTCGTTGGTGGACGCTTTGACTCCCAGGCCGCCGATCACGGCAAACGTTACTAAGGCCAGGGAAATGGTAAGAAGAACTGCTTTGGCTCGTTTAGACATGTAACTTTTTTGGCAACGCTATTGGCATCTGACGCTCCGCCGTCCTCTTCCAGCCGGCAAGCGCCTGAGCCGGATACCCTCATTATACCGAATTATACCGAAATGCCCCGCCAGAAAGACAGCGCAACCAGCCCTGCAGAATTGGATGCGCCTGAAGGAGACTAAGAACCTCGCCGCAGAGGAAAGAGAAAATTGGGATTTCGGATTTTGGATTTGGGATTTTGCGCCTGCCGATACTAATCCTTCGATCCATTGTGCTCCAGGTCAGGTTGAAATCCAATACCGTTCAGTTAAGGCGTGCGCACCTAGTTATGCACTACGCTCCCAACTGCAAAGTGGGTCATCCGGAGCGCAGCGAAGAGCTTGCCCTGAGCAAAGCGAAGGGATCTGATTTCTTCCGTGCCCTCAACAACATGACCCAGACTTTCTTTTCGCTCGTAGCCGCCCGGCGTTCTCAACTGAACGGTATTGGGTTGAAATCCAAAATCCTAAATCCTAATTCTCCTCTGCGTCCTCTGTGTCCTCTGCGGTGAAGAGGTTTTCTTCCGTAGCTCCCGGGGCCCACCCTGGGGTACTATCGAGCCATGCAAATTCGACTTTCGCGCTACGGCCATTCCTCCTCGGAACCCTCGCCGATCAGCCGGTTAATGGCCGATTTCGCGCAGGATTTTCGCGATGGCGAAGATATCAATCTGGGGGTCGGATACGTCAACGAGAAGACGATTCCCGTTGCCGGCCTGGTCGAAGCCATGCAGGCGGTGGCGCGCGACGGCGTCAAGTACCGGCAGGCATTCAATTACGGCAGCCCGGCGGGGTCGGCCAACCTGGTGGGCTCCATCCGGAGATTTCTGGCCCAGATGCGGATCGGGCAGTTGACGGAAGCGGTGCTGGCGCGCCAGCGGCTGGCCATCGGCCCCTGCGGCGCCACCAGCATCCTCGATGGGCTTACCGACGTGCTGCCGGCGGGCGTGGTGGTGACCTCCGATCCGCTGTACTACATTTACGGCAACGTATTGGAGCGGAAGGGATTCGATATTCTGGCCGTCCCCGAGGATGCCGAGGGAATCGAGCTGGCGGCGCTGGACCGCAAGCTGAAGGAGTTGGGCCCCGGGGCGGAGCGCATCTCCTTCTTCTATGTGGTCACGGTGAATAATCCTTCGTGCACGATCCTGTCGAACCGCCGGCGGAAGGCCCTGCTGGAAGTCGCGACCGCGCTGTCGCGCCGGCTGAACCGCCGCGTCCCAATCTTTTTTGACTTGGCCTACGAGCTGCTGCTGCACGATCCGGAGGCGGAGCCTTTCGCCTCCGTCCTGCCGGACGACAAGCTGGGTATTGCCTACGAGATCGCCACGCTTTCCAAGATTCTGGCCCCGGGCCTGCGCATCGGGTACCTGTTGGGACCGGACGGCCCGTTCATGAACGCCATGGTGGAAAAGACCAGCGATACTGGTTTCAGCGCGCCGCTGTTCGTGCAGGAGATGGCCAGCTATCTGCTGGACAACCGCATCGGCGAACAGTTGCAGGCGGTGAATGCAGGCTACCGCGAAAAGGCGGTCGCGGTGCGGGAGGGCATCAAGAAAAATCTGGGACCCTGGCTGGAAGAGCAGCGGGGAGGCAGCGCGGGCTTCTATTATTATCTGACCTTCCGCGACGTGGAGACCCATCCCGGCTCGCCATTCTTCCGCTTCCTGACGCGCACCACCGGAGACCCGGCGGTGGATGGCCCGAAGAACAGCCGCAAGCCGCGGGTCATTTATATTCCCGGAGAATACTGCGTGCATGCGCGCGGCGATCTGGCGAAGCGCGGCAAACGCCAGCTCCGGCTGTCGTATGGCTACGAAGAGGTGCCGGGAATCCTGCGCGCCCTGGAGTTGATGCGCGAAGCCGCGCAGTATGCGCAAGCCAACGCCGGCGCAGCCAGGCCCGCGGAGGTAACCCATGCCTCCTCACAAGCGGTTTGACCGCAGTGCAGATGGCCTTTAGAATCAAAGCTGGAGGGCGCGCGACGCCCTCTTCTGATTGGTAATTTGTAAATTTGTAATTGGCAAAGCGAGTCTTTGCCTTGCTGACTTTTCAAATTACAAATTGCAAATTGCCTTCGTCAAGTCCTGCCCTTTACGCTCGTGGCGGTGTAGCTCAGGTGGTTAGAGCGACGGTCTCATAATCCGTAGGTCGCTGGTTCGAGTCCAGCCGCCGCCACCAGAATTTCGTTTCCCCTTTTCCCGTAACTGCTCGTCGGCTTCACGCGGGTTGCGGCTGCAACGCTTCGCCTCCAGTGGTCCCCGCGATAGCATCCGCTCGGCGGTTGGCGAGGGCCTTAATCCCGCCAGTCTGAGGCGGATTCCAAGGGCTAGGTCCTTGAGGCCCCTAGAGTAGGACCAAAATCGCACAACGTCAATTGAAACGGTGCTGTACCGGCTGTGGCCTTCAGGGCTGTTGGGTTCTTAGCGGGACTGGTTTGGGGACCCATGAGTGATTAATTGCGCGACCAAAAATACTGTTGCACTTTACCTATAAATACACTCTAATTAAAGGCATACGGGATGCGGCCGAAAAATAAACGTCGGACCGAGCGGGTGCAGTTGTCCATCTCTGACAACACAAACCGCATCTTGCAAGGAGTGGCGGATATTGGAATCCTTGGGAAAACAAAGTCCGAAGTCGCGGCCCGCATTGTGACGGACTGGATTTGGGCCAACGAAGATCGCCTCCTGAGGCAGGGGATCAGGCTGAGGGAGGAATCTCAGAAGAGAGTAAAGCGCGGACACAGCGGACGTGGTAATGTTTCTGGGTCCGATTAATCAATTTCCCAATCCAACCCCGGAAGTTTTGGGCACTTTATGTCGTCTAAGAGATTGTGAGCGACACTCAACAGCGCGCCACCGCGAATCTCCGACCGGTGGATTTTGACGATCCTCCGGTCGTTGAAACTGTTCTGGGCGTTTCTTTTGCACCTATCCGAGGGTGGACCCTTCTACACTTTGGCTTGCTTTGGGCTGCAAAGTTTCGCGCTCACTACTCAATAGCTGACATCAGGGCTCCGAAGGGACCGATTGACCCATCTGACCTTGGTTTCTCCGTCGGCGATGATGCTGATTTGGGTACTTTTCCTGTCCGCTGTCGTTACATGAACGACAGTAGAACCGAGCTCGTTCATGTTCAGCGGAACGGCTTTGTCCGGCACTGGCGGGCTACACCGCAAGTCCCCGATTACCAGCATTACGATATATTCAGGCCGCTATTTGAACGCGATTGGAGGGCTTTTACAGAGTTTCTCGTCGAGGAACGCCTGCCGTCTCCAGAACCTTGGCGGGCGCAGGTTACCTACATTAATCATTTTGTTCGTGGTCGGGAGTGGCAGTCCCTCTCGGAACTGCCGAAGCTGTTTCCTGTGCTGGCTAATTCCAAATTTGGGGAATGGCAAGACCTAAAGCTCAGCTCGTTCTCTTTGGGATATGAGTTGGCTGGTGGCGCTGTGCGTTTGCAAATCGAGGGCCAACCTGGGCTGAGGAAGTCTGACGGCAAAGAAATCATACAGCTTTCTCTTTCGGCTACCGGGACGCCATCGGGCTCCGATACCGCGGCGTTATTGGAATGGTTGGATATTGGACATCGTGCTGTGGTGGTAAATTTCCGAGATTTCACAGCCCCAAAGCTTCATGAGATATGGAGGATTAAATGATCTTTGTCGGCGCGCTTCCAGCATTTGAGGAGAATTTCGCAAATCTCCCAGCATTGCGGGCGCCCACTCCGCATCTGGTACATGCAGTCACTTCCAATTCGGCTCCCTGGTTATACACGGCATTGTCACAGATCGAAAACCGGGAGGGTACGGGAGAATTGTTGGTCGGTGTTGGGGATTTGCGAGTGAATCATGCCGCTGCCGATGCCGCCAGAACTGCAATACTTGCGATCGCCAGCCGTGATCTTCCGACTCCGGCCATATGTGCGGTGTCCGGTGGTGGGCTTGGCATCACCTGGGGAGTGGGTGATCGCCGTCTGGAGTTCACCGTTTATCCAGACCAAGAGGTTACTTACACAACGATTCGAGGCCAGAACATTCAACGCGCTGGCGATGTGATTTCCGTGGATGAACAAGGTGCGATGAGACTTGACGATCCAAGGGATCTCGGCCAACAACTTAGGTGGTTGATGGGAGAATGAGTGGGACGAACCACTCCTGCCGTAAAGAGGCTCGATGATGGGGATAGCATCGCCGACGATGAGATTCTCTACCGGGTACTTGCGGAAGAGAGTTGGTCTACTCTGGAAGCTGGCGTGCGCCGAGTCTCATCGCACGCCTTTAAGGATACCTTGACTTATGAGACATCTTGCTTCTTAGGCAGTGAGAAACCGGTCGAGCTTCTTCGAAGAATGTTCCCAGGAAAGCACATTTGTCAGATCACGGCTGGTATCGCGCGCCAGGCAGGATTCGTAGTGGCTAGAGCTCCGGAAGAATGCAATGGAGACCAATCCCATGTTGTCCTCTGCCCCCCTAGTGGTCTGCCGAGGAAACAGGCTGACCGACTTTGGGCCGAACTTTCGTTCGCCGCGACAGTAGTCAATGACAATTAGTTCTGTTCACCCCTTATGGTTGTAAGCGGACTGCTGGCGTTGTCACTTGCGCTGTCAGTTAAGCGCCGAATCAGACCACTTTCCCCCAACTTAGTCCGGACCGCTTCAGCGGCCCGTTCGATTCCGGTCTGAAGCTGAACACCGTTTCCGGTGTTCCGGTGTGATTCCGAACGGCATTCCGGTCTGAAAGCGAACGCCATTCCGGTGGCAATGCGAACAGTTGAGCCCCTTTGCCGGAATGGCGTTCGGCTTGGACCGGAATATTTTCCACAGGGTGAACCGCAGCAGGGTGCCGCGGGACAATAACCCGGCATTGCAACTCTATCGCTTTCGAGGAGAGCAGGGGACCATCCAGGAGAAAGTCCACGCGCACAATCATTCGTCAGCGAACGGCAACCACCCCCTTAACTCGGTGTCTCAGCATAGGGCTGCACCCCACTCCAATGCCTCAGAGCTCCCCAACGGCCTCGCTCCGCCGCCTCTTTTTCCCCCACACCCCCAAATCCCCGGCTCGCTTCTCCCCCTCCCCGAAACCTCAGCGTCGCTTCGCTCCGCCCTCAAACCCGAAACCCCGCCTCTGCTTCGCTCCGGGTCAAGGCGTCAGCCTGATCTGCCCTGTCTTTTGAATGGGTGTAGAATCGCAGGCTATGCCGCGACGGGAACGATGCTTGTTGCCAGATGTTCCGCGCCATGTCACGCAGCGCGGAGTGGATGGGCGCGAGACGTTCTCTGGCGATCAGGATCGGGAGACGTACCTGCGATTGCTACGGGAGAAATAATCGTAATGGATTCATCAAAACCTACTCATTTTCGGTGGTATGTGTTTGCTGCGGTATTGGTTTTATGCGCCATTAACTATTTTGACCGCGCGGTCCTGTCGATCTGCATGCCGTTGATCCAAAAAGATCTACACTTCAGCGCACAGGTAGTCGGCATTATTCTCAGTTCCTTCTTTTGGGGCTACACCTTGATGCAGGTTCCCATTGGGTGGATCTGCGACCGTATTGCGCCCGGAAAAGTTATCACCCTATCTGGAATTCTCTGGGCAATATGTCAAATTTGCACCGGCCTGGTCTCCCGAACCGCCACTCTGTTGTGTATTCGGACATTGCTAGGTATCGCGGAATCTCCGATGTACCCCGGTGGCACTAAATTGCAGTCTGTCTGGTTGCCCTCCACCGAACGGGGGCGGGGCGCAGCCATGCTGGATTCCGGTTCCGCACTGGGCATTGCCCTCGGTGGCCCGATTATCGCGCTGTTCTTAGCATGGCTGCACGGTTGGCGGGGAGCTCTCATAGCTGCGGGCGTTTTAACGCTGGTGGTGGTTCTGCTCTGTTATCGGGTGATGACGAGCGACCCGGACACCAGCCCCCACGTTAATCAGGCTGAGCGGGACTACATTAAGAGTGCGCTGACCGAAGAGTACGAAGCCTCGCAAAAGAACCGTCTGGCCGCCGGCAAACTCACGGTCGCTTCCAGCGAATATGTTAAGAGCTTCAATTTCTGGGCCATGATTTTGGGTTTTTACTGCTTCGACTCGTTCTGGTTTGGCTTTTTGACCTGGGGTCCTCTTTACCTGTTCCAAACCCAACACCTGAAGATCATGAGTATTGGCTGGGCGGTTTTCGTTATCTATTGCTGCGCGCTCATTGGTGAATTCTCCGGGGGATACATCTCCGATAAATGGCGGCTCAGCGGCGCTAATGTAAATACGGTGGTACGTACTACCCTGGGGGTTTTAGGGCTCATCCAGGCAATCTGTATGTATCTTCTGAGCACCGCTTCTACGGCGTATTTGGCCATTCTGTTAATTGCCATTGGGATGTTTTGCCATAAATGGGCGGCCCCGATGTACTGGATCATCCCCGCAGCCATCTCCCAGCGCCAGCATGTAGGAACAGTTACGGGTTTCATGAACTTAAGTGGCAATTTAGGCGGCGTGTTAACCCCGATTTGTATCGGGTTAGTCGTTGGCGCCACGGGGTCATACTTTTGGGTCATGATGATGTTTGTCGCTATATCCATAATCGCCGGCCTTTTCCCCTTGTTGCTAAACCTGAATAAGAAAATTGGGAGTGACGCGAGCCCCCACTCTTTTGTCGCGGTGGTTAAACCTTGATATTGAGAGCGCCCAGCTCGTTGGCCGGACAACACCCAACGCAGAGACGCAGAAACGCAGAGCGGAACAAGGGAAAAACCGAACTGGGTGCTTCTTTGCTCGGCAGGAGAACGATACAATCTGTGAAGAGCAAGGCCAGGTTGTTGTGTGTCTTTGCCGCAAGCCTGGGGGCACACCATAATGGGCAAGAAGCCAAAGCAACCGAAAGCGGGTGGCGAAGTACTGCGCAACGCCAAAGAGATGGCAAAGATCGAGCAGTATTGGCGCCTGCTGGGTACCGCGAAACTACGCAAACCTCCTAAGAAATACGATTATGTGGAAGAGTTGGCCTACCTTCAGCGGGAACTGATCAAGCTTCAGGAATGGGTACGCATGAAGGGACTGCGCGTTTGCGTGCTGTTCGAGGGCCGCGACGCGGCCGGCAAGGGGGGAGTGATCAAGCGCATCACCCAGAGCCTGAACCCGCGCGTGTGCCGCATCGTGGCTCTGGGCACGCCCACCGAAAAAGAACGCGGCCAGTGGTACTTCCAGCGTTACGTCGCGGAATTGCCGGCCCGGGGTGAGGTGGTGCTTTTCGACCGCAGCTGGTACAACCGCGCCGGAGTCGAGCACGTAATGGGTTTCTGCACCGAGGAGGAATATCGCGACTTCCTGCTGGCTTGCCCCCAGTTCGAAAAGATGCTCATCCGTTCCGGCATGATTCTGATCAAGTACTGGTTTTCCGTAAACGATGAAGAGCAGGAAAAGCGCTTCCAGGAGCGCATGCAGAATCCCATGAAGCGTTGGAAACTCAGCCCCATGGATCTGCAGTCGCGGAAGCACTGGGTGGATTACTCGCGTGCCAAAGATGAGATGTTCGCCCACACCGACACCAAGAAGAGCCCGTGGTTTGTGGTGAACGCCGACAACAAGAAGCGTGCCCGGCTGAACTGCATTGCGCACCTGCTGCGACAGATTCCCTACCACGACATGAACCCGGTGGAAGTCGACCTGCCGCCGCGCCAGGCGTCGCCTTATAAGCGGCCAAAGATGTCGAGTCAGCGCTTCGTACCCGAGATCTACTAGAACCGCTTCTTCCAGTTCTCGAAAGAAGAAAGGGGTCAGCCGCTGCCCCCTTTCTTCTTTCTTGAAGCGGAAAGTAACACCAAGAGCACGGCGGAAAATGGCGTTGGTCGTTCCGTTCACCCAGCCTGCGTCAAAAACGATTGACAACCACGACTTTGCTTAGTTGGACCGCCTTCACGCCGGGTACCGAGCGCGCAATCCGACTGATTTCCTTGGCCTGATCCGCACTTCGAAGCTCCCCTTTGAACGATACTGATCCCGCGAGGGCAGTGACCTCCATTTCGAGATCCGAGGTAGAGGGATCCAGGACCAGATTGGCTCGAACGAGGCTGGCCAAAGCCAGGTCGTCCATCGCTCGCTTGCATTCGGGCGTGAACTCAAAGCGCGGTTGTTTCAGTGCCGAACAGATAATTTCTCCGGCATCTTCAATACTCATGTGTTCAAGGTTGAGCAGTATGTCATACAGGAACGGATCCCCCCACTCCACTCCGTAGACGAACTGAGCCCACTTGCGCCGGTCGCGGTCCATTCTCTCGATGTAGGCAATAGCTTCACTGTGGCTGTAATTCAGCTGTTTGCTCACCATGACGATCCGGGCCTCTAGGGGCGCGATGATCCGCGTGCGTAGGACGTTCGGTACACCCCTGAGCAGCAAGTGGCCCGCGAGACCGTGGTAAATTGCATTCCCATTCCGCACTTCCTCCGTGAGTGCCGCCTGAATCAGGGCAAGGTAACTGTACTGCGTATGAGGGGACTGTCCCCAAAAGGTCGGCGGCTTCTCGATGGCCAACCGGAGGTTATCCTGTGAAACGCCCGATGCGGCAGCTCTCTCGACGATACGTTCTCGATCGATGCACCGATAGCCAAGTTTCTGGGCCAGGTACTCTGCCAACATCTTGCCACCACTAAATGTGCCTCTTGAAATCGTGATGACGGACATTGCGCTCCTCTGCTCTGCCTATATCCGGCAAACGTGAATATAGGTCTTGCTACTTCTCTTCGCCTTTAGACGAAATCCTTTTTGGGCTTCAGAAACGGCAACGATTGTATACCCATCCCACTCGATCGCAACGTATGACTTCCATATGGAGCGCCCCCGATCTGCGATCCGCGCCAGCACAGCCCAACATTGCACCAGATTCGTTCCGTAATGAATTGGGCCGGAGGGTGGCCGGCCTAGACCCAGAGGCATACTGGGGCACCCCGTTGTGGATCTCGTCAAAGTTTGGCCGGGCCACCCGTCCGTGAGTGGGGATGTTTTACTTCGAGGACAAAAAATCCCCACCCTACGAAAACCGCGTAGGGTGGAACCCGGCCCTCAACAACATCGAGGAACTAAAAAGAAGCAGATCCCTGCGATTTCGCTCAGGGCAGGCTCTTCCCTTCACTCAGGATGACCCGGAGTTTCTTTCTCCCTCGTAGCCGCCTGGCGTTCTTACACTGAACGGTATTGGGACTCAACCGCGCCCATGGCCTACTTTTGCCAATTGTCTAACCAGATACTGGAAATCGGCAGGCGGTTCACAGTCGACCGCGATGCTCTCGCCCGAGCGGGGATGAACAAAACGAAGATAGGCGGCATGGAGGGCGACGCGGGCAATTAGCTGCTCCGCAGATTCCGCCGGGTGGTATTTTCTATCGCCGACGAGCGGATGGCCCATGGCCGCAAATTGCGCCCGGATCTGATTCTGCAATCCGGTCACCAGCTCAACCCGGACGAGCGAAGCCTGCGCAAAAAGGCGTTCGACGGTATAGCGAAGTTCGGCACGAGTTGCCCGGGGGTCTTTCGCGCTGCTCAACTGCTGGAACATGCCTTGACGCCGAAAGTAGTGCACAAGCGTCCCCGCCTGGGCATCCATACGGCCACGCAACACCGCCAGATAGTGCCTTACCGGACGGTGGTCGAGAAACTGACGCACGAGCTCCGCACGATCCGGATAGGTCTTGGCAAACAGCAGAATGCCGGAGGCAAACCGATCGATGCGATGCACCACCAGGGCGCGTTGTCTCTTCCGCTTGAGTTCGGCGATGAGCAGAGACAAAGCGGACGGAGTATCGGAGCCTTTAATCGGCACCGCCAAGAGTCCGGCGGGTTTGTCGACCACCATCACCGCTTCGTCTTCGTAAAGCACGGCAAGCTCCCGCGAGAAACGGGGTGGCCGCCGGTCTTCGCGGACCGGAACCCAATCCGGCTTTTCCTTACGGCTGCGAGTTTCTCGAGGAAGTCTCTTCATGGGCAGCGCGCCGGCTGGCCGAGTTCAAGGCAATCAGCTCATTATCAAGCCATTCCGCTAGCCTTCGCAAAACCGCCGGTCGGTGGCCCACTCAAGCCCTCTTTTGGCCTGAGTGGGGTTGTTTTACTTCCAGGACGAAAAATCCCCACCCTACGAAAATCGCGTAGGGTGGGACACCCGCGGGCAATCAGAATTGCGGAGGCGTGGCCGGCAGCGTTGCCGAGTTGATGCCTTCACAGGTCTGGTTATCCACGGACAGGTTGCCCTGGGCGTCGAGCATTACGGTCCAGACGGTGTCGTAATCGCTGCTCGGCCAGTTCGGCGCCGTAGGACCGCCGCCGTTCGGAAAATAGCTCGCGATCAGCGCATTGACGGTCGTGGGAATGTGTAAATGCTCCCACGCCGCCAATAGAACCCGGCTCGGGCGGGGGGTGTTCGGCTCCAGGTTGCGCCGGGGTTGCGGGTTCGAGGTTTTGGGCTGAGGGACAGAGCACTGGGACCGCCGCAGGCGCAAGCTGATTTCAATTTTTTCTTTTGAAGGGCGACGGTGGACACTTGTGCGCTTCTTCCATAATCGTTAACACTTCCAGGCGCGGACTGTAGGAAATCGTCTGTAAACAACCGGTGCAGATGGATTTGATCATACGACCGGCCCGAATCCGGTAAAACCGATATTCGCCCAGACATGGTAGCACCGGCACAAGAAGCCTCCGGCCTGCCACCGGCCAGTTCTTTAGGATAGCGCTCAGGCTTTTATCCCCAAACCATGCATTTTCGAGAACTCACGCAGGAAGCTTAGTGAGGAGGGTTGAGGCAGTATGGTCAAATTTGCTCACTTACCGATAAAAAGCAACTGCTGGCGGCCCAAAATGGGCATTACAGGGCAACCTGACAATTGCGTAGCAGCTCAGCGGAATCAGCTTGCGCCAGAGTTGTTGCTGCATGCTGCCCGCCCAGGTAGCGCAATTTCCGAATAAAGTGAGCAATTTTATACATTGTTCGCCAAGGAGATGAGTCAGGATATTGCAGACCCGTTCGAGGCTCCCCCTGTAAGCCATGGCGTTCCCGATCGGACTAAGATGTTTGGGGTTCCGCCGTATGCCCATCAGAACAGCAGTGCAACCCACCAGAGAGAAGAAACATTACGACATTAAGCCGTTGGGAGCAATCGTCGAATCGTCAGACGATGCCATCATCGGCAGAGACCTAAACGGCATTGTCACCAGTTGGAACACCGGCGCCGAGCGGATGTACGGATATAGCCGTGCCGAAGCAATTGGCAAATCGGATTCGATGCTCGCCCCCGTCGACCGGCCAGACGAGATCCCCCGCAACATGGAGAGGCTGCAACGTGGCGAACCGGTCAATCGCTGCGAAACCGTCCGTGTCGCCAAGGACGGCAGACACATTGATGTCTCGCTGGCGATGGCCCCTGTCCGAAATTTGAAAGGGGCAATCATCGGCGCCGCAACTGTGGCACGCGACATAACGGAGCGGAAACGCGCCGAAGAGGCTCTGCGCCGGAATGACAAATTGGCAACGATCGGACGCGTGGCTGCCGCGATCGCGCATGAAATCAATAACCCGTTGGACGCGCTCGGAAATTTACTGTACCTGATCCAGAACGATCCGCTCTTGCCCGACTCCGTCAAGCCCTGCGTAGCCAGTGCAATCACAGAAGTTGGCAACGTAAACCAGATCGTTAACAACACCCTCGGGTTTTACCGGAACGGCGCCAAGCCGGTTTCTGTCCGGCTCGCGGACGTATTGGATAGTGTAGTCGTGCTGCTCAAGCCAAAAATCGCGGCGGCGGATGTTCACCTGGAAAAGCGTTACGAAGTTGCTGGCGAGATTACCGCTATTCCCGCTGACTTGCGCCAGGTATTTGCCAATGTCGTAAAAAACGCCATCGAGGCAACCAAACCAGGCGGCCGCCTGGTGCTGCACGTGCGGCGTTCAACCAACTGGCGCACGGCCGCTCGCGGGATCAGGGTTAGCGTGCTTGATTCCGGCTGCGGCATTCCGCATGAGGCTTGCACGCACCTGTTTGAGCCATTCTTCAGTACCAAGGAAGAGAAAGGTACAGGGCTGGGGCTGTGGGTTGCTTTCGACCTGCTAACCAAGCAGGGCGCTTCCGTCCAGGTTCGCAGCCGCACGACCCCAGGCCGAAGCGGTACTTGTTTCTCGGTATTCTTCCCGGACCAGGCGAAGAAGGAGAAGGAACCGATATCGATTGCAACCGGACGCGAGTCGCGGAGAGATAGACCTGCTTCCTTGAATTCGAGCCAGTAGCCGGCAGCATTCGCCGGCAGAAAGAGCCTGCCCTCAGCGAAGCCGAAGGGACCGGCCGCCCTCTCTTGTGGTCGACGAGGAAGCGTGCCCGACCGGTCACCTGCCAGCACGGTTACTTCACGTACGCCCCGGCAGAGAGCAAGCCATCATAGGCGGGAATTTTTGCCACCCACGCCCGCTTGGGTTCCATCTTTTTGGTCACGGGAAACTTTAACGGCCTCCACCAGCCTCTGAATGCGGTCCACGGGAGACGAAATCCCTGGTCACGCTGCGGCCCCCGGCCCCCCACACCTGGATTATTCACCACCCATGATTGTCATCCTGAACAGAGCGCCCGCCGCCTTCCTCCGACCCGCGTTTTGTGCGGGTCGGGGCGGGCGCGCAGTGAAGGATCTATGCATTTGCTTCTTCTACAGTCTGTATGCAAAAAGGAAATGCATAGATCCTTCGCCTCGGCCGCAAAAAACGCGGCCGAGCCTCAGGATGACAACTGTGCGTGGTGAATAATCCAGGCTACACGCTACGCTTGAACCCCGTGAACTGCAGGTCTGGCGAGAGGACCGGAATTCACGTTAACGCGCCGGTCGTAAGTCATTGACTTGCCGTCGAAGTGACAAACAATCGTGTCCCGGAATGATGTTTCGTTGAACTGCCAGGTCAATTCCAGGGTGTTTCTGTCTTTCCAGCTTCCCCCGGCGACGACACGCATCAGGTCCGGCTGATACCCGTGATGCAGCTTATCGCCCGTAATGGTAGTGAAGGATTCGATCCAATCGCCCAAGCCGCACTTAACTTCGTGGTCTCCGCGATCGTCGCGCAGGTTAAACAGGCAAACATTATCGCGGATGTCCAGGCGAATCTGGCTCACGCCGTCTTCATTCTGATCGCAGTAATAGGTGCGGCCCGAAACCTGACTGGCCAGGGGCGATTCGCTGGGCGGCAAAGGCGGCAGCAATCGCAAATGGTTCTGTTTGGCAGTAAGGGCCGCCAGCGCACTTCGGTTGCGGCTGACACGATTCTGAAAGGCAGCGGGGAAGTGCCGGTACAGGATTTTAGTCAATGCCTCGCCGCTCGGGATCGCGGAGGTGCAGGCGAACACGGCTTTCTGGTCCGGCCAGACGAAAGCAAACTGCCCGAACAGTCCATCGGCAAAGTAAACCTGGTTGGGGCCGAGCCACCACTGATAGCCATAACGCCCGGGGGTATGCGGTTGGTGGCACTCTTGCGCCCAACCCGGCGGAAGAATCTGCTTCCCCTTCCACTTGCCGTCTTGCAGGTAAAGCACGCCCAGCTTTAAGCAATCCGCGGTGTGCCAGCTCAGGCCGTTCGCGCCGGGCGTAATATCTTGCGGTCCGGCAAACCATTCTTCTCCGTGAATGTCGAGCGGATCAAAAAATCGCGGTTTCAGGTACTCATATACGGATACGCCCATCGTCTTAGAAAAAATAGCCGAAAGCATGTAGGTGGCAGCGCTGGTATAGACCCAATGAGTGCCTGGCTTGTAGACCACGGGAATCTTATAAAATTCCGCGACCCAGCTTGTTTTGATTGCGCGCCACCCTGACCCCGAGGTCTGACGATCATGGCCGGTTTTCATGGTTAGAAGATCTTCAACCGTCATGGCGGCGAGGTTGTCGCTTACCGGCGCGGGAAGCTCCTCGGGATAAAACGAGACAACTTTGTCGGTCAACTTGAACTTGCCGGCGGCGAGAGCCATACCGACTGCTCCCACCGTGATGCTCTTGGTGAGCGAGTGCATCATGTGGATCAGGTCAGGGCGATACGGCCACCACCAGCCTTCCGCCGCGACCGCGCCGTCGCGATAGAGCATGAAGCTGTCGAGTTCAACCTGGTTGCTTTCGAGATCGGCCAGAAAATCCAAGACGGATTGTGGATCAATGCCGACACTTTCCGGGCGGATCCGAGTGAAACCATCCTGATAACCGCCAACGACGCCGGAGGTGGCCGGCCCAGGCGCAGCGGTGACGCCAAACGCCGAACTGCCGAATCCGCCGCAAGCCAGAGTGCCGGCGCCGCCTCCTAAAAAAAGCTGCATCGCTCGGCGGCGCGAGATTTTGTTTAGCCAGTCCTGCACTTTCTCCTCCTGGTGTTTTGTCAATCTTCGAGAACAAGATCGCCACGAATGTACTGCAAAGCTGTGTGCTACGATTCCGTTTCCCGTTGTCCGTTTCCCGTTGCCTGTGATGGCGACGGATGTATCCCACCTTAGCCAACATCGGGCTAGGGTGGGGGCAGGCCGTTAGCCGTCAATTCTTGACGAACAAGGCTTTGAAAAGCCGCTCGGATTCGGCCAGGCCTTTTTCCGTTAATACAACAGATTTTGCTTTGTTGACCGGGTCTTCGATAAAGCCCTTCCGGTGGAGGCGGCTCATAGCCTCCCAATCGTAGCCCTTCCAGGCCCTGTATCCGTCATGGAGCGTCAGATACAAAAGCCCCAGGATGGTCTCGTCAATCTTTTGCTCGTCCTGTTGCATAGCGCTGACCTCACGGATCGTGATCTGTCGCGAAAATTGTACCAGCCCGGGTGACGCGCATCAGGGCGTCCGGACAGGGACAGTATAAGAGCCAGAGAGCCAGTCCCGAGCGTAGCCGAAGGACACGACGAGAAGTTAGCCCCTGGATGGAGGTGGTCGGCGGGCAAGCTTTGCCTGCCGACTACCGGAATCGTGGGTGGGTAATAAGAACAACCCAGCCCCGTAGCCCGGATAATTCACCACTCTTCGTACCCTCACGCCTGTCATTCTGAGTCCCGCGCCCGAAACAGCATGGGCAATTGCCATTTTGCCGAGGCGCGGGGCGAAGAACCTATGCATTTCGGCCCTATCTGCCGCCGCCATTTGTGCGTAACCAAGAGTCCGAGGGTGCACGATTCGCCCCGCGTGCGCATTTCTCTTTGCCGACGCTCCCACCTTTTCCGCAAAGTAAGTGACATTGGGCCAGAGGCCCCCGCCACGGTCGGCCCCTCGCCGGACTCGAGGCAGGCTCTGGGGGCCGGCGCTACATCGTTGGGGCGGAGACACCAAGGGTGTCGAGAGTGAAGAACGGGAAACGGGAAACGGGAAACGGGAAACGAAAAAAAACCCGACCAAGCCGTCCAAACCGTCCACGCGCGTACTCCGAGGTGCGCTAGCCTGATCTCCGTTGCAAGGTTTTTGCTTCGGCTAAGTGCCGAGTGCTGATTGCTGAGTAGAGGTGAGATTATGGCCACTGCGGCTGAGCGTCCCGTAAATGCCCGCCAGGAGGCTATCGGCCCCAGAGCAGCAGGAACAGCGCTTTGCGGCCAACTGATGTATCCCATCGCATCCCGCCTCTGCCCGCGTGGTCCCGCCTCCGGCGATGAAAAAAATAAAAATAATCTGCACCGCGCCCGGACCACTTGATCCCGTTCCTGGCATGGAGCCGATCCGAGTTGTTTCAAGCGGGGTCTCGCTCCTGCCGATATTGCTTTTGAGAAGTCGTTTGCAAATTCAAGAAATGGAAATCGGCTCCATCAACGGGATCAAGAAAAATGATGACCAATAAAATGGCCGTGGTATGGTCGCTATTCCTGGGGCTTGCCCTGACGCTGCTGGCCGGATGCGGCTCTTCCGGAACCTTCCCCAATCCCCCTGCGCTACTCACCGGCAACGTCAACCTGGTCTTCGTGGTGAGTCAGGATGTAGCTTACTCCGCCACTCATAAAGTCCTGCTGGGGATGACCTTCCAGCAGAACCCGCTGATCGTGAACGCCTTGCTCGCGAGCTATTTCCCCAATGGCGACGCGCCGACGGCGCCGGTTTGGGCGGCGACTGACTATGACTCTCTCTGGACCCTGACGCTGGACAGCAGTGGCAATTTGACGGCGGACTTTACCCAGTGTGAAGGCATCAACTCGGCAACGCTGCCGGTTACACCCCCTGCGTTCTGACCGCCCCTGAGTCACGACGGGATGGCGCCAGCTTAGGCCAGAAAACAAAAGCAGGAAACAAGATGACTTGGATTGCGCGCCGGAGTATACGCGAAGGAATTCGCCGGCTACTTCCTCCCAGCGAGTTATGGCTTCAGCACCAGCTTCCCGATGACCTCTCCGGACTCGAGAAGCTCGTGCGCTCGCGACGCCCGGGCCAACGGCAGCCGGTCGTAAATCAACGGATGAAGCCGGCCGGCGGCCAGATGCGTGAGCAACGTTTTCATCGTGGCCTTTCTGATGTCCGGCTGCCGGTCGAAAGTATGCATGGTGAAGAAACGCAGGGCTGGGCTGACGTCGAAATTCGCTCGCATGGCGGCTACCAGGCCCGGGTCCGGCCACCCCTTGCGGAAGCCATAAGAGATCACCATGCCCAGGGGCGCGAGCATGGCAAAATTGGCGGCGAAATCGGCGCCGCCGATCGAATCCAGAATGAGGTCCGCACCCAGTCCGCCCGTCGCGCCGCGCACCCGGTTGGCAACATCCGGGCCATAGCAGACGACGTGGTGCGCCCCTTGAGCGGCGGCCGCCCGGCCTTGCGCTTCCGTGTCAACCAAGGCGATCACCGTCCAATTGGCCAACCGCGCCAGATCGACGGCGGCGCTGCCGACGCCTCCCGCCGCCATGTGCACCACCACCCGGTTGGCCTCCACTCCGCGCGCGGCCGTGTGCAGCAGATGATAGGCCACCTGGTAATTGGACAGGCAGGCGGCGGCCTCGAGGTCACAGTTGGAAGGCAAAGGGTGCGCCGCTTCCGCGGGAACCGCGATGTATTCCGCATAGCAGCCCACGCGTATCGCCAAGTCCCGGGCGCTGACAAATACCGGCTGACCCGCGGTCAGGGATTGAACCTTGCGGCCCAGTTCAACAACCGTGCCGCTCATCTCGATACCAGGGATGAAAGGCAAGGGGGGCATCCATTCGTAGACGCCCTTGCGCACCAGTGTCTCGGGCACGCCTACGCCAATGGTGTGCGCCTTGATCAGGACGTCGTTGTCTCCTGGCTGGGGCGTGGGGACTTCCGTATATTCCAGCACGGAGGGATCGCCGACCCGGCGCATTAGAATGGCTTTCATCAGCCCTCTCCGATCACACCTTCCCCCGCAGCCCGCCGGCTACAGAGCGGATTCCGAGCAGCATCTAGCAGCGCAAGCAGCCGCCAATTCTTTAATGTCCCGCGCCGCGCGGCGTTTGCCACTGCGTTTTCGGATCGATCGCCAGTATTACCGCACACGCCAAGAGGGGAAGGACGGTCTCCTGAACCAGACCAGCCTTGAGCCAGCCGAAGCTGTCAACCATCATGCCGAACCAATAGCCGGCGAGCCCGGAGCCCAGAAAGTGCAAGCTGGTAAAGATGCCGGTGGCGCCCCCGGTTCTATCCGGACGAACGCTCTTCTGAATGAGGGCTAAAGTGTTCGGATGCAAACTGCTGCTGACAAAGAAGGCCATCAGGAAACTCAGGACGTTGTGTTGCCAGGGCAGCGTGGCAACCTGGTACAGCAGGTAAGTGATGGCGCTCAACGACAGGTAGGAGACGATGATGTACTTCCGAGTGCCGGCACGGTCGCCAATGAATCCCCCAAGCCAGCCGAACATGCAGCCGAAGCCGAAAAAGCTGAAGGCCGTTCCCGCCTGCATCGGGGAAAAGTGCAGATGGGTGCGGGCGAAGGTCGGATACAGGCCCGAATAGCCATTCTGAATGGTGCCCAGCATGACATTGGTTACCGCGATCAACAAGGTGTTCCGATTCCAGAGTTTCTCCGGAACGTTCGCTACCAGAGACTTGTCAAACGATCCGAGCTGGCTGACACTCTTCTGCTCGGTAAATTCCTTGGGGATTAAGAATCGGACCAACGCCGCCATGAATAGTCCTACTAAGCAGAACACCACGAAGGCAGGCTTCCAGCTTCCGGAGGCGAGGGTGATGCGGGTTCCGAGATAGGGGCCGAGGACGCCGCCCGCGCCGAAGCCTATGTTTACGCACCCGACGACGAAAGCCCTGTTCCGGTAGAAGAAGCTGCCGGCGGCAACATACAGGCCCGCGATCTGCATGGCTTCGCCGACGCCGGTCAGAAACCGGTAAGCCAGCATGTCGTACATGCCGGTGGCGTATATGGTCACCAGGGTGAAGAGCGAGTAGATCGCCATCCCGGAGAGAATGACGTTCTTTCGAGTCCAGCGATCGATCAGGTATCCCGCGGGTATTCCCGTAAAGGCGATGCCCAGATTGAACACCGTCGCCAGAAATCCGCCCGCCTTCAGGCCATATCCATAGTGCTGGCGGATCTGCGGGAGCAAGGTCGGAAAGATCGACCGATCCATGGCATTGGTCACGTACGCCGTTGCCAGCAATGCCAGGCAGGCGACGGCCGCAGCCGTGGGTAGACGTTTCAGGCCGGTCGGTTCCAGTGCGGCTTGCGTCTGAGGTCCCGCCATATCTCCCCCTGAATAGCTAAATCAAACGTCTCTGGCTGCCGGCGGCTAGGCGGCGCAGTGCTTCTTATCCGCCGGGATATGCATGGTCGCCACCAGCAGGCAGTTCACCACCAGCATTACGCACAGAAATGCGAGGGCCGCGCCAAGGTTTCCCTGGCGCCATCGGATCAGGTATCCAAGCACCGACGGGCCGACGAATCCGCCGATCATCGCGATCGAGTTAATGGTGGCCAAACCAACGGCCGCGGATTCTTCGGAGAGAAACTGTGAGGGCAGCGACCAGAAAGGACCATAGAAGCAATAGAGGCCGACCAAGGCGATCGTCATGCCGACCATCTTCAGGCTCAAGGCGCCCAGCACGCCAAACAAGATCAGCCCGAAAATCGCAAGGAAGGGGCCCGCGGCGGCGTGAAATTTCCGTTCGCCGGTCCGATCGGAGTGGCGCGACCACAGCAGCATCGCAACCGTAGCCACGATGTAGGGAATCATCGTCAGAAAGCCAATTCGAGTATTGGTCAAGCCCCGGGAAAGGCCTTTCAGAATGGTCGGCAACCACAGGGGAATGCTGATCTGAACCGCTTGCAGAGTGAAGTAGATCAGCGTGAGGCGCCACACCCTGGGG
>Ga0326728_10006589_pt1 | contig 31046 bp, 31 predicted proteins | sample MB3enrmetagenome_FD_207602 | JGI IMG/M metagenome (GOLD analysis project Ga0326728, IMG submission 207602) | Lab enriched peat soil microbial communities from McLean, Ithaca, NY, United States - MB31MN | ecosystem: Environmental > Terrestrial > Soil > Wetlands > Peat | place: USA: New York...
TTCATTTGTAAATTCGCGAACTTCACTTGGTACGACCACCGTTTCATCCCAGACTAAATTATCAGCCCCCATTACATTGGCATGCAGTACATTCGCAAGGTTCTGTACATAGGAAGGGATGTCATTCGGCATTGGGTCCGACCTAGTTTCCTCAATCGCTCAACCCACGCTGGGAATAGCGCGTTCGGCATTTTTCCCTTGGCACCCGTGTCTCTTCATTTCTTCATGCTTTTAGGCCATATAAAAACGATGCCAATAATTATAAACCCCAAACCTAGTGGAATATTGAATCCTGTAAGGTCTATATACCGCGCACGGAAGGGGCTATAATATACGGGGCGAAAGATACATTGAAGGCCAAGAATTATCAAAATGGCGGCAGTAAAGTAGTCTCCGATTCTCTTCATTTTACCACCATCCATTATAACTACCGTATACGCTCAAAGCGCCCCCTCGTAAGCCCCACTGACCATTAAAAGGCGCAGGGGTAACGCCGGGGTTAAATGACTGTAGAAAACTGGTTCCAGAAATCGCCGCCTCAGGATAAAGCAAGGCCAACGAATATAATGCAGGGCCAGCCGCAATCGTTAAAGGAGCCAAAGGAAGAGCCATGATACCCGCCATCTGGAGTTTGAAGTTTGGGTCGTTGAACGCTGTAGCCCACGCTTGTCCCTCATCATATAGTCGATATGTGTCGGGGTCGGCATCTGCAGGAATCGTTCTTGGGAATCCCATCGTCTAATAGGTCTCCAATATTTCGGCATTGGACTTTCGGCATTGGGTCCGACCTAGTTTCCCCTAGTTTCCTAGTTTTTATCGGGCAGGCCCTTTAAGAAATGACCAGCCAATGCGTTGCCATTATCAGCGGCCTTCTTGAGCCAGAATCTGGCCCTTTGCCGATTCTTGGGGTCCGGATCTTTACTCAGCATAACCCCGAACTCAAATTGTCCCATAGGGTCAGCGTTCTGCGCGGAAATGTGAGCCCAAAAGAAACTTTTTGCCGGGTCCAAATGTTCGTACTCATAAAAAAAGTGGAGGCGCAGGGCGGCTTCGGTGGCCCCTTGCAAGGCTTCATGCTCAAGCTTCTGAATCTCTGCTTCGGAAAGGATGTATTCTCGGGAACTTTGTGGTCCCGGGTTCCCCTTCGAAACCTCCTGTGCCTCTGACGTCAGCCTACCGAAAATCAACACCGAGATCAAAGAAATAGTCAAAGCCAGTGTTTTAGAATTGGCGAGTGATTTCATCTATCGCTCCCTACTGTGTTTGTTGCCCTGTGACCAATGCTATTTAAAATCAAAACGTGCGGGTGCCCAACATCAAGACAAAAGGCTTACACTGATACCCGGGAAAATCATGCGCCTTATCCTAAACTTGCTGCGCCTGTATACAGCGCCGAAAACAACTTCGATGTGCGTCGGAGCATCGGGCGCCTGCGACGCGGGGCTTTCATTTCCACTGTGCACACCAATCCAAAAATAGCGGCACGATACACCGGCGCCTCCCTGCAAGAGATCTGCACCCGCTCGCAACTTATTAAGACGCACTATATAGCCGCACTTTGTCATTACCAACCTCATTTCGCGGGCAAGCTCTGAAGCATCTTCCAAGCGGCAGAGTTTCCGTTTGCTGCCGCTCGCTCAACCCAAAATCTCCCTCTGAGGAGGCCCGTTGGCTTGTTATCCTCGATGAGCTTATATCCAAGATTATACTGTCCAACCGCATGCCCATTCTCTGCTGCAATTTCTAGCCAGAAAAAGCCCTCATTGATGTCCGTGAGGCAAAAACCATAAACAAGGAAGAGTCGAAAGGCGGCTTCTGGAGCGCCCCCCAAAGCTTGGGGAACTAATTCTCCTATCTGTGATTCAGAGAGGCACAAATCCGCATTAAGGTGCATTGGCTCTGAATGAAATTTTGCAGTTGGCTGGCCGATCAACGACCTATCGGAGCTATTACCTAGACAGGCTCCCAGACACGAAACAATGATTACCGCCAGCAAAACTTCAATGCTAAAAATCCCCTTGACAACCCGTTTCATAGAACGTATCCCTCCAGTCCTGCTGCGAGACTGCCCTCTCTTCCGAAAGGGATGAATCTTTACTAGGTGGCCCCTCATCGCAACTGTTATTGGCAATCTTAACAACTAACTCCTTTAACAAGCTCGCTTGACATCACCACGTCGCCTGAAACGGCGGCAGACGGGAAGGTTTAGAACAGCTCTCAAAGCCCGGTCTCAAAAGTAGGAAAGCCAACTCCAATCTCAAACTTTATCGTCTTCATCGCCCCCATATTTCGGCATTGGGTCCGACCTAGTTTCCTCCGACAAAGAGCCTTCCGGCGATGGCGCCCATGAGGGGGCCAATTAAAGGGTCGCCACCGCTAATGCCGGAAATTACTGAGTTAGCGGCATTGGGTCTGACCCCATACTCATATTTTCCTATTTCAAGGCCTCTTCTTTCGCTTTTCTTTCCGGAGAAAGACGAAGGCGAAAAATCTTTGGAATGAGCTTTGCTCTCATAACTTCGCCCGCTGCGAGAAGGCCCCCAAGTAAGCCTATTCCACCCGCAATAGGGCTTTCGAATATACTGCCAACAAGTTTGCCAAACACCGCGCAGATAGCAAAAAGGAGAAAAAGGCAAGCAACATTCCGCGCATTGAAACCGAGGCAATCGAGTTGAATAGACAGTTCCTCACCCTCTTTGCTTTCCACCTGCAGGGGCTGGCTCTCAATTCGCCCGATTCGAGCAGTCAGTATGTGTCTACCCGGCGAGACCGGCAGCAAGATCGATTCGCCGGTCTTCAAACTACCGGACTCTTCTCCATCAATAAATATGTTGAAAGGGCGCCTGGTGTCCAAAGACAAAGACACTCGGGTGATACGGATTGCACTCTGTGATCGGGGATTGAGATCGTTCTTCATTTTTTATCTATGCTCCACTCGGTTCCACTTCTACGGGAGATAGCCGAGCCTAACCCACCGGCGTTTATCATGAGCTGAAAGCCGTAAGTATCTCCGAACGGCATTAGGTCGGACCTAATGTTGAAGTGATGGGTATCTCGATGGATAAGGCACCGTTCCGGGAAGCAAGCCATTTTCCAAAAAACGACTGCTCCATATCGGAGGCAATAAATTTTGCCCCTATCAGGCGGCCCGCCGAACCCTCCGCGAATTTGCAAAAGGCTACTCATCACGTTTGGATTTCCCTTTGAAAGCAGACCAGATCAACCAAGCCCCGGCTGCGGCTATCGCTGTGCCAATCGGTATATTGTAGCCAGTAAGGTCCCAAGTATACCTATACACCCAGTTGTACACTTCCGGGTTAAGGATGATACGCACGCCTTCGATAAATGCAAAAACTCCCGCGATGAACGGCCCTATCTCGAAATTCATGGCGACCCCCTTCTCGCACAACCCATTCGAAGATGGAAGCACAAGCTGGGCAGAAGATCAATCCACTCAAGGCATCCAAAAGAAATAACAAGAAAAAGTAAGATTACTTCGCTGGTTTGTGAGAGCGGCCTCCGCTGAGGTTTGCTCCCTGGAGATTTGCTCTCACCAACGCCGATGCAAAAGGCGGCGCTAAAGGGCTTGTAAGGTGGGCGGAGCAGCTCAATCCCCGTAAAACTTCCTCATGGCCTCCGAATACTGTCCACTCTCGCCGTAGATGTAAAATGGCTGTTCGATTTTAAGCTCTTCTCCGCCTCCCTTCCGGCATTCAAGATGAACAAGCCGGCATGGACCGAGCGGATAGGAATAGATGAGAGTAAGCCGCTTTGGACTAAAGCCATGATCGATGGCAGAGCGCACCAGGTTTGGAAGTCGCGTCGATGGATAGACGAGCGCGGCCCGCCCCCCCTCGCGGAGCAGATACCGCGCAGCCACGAAGACGTCCTTCAGCGTCGCGGTGAGTTCGTGGCGGGCAAGCGCCTTTTGCCTGTCAGGGTTTACGCGCCCAGTGCCGGGTTTTCGGTACGGGGGGTTGCTCAAAGCCAGATCGAAACTTTCGGCCCCGAACACCGATGCGACCTCACGAAAGTCCATCTGATGAATTTCAATTCTGTCGCCCAGATTGTTTTCGACAACATTTCTTCGGGCAAGCTCCGCCAGTTCCGGCTGAATCTCCACCCCCACTATCCGGCGCCCGGTCTTCACCCGGTAAGCCAGTATGAGGGGTATCACGCCGCAGCCCGTCCCCAGCTCGATTATATGGTCTTTTTTCCCGACGCGTGTAAGGCCGGCAAGCAGGACTGCATCCAGGGAGAAGCGATATCCTTTTGGTTCCTGACAAACAGTCAGCCTTCCGTCGAAAAGGGCGTCGCTGGTATGCGGCCGTTCCTCTTTCAGATGATTTCCTCGTCGGCGTAAATAGGGTTAACCACCAATCCGGAGATGACTTTCGGGTAAAAGTAAGTGGATTTATGAGGCATTATGAGGCCTGAGTTCGCAACTTCACGGACCTGTTCGATTCTCGTGTGGTTTATGAAAAAGCCGGCGTCGAATCGGGAGGATCTTACCGCATCCAGAGCTGCGGTAAAATCATGCGAGAAGCTGATATTATGTTCATTTGCAAGAAATTGCTCCGAGAGTCCCAGGAGGTCCCTGAGCACCAGTTGGTCAAGGACAACGACATCAAGTGTTCTCAGTTGAAAGGGGATACCTTTTTGAGCAAGCAAAGACGAAACCACATCTCTTTTTGCCGTGAGCACATAAGCATATGCCGTTTTTTGGGAATAGACTCCGATTGTCGTGTCGTTTCTCATGCCGCCGGCTTCGATCGCCTCTTTCCACCTCAGTTCGCCGACTTCTTCAGACTCAAAGCGCTCAACGTGAAAAGAACTCCCTGCTCTCTCCATAACCGCCTCGCAATCCCATGAGCCGAGATTTTTCAGCAGCCTGTGGGTGGGCAGGACTGTTAGGCCCGATTCGTCCATGTCCGTGAGGTACACCATTATGAATTCGTACGAGGCGCCGGTCCTGCTGCGGCCGTAGCGCTCACGCTGCATGTCTCTGTAATTCAGCGCGGTTTCGTAGCGGTGGTGGCCGTCGGCGATGAAAATGGGCTTTTCCAGCATCAGGGCGCAAATTTCATTGAGGATCGACGGCTCCGTTACCGGCCAAACCCTTTGAGTCTTTCCTGCCGCATCAGTGAACGAAATCGCGGGAGCACCGGCTTTGCCGGAGGCAAGAGTGCTGTGTATCCCGGCGCCTGAATCCGGATAAAGCGCAAACACCGGACTCAGGTTGGCGTTGCATGCCAGCATAAGAGCCAGCCTTTCGTTCTTGATCGCCTGGAAGGTTTTCTCATGAGGGCGAACCCCGCCGGATGAAAACTCTTCCAAACGCAGGAGACAGATGAAACCTTTTCGCGTTTTCTCCAGTCCGGTTCCCACCTTGTAATCCAACTCGCAGTAGTAAATAGCGGGTTTCGAGTCGCGTATGAGAATTCCCTGGCGCCGCCACTGCCCGAGCCATGCCGCCGCCCGGGTATGAGCGTTATTTGTGCTGGAATCTTCAGGCGTTGTCATCCCGAGTTCGAGGCGGATGAAATTATATGGGCTTCGAGCGTAAAAGTCCTGTTGCTCTTTCGCAGATATAACATCGTAAGGAGGAATGACTACCTGAGCCAGGTCCGGAATCTCTTCCCGGTTGTAGCGCAATCCTTTGAATGGAGCGATTTCGGCCATGAACTTCAAGGGTCCTCTCTGCCGGGTTACTCGCGGCAACGGCACTGCCAACTAGGACGTTTCTGCTAACATAGGTTGAGCCGTTTTACAAACTGATTATTATAACCCCGAAGGATGAATCGGGATGGATTGGGAATTGCCGATCGGCGAAAACATTTTCGGGCAGATGCTTCCGGACGCGTATGCTCATTACCGAAAGCCTTTACACGAGGCTGTCAAAATATTCGTCCGGGGACTTTCCGCCCACCGTCTCGAAACTATTGCCGAAGAACAGGCCGCGCTCCCTCCAAGCGCAACTCCATTGGAGCGGCTGATTCGGCTGGCAGTGAATTGCCCCGTCCTTCAAAAGCTCGGTCAGACGATCGCCAGAGACAGGAATATATCCCCGAGCATTAGAAAGCGCTTACAGTTGCTTGAGTCGCTTCCCCCATCGATTCCGGTCGAGACTGTAAAGAACGTTTTGACGGAGGAACTCGGCCCGCTGCACCGCCTGGAGGTCACCCTTCTTCCTGCAGCGCTCGCGGAAGCGAGCGTGGCAGTTGTCGTTCCCTTTCGTTTTTCCGGGGAAAAAGCGCCCCGAAATGGAGTGTTCAAGGTGCTTAAGCCCGGGATCGAGAGACGCCTTGAAGAAGACCTTAACATGCTGGAACAGGTGGGGTCATTTCTGGACAACAGGTGTGATGATTCGGGGATTCCTCATCTTGACTATCGCGAGGCGTTCGAACTGGTTCGGGAAAAGCTTCGATATGAAGTGCGGCTCGATGAAGAACAGCGCAATCTTTTGCTTGCGCGCCAAGTGTATAAGGCGAATCCAAGGGTTCAAGTCCCGGCGCTCTTTGATTTTTGTACGCCCCGTATCACGGCGATGGAACGCGTAACAGGTCAAAAGGTGACAGAATCGCATTCGGATCTCAACCAGAAGCATAGAACAGCCAGACTTATCATCGAAGCTCTGCTTGCTCATCCGATCTTATCCATAGACCGGGAATCTCTTTTTCACGGCGACCCTCACGCCGGGAACCTCTTCTCTACGGATGACGGCCGCCTGGCAGTCCTGGACTGGAGTCTGACCGGCCGGCTTTTTGAGCACGAACGCACCTCGATAATGCAAATCATGATCGGCGCAATGGAGTCCCGCAGTGAAAGAGTAGCTGCCATTCTCGCCGAGCTTTCGGACCGGCGGTCGATAGACGTCGCAGCCCTTGGATCTACCGTTTCCGAATGGATCTCGCGGTTAGAAGACGGGCATTTACCTGGACTGGCCTGGTTGACCGGGATGCTTGATGAAGCCGTCCGCAAAGCGGGTCTCCGCTTTGGAGCGGACTTCATGTTGTTTCGGAAGACCATCCTGATGGTCGAAGGCATAGTAGGCGACATGACAGGAGAAAGCGGACTGATAGATCGTGTGCTTCTCGGTGAGTTCGCTATGCGCTTTTTCGCCGAGTTGCCCTGGCGGTTCCTGATGCCCCCTTTTTCCCGCTCTTTTGCGACCCGAATTTCCAATATGGACGTGGTGGAATTGATGGCGGGCTTTCAGTGGAGAGCCTTAACGAAAGGCTTTTAGACGTCTGCGGTTAGTCTTTCAGTGCTCACTCCCGCCAAAAGAACCCATCGCCTTCGGGCAATTTTCCGGCAGCGGAACCGGAAATAACAATCCCGGAGAAGTCGGCAGTAATCCGGGGTGAGCCGAAACGCTCGATAATACGACAGGCAAGGTCCATCCAATGGAATGACGCATCTATTACCGCCCGGTCACTGCTTGCTACAACGCAGTCGGCGTAGGGGAATTCGCGCTCGGGGACCGGGGCTGTCTTCGCTTCCCCCGAGATCCGCGCCCCCGCCAGTCTGCCGCGGTACAATGCGGCTAACTCGCCACTGCGGCTCAGTGGCTCGTCGAATAAGAAAAGCGCCTCGCTTGGCGGAAATTCCCCCAAAAACCTGAACACCATATCCAGAGCCATATTGCTTGTCTCCGTCATGCGATACCGGGAGGAAAGACCTGCAAGGTCCCGCAGAGCGCCGTCATTGGCCTTGAGCAGAAGCCTGCCTTCTATATAGCTCTCTATCGTTATCTGGACGTTGTGTCCATCGACGACCAGCAGTTTCCGTCGCCAACCGGACCCCAACACCCGTTTATTGCGCCTGGCGACGGCCTGCTCCTGACTGAACAACCCTCGACCGAGCAGCGTTCGTTCCAGCGCATTCAAATTATATCTATTTCCCACCAGATCGAGGGCGGTCGTCCTTGGGTAAGATTTGTTCAGCAGGAAAAAGAAATCGGGTGCCGCCTGGTACAGGCGCCATTTTCTCTGTGAGGTGAGGGTTAACGATAAACCGTGCATAGGGGCAAATTATAAGTGTTCCCTTTCTCCGGGACCTCAGTCTTCCATGTAGCCCCCGAACTCATCATGCTTTCCTTCGTCCTCAGTCTTCCGTGCCGCTTCGCAGCTCCCGCCTGACCACCTTGCCAACAATAGTCTTGGGCAGCGAATCTCTGAATTCGACCTCTTTAGGAACTTTGTAAGGTGCAAGCTTCTTTTTGCACCAGTCGAGGATTTCCTGCCGGCTGAGGTTTCCAGTATGCTTTGGCACGACAAAAGCTTTTATCGCCTCTCCAAATTTCGGATGTGGCACCCCGATTGCGGCTGCATCCTGCACCCCGGGATGTTCATAGAGCACTTCCTCTATCTCACGCGGATAGACGTTGTACCCTCCCGATATCACCATGTCTTTTTTGCGGTCCATTATAAAGACATAGCCGGAGCTGTCCATGGCAGCCAGATCGCCTGTATAGAGCCATCCGTCGCGAAGAACCTCCGCGCTTTCCTTTTCATTTTTCCAGTAGCCTTTCATAACCTGTGGCCCGCGCACAATGAGTTCACCGATCCCGCCCGCCGGCATCTCGACGGTTCCAGTTGCTGCATCTACTATTCGACAGTCGGTGTCCGGCAGTGCAATTCCGATGGAACCGGGTTTTCGCGTCCCGCCGATGGGATTGGCATGCGTGACGGGACTGGCCTCTGAAAGGCCGTATCCTTCGACGATTTTGCCTCCCGTCTTCTCCTCGAATCTGCGCAAAACCTCAACAGGCATCGGCGCAGCTCCTGTGACGCATACCCGGATAGAGGTCAGGTCGAAGGAATCGATTTTAGGATGAGCCATCAGCGTAATGTAGATGGCCGGGACTCCCGGGAAAATCGTGGGCCTTTTCTTCTTTATTATTTTTATGACTTCTCCGGCATCGAAGCGCGGCAACAGTATGCTGGCGGAACCCGTGTAGACAGCCAGGTTGAGGCCCACCGTCAGCCCGAACACGTGAAAAAAGGGAAGTACGGACAAAAAACGCTCGTTGCCGCAGTCGAGATCGGGAAGCCACCTGGCGGTCTGGATCACGTTTGACACGATGTTGCGGTGAGTTAGCATCGCGCCTTTGGGGACACCTGTGGTGCCCCCGGTATACTGGAGCAGGGCGAGACCATCGGGGTGCGCCGGAGAGGCGACAGGATCCGGGGAGTTGACATCGATCATTTTCTTGAAGCTGAAGACATGGATACCATCATGGGGAACGGCGGTGAACAGCTTTTTGAAGCGCGCCTGAACGGGATAGAGATACTTAAGGGGAAAGGGCAGATAGTCCTTTATGCTCGCCACTATTGTAGTCCGGATCCTCGTTCGTGGAAGGACCTCCTCGACTTTCGGATAGAGATGATCCAGTGTAATGAGCACCTCCGCGTCGGAATCGTTCCACTGATGTATGAGTTCGCGTTCCACGTACAGCGGATTGGTCATGACCGCGGTCGCTCCCAGCAGGAGCACCGCATAGAAAGCTATCACGCACGGGGGAATATTCGGGAGCATTATGGCGACGTGGACGCCTTCATCGACACCGACCTGCCTGAGACCGTTCGCCAGCCGTAGCACGTGCTCCCACAACTGGCCGTAGGTGAGTTTAGCTCCGAAAAATTCCGTTGCCGTGTTGGATGTGAGCGATTTGGCGTTTTGCTCCAGGACAAAGGGCAGACAGGTTTCAGGATATTTCTGTGTGAAGGGGACATCCGGGTCGTAACTGTTATGCCAGATTCGGTCCATGGTTTTTCCCCGGCGCCGTCAAGCTGTACGTTCGTTTTCCCCTTTCAAAGGAACCCGGATGGCCGTCAACATCGGCTTCCACACAGTCGAAAATTACTCGCAAAAGGTCCTCCCCGCAGCCACACTGCTCCAGGTTGGCAGCCGGATCTTGATTCCGGCGCAAAATAGACATTCCAGTTGAGCTTTACTCTAACACAGGCGAGGATGGCTGCGAGCAGAAAACGACACAAGGATTCTAGTTAAATCAAGAATTACTGCTCTTACGAAAAGTTCGTCGGAGCAGGAAGCCCCTCCAAAAAATAACGAACTTTTCATGGTTTCAAGCGTGTCCCGACCGGGACGTGAATTACTGGTTAGAAATCCAGCGGTTGTTCGCGTCGGCAGGAGTTGGGCTGCATTTTCGGCGTTTGTCCGCTTGGTCCGTCCGGGATGGCGTGGAAATTCATCCCGGAAAGATCTCCTCGCTCCATGACTTATTCCTTATGATCGAGCACCGCCCTCAGTGTTGACATTGCAGCGGCGCATTCGACAAGCACGCGCATCATAAGAACAATTGCGACAGCATTGAGCACTCCGCAGGCGAACCATGCCTGGGCAGCCGCAGCCGCTGCCCCGAGGCCGGCAAAAAAGAGGGTTGCAAGTATCCCTGCGCCAGTGCAGTGGGGCCAGCTTCGTATGCGTATATACTGGTTCCCGCCGCCATGCTCTTCGACGGCCATAAGTAAACGAACCGAACCAAGCAGGCCTCCTCTTACTTCCAGGTCCCAGGCGTCGAAGTCACCGCCTCGCATTATGACGGTCCGCAGGGTTTTAACACCTTCTTCGACCGATTCGAGCCAAGAGATCGACGAACGCCACTGCTGGCTCCAGATCGCGAAAGTCTTGGGCCAAGGCAAAGGCAGCGCTATGCCTGAAGCCACACCGCACTTTCGCCAGGGTGTCAAACCGACTTTAATCCTCCCTATCAGACGTGCCAGCGGTTGCATCAGATGCAGGAAAGCTGTCAGAGCACGGAGCCTTCGCCGCTCTGCCGGCGCTACGCTGAGAAAAGGCAATCTGCGTGCGCACGTCAGCGCATGCGCCAATGGCAAAGAGACTGCAAGAAGGAAAAGAGGAAGCGCGAGCAGGAGGGGTGTCCACTCCATTCCCAGAAGAGAGAAAAAACCAAGCGCCGCCACTATCACAATCCATTCGGGCATAAGGGGAAGTGACCATAGAAGGCTTGGAGCGGGCTGGTATATTGACTGGAACAGGGCGCTGCCCCATGTTCCCTGATAAATCCTGCCTCGGAAGCAACCCAGGAGCTGTTCGAAACCCTTGAAGTAAATCCTTCCGGCCCATGGGATATGCCCGGCGGCATTGTATTTCTCAGGCCATTTGTGTTCCAGATAACCTTCCGCCTTCCCATAATTCATCTGTTGTTTCCAATAAGCTTTAACGGAATTGCGGCGATGGTGCCACACCATCGCGGCGGGGTTAAACCCGAGTGTCCATCCACGCTTGAGAAGCCGCCAGCACAGATCCACGTCGTCTCCAGCGATTCGGAACTGAGCGTCGAATCCATCGATCGCCATGAGAGCAGCTTTCCGGAAAGCCATATTGCAACCCGGAATGTGTTCAGCTTCCCGGTCGGTCAGAAGAACGTGTACAGGTCCCCCGGGAGAGTTCGCAACGCATTCGGCGACAGGACCGTCATCGGCGGGCGGAATATTCGGGCCGCCTACTCCCACATGGTCAGTGCTAAGAAGGGTTGCAGCGAGATAAGTAAGCCATTGAGGATCGGGAACCGCATCGTCATCGATATACGCGACAATTTCACCCTTGGCGGCGCGCATTCCGACGTTGCGGGCATTGCTGAGACCTCCGTTGGGAATGGAAATCACTCTGAAGCCGTATTCTTCGGCAACTGTCTCCGAGCCGTCCGTGGAACCGTCATTGACTACTATCACCTCGAAGTTGGGATAATCGATCTTTCTGATGCCTTCGAGGCAGTCTCGGATGGTGCGCTTGCCGTTGTAGGTGCAAACGATAACCGAAACAGACGGCCAATTCAGGTCGGCCGGGAAGGGGACTTCCGCAAAAGCCCTGCTGACGCTGGCAAGGGACGGCTTGGGATTGCGGTTTCGGTCCGTGAGACCGAAATCCCAATCTTCGATGTCAAAACCACCCCTGTGCCATTCATCGGTCCACGAGAAAACGAAAATCCCGGAACAACCGGCAGCAAATGTAGACCTGATTTGCCATTCGAGCGTCGAAGCCTGGACATCCGGACCGTTTCTCATGCTGTCAAGGCCTATCTCGGCCATAACGAGAGGTTTTTCCCCTGCCAGGTTTTGGAGGCGCGCCAGGTATCCTTCCAGTTTTTGCCTGTTCTCCAGATAAACATTGAATGAAACGAAATCGATGAACGGAAGCTCCAGGTACTCTGTGGTGGGAAAGTTAACGTAAGTGACCAGGGATTCAGGGTCAACCTGCTTTACCGCTTTGTACAGCCGCTCCAGAAATGATTCAATGCGGCGCCGTCCATGCCAGCGAACTATCGAGGCGGGAATCTCGTTTCCTATCGTATAGCAAAGAACTGCCGCGTGTCCGGCGCAGGCCCTGACGCCCTCGCGCACCCGCCGCTCAATATCTTTTGACAACTTCTGATTGTCGAGAAAAGTAATATGTTCTTCCCACGGCAGTCCAATCATCACCCGGAGGTTGTGCTTCGACGCCGTGTCGAGCAGCCACCGGGGCGGCACTGTGTAGGTCCGGACCGCATTTATGCCGTTTGCAGCCATTTGCGCGAAATCCCGGTCTACTGTTTCCGGATCGTGATATTGGCAGCCATGCGCGTCAGGCCTGAAAGGACCGTAGGTTACACCGCGGATATAGAATTTCTCATCCCCGACATAGATGAATTTCCCTCTTACGGCCGGGCGCAGACCTTCTTTGACCGCTATGTGTTTTGGTGGATTAAGGTAGAACTCAGCTATCCCGGTATACTTCGCCTTTTCGAAAAGCGGCAGGACCGTAGAGTATTTGCCATCCCGGCCACGATGAGACCCAAGAGCCGGACCGCCCGACCCGGCACTCGCATTCCTTGCTTCTTCCGATCTCTTGCTATGACTCCCCACTTCAAGGTGAGTATCGATTTCAGAATCATCCTCCGATAAATCTGCCACGGCGTTGCTTAGACTGCTTGTCATGTTTCGCCCCCCAGGAAATATTCAGCTCAAAATTGAGCAAACAACCTGCTACTATAGGCAATAAGTATACCACATGCATAACAACTTGATATTTCTTGATAAACCTACCAGTCGCCGAAGACTTGAAGCCGAATGTTACGATTTTTGCGCATATCGGTTACGATTTGTGCGCTATTGGGCGCCATGTGAACTGCAGAATACCCCGTTTCGAACCTGCTTTCGGCACGCTTAAGATCGCGGTTTGCGTCTTTGCGCGCCTGTGGTCTTCCTCAGGTACTTGTTAAATAAGGAAGCGGTAAGTATACTTGTCACGATTGCCCTGGAGGCGCTCATCCGAACCGTCCGATCGGAGATCGATGAATTCAACTCTCCTGGAAACAAAAGGCTTGAAAACCTATTTCCTGACCGAAGCGGGTGTTGCGCCGGCGGTTGATTCAGTCAGCTTTGCGATATCCGAGGGGCAGGTGCTCGGAATTGTGGGCGAGTCCGGGTGTGGCAAGAGTGTGTGCGCTCTTTCAATTTTGCGCCTGGTTCCTCCTCCCGGAATAATTGCCGGCGGCGAGATCCGGTTCCACGGGAAAGACCTGCTTTCGATTCCCGAAAGTGAAATGCAATCGATACGGGGAAACGAAATTTCGATGATTTTCCAGGAGCCTATGACTTCCCTCAACCCCGTTTTCCGGGTCGAAGATCAGATCGCCGAAGTCCTTGTACGCCACAAACAAATCTCGAGAAAAGAAGCCGGACTAAAGGTAATCGAACTTTTGCAGCGGGTTGGAATCCCATCGCCCGAAATCAGAATGAAGGACTATCCGCACCAAATGAGCGGCGGAATGCGCCAGCGCGTTATGATAGCAATGGCGATAGCCTGCAATCCTCGCCTGATTATCGCAGACGAACCCACTACCGCTCTGGACGTAACCATCCAGGCGCAGATACTCTCGCTCCTCGATGATTTGCGTGAAGCACACTCGATGGCGATTATGCTTATCACCCACGACCTGGGGGTAATAGCCGAGATGACTGAGGAAGTCCTTGTGATGTATACCGGCAGAGTCGTGGAACATGCAGGGGTAAAAGACCTGTTCGAAAATCCGCTCCATCCATATACCCAGGGACTCATGCGTTCGATACCCGGCCGTATGATCGGCAAGGAAAGAGGCCGGCTGGAACCGATACCGGGGGTTGTTCCCAGTTTGCTTATGCTGCCTACCGGGTGCAAATTCAACAGCAGATGCCCGTGGTCTTTTGACCGCTGTTTCCGGGAGGAACCTGAGTTGCGGGCGCCCGCCGGAGGACATGCGGTGCGCTGCTGGCTCTATTAGGCGGAAACTGCAAGCGGGAATGTTTATTATAGCCGCCTCCAGCTTCCAGCCCCTGTTTGGGAAATTGTTCCGGAGGTTTTTTGCTTGCTTCAAAGATCTGAGCTTTTGAGAATTGACGCCGTTAAAAAGTACTATCCGATAACTCAGGGTCTTTTTCGTCGTGAAATCGGCATTGTCAGAGCTGTGGACGGGGTTGACCTGGAGGTAGGCAGAGGTGAAACCGTAGGCCTCGTGGGCGAGAGCGGATGCGGAAAATCCACCCTCGGGAGGGTGGTTCTGGGTCTTGAGCCGCCAACAGAAGGAAGGATCTTGTTCGGAGGAGACGATGTATCCTCGGCAAAAGGCGAAAAACTTCATCAGATCAGAAAGCGCATGCAGATCATATTCCAGGATCCATACTCTTCGCTCGATCCGAGGCAAACCGTAGGGCGCATCATCGGGGAAGGGCTGGTGATACACAGGATCGGCACTGCTGCCGAGCAAAAGAAAGCGGTGCGCCAAATCATGGAAGTTGTCGGCCTTCGGCCCGAGCACACCAACCGCTACCCGCATGAATTCAGCGGCGGACAGCGCCAGAGGATCGGCATAGCCAGGGCCCTGGCCCTTCACCCCGAACTTGTCATTTGCGACGAGCCGCTTTCCGCTCTTGATGTTTCCATACAGGCGCAGGTGATCAATCTTCTAAAGGATTTGCAAAAGGACTTCAACCTTACCTACCTGTTCATCTCGCACGATCTTTCGGTCGTACGCCACATAAGCGACAGGGTCGCGGTAATGTACCTCGGGCAAATCGTGGAACTTGCTGAAACAGTCGAACTATTCAACAACCCGAGCCATCCTTACACATGTGCTCTGCTGGAAGCAATTCCACTGCTGGACCCCGACCGCCCCAAAAAACGCAGCAGGGACGAAGTCGAGCCGCAGGTGAAGGTACTCCCGGAATTTTGTCCTTTCGAGCCTCGCTGCCCTCAGGCTCAGCCGCATTGTGAAAAGGTCCCGCCCAAACTTCAGGAGATATCCCCCGGGCATTGGGTCAAATGCCTTGCTTATGATCCGGCGCCCTCGCGTCAGTAAGGGTTTAGAGAAGAAATAAATGAGTTTTGACTTTTGGTGTCAAGCACGAGGTTCGAGTTTTTAGATGGCCGGAAAATATGACGTGATAGTGATCGGAGCCGGGCATGCGGGCTGTGAGGCCGCACTTGGCGCCGCTCGCATGGGCTGCAAGACCCTGGTAATGTCGATTTGCCTTGATACGGCCGCGCAAATGCCCTGTTCGCCTTCGATAGGAGGAATCGGCAAAGGCCATCTGGTGCGCGAAATCGATGCGCTGGGGGGTGAGATGGCTAAGATTTCCGATTTGACCGCCATCCAATTCCGTTTGCTCAACACGAAGAAAGGGCCTGCTGTTCGAGGCACCCGGACTCAGAACGACAAAGTTCGCTATCGAACTGCGATGAAACACGTGCTGGAGCTCGAGCCAAATCTCGATTTGAAGCAATGCATGGTCGAGTCGCTTTTGGTCGAGGACGGGAAGATATCGGGAATAATCGATCAGTTTGGGGTATTCTACGAATCGGAGGCGGTTGTTGTTGCTACAGGCACCTTTCTGCACGGTCTTATCCATATCGGGAAGAGCCGGATCCCATCGGGGAGAGCGGGCGAGTTCCCGTCGATTTCGCTTGCCGATCAGTTGCAGGAGATAGGATTCTCGTTTGGCAGGATGAAAACGGGGACCCCGGCCCGAATCCACCGCCGAAGCATCGATTTCAGCTATTTTCGAGAGCAGCATGGCGATGCTGCGCCGAGGCCTTTTTCTCTATTCACGGAGAAGCTTTCTCTGCCGCAGGTCCCCTGTTATATAGGACGCACTGCCAAGGCGACTCATGATCTGATTCGGCGCCATATTGATCTTTCTCCGCTGTACAACGGCTCCATCCGGGGTGTTTCGGCGCGCTACTGCCCGTCTCTGGAAGACAAGGTAATGAAGTTCCCGTCAAAGGACTTTCATCAGATAATCCTTGAACCTGAAGGTTTGGATACGGAAGAGATATATGCCAGCGGCACCGGGAATTCACTCCCTGTGGAGATCCAGCAAAGCGTGATTCGCTCCATACCGGGGCTGGAATATGCCGAGATAATCAGACCCGCCTACGCAATCGAATACGACTTCATTGAGCCCACACAACTCTATCCCACGCTTGAAACAAAACTTGTGGAGGGTCTTTTTCTGGCAGGCCAGGTAAACGGGACATCCGGCTACGAAGAAGCGGCTGCCCAGGGAATGTGGGCGGGGTTGAACGCCGCCCTCAAGCGGCAGAAAAGGCCTCCGTTTCTTATGGACCGCTCGGAGGCTTATATAGCTGTAATGATAGACGATCTGGTAACCAAAGGGACCAACGAGCCATACAGGATTTTCACTTCCCGGTCCGAGCACCGCCTTCTTTTGCGGGAGGACAACGCCGATTTACGTCTTCTGGGGAAAGGGTACGAGCTGGGGCTTCATGACTATGCAGTCTACAGTGAACTTTTGGATCGACGTGCGGCCATGGGCGCCGAACTGGAAAGACTGCGGAAGACTTTTGTTCGGCCCTCGCCCATGGTGAACCAGATGCTTGTCCAAAGAGGTTCTAATCCGCTCGAAGGCCCCATCTCGATGGAAAAGCTGCTGAAAAGGCCGGAGCTTTCCTATTCTGATGTGGAAGTCCTTGGCGGGACTGGATCTATGCTTGCAGATAGAATTAAGGATCAGGTCGAAATCGAGTGCAAATATGAGGGTTATCTGCGGCGGCAGGAAGCCGAGGTTAACAGATTTAAACAGATGGAAGAGATCCGGATTCCGGCGGGTTTTCCCTACGAGCGGGTGCCGGGTTTATCGAACGAGGTCAGGCAGAAGCTCGTAGCAGTGAAGCCGATTTCGATTGGTCAAGCGTCGAGAATACCGGGAATAACACCGGCAGCTATTTCTGTGCTGCTCGTTTTTGTCAAGCGGTTCAATGGGTTGCCGTCTAAAGAGGAAAGCGCTGTTTAGGGATATACATTCTTAACAGATTTTTCTTGCGTAAATTTGAATTTACATATATTAAGGGCTAGGGTCGATCTATAGCTACACTTGATTCCTGCTCCAAACCAAGGGGGAAAGAGATCATGGAGGGGAAAAATGATAAAGACTTTATTGCGACCCTGAGAGATCATGGCCTTCAGGTAACCTATCAACGGTTGGCCATCTATCAGGCCCTGTATTTCACCCGTGAACACCCGAGCGCCGAAGCTATTTATCAACAAGTCAAAAAGCGTTTTCCGATGATTTCTTTGGGAACCGTATACAAGACGCTCGAGAAGTTTTACGAAGTCGGCCTCATTCAGAAGGTGAGTCCGATAACCGAAGTTGCCCGGTACGACGCCATAACCGGTCCCCATCACCACATGGTCTGTCTGGAATGTCAATCGATCCAGGATGCCAATTTAGCTGAGGAGCCAGCGATATCGGTCTGCAAGCAAGACGGGTTCCAGGTACTAAAACAGCAGGTGGTCCTCCATGGGTATTGCACGGCGTGTAAAGGCGATACTGGCGCCCGGTCTTAGGATTCTTTCAGGTCCCCGCCGGCCCGATGCGAAAAGGGGTTAGCTTATCCTGCAACCATTGAGAAGAACGCGCCTGTTTGCGACTTTGACGGCGCAGAGGGGGGGCGGTTTTCTCGTTTCAAGCCCCTCCCCCTTGGGCCGTCCTTTTTTAATGTGATTATAAAGGCTCTCCCACGCTAACGGATTCAGCGTGCTTTTCAGTGGGTTTCGAGCCGGAAGCGGTCCCTGCAAAAGTCGGCGACGAGTCGGCCGGTTCGGCCTTGTGTTTCCAGACGCTGGCGATCTTTTGCTTAGCAGGACGATTTTTCATCGCCGGTTCCGTACAACTATCGCCTCCAATGCTGCGCATCCCTGCCCCTTCCGCATCAGAGCGACCTTCCAGCAGCGCCATCAGACGGTTTACGAAGCACAGCATTTGCTCTGCCTGCCCTCTCAGCTGAATTGAAGCGCTTGCAGCATCCTCGGCATTTGAGGCACTTTCCTGGGCAACCTTGTCTATGCCTAAGACCGCCTGATTTATCTGTTGCACGCCCAGCGCTTGTTCCTGAGACGCGGAGGAGATTTCCCTGACAAGATCGCCGGCTTTGGAAACGCTTGAAGCAACTTCCAGAAATTCGCAGGTCATGCTCTTCACCAAATCGTTGCCGGTCAAGATCATAGCAACATTGCCCTCGATCAGTGCAGCGGTGTTCTTAGCGGCTTCCGCAGCACGCATCGCCAGGTTTCTCACCTCGTCGGCTACAACGGCAAACCCCGCCCCTGCTTCTCCGGCGCGGGCAGCCTCAACCGCGGCGTTCAGGGCCAGCAGGTTGGTTTGGAAAGCGATTTCATCGATAGTCTTTATGATCTTTTGGGTCTTATCGCTGGCGCTTGAAATCTCACTCATGAATTCCATGAGCCTCTTCATCGACGTCTCGGCCTTCGAAGTAATTCCTCCAACCTGGTGCATCAGTTTGTCGGCCTCTAAGGCATTTTCTGAATTATTACTTGTCATCGCCGACATTTCTTCAAGCGAGGCGGATGTTTCTTCGACGGCTGCCGCCTGGCCGGCAGCTCCTTCCGACATTTGTCCACTGATAGTCGCTACCGCCCCGGAACTAGCCCAAGCGTTTTCCGCTGTTTCATTAAGACCTGAGATCACTCGCCGAATCGGCCGGCTGACAAGCCTGGAGACGATCAAAGCCAGGAGCAGAACGATTGTCAGGCTGCAGATAAATCCTATTATGATATTTTTGTCGCGTACGGAACGGAAGGCCGCCAGCATGCTGTCGCTGTTCTGTTCCACCAGCAGCCCGCCCAAAACCGAACGACTGGACCCATGGCAATGGTGACAACGCTCTTCATTTTGAAGGGGACGCAGAAAGCTTATAAAGTTAGTTCCATTCCGTTGCTCCTCAAAAGTGGTCTCCGGCCTTTTCCCCGTTTCCAGCATCTCGCCGATTCCTTTGATGAGGTCCGTCGATTTGATGGTGTCGGATAAGGGTGAATTGACCGTGCCGTGTTCAGATGTATAAGTGATGAGCTTATCGAACCCAAAAACATAGACTTTGACATTGTTGCTGTTTTTTTCGAATTCCGCCATCTGCCGGAAGATGGTTTCGCTGTCCCCTATGGCCATGGGGTAGATGATGCCGTTGTAGACCACATCAGCCATAACATTTGTCGAAATCTGAAATTGCGCCTTCATTTCTTTTTGCTGGTAGAATACGTTTACCCCGATGATGGTGGCAAGCCCGATTATGAGTAGAACGGCGACCCCCAAGACGATTTTTAGCTGTAAATTCATCTTCATAATGTTCATCAGTGAGCGCCTCCATACACCAGAGGTTTATATCTGAATGCGCCTACGCGTTCGGCGTTGTGGCAGGACTCACAGTCTTTTGCGGTGAGTTTTCCTTTGATGTCCTTTGGATCGCCGGTCTCCGCATGAATACTGCCCGGTCCGTGACAGACTTCGCAACCCGCGTCCTTTAGCTGAGGGGTTTCACCCTCGGACCTGAAACCGCCTGCCTTGCCATATCCAGTGGTGTGGCATTCGAAACATTTCTTTAATTCGGTTTCCTCCAGGCCCTTTTTAAGACGAATGATACTCTGGAAAGAATGGGCTTTTTTGTTGAACTGTTTAAAAGTGCCGTACTCGCTCTCGTGGCAGTCTTTGCAAGCCTCCGAACCCACGTATTTGGCCTGCTCCGCGCACCGAGCCCAAATGGAAAAGACACAAAAGATTGTGAAAAAGCAAGCAACGAAGAGTGTGGTTTTTAAATAGTCCATGATGGTGCGGCCTCAATAAATGAGTCATTCAAAATGGCTTGCCGCTCATTCGGCGGCGTTGCCGCCACCGTGAAACGCCAAGCTCCACAAAAGTTGAGAAAAATTGAAACTCACTTTTCCCACAACTAAAGTGTCATTCGGATAATAGCGATAATTTCTTTAGAATTTTTTGATGAAACGTGAGGTTTGACTTTCCCCGTACTCCTTCTTATGTTCCTGGCGGCGTTACTCGAACCGCCGGAGCGAAACCCAATCGGCAAACCCGCTGCCGGCCTGGCAAGCGGTTGTCTTCTTTGATGCATTGCTTTTTAGAATCAGGAGTGAAGAATGTCCAAGACCGAAAAGGACCTGATGGATGCTTTTGCTGGCGAATCTCAGGCAAATAGAAAGTATCTGGCCTATTGCCAGAGGGCCGAAGACGAATTCCTGCACGGGGTGGCAAAACTTTTCCGGGCCATTGCAGAGGCCGAAACAATACATGCTATCAAACACTTGCGCACGGCGGGCAAGGTGAAAAGCACGAAGGAAAACCTGGAAGACGCTATCGCAGGCGAAACGCATGAGTTCAAGAAGATGTACCCGGAGATGATAGCGCACGCCAAGGAAGAGGGGCAAAAGTCAGCCGAAGTCAGCTTTGACTATGCAAACAAAGTGGAGGCATACCACGCCCAGCTTTACCAAAAAGCGCTGGCCGACCCCGATAAATTTCCGGTGCAGGACTATTATATATGCAAGGTTTGCGGATACACTGCGGCTAAAGACATGCCGGATGTGTGCCCCGTATGCGGCGCAAATACTAAGGCGTTTTTCAAGGTTTAAGGTTCGTCTTGACGCACGGTATGCCTTCGAGGCTATGCGCCTTTCGGACTGCCCTCAGGATCGCCCGCTGTGCGGCTATCACGGCCAGTGCGCCGATGAGGCTCACTTCAACGCCGGCCATGGTCCCGCAGCTTAGAGCAAAGATCGTGTCGCCGTCATATTGAGTGTGCACGGGGTAGATTGCTCTGGCAAGTCCGTCGTGAGCCATCTGGGCTACCTTCGTTAACTGGACCTTATTGAGAAGAGCATTAGTGGCAATTGCTCCGACGGCGGTGTTTTCGCCGTTCCGAAATCCCCCTCTGAAGCCGGTCATGCGCAGGAGCGCCGGGACTGTATCGACCAGATCTGCGCTCTCGGCGCTCCTTCTTGCCCCGGCAACCTTCACGCAGGTATCGGGGTCGAAAATTTCTCCGAATGAGTTGACGACCATCAGGGCGCCGACTTTTAGCCCTTTCGCCCCGTGGATCAGACTGCTTCCAACGCCGCCCTTCATACAGCGTTCGAACCCAAAGAGCTTCCCCACCGTCGCTCCTGTGCCTGCGCCGAAGCTACCTTCCTCGACGATCTCCGCCGATGCATTCCGGCAGGCCTTAAGGGCCAGTTCAGAGTCGGGGTAAATCCCGGTTTTGTTGATCCCTAAGTCAAAGATGATAGCGCCTGCGACGATAGGCACCACTCCGTGACCGGTCTCGAAGCCTGCATTGCATTCCTTCAGATACTTTCTGACCCCGTCAGCAGCGCTCAACCCGAAGGCGCTGCCTCCTGCGAAAAAGAGTCCGTTTACTTTATCAACCAGATTGAGAGGGTTTAATGTGTCGGTCCCAAAGGTCCCGGGAGCGCCCCCTCTTATGTCAACGCCGGCCACCGCTCCACAATCCGGCAAAATGACAGTGCAGCCGCTTGGGGCTGCATCCAATTTGGCGTGACCTACTCGTAAACCTTCTATGGCAGTAATCGTGTCGTTGTTCACTGTGAGGTTCCCCGATAGTATTGAAGCAGGTGCCGATAGATTTCTTTGCCTATTTCCATGCCGGTTTCGATGATCTCGGGGCCAAATTGCCGGCCGGTGGGAGTCCTGAACGTTTCCATGATGCGGACCGTTCCCGTCATTCCCCAGGGGAATCTGTCGATTATTTCCCCGATGCTGAGGCCCTGGTAGTCCATCATGTGCCAGAGCGTGTGTGTAAATGTGTCAACGCCCCAGCGGAACTTGTCTGCGTCGTAAAGGCAGTCGCTGATGAGCTGAGCCCATTGGCGGCCGGTGGTGACGGAAGGAGTAAATGCCTCATGATTTCTTATGGCGTTGCTTATGCATGCAACTTCATTCTTGCTTAGCGCAAAGGCGCCCAGAATACTCTCCGCCTTCTCAGCTCCGCGCTGCGCATGAAGCCTTTGTTCGTCGCGGCAAATGTCGTGCAGTATCCCTGCATATATGCCGTTCACCATGAGCCTTTGGATGGCAAGAGGCTTCATCCGGTCGCCTGACGTTTCAATATGGATGAGTGCGGCGCAGTCGACGCTCACGTGAGTGCTGTGAAAGACGCCGTGGCCGAGCGCTTCGCCGCTGCCGCACTCCAACATCCCACGGAGGCGGACTACGCCCGGATGGTTGTAGAAAAGCCTTTTAGCAAGGGCAAGCGGCGCTTTGAACCGAGTGTAAAATTCGGGAAGTGGATGCTTTGAGGCGATTCTTTGTGCTTCCAGTTGCAGTTTGCAGATGACTTCGTTCATCCCCGATTCTCATATCTTCGCGTGAGAGAATGCCTTGTCACAGGAGCCCGAATTTTTCAGCAATAAGCCGTCTGAAACGCGGTGTATAGAGCAGTTCGAAAGTCTCCTCTTTGCCGGGAAAAAGTCTCATCGCCTGCTGCCGAACTGCCTGGACGACCCTGTGGGCTTCATCCAGGGACATTGGCGACTGAGCGATGAGGGCCAAAGAAAAATCTACCAGTCTTCTGAGGTATCTGATTCGTTTGTTCTCTTCCTTTATTTCGGCATCGGAAAATCGGGGTGTCCGTTCTTCGTTTTCCATGTCTGTTGCCTCTCTTTTGTTTGAAAATTCCCGAATACTCTAATCATAATATCAGAATCCATGTTTGTTGAAACCCTGCGTTCGGTACGCAGAAGGCGCTGTATTATTGACATTGCCCTGAGTTGGAAAAATGATTATCACTCGGTACCAATGGCAAAACGCTGGATCACATTACCAGTTTTATACGAAAATCGGCAAGGGTGAAGAAAGGAAATTCCATGGGACCTGTGGAAATTAAGGATGGCGTTTACTGGGTTGGGGCACTCGACTGGAACGTACGGGATTTTCATGGCTACTCCACGCCTAAAGGGACGACTTATAACGCCTTCCTGGTGATGGACGAGAAAATAGCGCTCTTCGATACCGTAAAGAAGCCTTTCAAACATGACCTCATCGATTCCATAAGCAAGATAATCGACCCTGCAAAAATCGACTATCTTGTCGTAAATCACGTCGAAATGGATCATTCGGGCGCAGCACCTGACATCGTTGAACTGGTTCGCCCGGATAAAATAATTTGCTCATCGATGGGCAAAAAGGCCCTCATGGATCATTACGGCCGCACGGACTGGCCGTATCATGTGGTCGAAACGGGACATACTCTCGATCTCGGCAAGAGAACCGTCAGTTTTCTGGAAACCCGAATGCTCCACTGGCCGGACAGCATGATGTCATACATTCCCGAAGAGAAACTTCTGCTTTCAAGCGACGGCTTCGGACAGCACTGGGCAACCAGCCAGAGGTTCGACGACGAAGTGGACGCCTCCGAACTCTTCGGTCACGCCGCCAAATACTACGCCAATATACTGTTGCTTTTCTCTCCCCTGGTCCGGAAATTGATTGCAAAGGTTACTGAAATGGGACTGGATATAGACATGATAGCTCCGGATCACGGTCTTATCTGGCGAAAGGACCCGGCGGGAATTATCGATGCCTATGGGAAATGGAGCAGACAGGAAAGCGGCAGAAAGGCTTTGGTCATCTACGATACGATGTGGCAGGCTACCGAAAAGATGGCCTATGCGATCGCCGAGGGATTGAAAGAGGAAGGTATGGACTTCAAATTGCTCAATTTGAAGCTTAATCACCGCAGCGACGTAATGACGGAGGTGCTCGACTCCAGGGCCCTCGTTCTGGGTTCCGCAACGATAAACAACGGCATTATGCCCACAATGGCCGACATGCTCAGCTACATGAAAGGTTTGCGGCCAGCCGGCAAAGTCGGGGCTGCGTTCGGCTCCTACGGATGGAGCGGGGAGGCGGTAAAACTTATCACGGAAGCCATGCTGCAAATGGATATCAAACTGGTCGGCGAAGGGGTTCGCGCGAAATATACTCCCAAAAGGGAGGATCTCGACAGGTGCACCGAACTGGGCCGGCAGATCGCACGCGCGGCTTTGGACCTGGAAACGGCCGGTTCTTTTACGACGTCTGCCGGGACCTGATTCAACCCGGCCGCGCTTAGCCGCGCCGCGCCGCAGACCTGCCGGAGGTGCTCTTGAGGAAAGTCCTTTTCCTTTGCTACGGAAATGCGTGCCGGAGCATTATGGCCGAAGCGCTGACGCGTCATTATCTGGGAGAACGCGTGGAAGCCGGTTCTGCGGGGCTTGCTCCCCTGGGGTACATCCCGTCATTTACCCTCCAAGCGCTAAATGAAGCGGGCATTTCAACCGACGGGCTCTACTCGAAAGGTCTTGGCGAAGTGGAGCTCGGCAGTATCGATTGCCTTGTAAGCCTCGTGGAATTTAGCGTCGAACCGTTTATACCCGGCCACTTTTCCGGAAAGATTGTCTCCTGTCCCGTCAGAGACCCTTTCGGGCAGGATATCGAATCGTATAGAGCCATAAGAGACACTATTGAACGCCTGGTCAGGCAAAAACTTCCCGAACTGATTTGAGCGACCTGAAGGGTGAAAAGAATGGTACGGTTGAAATCTGCAAAATTCTTTCCCCTCGATGCTCGCTTGCTTCAGGTTTTTCTCGCCTGCTTGACCGTTTTCCTTTGCACACCCGAAGTGAATCACTTTACCGCTGCTGAAGTCGACTTCGATACGGTCATAACAAACGGGCTGGTGTATGACGGCTCCGGCGGCGCACCGTTCAAGGCCGACATTGGAATTAAGGCGGACCGTATTGCGGCGGTCGGCGATCTGAGCCCGGCTTCCGCCGGAGTCGTCATTGAAGCGAAGGGGCTTGCCGTTGCGCCCGGCTTTATCAACATGCTTTCCTGGTCGGTGGTTTCGCTGATAGTCGATGGACGATCGCAGAGCGAAATCCGCCAAGGGGTTACTACGGAAATCTTCGGCGAAGGCAAATCGATGGGGCCGCTGACCGAGGAAATGAAGCACAGGATGGCTTCCTCGCAGGGTGACCTCAAGTTCGACATTTGCTGGACAACTCTTTGTGAATACCTGAGCTATCTTGAAAAGCGCGGGATTTCCCCGAATGTTGCTTCCTTCGTCGGCGCCGGCACCGTCCGCGAAAATGTCATCGGTTTAAAAAATAAAAAGGCCACCCCGGCTCAACTCGACAGGATGTGCGAACTGGTTCGAACCGAGATGGAAGCCGGCGCGTTGGGCGTAGGCGCCTCGCTCGGGTACGCTCCGGATATGTACGCAACCACCGGCGAGCTTATCGCAATGTGCCGTACCGCCGCGAAATACGGCGGCATGTACATATCCCACATTCGAAACGAAGGTGACCGTTTGATCGAAGCGGTAGAAGAACTCCTTTACATAAGCCGGGAAGCCGGAGTTCCGGCGGAGATCTATCACCTCAAGGCGGGCTGCCGGAGAAACTGGCCCAAAATCGACCGGCTTATATCGATAATAGAATCGGCTCGCAGCAAAGGCGCCCGCATAACCGCCGACATGTATCTCTACACGGCAAGTTCGAACAGGCTCTCTTCAAGGCTGCCTGCCTGGGTTCAGGAAGGCGGCGATGAGGCCTTGCTCGAAAAGCTCAAGGACCCGGTGCTTCGAGAAAAGATTGCTTTGGAGATGCGCCGGCGCGGTCCTATGCCCGAGACGTTGCTGGTGGGATTCACCGACGACAGCCTGCGCCAACTTGCGGGCAAGACCCTCCAAGAAGCCGCCCGCATTAGAGGAAAAGACGAAGTCGAAACGATTCTCGAACTCGTCTTGGAGGACAAAGCCCGCACTCGAGTGGCCGCATTCGTGATGAGCGAAGAAAACATCAAGAAAGAACTTCGACAGCCATGGGTGTCTCTCGGGTCGGACGCCGTATCCATCCCGGCAGAAGGAGTATTTCTAAAGCAGTCGACCCATCCCCGCGCCTATGGAAACTTTGCGAGGCTTCTCGGAAAGTATGTGCGTGAAGAAAAGGTAATCCCACTTCAGGAAGCAATCCGCCGCATGACCTCTCTTCCCGCCGGCAATCTTCACCTGGACCGCCGTGGCTCGATCAGGGAGGGCTATTTTGCTGACCTGGTGATCTTCGACCCCGAAACCATCTCAGACCGTGCAACCTATGACAACCCCCACCAGTATGCAACCGGCGTGAAACATGTGCTTGTGAACGGCGTCCGGGTGATTGAAAACGGTGAGCACACGGGGGCAAAACCGGGCAGGGCGCTTTGGGGCAGGGGGAAGATCGGTTGCGAAATTCCACCCCGCAAATAGAAAAAGATCGCGCCGACCGCGTACAGCCGTTTACCAATCGGGCAAAATGATGGAAAATAATAAATTGAGTCTCCGATTTCCGGTGGCAAACTGAGGGATCATTGAAATGAAATGCGCCCAGTATATTGATAAGACAAGCCTCATCCCGGGCTAATGAAAGCACATGGCTCAGATAACCGATCAACTGTCTATTCCCGAAGACGAACTGAGGTTCACGGCATCTCACAGCAGCGGCCCGGGCGGCCAGAATGTAAACAAGGTGTCGAGCCGCGTGACCTTGTGGTTCGATGTTGTGAACTCGCCAAGCTTGGAGCAGGAACAGAAGGAATTAATTATGCGCCGCCTTGCAAACCGCATCGGCAAGGACGGCGTGTTGCGGGTTATTTCTCAGCAGACGCGCAGCCAGGCAGAAAATAAGGAACTGGCGGTGGGGCGGTTTGTGGAGTTGATGCAGGATGCGCTAAGGCGGGTCCCTATAAGAAAGAAAACGCGAGTGAGCAAGGGGGTTAAAGAACGGCGGTTGGAGGAGAAGAAGCAGCACGGCATTTTGAAGCGGGCGAGATCGGGAAAAGTCCCGGTCGAGGATTAGGCAGCAAGAGACCCGTCAGAGTTCCTGCCGTTGAATTGACATCCGCGCGGCAGCACGATCTTGTTTTTCTGTATGTTTGACGGACAACCAGACGAAATGATATGATTTTGTCCGATAGTGGGATCAGACGATTTCAAGAATGGTATTGCAGCGTTCTCAACTCCTGCTATAAGGTCCTGATAAGGAGGATCTAGTCATGCCGTCAAAAGCTATCGCAACAGTGGTAAAGATGATGGAATCTTTGCCCGAACCTGCACAAGAGCAAATAGTAACGCATCTTCGCCAATACCTTGAAGAACTGCAGGATGAACTTCGGTGGGATGACCTTGTTAAGAAAACTCAACCACAATTGATTGCCGCCGCCAAACGCGCCAAGCAGGAAATCGCCGCCGGGCAAGCAAGGCCCTTGGACGTCGACAGCCTATGAAGTCCGCAACATTGCCTTCGTTCCGGGCAGCCTACCGGTCACTCGATGAATCGGTCAAACGGGCGACACGAAAAGCCTACCGTTTGTGGATGGAAAATCCATTCCATCCATCACTTCACTTCAAATGCATCAACACGGAGGAAGATGTCTGGGCGGTGAGAGTCACGCTCGGTTTTCGAGCAGTGGGGATTTTGGAGAGTGACACGGTGACGTGGCTCTGGATAGGCAGCCACGATGAATATGAGCGTTTCTTTTCCGGATGAAATATTTCGCCTTTTCCTTTCCCGAATAGCAGAGGCCCCACTTACCTAGCCCGGGAACCCCCATTAAATAGTCCATAACGTTAACAAGGTGTCCAGCCGCATGACCTTGTGGTTCGATGTTGTGAACTCGCCAAGCTTGGAGCAGGAACAGAAGGAATTAATTATGCGCCGGCTGGCAAATCGCATCGGCAAGGACGGCTTGTTGCGGGTTATTTCTCAGCAGACGCGCAGCCAGGTAGAGAATAAAGAACTGGCGGTGGGGCGGTTTGTGGAGTTGATGCAGGATGCGCTAAGGCGGGTCCTGATAAGAAAGAAGACGCGAGTGAGCAAGGGGGCGAAGCTTCGGCGGCTGGAGGAGAAGAAAAAACATTCGTCTATTAAGCGTGAACGCACCCGATCTCCTCTTGAGGATTGATTAGTGGCCACAGGTGCTACAAGGGAATTGGAGCGGGAAAGCAGTGAAAGCAGTTCTTGGAATGGACGCCGCATGGACTGATGGCGAACCGAGCGGTTTGGCGGTGATGATCTCTCCAGGAAGCCCCTGTTAAAAGGAAAAGAAGCAGCGCAGCCTTTTGAAAAGGAGGCGATCGGCAAGGGTTCCCAGCGAGGATTAAGCACGGGACCGGACCTAAGCAAATTTTGGTTCCTAACAGGAAAAGCGGTCGTTCGCTTTTTACCCTCCATCCAATTCATCCCCACAACTCGCCAATTTGGTTGTAAATCGGAACAGTTCGTCATAAAAAAAGATATTTTGATTATCAGCTTTATTGGGGCGGCATCTCTGCCGATAACTGAGGTGGAGAAAGTTGCGAGCAACGGGTTTAACCGCTGAAGGCCATACATTCAAAAGAAGGAAATTTGCATGTCAGAACAGAAGAATGAAAATAATATTGTGCTGCGCCTTCTCGCCTCAGTGATCGTCGTCGTCGTTTATGGCTGGATCAACTTTGTGATGAATCCGATCAGCACTGTCGAATCAGCCAAGATCGCAGGGATGCAGCTTAAAAACAGCGACACTGCTTATGCTGCGTCACTGATCGGGATGAATTTTTTCCACGATCTCGGCATTCCGGCTCTTTTACTCTTGGCCATCCTCTCTTGGATCTGGTGGAAACCTATAAAGAGCCTGAAAAATAGAGGCACAATATCCATGTTGATCCTTTTTTTCACTTTGGCGGGCGTGTCACAGGTCCTTGCCTTTTATGATAAGGTGGACCGAGCCGAAGCAATCTACATCCTGCCGAATGAATCGTTTTTCTGGATACCGGACGTGGGAGAAAATAAAAGTTCGCAAGCAAAGCTGGATAGTGAGGAATACTATGCCGCTAACAAGCTTCCGGTCAAACGTTTCATTATTCCACATGTGAAGTTTCAGGGATCTAATCCCTTCTGGTATGACTACTACGTTCCCTCGGGCAGAGCAATCATTCAGCCACGCACGCCGTACAACAGAGAGTGGACCAAGGACACCAAGACCGGCACTTCAGCTAAAAATGAATCCTTTCCATGCCAGACCAATGAAGGCATCAACGTGACAGTTGAAATGGCAATAGGAGCCTATGTCACAGAGGATCAGGCGCCAAAGTACCTATTCAATTTCGGAGTCAAACCGCCCAAAGGAGACCGATCCGATCCGCAGGTTATCTTCACCTCCGTTTACTTCGGCAAGGATTTGCCCGAGGTAATGGATGGGGTCATCCGCAACAAAATCCAAACACTCGCATGCAATGAAATCTCTGCTCGAACACTCGATGCGGTTAACGCCGAAGCAAACAAGATGCTGGAGAATATTACCAGGGAGACAACCAGCTATTGCGCAACCAAGGGTATTACTCTGGACTATCTAGGTTGGGCCGGCACATTCACATTCGATAACGATGTGCAAAGAGCGGTCAATGATCGATATACTGCGCAGGCGATCTCGCCTTATCTGACAACTCTTCAGTCGAAGGCTGTGATCGATGCTCTTAATCGATGGGATGGACATGCCCCGACCAGCATTTCCTTATGGACCTGGTCTGGTATAGGCGACTTCTTTGGACGATTGCTAAAACCCGAGCCCAAGGTTTCAACCGAAGCTCCAAAAACTGAGGTCAACAAGAAATAATACCGCGGGCGGCTCGTTCTTTTCTCAAATATAACAAAGCACCACATCATCTGGGTTCCCAAATATCGTACCGAGTGCTGGCTAGGCCGATTCAGGAAGCAGCGCACACAGGAATCCAAGCCATCTGTGGCTATGTAGGTTGTGAAGTTGTCGAATTGAACGCCCTGAGAGACCATCCTGCGTTGCTGCGGGATGCTTTGAAGCAAGTTCCGATAAGAAAGAAGACACGAGTCAGCCGGGCAGCAAGCTCCGCCGCCTGGAGGAAAAGAAACAGCCAGGCAGTCTGAAGCAGGAGAGGTTGAAAAGGGTTCCCGCCGAGGATTGAGGCGATACTTGCTCTATCCGTCTTGCGTCTTTGACAATCCGGACCTGAACCGCTGGGATTCATAAAGAAGTGCTCTATTTTTTGGGAAAGAGTCATGATGGTTTACGAGAGGAAATCCTAAGCACAAACACCCTTGGCAGAGTGGAAGAAAGGGCACCTTATGCCCAAAATCAATGAGCATTCAACTTAAATAGTCTATAATGTTAACAAGGTGTCGAGCCGCGTGACCTTGTGGTTCGATGTTGTGAACTCGCCAAGCTTGGAGCAGGAGCAGAAGGAATTAATTATGCGCCGCCTCGAAAACCGCATCGGCAAGGACGGCATGTTGCGGGTTATTTCTCAGCAGACGCGCAGCCAGGAGGGCAAATGGGGAATTGGCGGTGGGGCGGTTTGTGGAGTCGATGCAGGATGCGCTAAGGCGGGTCCCGATAAGAAAGAAGACGCGAGTGAGCAAGGGGGCGAAGCTTCGGCGGCTGGAGGAGAAGAAGCAACACGGCATTTTGAAACATGAGAGGGCGAAAAAAGTCCCGGTCGAGGACTAGCAGATGAGGCCACGGGACTGGTCGTGCAGTCATCTATAGTGGCACTCTCCTGCCTGGGTTTTTGCGAAATAGGCACATTTAGCGCAAATTCTTCTAGTCGAAACTAGATTTCATGCGGGTTTACGGTCTTCCACGCTTGCGAAAGCTCAAAAACAGTAGGCA
>Ga0326728_10006590_pt1 | contig 31038 bp, 21 predicted proteins | sample MB3enrmetagenome_FD_207602 | JGI IMG/M metagenome (GOLD analysis project Ga0326728, IMG submission 207602) | Lab enriched peat soil microbial communities from McLean, Ithaca, NY, United States - MB31MN | ecosystem: Environmental > Terrestrial > Soil > Wetlands > Peat | place: USA: New York...
TAAGTTTTCGGATAGACCGTAGCCACGGTCAGTGATTTTCTGACCGTGGGCTTTTCTTCTTTACCCGTCCTTTCCGCACCGGTATCGCGTTGTGGGGAAAGACCACGGTCAGAAAATCACTGACCGTGGCTACGGGCACAAAAAGAACAGGGCCAATTCCCCTACAAGGGAATTGGCCCCGAAGTGTTGCGAACCGCCGTCCCAGAACCTCTCAGGAATTCAAATCCACTCTGAAAACCGGAAGTACCCAGCGGCGCGAGTCGACGTGGCTGAGAACTCTGAAAACCCGAAGTGCCCAGCGGCGCGTGTCGACGTGGCTGAAAGCCTGGGGGGAATAAATCCCCCCAGGTTTTCAGGTTGATGGTGGTTAGAAGTACAGCCGCAGCCCCATAGTGATCACCCGTTGAGGGTTGTCCGCCGAGCCCGTCGGCCGTCCGTAGCTGGTGCTGGTGATACTGCTGGTGATGCCTCCAAAGTCGGTCCGGTTGAAGACGTTTTCCGCAAAGATCGAGTACCGGAGGCTAACTTTGCCTTCTCCCCAGATTCCAACGACCTTGTTGATCGCGAGGTTCTCATTCCGGAACCACGGTTGGCGGTACTGGTTGTTGTAAATGGAGCTGTTGCCCAACGTCCCGGCGGGCGCCTGAGCGAGGCCAGCGCTGCCGCAGACGCCCTGGGGGTTGCTGGCGGTAACAGTGGCGCAGCCGGTGGCGGGGGTGAACCAGCGGGTATTCGGATTGTTGGGATCGAGGGTATTGGTGGCAATGTTGGTTTTGAACGGAACTCCTGTGACGTTCGCCTTGGTAATTTCCCAGCCCATGAAGGTAGCGCTGTTGTTTTGAGGGCTGGTAATCATGATCAGTGTGCCGTTGCGATACTGTCCCACGCCCGCCACCGTCCAACCGCCCACGATTTTGTTGAGCACCGAGTTGGCTGAACCGAGGAATTTCTTCCCCCGGCCGAAGGGCAGGTTATAGCTCATGGTGAAGTTGACCGCGTTCGGCCAATCCGCGTTGGCGAAACTCTTGTTGTCGGCGAGGTTGCTGGGATCCTGCTTGGCCTGCACACCGTGGTAGTACCCAAAGATCTGCATGCCCGTATCGATGTCGAGGTTTTTCGCACGCACGTAGCTGGACTCAAGGTTTAGATCGCCGAAACGGTGCTCGACGATAAGTACCATTGAATCGTAGGAAACCCAGCCGTTTCCGCTGTTGTTGTTGTTCACATACCCCATCTGTGGGAAGGGGCGGAGAGCCTGGAAAAGTGTTGCGCCGGTTCCCCAGCCCTGGGTCCAGGGGATTGACCATCCCGCGCCACTGGGGTTCTTGCTGTTGACTCCCGAGGGGGCGAAATAGCCGAGAGCGTTCAACTGAGGACCCCACGTCGGGTCGTTAAAACTCTTGGAGAGCAGATTGGTTCCCGCCGGAACCGTAAATGCTCCGGTGTAGCTGCTTGCAGCCACATTCTGAGTCACCGGCGTGCTCATCAGTGAAAGGTCGCTGGCCGGCAGGTAGTTCATGGGGTCGGCGGAAATGCCCTGGTGGGTCCGCTGGCCCTGATAGCCAAGCTGGAAGAGCCAGCCCTTGTATTGGCGCTGAACGGTGAGATTCATATCGTAGATCCGTGGTGCAACGCCAAATTTCGGGCCCATGTAAATGACGTTCGAAAAGGCGCTCCCCGCACTGAAGTTATCGATGCTGGGAATCTGCGCAGCGCCGGCAAAGCCGGGTTGCGGATAGACGCCGGGGATGCCGTTGGGGTTTTTATCCCAGGTATACTGTGTTCCATTCGCCAGGAACGCCGAGTTAAACCCGTCGCCGCCCTGGGACCACGTGCCGCCGCCGTAACCGTCCGTGCATCCGCAATCGCCATTGCCAATGCCTTCATAGATGAGGCCGAAGGCGCCGCGAACCACCGTATTGGGGGTTGTCTGCCAAGCGAAGCCCAAGCGCGGTCCGACGTCCGTGAAGTCGGTGGGATAGGGGCGAAGCGAGCCGACATGACCCGGCCCAGTGCCCATGTATTGCATGGCACCGGGAAGGCCGCCGGCCGCCGCATTGATCGCATTGGGATTGAAATCAGAGTAAGTGCCATTCACATAGTGCCAGCCGATGGGAACCTCGTAGCGCATACCCAGATTGAACGTCAGGTCCGGCCTGATTCTCCAGGTGTCCTGGAAAAACCCCGCCGTGTAGGCATACCGGATGTTCGCTGCAAAAATCGGCAGATTACCTTGACTGGCGGAGTTGGGCATTCCCAGGAGGAAACTGGCAAAGGAATCTCCCGTTGCGGTGCAATGTACGGGGTCGGCGGCGCATGTGGGGAGAGTGGCTGCATACGCGGTCTGGTTGGCGTTGAAGTTGTAGACGCCATTGGTGGTGGACCAGTCGTTATTGAGGGTGGCGGAACGGCGAATCTCCCAGCCCATTTTGAATTCGTGCTTGTTACGGGTGTAAGTGAGTTGCTGTCCTTCCATCAGGATGTGGTTGCGCTGGCCGCCATTGTTGACTTTGCCCTGGTTCATGCCCCAGTTGGTGTAGGTCGTGGGGCCCCCGGCAAAAGTAACCTGGGGCGTGGCGTCCTGGTTGGTGCCGCAGGCCAATTCGGTGAAGCCTAGCTTGCAGCCATAGCCATTCTGCAAGGGATTGTTCCACTGCTGATTGTCGAAACTGGCGCTCCAGTAGGAGTGGAGGATCACATGGGGGGTGGCCACCCAGTCCCAACTGGCGCGGAACTGATGCGGGTCGGTGGTGCTCACCAGTCCGTCGCTGAGGGGACCGGGGAGGTACTGAACCACCGCACTCGGCGAAAACCGATGCGTCTCGTAGAAAGAGAAGTGGTGTTTTTGGTGCAAGCTGTGATCGATCTTAATCGACCACTCCTTGTCCGTGAGGATGGTCGTTTGGTTAAAATAGTAGTTGCCATTGGGGGTGGCGCTACTGCCGATATTGGGAGCGATTCCAGCCCCGGTGATGCCTGTCGAGATAAAGTTCTTGGAGATGGTGCTAATCCGGCTGGCGGGAATGATGTTGTAAGCGCCCGCCGTACCAAACGGCGTGCGCACGCCACCCGCGGTGGTGGTGGGGTCGTAGACGACCGGGGTGGTGGTTCCAAACACCCCCTGGAAGTTGCCTTGCAGCTCCGCGGCCGTGGGTACGCTCTCGCCGTTGTTCGTCGCCACCGTGGCAGGCTGCCAGTAACCCTCCCAGGTGAAGAAGAAGAAGGTTCTGTTCCGTCCGTCATAAACGTGAGGGATCCAGACCGGTCCGCCGGCGGAGCCGCCTTCATCGTTTTGACGCAATTTGGGACGGCAGGCATAGGTTTGGGTCGCGCCGAAACAGTTGAAGTTGCTGGGGTTCGTGTTCTGATTGCCCGACCACGTGTTGGCATCAAAGATTTGCCGTGCAAAGTTAAAGAACATGGAGCCGTGAATATCGTTGGTTCCGGACTTGGTGGTGAACAATTGAAAGCCGCCGCCGGTCCGGCCATATTCGGCCGTGGCGCCGGATTCAATGACCTTGGTTTCGCTATATTGCTCCATCCCCGTGGGATAAAACGAAATCCCGCCGGATTCTGGACTGATGACGCTGCCGCCATCAATCATCACTTCCGTGGACCGGCCTACCGAACCCATGTAGGTGGCCTGATCGTTGCCCTGCGCGTTGGGCATGTAGCCAATGAAGGAAATCGCCTGGCGTATACCGCCGCCGAACCAGACCGGCAGATTATCGAGCGTTTGGGGGCTCATATTGATGCCGACGGTGGGATTGACGGTGGTCAGCACCGGCGCCGCGCCTTTCACTTCCACGGTCTGCTGAACCGTGCCCAACTCGAGCTTGATGTCGATGGTTTCACTCAGGGAGAGGCGAACTTCAATACCTTCGCGGACGAAAGTCTTGAATCCCGCCTGCTTGACGGTGATCGTGTAAGGGCCCGGCGGCAGAACGGGAAATGCGTATACGCCGCCTTGCGATGTTTCCACGGTGGTCTGTACGCCGGTGGCAGTGTTCGTCGCCGTGACCTTTGCCTGGGGCACTACGGCGCCATTGGGGTCGGAGACGGTTCCGTCAATCGAACCGCCGATTTGCGCCAGCCCGGCGATGGGCAGGGCGCAGAGGAACACCAGAATCAAGCTAAGGTGTTTCAGTGATTTCATCTGCAAATTCTCCTCTCGATTTTCAAATGGAAACTGTCTGGATTGCATTCTCTTCGTCTCGTCTTGACCCGGGCGGAAGCCCGCGTCATTTGGCTTGCTTGGTGTGTGGAAAGGGATCCGCATGTGGTTTCAACACCCGACGTACCTTGCTTCCGCCACCCTTGAAAGCACGGCGCCCGCCAAGGCGCAAACGTGCCCGGCCGATACTTCGACCTCCCCTACATTTTTTTCTTGGGACCCTAGTTCGAAACCAGACGCAAAGGCATGCAATCGCCAAAAATTTCACGCTATGGCGTGAAATTCCAATTTGAAACCGGACCTTGAGCTGTGTGTTGACTACCCTAAACAGGAGTCCGCAACCTTGGTTCTTTTCGTCCTCCATCGCACTGAGCAGTCCGCGAAGTCAGACTTACTGACCGCTTCCCGCTGAAGAGCTGCGAGCCACGAGCAACGAAGGGTGCGGATGAGCGGGAACCACATTATGCCAACTTAGACCTACTGTCAATAGAAAAGTCAAAGGTTATAAAGAAAGTTTACAAAATTTTGCAAACTGGTGACAAATTGTTCACAATTCAGACTAATGCTCTCACCTGCGAGTTTGCGTACGCGGACCTGTTCTGTGCGCCCACTGCGTTCCCGGTCCCACCGGGGAAGAGCCGCCGTCCTGCTAAACAAGACCGCGCTGCACCACTTTAAAATCCCGTGAAAGGTTTCTAATGCAGCTACAATGGTGCGCGGCGAGACGTGGGACACACCCTTCACCCTATATATAAGGAGAGCCATGCGCAGTCGAAGAGACTTCTTGAAGCACACAGCGGCGGCCTTGGCGGCGCTGCCCGCCGCAGCATGTGGTGGCACAGCCACTCCTGGCTGTGCAGGGACCGGAGGTCCCTCCATTGCTGTGGCCGTAGGTCCCTCCCCAGAAGCACTCCCGGGACCTCAGATTGAAGACATCGACGGCCGGATGGGCCCCGTAATCCAATTGCCCGATGGCAGATTCCTCTCCGTCTATCCGCAAGGGCGACGAACCAAGGAGTGGGACGACACCACCATTCCCGAATACATGTATGGCCGCTTTTCGCCCGATGGCCTCGGCGCGTGGAGTGAGCGCCGGGCGTTGTTCGCCTTCCCCCCGGGACCCGGGGCGGCGGGCATGGGGATCACCTCGGGTGGGGCGCTGCCCCTCACCACGCGCGAGGGCGTGGTCCACCTCTTCGGATTGCGCATCACCGATTGGCCCAAAGGCCCCCAGCCCAAGGCCAGCGAGGTGGTGAAAGCGCATTGCCACCTCTGGCACACCACCTCGCGCGATAATGCCCGGAGTTGGGAACCGCTCCGCGAGATCGATTATGGCCACACGTACACGGGAGCCCTCAACTCGGCCATCCAACTGAAGTCGGGCCGGATTCTGGTGGCGCTTTCCTATCATTCCCCCACGCGTTCCACAGGATTCTTTGTGAGCTACGTGGTTTATTCCGGCGACGGAGGCAATACCTGGAAAAATTGCCGCAGCGATGTGACGGTGGATTGCGGCGGAAAGGCGGGGGAGTCCGGCGCGTGCGAGCCCGTCCTGATGGAATTGGACGGCGGCCGCGTCTGGATGATCATTCGGACCCAGACGGGATTTCTCTTCGAGGCGTTTTCCGAGGACGGCGGGGAAACCTGGAGCCAGGCCCGGCGCACGATTTTCCGCGCCTCCAACGCTCCCGCCGGCGTGCTGCGCCTGCGCGACGGCCGCCTGGTGCTGGCGTGGAACAACGAATTCGGTCCGCCGTTTCGCGATGGCATCAGCTACTCGCGGCAGTCGCTGGTGATGGCCATCCAGGACGGCGGCCTCTGGAAGGGTTATCGCGAACTCGCCACCTTCGGCGCGGGCGATAACCTCGACGGCTATGGCGGAATGCGGTATCCCTTTCTGGTGGAGACTCACGACCACCATATCCTCGTTGCCTACTCGGAAGACGGCCGCGCCGGGCGGAAGAAAGAACAGTTCCGCGCCTTCGTCGATTACCGCCTGGTGCGCGTGGATCCCCGCTGGCTGCTGGAAACGCATGCGCTGGAAGATTTCTCCCAAGGTTTGAAACGCCTGCAATTGGCGGCCACGAACGGCGTCGAGATTCTTCCCGGACCGGAGGGTAAGCCCGCGCTCCGCATCACCAAACCCCGCGCCGATATGCCCAGCGGCTTCTGCTGGAATTTCCCCTTCGCCAAAAGCGGAAGCGTGAAAATCCGCCTGCGCACTCAGGCGGGCTTTGGAGGAGTTTATTTCGCGCTTTCGGAAACCTTTCTGGCGCCTTCCCACAACGGCGGCGGCCACTTTCGCGGCATGATCGACGCGGAGGGGAAGGTGAAGGCGCAATACGTTGACGGCCTCCCCGATGAGGATTCGAGCACCGTGCAATGGGGAGTGGATGAGAACCGCAAATTCCAGTTGGAGCCAGGCGAAATCCACGAACTTGTCGTGGATTGGAATTGCGACGACAACGTGGGCAACATCCACCTGGACGGCCATTACACCATGAATCTGGCCGGGCTGGAAATGGCGCGCGGGATTTGTTACCTGCGCCTCTTCTCCGCCGCCACCTCCACCGACGCGAACGGCCTTTGGGTGCTCAGCCTCGAAAGCCAGTCTCAGCCATGATGGTGGACAACTGCCGGATTGCGCCCCGATGCATCGGGGCGGTTGGGGCTTCGCTGTGGATTCGTGGTTACCGATTCGCCCCGATGCATCGGGGCGCAATCCGGTCAAATCACTAATCACCAATCACCAATCACCAATCCTTCAATGACCCAATGATTCAATGACCCGATTATTTTAAGGGCGTCCGCAAATACTCTCTGCTTCGGTTGGGCGCGATTCTTTCCGCATAGGCGGGCAGAGGCGGGGCGGCGTGCGCTCCTTCCTGATACCAGAACGCCACGCTGGTGTAATCGTCGTGGCTGGGCACTTGATTTCCCCCTTCGTTGCGCTGGTTTTGGATTTCCACCTCCAGCGATTTCTGGAAGCGCACCGGATTCGCCAGATACCACCGATACATGCGATTCTGGCCCTCATCCATCTGGATATAACCACTGTAAACATACGAGTAAGTATGTTCGAACCCCCAGCACGCGCCGTATTCGTCTTCGGTGCCCGGCGTATGGGTGAAAGGCTTGCCGTCCACACGAAAATCGGTGTCCCCTTCTCCCCACCAGCCCTGGTATTTGGTATCGACCTGAAGGAAGTTGCCAATGTACTGGCCCTTGCCGGTGACCTCCAACAACTGGTGTATGCCGTCGCCAACCGGGTTGGAGCGGTTATATGCGGCATGGAGTCGGCTCTGCTCGGCGGCGAAGGCGGCGTCGCTTTCGTAGTCGATGCCGTAAGCCACGGGGCGGATGTACTCCTCGTCACCGTCATTCGCCAGCACGAATCGCGCGTGCCGGGAGAAGGGCATGGGCAAATAGCACATGTAGTTGTAGTGATTGATCTGCATGGGCAGCGACTGGTAATCCACCACCTTATGATCGAAGACGCCGAAGAAGGCCCAGAGCGGCACGCGAATGCTGGGCTCCGCGGCGTTGTCCCAATAGACTTTCAGCACCAGGCCGGCGTACAGCGCGCCGGAGCCGTCCGTGCCGTGCTTGTAACTGTTGTCGGTGAAGTAGAAGTAGGTGATCTTCCCCGGGCCCGCGAGGTCGGCCAGCACGAATTCCTTCCCGGGCGGCAAATCCACGCGGTGATACTCCACGTGGTTGGCAAAAGTGCCGTTGCTGATGCGGAAAATGTCATTCACCTGCGCCCGTGCATTTGATGCCAACGCCGCCGCCAGAACCCACGCCACCGCCAGCAGCGCGATTGCCGCCGGCTTGGCAGCAAATTTGCGGCTCGAGTCAACCCTGCATGCCCACTCGCACTTTTTCGCGCGTGGCCGATCATCTGAATGTCTCATGTTGTTTCTCCTGTGTTGCGGGATGAATATCAGATTCCCGCTCCGACCGCAAGCAACGCGTCTCGTAGGGACACCCCTCGTGGGTGCCCTCCACATGGGCACCCACGAGGGGTGTCCCAACGAGACGGGGAAGCAGAATTAAGTTAATATGCCCATTGGGGCTTAAAGCGTGGGAAATCAAACTTCGGAGTACGATGTTTGCATTGTCGGGTCGGGCGCCGCGGGCGGCTTCATGGCCAAGGAACTGTGCGAGGGCGGCGCCAAGGTCATCATGCTGGAGGCGGGCAAGGAAGTGCGTCCCTCCGACTTGATTTCGCACAAGTGGCCCTACGAGCTCCCCTTCGGCAACACACGAAGTGAGAAACAGGTCTACTTCTACCAGGGCGACGTGAAGAGATCGATCCGCTATGAAACGCACGCCCAGGTGGGGGTGGATCGCGCGCGGGTGCTGGGCGGCCGGACGATGCACTGGAACGCCGTCACGCTGCGTTACGCGCCGCCAGATTTTCGCACGTGGACGCTCGAAGGTGTGGAGGACGACTGGCCGCTCACTTACGAGGAGCTGGCGCCCTACTATGAGCGCGTTGAGCAGATCATCGGCGTCTGCGGTAATGATGACGGCCTCGAAATCGTTCCGGGGGGAAAGCACTACCTGCCGCCGCTGCCCTGGCGGTGCACCGAACACACTCTGAAGCGCGCTTTGGATGGCCTGAATATCCCGCTCATACCGGTTCGCAAGGCGGTGCTGACCAAGCCCTATGACAACCGCCCGCCCTGCCATTACTGCGGGCACTGCATGGACGGCTGCGACGTCTCCGCGATTTTCTCCTCGCCGGGCTGCACGCTGCCTAAAGCCGTTGCCACGGGAAACTTCACGCTGCGGCAGAACGCCCTGGCCCGCGAAATCCTGGTGGACCGCGAGGGCCGGGCGCGCGCCGTCTCCTTTGTGGATACCACCACGGGAAAAACCGAAGAGGCGAAAGCGCGCATCGTGGTGCTGTGCGCGGCCACGGTGGAGTCCGCGCGGCTGCTGCTGAATTCGGTTTCTCCGCAACACCCCGGCGGGCTGGGAAACTCCAGCGGCGTGGTGGGGCATTACCTGCACGGCCACGTTGCCGCTTCGGTTCGAATTTACTTGAAGGAACTTGAAGGGACGAAACCCATCAATCAGGATGGCGCCACGGATCACGTCTACATCCCGCGGTTTGATTATCGCGACGCGCAGCGCGGTTATGCGGGCGGCTTCGGAATTCAGGTCAACGACGATTCCTACATGATTCCCCGCCACGCGATGCTGGTGAAAGGTTACGGCGCGGAGTACAAACGCCGCGTGCGGGCCATGCAGCCGGGATATCTTTTCATGGGCGGGTTTGGCAAATCGATGGCCGCCCGGCAGAATTACGTCTCCGTCGACAAGAACCAGGTGGATGCGCATGGCATCCCCATTCCGGTGATCCACTTCGAGTTCGTCGAGAACGACACACTGGTCTGGCAGGGATTGCGCAAAGGCCTTCAGCAGATTGCTTCCCAACTTCCGGGGGAAAGCTTTCTGGATGAGAGCACCAGTCCCATAGGGTTCGCCAGCCACGAGGTGGGGACCATCCGCATGGGGAAAGATCCCAGGACTTCCGCCTTGAACAGCTTTTGCCAATCGCACGACGTGAAGAATCTGTTTGTGACTGATGGAAGTTGCTTCACCACGTCGAGCGAGAAGAATCCGACGCTGACGATTATGGCGCTCTCCATGCGGGCCGCGGAGTACATCATCAAGCAGCGGAGGTTGCAGGCGATCTGAAGGCACCTTGGACTGCGGCGGCTCGACGCCGCCTTGGTTGTCGTCCTCGGAGCGATTTAAAGGCGGCGTCGAGCAGCCGCAGTCCAAGGTGCATCGCACGTCTTAAGCTATGGACCGTCGAACCGTTCTGAAAATCGTCGCGCTGAGCGCGCTTACGGTGCGTTCTGACGCCTGGTCCGCAACCTGTGCCGCGCACTCGGATGAACGCGCCGCGTGGGCGGCGGGGGATTACAAGCTTCAGTTCTTCACGCCTGCGGAAAACGAGCTGCTGGACCAGGCGATGGAAATGATCATCCCCGCTGACGGCCACTCCGGCGGCGCCCATGCCGCCAAGGTCAGCCTGTTCGCTGACCGGTTGGTTTCCACCGGCAGCGATTCGTGGAGAACCGAATGGCGCGAGGGATTACACCTGCTCCAGGAAGAGGCCGCCAAATCCTCCCTTGCCGACGCCTTGGCGCGCGCCGCCGCAGGGGAAGCAAACCCAAAATCTGACCTCGAGCGATTTTTCATCACGCTGAAGCAGATGACCGTGAACGGGTATTATTCTTCGGAGATCGGCATCCACCAGGACCTGGAATATCAGGGCAACACCTACCTCCCCGAATTCCCCGGATGCCCGGAGCGTGCTCCTACGGATTGAAATCAAACTCATCGAGCGGATAAACCGGGCGGGAAACGTGTTGAAACGGAATGGAGCGGATATTCGGCGTGCTGACGCCGGGCGTGTCAACCATAATGATCTTGGCGGCGAAGGGTTTGTACTCCGCGCGAAAGGCGGTGGCGGATTTCACCACCACGATTTTCTTTTCGCGCGGTTCGATGCCCTGGCTGCGGAAGAGTTGCGGGTCGATGTTGATGGCGGGAAGCTTGGAAACCAGCACGGTGACCGCGCCCACCCGCAGCACGGCGGCGCGGCCCATCGACGTTTTCATGCCGCTATATTGTGAGCCCATCATCACAAAATCTCCGTCCGAGAAGCGCAGCACTTCGGCATCCACGATGACCGAATGCCGGTTGACCTTATCGTAAGCGCCGCCCAGGGAGACTCGCACCGTGGCTCCAATTCCGGCTCGCTCGGCGCGCTCCACCGCAGCTTCGTCACGCAGCCACAAGGTGGCAGGCACGCCCGGAGCGCCATCGAGAAGCGCGCGCAGCATGTCAGCGCTGTCGCCGGGGGAGCCGGCGGTGGGGCTGTCGGATGATTCCGAGAGGACCACTGGCTGCCCCGGTGTTTCCAATGCTTCTTTGATGGCCACGGCAGGGGATGGGAAGCTGACCTCGAAATCCTTCTTGAGATCCCACATCCGCTTTCCCACGCGGCGGCAGAACTCGCGAGCCTTGGCCTCATCGCAGTTGGTGACGGCCAACACCGCGCCGCCCATCTCCGCGATGTCCAGCCACGCTTGCACTCCGAATACAGAGTAGGATTCGATTTCAGGCGTCTGCAGGGATTTGGCGTAACTCCAAACTTCCGCAAAGGGTCCGTACGCCGTCTGCATATTTTCGCCGGGTACGATCATGGGGACTTTCTGCATAAACGTGCGAGGGCGCGCTTCACCGGCAAGAATTCGCAGCAGTAATTCACCCGCCATGGTGGCCGTTTCGTACAGATCGACGTGCGGGTAAGTTCGGTAACCGATCACGGCATCGGCGCGGCGGCAGATGCGCTCGGTCACGTTGGCGTGCAGGTCGAGCGTCAGGCAGAGGGGCAGGGAATCGCCCACGATCCCGCGAATGACATCCAGCAGCGCGCCCTCGGCGTCGTCGGCGCCTTCGGCGCACATCGCGCCGTGCAGGGCTACCAGCATTCCATCCAGAGGCAGGGCGGCGCGCAGCGAGTCGGCGAGAATCTGTTTCAGGCGGGCGAATTCGGGCTCCAGGATGCGGCCCTTGGTGATGGCCCAGCCTACCAGGAGGGGTACGATCTCCACGTCCGGCCGCTGCAGCACATCGATGAAGCCGCCGATTTCGGTGCGTGTGCCGCGCCAGTGGTCGACAAGCTCGGAACCCAGGCGCAGGTGAAAATCATCAAGCGTGGTGGGGATGGGTGAAAATGTATTGCACTCCTGATGCACCCCCAGAATCCCAATCCGCATTACTGGAACCTCCCGAGCAGCACCATGGCCAGGATTTGGACTCCGATTCCGCCGAGCATGAGGACCACCGGGAGCCCGGTCACGTGTTTCCATTCGCCCTGGAGCCAACCCCAGATGGTGCTGGCAATGATCATCGCTGACATGTAAATGGGCCAGCCAATCACCGCGCCGTAAGTGCCCAGAACCTTGACGGAGGAGCCGTAAAGCACGGTGCCGCCGATCCACATGGCGCCCATGAAGACGCACCAGCCAGCATTGAAGAGGGGCCGGCCTTCGGAAAACCCGCTCCAAGCGTGGGCCCGGGTGATCTTGCGCGCTCCCAGGAAGATACTGGGAAGCGCGCCCGTGCCCACCGAAAGACTCCAGATGGCGTTGGAAGCGTAAAGCGGAGCCGCTCCCATTTTCTCGGCAATGTGAGCGATGGGTTGGCCCACCACCAGCGCCAGGTTGAAAGCCGTGGACATGACTCCCGCGAGGATGCATAGCGCCAGGCCTTTGCGAAATCGGGGGTCGCGCGCTCGCGTTACGGCGTGCGATTGGATCTTCTCCCGCATGTCGCCGGCAAACGTGCACATCAATACGCCCGCCAGCATGATGCCGTCGGCCCCGGCGATCTCCAGGGAATGGCCCACCCCTCGCCGCGAGGCGGGCACGAACAGCAGCGGCAGCAGCGACCCCAGTGCCACGGAAGATCCCAGAATGATTCCGTTGGTCAGCGACATGCCGACGATATCGAAGGCGATGCCGTAAAGCGCCAGCGATAGACCCCAAAACATGCCAAATGATGCCGTGGCGAGCACGATTTTCCAGCCCGCCAACGGATACACCGCGAGCAAGTGGGGAACTGTAAAGAACGCAACCACCCAGGGAAACATGAAGTACGCATTGCAGACATAGAACATCCAGGCGTGGTCCCACTTCCAGGTACGGACCAGCTTCATCGGCGCTAAAACCGAGCCGCCGATGACACCGGCGATAAGAACCAGAGCGATGCCGCCGAGAGGGGAATTCATTGTGGGTATGTCCGAAGTTCGCTGGTTGAGACTGGAAACTCGAAAATCGAAACTCGAAAACCGAAGCTCGCGTCAGTAGTTCGCAACTCGGAACTCGCGACCGATGTATCGATTTCTGAACTTCGATTTTCGATCTTCGAATTTCGATCTCTTCAGTACAGCGCGTTCCCGCAATCCGCATTAAGGGTTTGGCCCGTCATCGAATCCGATAAACTCGAAGCGAGGAAGAGGCAAACGGCGGCAATTTCCGGGGGCAGAATGCGGCGCTTCAGACATTGCCGCGCCACAATATCGGCCACAGCTTGCTGTCCCGCTTTGCCCTGCTGCGCCACAAGGCGCTTCTCGGCTTCGGTTTGGATGGCCCCGGGAGTTACGGCGTTGACGTGAATGTTGTAATCGCCGAGCTCGCGAGCCAGTGCGCGGGTGAATCCGATAATGCCGCCCTTGGAAGCGATGTAATGGGAAAAGTTCGCCGCCCCCACATGGATGTTCACGGAAGAAATGTTGATGATCTTTCCGGCGCGACGCTTGATCATCTGCGGGGCCACGGCGCGCGTGCAATAAAATGCGCCTTTCAGGTTGATGTCGAGGACTTCATTCCATTGCTCATCGGACATCTCGATGAGGGCGGCCCGGGGATATATTCCGGCGTTGTTGACCAGAATATGGATGCCGCCGAATTCGTTGTTGGCGCGGTCGACAGTGTCTTTTACGGACTCGATGTCCCGCACGTCGCCGGCAACGGCCAAGGCCCTTCCGCCCGCAGCGCGGATGGCTCCTGCCACCCCCTCCGCGCCGGCGCCGTCGCGGTCGAACACCACCACGCTGGCGCCCTGCTGGGAAAATAGATTGGCCGTGGCCTCCCCAATGCCTGCTCCCCCACCCGTAATGAAAGCAACCTTTCCATCCAGCCGCCAAAGCGATTGATTTTCCACGAGATGGCCTCAAGTTCGATATTTGCCCTGGTCTATCGCGGTCATTATGTTCGACCCCTATGGTCTAGTCAAGGACAAATTATGCTTGCAAAACTAACGGTTGACAGCGCCTAGGGCTTCGATGAAAATGGTCTAGTGCGGTTCAACTCTCCTAAACTTCTAACCCGCGCCCCAGACCCCGTGCGCGAACAGCTTCGCCTGCTGCTTATGGCCGAGATTGAGCGGGGAACGTTTCTGCGCGGGAGCAGGCTCCCTTCCGAGCGTGAGCTGGCGGAGAGATTTGGCACCTCGCGCACCACCGTCCGCCAAGCCATCGAGTCCCTGGTCGAAGGAGGAACGCTGGTTCGCAGCCCCGGGAAGGGAACCTTTGTTTCCGGACCGGCAAGCGAAGCCGTGCCCCCCTTGGACCCATCTGCCGGAGCACTGCATGGTACGCTTCCGGGGACGCTGGCTCTGGTCATCAGCGAGGACATCTTCGAGTTTATCCAGGTGGGGTACAACCGCATCCTCGTGGGGGTTCAAAAGGCGTGCCAACAAAGTGGCTACCGCTTGCTCTTCCATGTACTGGCGGAGGATGCCCCGATCGTCGAAAACGACGTCGCCGGATACATGGTGGTGGGCGGCGCTCCCCGGCGCTTTCTGGAGCGACTGCGCGCGGCGGGCACTCCGCTGGTGCTGGTTGACTTGTTGATGAACGACCGCTCCGCCTCCGTGGGAATTGACTACGCGGGGGGCATGCGGCAGGCAGTGACATACCTTCATGGCTTGGGGCACCGGAAAATTGGGTTCATCGGGTTTCCTAATTCCGAAAAATACATCGCCTTCTGGCAAACCATGGCCTCGCTCGATCTGCGCTACGAGCCTCGCTGGGTGGCGTTTCTTCAATTCCCGGACCTCCAGCCGAGCATGCTTTCCGGATACCGCGCGATGCAGGCGATTCTGGCGGTGGAGCCCCTGCCCACGGCGATGATTGCCACCAACGATCTGGTGGCGCTGGGAGCAAGGGACGCCTTGTCGGTGGCGGGAATTGAAGTGCCGAAACGCATGAGTGTTCTGGGCTTTGATGACCTGGCGGGCGAAACCGATCGACCGCTCACCACCATGCGAACCGATTCCGCTGAGGTCGGCCGACTGGCGGTGCGCGCGCTGCTCGACCAGATTCGAGGGGAGACGCCAACCTCCAACCGCATTACCGTGCCCACCGAGTTGGTCATTCGTGAATCCACGGCTCCTGTCTTTCCGGGGGGAGAAGGAACCGAAAAATGATTCGTACCTGGGACCGTTCGCGCGCCTTATACGAGCGAGCGTGCAACTCGCTGACCGGTGGTGTCAGCAGCCCGGTGCGCGCGAAAGCTCCGGTGCCCCTTTACTTTGCCAACGGTCATGGCGCGCGCCTGATGGACGTGGACGGCAACGAGTACATCGATTACCAGCTTGCCTGGGGACCGAATATTCTCGGCTACAACCATCCGCGCATGGTGGAGGCGATGCGGGTGCAGGCCGAGCGACCCTATAGCTATGGGGCACAGCACGAGTTGGAAATCGCCGTCGCCGAGCGCATTCAGGCCTGCGTTCCGTGCGCCGAGCGCGTGGCCTTCACTTCCAGCGGCAGCGAAGCCGTGCAACTTGCCCAACGCCTGGCACGGGCTTTCACCGGGCGGCCGCTGATTCTGAAGTTCGAGGGCCATTACCACGGCTGGATGGACTCGGTGCTGCACAGCCACCACCCTGCGCTCGAGCAGACGGGACCGCGGGAAAGACCCCACGTGGTGCGGGAGTCCCTCGGACAGGTGCCCAACTCCGTTGACAATGTCATTGTGGCGCCCTGGAATGACGTGGATCTCCTGGAGCGGCTTCTGGCGGAGCACTCCGCCAAGGTCGCCGCGGTCATCATGGAGCCAGTCCTCTGCAACAGCGGCTGTCTGCTGCCCAAGCCCGGCTACTTGCAAGCGGCGCAGGAATTGGCGCACCGCCACGGCGCCTTGCTGGTGTTTGACGAGGTTATCACCGGCTTCCGCATGGCGTTGGGCGGCGCGCAAAGCCATTACGGCGTCATCCCGGATTGCGCCACCTTCGGGAAAGCCGTGGGCGGCGGACTTCCGCTCAGCGTGGTGGGCGGCCGCAAGGAAATCATGGAGCAGATGTTCACCGGGGGAGTGGTTTTCGGGGGCTCGTTCAACGGCAACCCGACCTCGCTGGCGGGTGCCAACGCCGTGCTGGAGGAACTGGCGCGCGACGGCGGCGCAGCCATCCAGCGCGCGAATGGCACCGGTGAAAAGCTCCGCGCCGGTCTGCAACAGCTCGCCCAACAGCACCACATTCCTCTCCAGGTCACCGGCTTCGGTGCGGCCATGTGTCTGCACTTCACCACCCGCACTGATTTGCTGGAATACCGCGACGTGCTCGCGGACGACTCCGAGCGCTTGCAGCGCTTTTTGTACCTGGCGATGGAGGACGGCGTCATCCTGGTTCCCGACGGGCGGATCTACGTCTCCACGGTTCATGACGAGCGGGACGTCAAGGAGACCCTCGCCACCTTCGCTCGCGTGTTCGCCAAGTTGTAACTCCCCATTCACTTGATTGCGAAATTGTCGAATTGCGCCGTGTTCCAGCCGGTTCCGATCCCCGCCATTCCTTGCCTGTGACTCGAATCGGTGACGTTGGCAACCGAGGCGCCGTCGATGCTCACCCCGATTGTTGTTCCCTTGAAGGCCATGGCGAGGTGGTGCCAGGTGTTCAACCGAAAAGCGACCTTGCCCGACGCCAGCTTGCTCGTGGGCGTCTTGAACTTCGCGCTGTTCAATTCCCACGTTCCATCCTGCTGGACCGAGAGCAGGTAGGCGCTGACCCAACGCGCCTTACTGTCCTGGAACCAATCGGCGGAATCAATGCGTCCGGCCAGCGTTACGCCGCCGGGTTTCTCGACCATCATATCGGTACTGACTTCGTAGTCTGACCAATCCGCGCTGCCCAGGAATGTGAACGGGTCCGGCGCGATGTTCCCCCAGGCAATCGGGCGCCGGTCGATAACCTGGCGAAGGCACTTGCCCGGGCGGCCCGTGCACGCAACAACCTCGAAGGCCCCGTTCTGATCCGCAAGGTATTTGGGAGCTTTGCCGACGGCAGTGCTCTCGAAGTCATCCGCATAAGGGAATGGGAACGCGGCGGGAGGGGGAGGCGTGGCACCTCCCTTGGCTTGTCCCATCGTCGTGGTCAGCGAATAGATGGAATCCGGTTCCAGAGTGATGAGGAACGAACCGTTCTGTGGAGTGATGTCGCTAAGCTTCTCAAATGTTCTGCTGGCGTTGGTCTCCCACACGTGGACCGTGCCCGTCGAGAGGCCGCCGGAAACTTGAAACTTCACTTCTTGCGGCTCAGTGGCATCAACCGTTTCCACAACGATGCTGTAGTCGTTGCCAGTGGGGCTTTTCAGGGTCACGTAGCTCCCGTTGCCCGTCAGGTACCCGCACGCCCTGTCGAGGTACTGCCAGCCCGGCTGCGCAAACTGCGTGGTGTGGGCGGTTACCCAGATGGCGGCCTGCACGTTGTAATGCCCTGACCATGGGGTGTTGGCGTACATCAATCCGGAATTGGGGGCGGCGAGGTTATCGTAATAAGAGGTCACCGGGCTCCACGTCTCCGTCTTGGTGAACTTCCCGTCGATGTAGTTGGTATTTAGAAATTTGGCCCAGATTCTTGCCCCGGGTTTCCAATCGCGTTGCAGCATGGTTCCCGATTTGTCGAAGGGCTGATCCTCACTGGACCACAAAGGCTTCCCGGAATTCAACGCTCCTCCCGTAACGTAGACATTACCCTTCACCCGCGAGTAATGCGCGGTAATGGCATAGACGGCCTCCTTCAGCTCGGGATCCAGCTTGAAGTCATCGGTGATTTTCCACTGATTCTGATAAAGGTCGGCGGCCACGATGTTCGTCGCGAGGCCGTTGGCGACAAGAGTCTTCTTCAACAGTTTGATATATCCAATGTCGTAATTCGTCTCGTTCCAAATGCCCACATACTCGATGTCCAAACCCTGTTGCTTTTTCGCCCCCTGGATAAACTTGGCGATGTAGTCCGCCATGTCCTGCGAATAGTACTTCCCATTTCCAATCCAACCGGGCGCGCCCCAGGGCAGGGCATCCAGAATGATCTTGGGGTTTCTGGCCTTGGCTTCCTTCATGAGCCACCACTCATAGCCCCGGTCGTAGTTCTCATCGGTGCGGGCGCGCATGTGGCTGGGTTCGGACCCATCGGTGGAATTTGTATCGCCGCCCACTTCGACCTTCAGGTGCTGGAGGGCCGCGCCGTAATTGGGCTTGAACAGGTAATCCAGAACCTGGCTGCGCTGCGGTTCAGGGTAGTCGATGAGCAGCCGCGAAGACGCTCCCGCGCTGACGCCCCCGATTCCTTCGAAGATTCTTCCTTTCCCCGACCCATCGATATTGATTTCAGTTTTCGCGATGGGCTTTTGGCAGGATGCGAAGGAGACGAGCACGAGCGATAATGCAATGATTAAGGCAAATCTGTGTTTCATAAGAGCTCCTCGGCTTTATGTTCATGCCAGGATTTCTGTATTCCCATCCCGGCGGCACACATTCTACGCGCATCCGCCTTCGTGGGCGGCACTTCTTTCAGCCCATCGTATCGTGCGCGCTGAATGGGTTTTCGAGCTATAATCGAATTCGTTCCTTAGCATCAAAGGGCATTCCTTAAAAAAGCGCCGGGGCCGGCAGGCCTCGAGGCGAAATGAGTTATGGCTTGTGTGGCCTGACCGCTGGGCGTGCCAGGAATCAGAAAGGGCCAAATGAAAATCACGGAAATCAAACTCTACGCAATTCGCGCCGGAAATACGGGTGAACGCGGCGCGCAGTTTGGAGAGTCGCAGTACTGGGGCGGCGGCTGGCAGACCAATTCGCTGATCGCCAACCCCATGTCGCTTTACCCGCAGTACGCGCGGGTGCGCACGCAGTGGATGGGACCGGGCCAGGACCCTTACGCCGTCGAAATCCTCACTGACGAGGGCGTGCGCGGCGTGGCCACCAACTATGGCGGCGGGCCTTTTGCCTGCGGCGTCATCGAGAAGCACTTCAGCCGCTTCCTGATTGGGCAGGACCCCTTCAACATCGAGCTGATTTGGGACCAGATGTACCGCTCGGTGATGCCTTACGGACTCGGTGGCGTTACGGCCATGGCCATGAGCGGCGTTGACCTGGCGCTCTGGGATTTGATGGGCAAGGCGCTGGGCCAACCGGTGTACCGCCTGGCGGGTGGCAAGACCAAGGACACCATTCCCTGCTACATCACCACGCATCCGGACTACGCCAAGGTGTGGAAAGACCGCGGCTTTCTGGGAGTGAAGATCGCCGCGCCGTGGGGCGCTGCCGACGGGCGCGATGGCCTGAACAAAATGCAGAAGTGCGTCGAGCAGACGCGCGCGGAGCTCGGCAACGACCTCGAGATCATGATCGATTGCTACATGTCGTGGGACACGGAGTTTTCCTCGCGCCTCGCCCAGCGCGTGCGCGAGTGCGACGTCAAGTGGTTCGAAGACCCGCTGCCCAACGGTTGGGCGGAAGGTTTGAACGCCGAGCTGCGCACCCGCATCAATCCCATCCTGGTGGCGATTGGGAACCTGGAGTTTGATTACAAGGCCTACTACTCCATTCTCTCCCAGCGCGCTTGCGATGTTATCCAACCTGAACTCCAGTGGTGCGGAGGCTTGACCGCTGTCCGCCGCATCGCCGCCATGGCGCGGCCGTATGACATCCCGGTGATTCCCCATGGGTCGGGCGTGTACAACTACCATTTCGTCATGTCCAATGTGAACTCCCCTTACGCCGAATACCTCAGCGTGGGGAGCGGCACCGAGGTGCGTCCCATCTTCGATGCCGTGATCGGCGAACCATTGCCGGTGAATGGGCGCATCACACTGAGTGACAAGCCGGGCTTCGGAATTGAGCTGAACCCGGAGTATCTGCAACCGTACAAATAGGTATCAGGTGTCAGGTGCCAGGTGTCAGGGGCAAAATCGAAACTCAAAAATCGACGCTCGAAATTCGATGGATAGCTTGCGAGTTTCGAATTTCGAATTTCGAGTTTCGTCTCTGGCACCTGACACCTGATACCTGACACCTGGCACCTCCTATGGAAGACAGCAGCACGCGCAAAGTCGTCTGTGGTGTGATCGGAGCGGGTTGGTGGGGAACCTACGCGCATCTCCCCGCGCTCATCTCGCACCCGCGCGCCAGGCTGGTGGCCATTCAGACGCGCGACCGCGATTCCGCCGCCAAGATTGCCCGCGATTTCAACATTCCCCGCACCTTCACTTCCGCCGATGAGCTGATCGCGCAGGAGGACATGGAAGCAGTGGTGATCAGCAGCGTCCCCCACCTCCATTTCCCGCAAGCGCGGGCGGCGCTGCGGCGCGGACTGCACGTGCTGGTGGAAAAGCCCATGACCTTCAAGGCCGCCGAGGCTCGCGAGCTCGTGGAGCTTGCACAGGCGAACCATCGGCTCCTCGTCTCCTGCTTTCCGTGGCATCACACGCGGCATGGGCAGGAAGCGCGCCGGCTGATCGGCCAGGGTGAGCTTGGGGAACTTCGCATGATCAGCGTGCTGATGACCAATCCCGTGGACCACCTCATCCGCGGCGCCGCCACTTTTCCCACGCATGGCCGGCCGTACATTGAGCCCCAGGCGGAGACTTACAGTGACCCCGCGGTGGCCGGCGGCGGCCAGATCTACACGCAGGTGGCGCATGTGGCGGGCTACCTCACGTTCCTCACCGGCGCGCGCCCGGCGCAGGTCTTTGCGCGCTTTCACAACGATGGCTGCCGCCTCGACATCTTCGACGTGCTAAACGTCGAGCTGGAAAACGGCTGCATTGCCTCGATCGCCAGCACCGGCGCCACTCCGCTTGAGAACCGGCTTTATGAGGTCCGCATTTATGGGACCAAGGCGTGCCTGTTCATGGAGTTGTGGTCCGGCGCCATGACGGTGATGCGGCGCGATGGCGGCGGCGAAACTCGCTTCCCCGATTTGGCGCCCGCGGAGATCTTCCCGGAACGCGCTCCCGCACAAAACCTGGTGGACTCGATTCTGGGTTTGGCCACAGCCGTCTCGCCGGGAGCCCTCGGCCTGGCATCTATGGAAGTGGTCGAGGCAGCATGCGAGTCCGCCCGAACGGGACAGAACATTAGACTGCGCGAATCGCCCCAATGAACTCACCGAACTCACCCGTTACCCTTCGTGGAATCACCTGGAACCACAGTCGCGCTTTGCCGCCGCTGGTGGCCGCGGCGCAGCGCTTTGAGGAACTGCATCCCGGCATCACCGTTCACTGGGAGAAGCGCAGCCTGCACGAGTTTGGACACGCGGGCTTGGCTCCCCTGTGCCGGGAGAACGATCTGCTGGTTATCGACCATCCCATGCTCGGCGCGGCCATAAGGGACGGGCTGTTTCTCGACTTGCGTCCGCTCCTGCCGCCCTCGTTTGTCGAGGACTTGCGAGCGAACTCCGTGGGGCTGTCGTTTCCCAGCTACGAACTGCAAGGGCAACTGCTCGCCGTCCCCATTGACGCGGCCACGCCCACGGCCAGTTATCGTCCTGATCTCCTGAGCCGGCGCGGCGTGGATTTGCCGCAGACGTGGGCAGAGGTTTTGGACCTCGCGCGCGCGGGGCAGGTGGTGATGCCGGGGTTTCATGCGGACGTCTTCCTCAACTTCCTCGCGCTGTGCGCTTCGCAGGGCAACGCGATTGCCGCGAGCCCGGAGCATCTGGTGGAAACCGAGGCTGGCCTTCGCGCCCTCGAGCAACTGCGCGGACTCGCTTGCCTGATGCCCGCGGCCATCTACGATTGGAACCCCATCGCCCTCTATGAAACCCTTGCTGCCCGCGATGACTACGCCTACTGCCCGTTCGCTTACTGCTACAGCAACTACGCGCGGCCCGGCTTCGGCGCCCACGTGGTTCGATTCGCCAATACCGTGACGCTGGGAGAAGGGAAGCCGCTGCGCACCGTGCTGGGAGGAACGGGCCTGGCGATTTCAGCCCAATGCCGCAGCGTGCAGGCGACCCTTGACTACCTCATGTACCTGGCGGGTGAGGAGTGCCAGCGAACCCTCTACGGACTCAGCGGCGGTCAGCCCGCGCATCGGCAGGCGTGGCGGGATGACACGCTGAATCGTGTTACCAATGGGTTCTTTCGTGACACGCTTGCCTGCCTCGATGCCGCCATCATGCGCCCTCGCTACGACGGCTACATCGAACTGCAAGTCCAAGCCGGGTACCCCATCGTCAGCTTCCTCAAAGAGGGCGGCACTGCCCAGTACGTGCTCGCTACGGTCGATGCGCTGTATAGGCAATCCATGTTCAGCTAAGACGCAGCGCGGCGAAGCCGCAACCAAACCACGCCCCGGGGGAGTGGCTACCTAGCCGGCTTGCGCAAAGCGCAGCTCTGCGTCTTTGCGTGGCAGATCGACACGAATCGCAAAGATGTATTCTGCGCACGCGTCCGTTCCCATCGAATATCTCATGTCTTATCAGTAAGATGTCAGCATCACCAGCGTTGGCAAGGCGTATGTTCTTATTTTTCTATAAGTTGTGGGATAAGCGGGAATTTGAGGTGATATTCAGGATTTTGGGTGCCTGAAATCTCCCTATCTAATTGATTGCAATAAGCTTATTATGAAATACTATAACCATCTTGTTTTCAATTATTTACCAGGGTATGTGACTTTTTGTCGCATCACACATCTTTATTTTCAATAACTTCTGGGGAGCAATCTCCATCTTTGATGTTACTCGGCGTGTGGGCTCGCAGCTTGTTTTTCATGGACAAATTGGCTGTCCTCTTATCTATCATTCCGTCATCAGCGGAGTGCCGAAGCTGGGCCGCCAGCCTTACTAAATTCGGACTTTGCCTGTTATTCGTCACGGGTCGTTGCCCTTATTGGCCGGGCGGCGCTCTTCGCGCCTTGAGGTGCGCGAATTCACGCCAACGCCCTTGCCTCATTGATACTCTAGCAATTCACCATCCATTGCCTACATCGTTATTTAAGATTTCTGTACCAATCTGGTAAAGCCGATAATGCGCGTACCCGTTCGGTCTGCGACTTTTTGTCGGCCAATGGAACCAACCCCAGGCCTTTAAAACCGACCTATCAATCTGTCAATGTGTCGTAAAAAACAGAAAGCGAAGAATGCCCAACTTGGTTCACACATTGCTGGAACATCTTAAGCCCTTGCGGTGTCAGAGGAGATATGCGGATCGGTTTCTCCGGGCGAATCGGCGTCGGCATCATGCTCTTTGCGGCCGTGGCGGACGGCGCCTCATGGCTGGTCAGGGCAATTGACGATTATCCCTTCGATTTCTACAGACAAATTGACGCTTACCTGCCGGTGGTCTTTCTTTTTGGCCTGACGCTGTTGTTGCCCTCGATCAGCATTGCATTTCAAACCAAACGCGCGGCGAACCTGGGGAAATTCCCCCTGACGGTTGTCGGACCGCTGCCGCCGGAGTTGCGGTGGGAGGTGGGCCAAGTTGAATGGGGCGATGGCGCTAACCGCAGAAGTCCTGCCTACGATGACGAAATTCCCGCACCCAAGCTGGCCTTTGTTCCTTCCCCATCGCGCCGTGCCCTCATGCAGCGGGTCGGCCGCGTGTTTTTTCTGCTGGCAGTCCTAACCGTGTCGTTGTGCATGACAAGCACCGATTGGGATTTACCTTTTTACCTACTCGTCGGAGTGGCTTTCCTCTTGAAGTTCTGGCCCGACGTTAGGGAAACAGATGAGTTGAGTTTACAGGGCGAGCCCCGAGCGACATTCAGGGGAATGGCGAGCGTTGATCGCAACCACCGGCGGCCGATTCCGGTAATGAAGCCACTTTCCAGCCTGCGGGTGTTTTCCTACGTGGGGCTGATGTTCTTTTTCATCTTGTGGATAATTTATTCGATCTTAACCCCTCTAACTCCGAGGGGGTTGATGGTCTACGTCCCCAAGCCCGGAACCTATGCCCGGGCGGACGAGCCTTGGAACAAGCCGCTGGTGGTGCGCATTGATGCCCTGGGCAATTTGTATCTAAACCGTGAACCCGTGCGGCTCGCCGATCTAGGAGAGCTTCTTGAAAAGACTCTAAGCCTCCGCGCCGACTGGACGGTTTTTGTGGACGAAGACCCAGACGCTGTTGTCGGCGACGTCATTGCGGTGGTGGACGTCATCCACGGGATAGGAGGTACGAAGGCCTTTCTCGTGACTCCAAGCATGAAGAAGGAGAAACCGGAATTGGCAATAATACCCCCATGCGAAAAAAAGGCGCCCCACCCGCCGGAACTGATGTTGCCTCCGAAGTGGCGCGGCATCGGGTATTACGAATATCCGTTCGTCACGTTCGTCGTTGACGAGAGCGGGGAAGTATCGAACGTTAAGATCCAAAGAAAAGGGGACTACCCGGAGTTTGCTGAATGGCTTGCCCGTTCCGCGCGCAAGCTGAAATACCCACCCGCGCCGGGCTGCGGCAAGCACGAGTTTTACCTCGGATATCATTGGTAGCTGCACGCGGCAGGGTGGCAAGGCCAGTGGCGAGTGAGAGCAATTCCCATCAGACGGGCGGCCCACACTCACCCGCATCGCTTATCGGCGGTTTAACGGGAGAGGGTGAGTCAATTTGGGGCTTCGCATAACGTCAATCACCAATCACCAATCGACAATCGCAAATTTCAAATGACCCAATGATCCGATGTCTCAATGACCCAATCGCTGACGACGGATCAAATCTGAGCGAGCTACTGCTTGACCAGTTCCACGCGGCGATTCAGGGCGCGGCCGTCTTCCGTGTCGTTGGAAGTCACCGGCGCATAGGGGCCATCGCCGTAGGGGGAGAGACGGGCGGCGGTCACTCCGTACTGTGTGGTGAGCGCTTTCACCGCGGCGGCGGCGCGTTGCCGCGAGAGTTCCATGTTCGCGGACAAGGCGCCCACGTTGTCGGTGTGGCCCACGACATAGACCTTCATCTTCGCATCCTGCTGCAACAGCTTGACGACTTCCTTCAGCGCGGCGGCGGACTCCGGCTTGACCTCGGATTTTCCCGTGTCGAAGAAAATGCCATTCACCACGATGTGGCCATTGGCGCTTATGCCGCTGGAAAGGGCCGCGGCGTTGGCATACTTTCAATATCGCTTGTTGGAATCGGCGCGCACGCGGTCGACGTACTTTTCCGTGGCCACTTCCACGCGCACGATTTCACCCGGCTTGATGAATTGCGGCACCATGATTTCCAGGCCATTCTCGAGCGTCGCCGATTTGTAAGTATTGTCTTGCTGCTGGTGGACGGGCTGCGCGGTGGTGGTAATCTTCGCCTCGACGATGGGCGGGAAGACGATGCTCACCGGCTGGCCTTCATAAAACTCCACGGGGACTTTCATCTCCGGCTGGAGAAATTTGGTGGCCGTGCCGATGGCCTCGCGCGGGATTGATACCTGCTCGTAGGTCTCTGGGTGCATGAAGGTCACGGAATCGGCGTCCGAAAAAAGGAATTCCATCTCCTGCCTCTGGAGCTGGGTTTCCTCCAGCCGTTCTTCCGGCCGGAAGCGGAATTCCTTCAGCGTGCCGCTGATCACGTGGTGAGCGCGGGCGTGAACGCTTCCCGGCATCTTGCCTTGCCCCAAGTGATAAGTGGATTCGAACACCTTGAAGATGTCCGCACCCATCTTCAAAACCATTCCCGGACGGAGTTGAGACGCGATAACCATGGCGACCTCGTCGGCCCGCAAGGGCGATTGTCGCACCGCCCGGCCTTGGGGACTTCCGGCGGCGGACGGATGAAGCACGCGGCGGGCGTGGCGGCACGGCAATCAGCAGAATCACCGCGCCGCTCGCCTTCGCCGGGCAGGTAAGGGTAGCGCGACGGAGGCGCAAAGGAAAGTCAAAATTCGGCGCTGTCCTAGTTTGGGCGTAGCGCCGCCATCTTGGCGGCTCCGGTGCCGGCTGGAAGCCGGCGTTACGACCCAAATTATGACAGTACCCAAAATTCAAAGGGCAAAAGTCAAAGGGGGCAGGCGCATATGCCAAGAAACGAGCATCCCTGCAGGCCGGACGAAGAATGCCCGAAAGCTCATTGCGCTTCATCGCGGGGAATAGCGCTCGGCGATCCGACGCCGCATTTGCCCGCTAGGTCGTCAGAGCCGCCGGGGGCGAAGGCGCGCGCCGTGTTCAACAACTCCTGATCGGCGGGGTCAGACGACAAGGAGAGGTTAAAAATGACGGCGCCGTCGGCATATTGGCACGCAATGTGCAGCGAGCGCCGGAGTATCTTGGGGGTTGGATTGCCCTGGGGATGATACAACGTGGAATGCCCATAGACTCCGGCGTAAATGGGGAAGCGCCCGGCCACCACCCGCCGGCTGTTTTCGAATTGCGAACGCATCCCCCCCACAATCTCCATGTTCAGCCACCAAAACCAGGCGCCGTCCACGCACCCGGCCAGCCGGTCCGCAACCTCCGCATCCAATTCGTATATGGTCGGGACGAAGAGAAGCTGCGGGTTGATCTCCTGCTTGCTTTGGTAGAGCCGGGTCAGATACTCGCGCGTAAATTTCTGGTTGCTGATATTACTGAACAGGTCGTCAATGTTCACGCCGCGCAGTGCTGGGTATTGTCGCGAGAGTTTGGCGAGCTCTTTCATCCACCTCAAGTAATCATCTTTATAGGGCAGGGAAGTGGCTCCTTCGCTGGGTGGAATCAGAATGGCCCATACGGAAATCCCGGCACTCTGGGCGGCGGAAAGCAGGCGCTGGAAGTCCGCAAATGAGTGGGGAGGCTCGGAGTCAATGACCTCGGCAACGCAGTTGAAACCGTGATCCTGAAGAGCGCGAATCATGCCAGGAACGTCGAGCGCATTGCCCTTCCCACGAATCGGCGCGGCCCAGATGCAAGGCGCAGGGCCCATCGCGTGCCCGGGCGGAGGGGAGGTTTGAGCCTTGACAGAGCGAAATCCCAAAGCTCCCATCAAAACGCAAACTGCCGTGAGGGTGTTGACCCATTTCCACAACATGGAATTCTTCTCCTGCCCGAGGGTTCAGCCGCCCTGCACCGGCGCCAACGTCACTCATTGGATCGCACCGAACGACCAAGGATCCACGCCGCGGATTCTGGCCCTGGGGTCTCTTTCCGTCAAGCAAAATACGGAATTATGCACCAGCTTGGGTCTCCAAAGGGTAAACTGAAATGGCCCGGATTCTTGCTCTGAGGAAGCAGCGCGGGCGCGGTTCGGACCCAACGACACGGAAGGGAGAATTCACAACTTTGAAACTCGCCGCATGCGATTACACTTTTCCGAAACTGCAATGGGAGCAAACTCTGCGCATCGCCCGTGAGCTGGGCGTGGAGGCCGTGGACGTGGCCCTGTTCGCGGGGAGATCGCACCTGGACATTCAAGAGGTCTTCACCGACCTGCCGCGCGCGGCACGGCGTGTTACCGAGGCGCTTAACGCCAACGGCCTGCGCATTGCGGACGCCTTTGGCCAGCCGGGCAGGGCCTTTGAGGAGAACGCCGTGAACCATCCCGAGGCTTCCGTTCGCCAGGCGGCAGCGGAGTTCTTCTATCGCCTTCTGGAGTTCGCGCTGCGATGTAATGGCGGCCACATGAGCTTGCTCCCCGGCGTTCATTTCCAAACCGAAAGTGAAGAGGATTCCCTGAAGCGGTGCGTGGATGAGCTTGCCTGGCGCGTGGAAGCAGCGGCGAAGGTGGGCGTCACCTTGAGCGTCGAGGCGCATCTCGGGTCCATTATCCCCACGCCCCTGGCCGCCGCCCGCCTGCTGGATTTGACCCCCGGCCTCACTTTGACGCTCGATTATGGCCATTTCACTTATCAGGGGATTCCCGATGCGGCGGTCGAGCCCCTGCTGGCGCGGACATCGCACTTTCACGCCCGCGGCGCGTGCGCGGGAAAGCTCCAGTCGACCATGGCGGAAAATGCCATTGATTTCGACGGCGTGATTCGCGCCATGCAAAAGGCGAATTACCGCGGGTTCGTGGTGCTGGAGTACGTGTGGGTGGAGTGGATGGACCTCAATCGTGTCGACAACCTCAGCGAGACCGTCATCCTGCGCGACCTCTTGCGAGCGCTGGAGACGGCGTCCCTGGTGCCACCACAGAAAGTTTGAGGATAACTACCTCCCAACCATGCGGGCCCCGACCACAATCTTGGTTGGTACCCAATGCCGGAATGGATTAGGATACTGAATCGTCGAGGAGAAAACGATGGCCCAAGTGGACGGTGTGGTGACAGCGGCGGAGCTACAGCGAAATGTTGAGGAGGCCGTCCAGCGGACTCCCGTCATTGATGTCCACACGCACCTCCTCCCGGCCAGCTTCGGCGGCCTGTCGTTATGGGGAATCGATGAGCTGGTGAACTACCACTATCTGGTGGCGGAATTGTTCCGTTCATCGCCGGTGACCCCGCAGGAATTCTGGGCGCTCACCAAACCTCAGCAGGCCGACCTGATCTGGGACGCTCTCTTCGTCAAAAACACGCCGCTTTCGGAGGCGACCGCCGGCGTGGTGGCGGTCATGATCAAGTTGGGGCTTGACCCCTGCCAGCCGAATTTGAAACAAGCGCGCGAGTATTTTGCCTCGGTCACCGTTGAGCAATATATTGACCACGTTCTGAGCCTCGCCAATGTTTCGGAACTGGTGATGACGAACGATCCCTTTAACCCCGCGGAAAGAGCGATGTGGGAGCAAAACACGCCTTGCCCGGAGCGCTTCCATCGCGCCTTGCGGATGGACCCGGTGCTGAATGATTGGGATACCGCGCACGCGGTGATGGCGGCGGCCGGTTTCAAAACCAGCGTGGATTTGACGCCGCAAACGGTCAGCGAGGCGCGCCGCTTCCTGGACCTGTGGATTGCCCGCCTGCGCCCCGTTTACCTCGCGGTCTCCATGCCCTTCACGTTTACCTACCCGGATGATTCGACGCGCACGCGCTTGATTCGCGAGGTCGTACTTCCCACGTGCCTTCAGCACAACATTCCTTTTGCCTTGATGATCGGCGTGTCGCGGCAAGTAAACCCTGCCCTGCGGGATGCCGGCGACAGCGTGGGGTATGCGGATACGGCTTCGGTGGAGCGCATTTGCGCGGAGAACCCTGAAGTGCGCTTCCTGGCCACCTTGCTGTCGCGAGAGAATCAGCACGCGCTATGCGTGGCGGCGCGGAAGTTCAGCAACCTCATGCCCTTTGGGTGCTGGTGGTTTCTCAACAACCCCTCGATTGTGGAGGAAATCACGGTGGAACGCCTGGAACTGCTCGGCTCCTCCGTGATTCCGCAGCACTCCGACGCGCGCATTCTGGATCAATTGATCTACAAATGGGCACATGCCCGCCGCACCATCTCCAGCGCCCTCTCTGCATCGTATTCCCGACTGGTCGCCGATGGTTATCCCCTTACGCGGAAGCAAATCGACCGCGATGTGGCACGGATGTTCTCGGGTAACTTTCGGAGATGGGTGGGGCTTCCCGAACCGGCGTCCCGCTAGTGGCGATCCAATTTCATAGCCGCACACATGATTCGCTGCGACGGGGCAATGCCCCATAGACCCGTGCTCGCGATGTTGAAATGCATTGTCCCATAATGTTGAATGGGGGTTCGCTGTTATGGTTCGCGGTTATTGACATGGTGGTTGGCGTGTGCGAAAATTCTACGTTCTAAGGCGGGAAGCAAGGACTCACCGGGTATCACCTAAGGCCAATGGCTGACGAAAAAAAAGAGCCGCCCAAGGCGGCCGAAGGGACTGGAGGCCCTGCGCAAAAGTCTGTGGAGGAGGGCGGCGGGGCAGGCCCCCAAGCCACGCCCAACGCTGCCGCACCCCCTAAGCCGCCCGCCCTCACCGGTGCAGGTGGCGGCGCTCCTGGCGCGCCTGCTAAGCCCCCGGCCGCAGCTCCGCCCAAGCCTCCGGCCGCCGCGCCGCCCAAGCCGGCCGCCCCCGCCGCGAAAGCTCCCATCAAACCTGAGCCGTGGTCAAACCCGCTGCTGGATGAACTCCAGAAAAGATTCCCGGGCGCCATCGGCGAGGCGGTGATTTTCCGCAATATGCCGTCCATGAATGTCGCGAAGGAACATTTGGTGGCGGTTTGCCAATTCCTGAAGGGCCCTGGCGGCGGCGCTTACACTTTGTTAACGGATGAAACCGCGGCGGATTATCCCAAACGCGAAAAAAGATTCGACGTTATCTACCATTTGTACTCCTTTGAAAAGAACAACCGCCTGCGTCTGCGGGTGCAAGTGAGCGCCGGGGAAAAGGTCCCATCGGTCACAGGCGTTTGGCCCACGGCCAATTGGCTGGAGCGCGAGATTTACGACATGTTCGGCGTGGTTTACGAAGGCCATCCGGACCTCAAGCGGATTCTGATGCCGGACGAATGGGTGGGGCACCCGCTGCGCAAGGATTACGACATCCTGAAGCAAGACGAAAATTGGGTAAAAGCCAACCTGGGAATCAAGAGCGGACAGTAACGCCGGCTTGCAGCCGGTAAGATGGGGCCGGCAAGATGCCGGCGCTACGAACTGAGAGCGAATTGTAAATAATGTCGCAAGAAGCCACATTTCTCGACGCGAATGAGCTCGTCATCAACATGGGGCCGCAGCATCCGGCCACGCACGGGGTCTTGCGCGTCAAGTTGAAGCTTGACGGCGAGCGCGTGCTGGGGACGGAATGCATTATCGGATACCTCCACCGCGGGGTGGAGAAGATCGCCGAGAACCGCACTTACGCCCAGTTCACTCCTTACGTCGACCGCATGGATTACTGCGCTGCCGTGACCAACGGCATGGGGTACGTGGAGGCGGTCGAGAAGCTTCTGGGAGTGGAAATTCCTCCGCGCGCGCAATACACGCGGATGATTCTGGCGGAATTGCAGCGCATCGCCAGCCACCTGCTCTGGCTCGGAACCCACGCGTTGGACATCGGCGCCATGACGCCGGTGTTCTACACCTTTCGCGAGCGGGAGGAGATTCTGAAGATTTTCGAGGAGTATTGTGGAGCGCGGCTTACCACGCACGCCTTCCGCATCGGCGGCCTGCAATATGACCTCTATGATGGCTTCGAGAGGGAAGTG
>Ga0326728_10006592_pt1 | contig 31036 bp, 19 predicted proteins | sample MB3enrmetagenome_FD_207602 | JGI IMG/M metagenome (GOLD analysis project Ga0326728, IMG submission 207602) | Lab enriched peat soil microbial communities from McLean, Ithaca, NY, United States - MB31MN | ecosystem: Environmental > Terrestrial > Soil > Wetlands > Peat | place: USA: New York...
TTTCACCGGTTCGCAGAAGGCAGCCGGCAGTCGACGGAATTAGTCGCTTCGGCCACCAATTTGAAAAACGAAGCCACCGATTTGATTGATAACAAAGGACCGGCGTCGGCAGAAGTCAGGAACGAACCCACGGCGGAGGGCGGTAAGCAGTGGGCAGGAGGCAGTCGGCAGACGGCACAAAACAGGCGGCGCCTGGCGCCGAGGCTTGGACGGTTCACGTCACCTGGCTGCGGAAGGCAAAGACATTTCTCGCCAAGGCACCGGGCGGCCAAGGCCGCAGAATCAAGAAAAAGGCCTGCTTTTCAAAAAGTGACGAGCCGAAGGCAAGAAGCCGCGGATAACCACCTTCTCTGTCTTAACTCGCCACTCGTCACTCGCCACTTGTCACTCGTTAGTTGCTTTGCGACCAGCCCTTAGGTCATGCTATGACGTTTGGAGGCAGCATGAGAAAGTCCCATCTCGCGCTTCTGGCGCTTGCCGTGGCCACCGGCTGCTCGGCGGCGCCTGCGGCCTCCGGGCCGGAATCCAGAATCAGCCTGAATGAGGGTTGGGCGATTCGATCCTCCGCCGAGATTTCTGAAAAGGGCGAAGCGCTCTCGACTGTCGGTTACCTGCCGAACAAGTGGTATCCGACCTCGGTCCCCAGCACCGTGGTTGCGGCGCTGGTTCAAAACCACGTCTATGCTGATCCCTATTTCGGCATGAACCTGCGCTCGATGCCCGGCGTCAGCTATCCAATCGGCGCCAACTTCTCGAACCTCGAGATGCCCGCCGCGAGTCCTTTCCGGCACTCCTGGTGGTACCGCACGGAGTTCATGCTGCCGCAGGCCGGAAGCGGCCGGCGCCTCTGGCTGCACTTCGACGGTATCAACTACCGCGCCAACGTGTGGCTGAACGGCCACTCCATCGCCAAGTCCGACGAACTGGCCGGCATGTGGCGGCTCTTCGAATTCGACGTCACGGAGGCGGCACGCGCCGGGCAGAAAAACGCGCTGGCGGTGGAAGTGTTCCCGCCCCACCCGGACGACCTTGCCATCACCTGGGTCGACTGGAATCCCGCTCCGCCCGACAAGGACATGGGCATCTGGCGCAACGTCTACGTCACCGCCAGCGGTCCCGTGGCGCTTCGCTACCCGCGCGTGGTCACCCACTTCCACCTGCCGTCGCTCGCCACGGCCGGCTTGACCGTGATCGCCGAAGCGCGCAACGCCACCGGCGACAGCGTGAAAGGAACGCTGAAAGGAAGCATTGAGAGGATCGAGTTCTCGCAGCCGGTCGAGCTGGCTCCGCACCAAACCAAGGTGGTCGCGTTCACGCCCGATAAATTCTCCGAGCTCAATCTCGCAAACCCACGTGTGTGGTGGCCGGCGAAGCTCGGAGGGCAGCCCCTCTACGATCTGGACCTCGAATTCGACGTCGGCCGTGAGGTCTCCGACCACCTCACCCAGCGCTTTGGCATCCGCGAGGTCACTTCGGAGCTTACCGGCCAAGGCTACCGCCTCTTCAAGATCAACGGCCGGAACATCCTGATTCGCGGCGGCGGCTGGTGTCCCGACATGATGCTGCGCCCCTCGCCGGAGCGCGACGAGGCCCAGCTTCGCTACGTCCTGGGAATGAACCTCAACGCCATACGCTTCGAGGGCAAACTCGAGTCCGAGGAATTCCTGGCGCGGTGCGACCAGTACGGCGTCCTGGTGATGGCAGGCTGGTGCTGCTGCGACCACTGGGAAAAGTGGAAGACCTGGAAGAAGGAGGACACCACCGTCAGCGCCGAATCACTGCGCGACCAACTGCGCCGGCTCAGCGCGCACCCCTGCGTCTTCGATTGGCTCTACGGCAGCGACAATCCGCCGCCGCCCAAGGTGGAGGACGCCTACCTGAAGGTGATCAAGGAAACCCAGTGGCCGAATCCCTACAAGTCTTCCGCCACCGCCCGGCCCACCCCCGGCCTTGGCCGAACGGGGTTGAAGATGACCGGGCCCTATGAATATGTCCCGCCCGCCTACTGGCTGGAGGACACGAAGAACGGCGGCGCTTACGGGTTCAATACCGAGACCAGCCCCGGCCCCGCGGTCCCGCCCATCTCGAGCCTCCGCGCCATGCTTCCCGGCGGCCATCTCTGGCCCATCGATCCGTTTTGGAACCTCCACGCCGGCGGCGGCCAGTTCAAGAACCTGAACGTCTTCACCCAGGCGATGGGCGGACGTTATGGCAAGACAACTAGCGTAGATGACTACGCAGCGAAGTCGCAGCTCATGGCCTACGAGGGCGAGCGGGCCATGTTCGAGGCCTACGGCCGCAACAAGTACACCGCGACGGGGGTGATCCAGTGGATGCTCAACAACGCCTGGCCGTCGATGATCTGGCATCTCTACGATTACTTCCTGCGTCCCGGCGGCGGCTACTTCGGCGCCCAGAAAGCGTGCGAGCCGCTGCACGTCCAGTATTCCTACGACGATCGCTCCGTCGTGGTGGTGAACTCCTATTACCGGGCGTTCAAGAATCTCAAGGTCAGCGCCAAGATCATGAACCTCGACCTGACGCCGAAGTTCTCCCGCCAAGCTGCTCTCGATGCCGCGCCGGACAGCTCGAATCGCGTCTTCGAGATTCCCGAGATCCCGGACCTCACCACCACCGCCTTCCTCGACCTGCGCCTCGAAGACAATTCCGGCAAGCTCCTCAGCTCCAACTTTTATTGGCTCTCGACCAAGCCCGACGTGCTCGACTGGGGAAACACCAAGTGGTACTACACGCCCATCAAGTCTTACGCGGACTTCACCAGCCTCAAGGACCTGCCCCGCGTCGACGTCAAAGTGTCCGGCCAGGTCGAGCGCCAGGGAGAAGGCCAGGTGGCGCGCGTGACGGTCCAGAATCCGAGTTCGGGCCTGGCTTTCTTCGTCCACCTGCAAGTGACCAAGGGACAAGACGGAGACGAGGTGCTGCCGGTCCTCTGGGACAGCAATTATTTTCCGTTGATGCCGGGCGAGAGCCGCGAGATCACCGCCATCTACCTTCGCCCTGACGCGCTGGGGTCGAGGCCGGTGGTCGAGGTCGATGGCTGGAACGTCTCCCCGGCTTCGGCAGCGCTGGTGGTCCGCTGACATGTTTGGTCCTTGGTCCTTGGTCCTTGGTCCCTTGTCCTTTTTGTCGCCTTGGGTAATTCGCAGCCGTAGAATAGGCAAGGGACAAAGGACCAGGGACAAGGGACCAAGGACTAAGGACGCCCAGTTCAGTCGCTTGTCAGCACGCATTGCATTGAGAAGAGAGTAGGAATAAATTGGTGGATTCCATTTGGTCCACCGGCAAGTCAAAATGGAAAATCTCGCTTAAGGAGATCTGCAAATGCAAAAGATCCATCTCGCTACCTTGTTAATAGTCGTCTTGGCGCCGACGGTTTTCGCGGACCAAATCACGCTGAAAAACGGCGATCGACTCAGCGGGACCATCCTCACCTCCGACGGGAAAACGCTCGTCCTGAAAACGGAGTACGCCGACGCCGTCACCATCAAGTGGGACTTCGTGCAACAAATCGAGTCGAGCCAGCCTCTCTACGTGGGAACGAAAGGCGGGCAAGCCATCATCGGTCCGGTGACGACCAGCGGCGATAAGTTGGCCGTGGGCACCAAGGAGTCCGGCAGCGTCGCGGTGGCCAAGGCCGACGTAACTTCTCTTCGCAACGCGGACGAAGAAAAGAAAGTCGAGGCCGCCCTGGACCGGCTGCAACACCCCCGTCTGGCCGATCTGTGGACCGGCAGCCTGGATACCGGGTTGGGGCTGGTCACTGGCAATTCGGAGAGCAGCAATTTCGCCTTCGGGCTGAACGCGGTGCGCGCGGCCACACGGGATAAGATCACCTATTACACCACCGCGGCCTTCGCCCGCAGCACGGCAAATGGCGTGACGGCCACCACGGCCCAAACCATTGCCGGCGGCGTCCGATACGACCTGAACCTGAGCGACAAGTCCTTCGCTTTTGGCACCGTGGATATGCTCAACAATCGATTCCAGGCCCTTGATCTACAGACGGTGCTGGGCGCAGGTATGGGCTACCACGCCATCAAGAGCGCTCGCACCTCGCTCGACCTGCTCGCGGGCGCCGACTTCAATCGACAGGCCTTCACCACGTTCAATCGTTCTTCCGGCGAAGTCCTGGTGGGCGAAACCCTTACCCACAAATTCTTTGCCTCCTCGGCTTTCAACGAAGCGCTGTTTTTCTACCCCAACCTGACTTCCACGGGAGATTATCGCAGCACTCTCAGCCTGGGGTTGGTCACCAAGCTCACCAAGGTTTTGAGCTGGCAAACCTCCTTCAACGACTTTTACCTCAGCAACCCGTCGCCGGGGAAGAAGACGAATGACCTTCTGCTATCAACGGGCCTTCGGGTGACTTTCGGCGCCGCCCAATGAGCCAATGAAAGTACCCGCAACACCCAGCTTACCAAGGTGCTGAGCTGGCAAGTTACGGCGGCTAACCGTTACCTGAGCGACCCGCCCCCTCGGGTCAAGACCTTGGATGTCTTGCTGACAACCGGCTCGTCTTGTCGCTGACTTGTGTCATTCTGTATAGGGCGTCAGCGGCTCACCAGCGACAGTAGCGAGAAACTTATTTACTGCATCCTAAACTTCCGATAGAATCTTAAGCGTGGACGACGGGGATCAGTCAGTTATCGGGGTCGAAGCAGTAGGGGCGACCCTTGTGGTCGCCCAGGGCAGGCACAAGGCCTGCCCTTACCGGAATAACGAGGGCGAAGCCCTTGGCTGGTTGAATGGTGGGCGATAGAGGATTCGAACCTCTGACTTCCACCGTGTGAAGGTGGCACTCTACCGCTGAGTTAATCGCCCCGGGGCGAGAAACAAAAGTAGCAGATTTTTCGTCCAACGTCCAGAAAGGATTGTCACCGGCGTCAGGCAGGTGACGGGTGAACGCATTGGAGAAGGCGTCCGTCAACAACGGGGTCGATGCCGAGCTTCTCTTGCGGCTCGAGCGCTCCGTCCAAAGTGTCATCCGCGGCAAGGATGAAGTCATCCGGCTGGCGCTGGTGGCGCTGTTCGCGCGCGGCCACCTGCTGATTGAGGATGTTCCCGGCGTCGGCAAGACCATGCTGGCCCACTCGCTGGCTCGTTCCTTCAACTGCTCGTTCCAGCGCATCCAGTTCACATCGGACATGCTGCCTTCGGACGTGATCGGCATCAGCATTTACAGTCGCGAGAGCGGCCACTTCGAGTTTCGGCCCGGCCCCATCTTCGCCAACATCGTCCTGGCGGACGAAATCAACCGGACCACGCCCAAGACGCAAAGCGCGCTCCTGGAGGCGATGAACGAAAGCCAGGTTACGGTGGACAATCGGACGCATCCGCTGCCTCAGCCGTTCATGGTGATCGCCACCCAGAACCCCATCGAGCACCACGGCACCTATCCGCTTCCGGAGTCGCAGCTCGACCGCTTTCTGATGCGCCTCAAGATCGGCTACCCGGCTGCCGGGAGCGAGAAGGAAATCCTGCGCAACTTCGCCGAGTCCGAACCCCTGGAGGAAATCACGCCGGTGATGACGGCGGAAGAAGTCCTGACGGCGCAGCAGGCCGCCCGCCACGTGGCCGTGGACGACGCGCTGGTCGATTACACCCTGGCGATCGTGGAGAAAACGCGGCGGCACGAGTACCTGAGCCTCGGGGTCAGCCCGCGCGGATCGATGTCGCTCTACCGTGCCGCGCAGGCCCTGGCCTTCCTCGACGGCCGCGACTACTGCATCCCCGACGACTTCAAGAGCCTCGTCCTGCCCGTCTTCGCACACCGAACCGTGGTGAGCACGCGCTACGTCTCCACCCTCAAAAGGGGCGATCAGGCGGATGCAATTCTCCGAGAGATCGTCGAGTCGACTGCTGTCCCGCTGTAGCCTCAGCCGGGAATTGATCCATTGCGAAGATTGAGTCATTGAGCCATTGGGTCATTGAGTCATTGAAGACAAGAAAGAACAATCTACTTCTTTCTTCAATGGATCAATGACCCAATGGCTCAATGACTCAATCTTCGCAATGGATCAATTCCCTCACCCTTCGTGGTGGGCTGAGGTTGCGAGTTGCTTCGCGGCCTTACACAGCGTAAAATCCTTAACCGGATCGATATCACTTTTGCTCAAGAGTTTCGGGAAGTCAAAACCGGATGATCGGCAGAACCATCTCTCACTACCGCATTCTCGAAAAACTCGCCGGGGGCGGTATGGGCGTCGTCTATAAGGCCCAGGATACCAAGCTAGGCCGGCTCGTGGCCCTCAAATTCCTCCCCGAAACGGTGGCGGCGAATTTGGCCGTGGCTCGCGGCGAGGCGTCAAGTTCCTCTCCGGCCGTCGATCGCCAGGCGCTCGAGCGCTTCAAACGGGAGGCGCGCGCGGCCTCGGCGCTGAACCACCCGAACATTTGCACGATTTACGACATTGACGAAGTGGACGGTCACCCCTTCATTGCCATGGAGTTTCTGGAGGGCCAGACGCTGAAGGACCGGATCGCGCTGGGGCCACGCCGGGCCGGCCTTGGGAGTCGCCCCGGCCGAGCCGACAGTTCGCCGCCATCCGCTCTGGGGCCATTCACCAACGAGCAACTTGTGGACCTGGGCATACAAATCGCCGACGCGCTGGAGGCAGCACACCAGAAGGGAATCGTCCATCGCGACATCAAGCCGGCGAATATTTTCATTACCCACCGCGGCCAGGTGAAGGTTCTGGACTTCGGCCTGGCCAAACTCACCCAACCCGAGGAGGATTCCTCTCTCTCCGACCATGACGTGCCTACGGCGATAACACTGGAGCCGCCGGAGGCCCTCACCGTGCCCGGCGCGACCATGGGGACCGTGGCATACATGTCGCCTGAGCAGGCCCGCGGCGAGCGCCTCGACCTCCGGACCGATCTCTTCAGCTTTGGCGCCGTCCTGTACGAAATGGCCACGGGCCGAATGGCTTTTCTCGGCCCCACGGTGGCGGTGATGCATCACGCCATACTGGGCGAGACGCCCACGTCTCCGCTGCTCTTGAATCCCGGGCTGCTTCCGGAACTGGAGCGGATCATCAACAAGGCACTCGAGAAGGACCGCAGCCTGCGTTACCAGACCGCCTCCGAGATGCGCGCCGATCTCCAACGCTTGAGGCGTGATACGGAGTCGGCAAGGCCGGCGGTGGTTGCGGCAAGCTCATCGCGCGAAGTCGGGAGGGCTGTCGTTACGCCGGCTCTTCGGCGGCCCTCGCCGGCGCTGGTTAAGGGCGCGGCGGCAGTCCTCCTCCTGTTGCTGGCGCTGCTTGTGATTTCGCCGGTTCGGCAGCGATTGAAGATCTGGCTCGGGAAGGGGTTAACCGGGCGCGAGGCGGAGCTCACACTGCCCCAGGGCCCCAACCTGGCGGTGCTGCCGGTGACCGTGGCTTCCGGCAATCCCGAGTTGACGGCTTTTGGGGACGGGCTGGCGGAAACCATCACGGCCAAGCTGACTCAACTGACGGAGAACCATTCCCTGCAGGTCATCCCGGCCAGTGAGATGACCAGCCGGGGCGTGAAGACACTCGGGCAGGCCCGCCAGGAATTCGGCGTCAACCTTGGCCTCGAGATTATCCTGCAGCAATCGGCCGAAAGGACCCGTGTCACCTACAGTCTCATCGATGCCAGGACGGGCCGGCAGTTGCGCGCGGACACGGTGACCGAGCCTAGTTCCGACTCGTTTGCGATTGAGGACGAAGTCGCCGACAGCGTGGTCAATTCGCTTCAGATCGAGCTCCAACCGCAGGAGCGTCGAACTCTCGAAGCGCACGGGACCGCCCAGCCCGGCGCCTACGAGTCTTATCTGGAGGCGCGGGGATACCTTCGCGATCGGCAAATACCGGAAAACACCGAGAATGCCATCGCCGCGTTCGACCGCGCTCTGAAGATCGATCCCAGTTACGGTCTGGCGGAAGCCGGCTTGGGCGAGGCCTACTGGCAGAAATACGATCTGACCCAAGACCAGCAGTGGACTCGGCCGGCTCAGGCAAGCTGCGCCAAAGCGGTGGATCTGGGCAATGCGGGTTCCGAGGGACACGTTTGCCTGGGCCTGCTCGACAACGGAACGGGCCAATACGAGCAAGCGGTGGGACAGTTCCAGCGCGCTTTGGAACTCGAGCCGAGCGACGACAAGGCCTACATCGGCCTGGCCTTGGCCTACGAGAAACTGGGCAAAACCGAAGAGGCGGAGAGGACCTACCAGCGCGTCATCAACCTCCGTCCCCAGTATTGGAGAGGGTATGCCCTGCTGGGAAACTTTTACGTGCACCAGGCGCAATATGAGAAAGCCGCCGACATGTTTCGCCGGGTGCTGCAGCTTATTCCCGACAGCTTCAGGGCTTATGCCAACCTGGGAGGTCTCTACATCTATCAAGGGCGTTACGCCGATGCGGTCCAGCCACTCGAGCGCTCGCTGGCGATTCGCCCTACGGCGCAAGCCTACTCCAATCTGGCGACAGCGTACTTGCACTTGCGGCGATTTGATGAGGCCGCGCGCAATTACCGGGAAGCAACGAAGCTCGATGAGCTCGACTATCTCATCTGGGGAAACCTGGGCGACGCCTGTTACTACGGTGGAAATCGCGCGGAAGCCATGAAGAGCTATGGCAAGGCCGCGGCGCTGGCGGCTGAAAAGCTAAAGGTCAACCCGCGTGATGCCGAGGTGCTGGGAGACCTGGCACGCTACGACTCGATGCTCGGGGACCGGGAGCAGGCCTTGCGCTATCTAGACCAAGCCATCCGGCTTGCGCAAGGCGACAAGGACTTGCTATTTTGGGCGGCCGAGGTGTATAACCAGCTAGGCCAAACGAGTCAAGCGCTGGACTGGCTCGAGAAGGCAGTGGCAGCGGGTTATTCTCCACAGAACATACTTGACGAGCCGGGTTTGGTCAATTTGCACCGCAACCCGAGGTATCAGCAACTGGTGCGAAACAAGTAGCATGACTGAGAGCGTGTGAACAAGTCCTGGGAGCGCGGGCGCCTCGCCCGCTCTTGTCTTGGTATCAGAGCGTTAAGATCAAGAGCGGGCGAGACGCCCGCGCTCCCAGGATTTGTTCACATCACACGATCCTAACCTAGCGAAGGGAGAGGGGACAAAACAATGCCAAGCCAGTACGATGTTTGCAGTACGCAAGTTTCAGTGACCATCGCGGAGGGGAGCATCATTTGGACAAACTCGCGAAACAATGAGTGTACGGTGTCCGAGCCTACGGGGCAGCCGTGGCCGTTCGCGCAATCAAGTTACGTTGTTGCAGCCAACGGCTCGACGCAGGCGTCTCTGAAGAGCGGCGTCCAAGCCGGCTCTTACCCCTTCGTTTGCACCTGCTGTCCAAGCGCAGGCCCCATGAGCGGCAGGGTCATTATCATCACGTAGTAAGACAGTGTGGCAGGCCCGGATTCGTAAACACGGGAGGCGCCAAGGCACGTAAGGCACGGCCGCGCGGCCGGATGATCCACTCGCATCGTCAGGCGTGGGTGCGACGGCCGCCGGATAGTGTCTGATTATTTGCAATGGCCAGCAGCTCCGCCGCCCTGCTGTGCGGAAAGGCTCAGCCCTTCCGGAAGCGCGGAAGCGAAAGGTTAACTTCTCTCTTTACCTTGCCGCCGCAACGGCTGAGCCGTGACTCAGCTAAGACGGAAAGGCTCAGCGTCACATCAACCACGGCGTGTCAACCTGTTTCAAGGAGGTTTAAGAAGTGCACTGGCATCTTACGCAGACCAACCCTGCCGAAGAACTGGCTCAACTCCATGTTTTCACAATGAAGAAACGCCAGCCGGATGGCGAAGTGGCATTTCGGATCACGGTGAAAGAGTACGCCGTGCCGCCCGCGGGCCAGCGCCTGCGCTTCTTTGCCGAGGCCGATAAGCTGGTGAATCAGAAAAGCGCCGCGGTGCTGCCCTCCGGCTGGGGTGATTCGGTGTGGGAAGCCCTGGAGGGCTGCCTGCGGCTGATCCGCCAGTTTCCCTATGAGGGAGAAGAGCGGAGTTGAATTGCCGATTGTTGATTGCCGATTGCTGATTGGAAGAGTCGAAATTCGAAATCCGGAACGCGAAACTCGCAGGGACGCAACTCCGACGCGGGGCGGGAGCCGAGTTTCGAATTTCCAGTTTCCGGTTTCGAATGCCAATCGGCAATCGTCACTCGTAAATCGGCAATTCGACCCGCGGCGCAAAGAATCTCGCAATGCGTAGTGCAAAGTGAGGCGCAAGAAATGATGCAAATCGTCAAAAGACAAATCGGGCCGGGCGTTGTGGTCCTCGAGATAAACGACAGCATCCGCATGGGACCGAACTGCCAGCAAGTTGAGCAGCAGGTGGACGAGGCCATTCGGCAGAATGAAAAGTGCGTCATTTTGGACCTGTCGCGTGTGGCCTATGTCGATAGCTCCGGCATCGGAACCATCGTGAAAATTCTGAGCAGACTCAAGAAGGTGGGAGGAACGCTGCGCTTGACCGGGGTGAAGGGCATGGTCGAGGGTGTCTTGAAGCTCACCCAAGTCACCAAAATCATCGAGGTCTACCCCACCGTGGCGGACGCCTCCCGAGACCTTCCGCCGGGAGAATGAGTTTAAGAGGGTTCTCATTGCCGATTGCTGATTGCCGATTGCCGATTGGTATCGAAACTCGAAAATCGAAACTTGCCCCCGAGTTTCGAATTTCGAGTTTCGAATTTCGAGTTTCCAGTTTCGAATGCTAATCGTCAATCGTAAATCGGCAATGCGACCCACGGATCGACTTCTGACGCCATGTATAGAAGCCTGCCCTTCCGGGAGTATCTGAGACAATCGATTCAGCGCATCGACCGGCCTGCGTGGCGGCGCTTTTTCCTGGCCCTCCTGGGGCTGGGTGCTGCCTTTTTCCTCGCCCTTTATGCCTCAGCTTTGCGGGAATCCGGCCGGTACGAAGCCGGGGCCGCAGTCGCGGCGATCTCGCTTCTGCTCGCAGCGATAGTGGCCATCAAGATTGTCCCGTCGCTTGCGCGCCGCACCGTGCTCCAGCGCTGGATGGTGAAGGTCCGCTACGAGTTCACACGGGAGGGTCTGGTTTACCTGCTGGTGATCCTAGTGATCGTGATTGCGGCCCTCAATACGGGCAACAACCTGCTGTTCATGATCCTGGCCAGCCTGCTCGCGGGTGTGCTGGTTTCCGGCCTTGCTTCCCAAGTGGTGCTGTCGGATCTGGAACTCGACTTTGCCCTGCCCGAGCACATCTTCGCGGCTCGACCCATTGTCTCGCGCCTGACGCTTCGGAATGGCAAGTGGCTGTTCCCTTCGTTTTCGGTGATGATCTCCGGGGCGGGCGGCGAGAAGCTCGCCGCCCACGGCCCACCGCACCAACAAAGGAAACTACCCCGTTGGCTTTGCCGCCTGGCGGGCCAGCGCGAAAAATATGAGCCGGCAGCCACGACGGCGGGTCGCGCCGCGTCGTCCCCACCGCCGGCGAGTTTTCCCGGGCGTCCGCGGATTCTCTATGAGCCAGTCTACGCGTCTTACATCCCGCGCCACGCTTCGGTGACGGAGCGCGTGGAGCTTGACTTCCCGCGCCGCGGCCGCTACGCCCAGGACGGCTTCGACGTCAGCACCCAGTTTCCGTTCAGCCTGCTGCGCAAGACCCGTCGCATCGCGGCGCGGCAGGAGATCCTCGTCCTGCCAAGCGTCGAACCCACGGAAGAGTTTTACGAGGTTTTGCCGCTCATCAGCGGCGAGCTCGAAAGCCTCTACAAGGGTCGCGGCCACGACCTCTACGCCATCCGCGATTATCAGGACCACGACTCGGCCCGCCACGTGGATTGGAAAGCCTCGGCCAAGGCGCTTGAGCTCAAGGTGCGCGAATTCACTCGTGAGGACGAGCGGCGCGTCACCCTCGTCTTCGACGCCGAATTGCCCAGCCGGGACGGGAAGGCGTTGGCGCGGTTTGAAAAGGCGGTCAGCTTTTGCGCCTGCCTCGCCTGGCACTTCTACGAGATTGACGCGCAAATGCAGTTCATCACCCAGGGGTTTGAAACGCCCATGACCGGGGCGAGCGAAGTCGTCTATCCTACGCTCGAAACCCTGGCGCTGGTCGAGCCCCGCCTGTGCGGATTCGACGACTCGGGCGGCGCCGCCGGCACCGGCTTGTTCTCTCGCCTTTCCTTTGTCGAGCGAAGCTTCAATATCATCCTGACCAGCCGGCCGCGGGGCTCGATTCCCACCAGCTTGTGGGGTTCATCGTACATTGTTTTTGTCGACTCACTCTAGACGATTTTGGATTTTAGATTTTGGATTTTGGATTGTAGCGCAGACCTTTAGGTCTGCGGCTTTTGGCGCAGAAGGACAACCCAGGGGAAGCGTCAAGCATACAATGCCTAGCCTAGGCTTAGGTGTGACCCGTGTCACAGACAGCGGTAGCCCGATGTTATACCCTCGCCTCGTTCGAATCTCCGTCACAACAAGGAGGATGTTTATGAGAAACTCGATGCGACCTTTCGAGACACGCCTGCGCGCCCTCAGTGTGGCGCTGGCGTTCACGATCGTGTTTCTATCGGCGCTCGCCGCCGCTCCCGCGGCGAAGGCGCAAACCTACAAGGACCTCTACAACTTCACCGGCGGGTCGGACGGGGGATATCCCGCCTACGTCACTCTGGTTCGGGACAAGGCGGGCAACCTGTACGGCACCACCAACTCAGGCGGGGCAAACGGTTACGGAACGGTGTTCAAGGTGACTGAGAGCGGCACGGAGACCGTGCTGTACAGCTTCACGGGAGGGGCAGACGGAGCATATCCCGACGACGGTCTAGTCCTATCGGGGAACACGCTTTACGGCAGCGCTCCCTTGGGTGGCTCCGACGGCTACGGAGTCGTGTTCGAGGTGGATATTAAGACCGGCGCCGAGACCGTACTCTATACCTTTACGGGAAAATCGGACGGGGCCAACCCCACCGCCGGTCTGGTCCGGGACAAGAAGGGTAACCTGTACGGTACTACCCCCTCCGGCGGCGCTCACACGTTATACGGAACGGTGTTCGAGGTGGTTCCCAAGACCAAGACCGAGACCGTGCTGCACAGCTTTGATGATTCGGACGGGGCCTATCCTGACTTTTTAACCCTGAGCACAACCGAAAAAGCCTTGTTCGGCACGGCTAACGGCGGCGGTTCCTCCGGCTACGGCGTGGTGTTCAGTCTGACAATTAAGTCCGGCGCGTACAATGTGCTGCACAACTTCACGGGGTCGTCGGACGGGCAGTACCCGTACGGAACTCTGGCCCTGGATCCGAACGGTAACCTGTACGGTACTACCTACGAAGGCGGCGCTAGCTCCTACGGCACCGTCTTCGAGGTGGTTCCGAAGACCAAGAAGGAAACCGTAGTGTACAGCTTCACCGGCGGTGCGGACGGGGGACGTCCCTATGGAGGTGTCATCCGGGACAAGAACGGCAAGCTGTATGGTACCGCCTCCGAAGGCGGCGCTAACGATGACGGAACGGTGTTCGAGTTGGTTAAAGGCACGGAAACCGTGCTGGACAGCTTTGACGGTTCAGACGGGGCATATCCGTTCTGCGGTTTGATCCAGGACTCGAAGGGTGACTTTTACGGAACGGCTAACGGGGGCGGCTCTGGCGGTTACGGAGTGGTGTGGGAGATCACCCCTTAACGGCGACGGCCCTTGGACTGCGGTAGCGCAGCTACCGCCTTTGCCGGCAAGTCGGAAACAAGTGGATTCCCGCTTACGCGGGAATGACCGGTTAGTGACGCGGCTACCGCCGTTGCCAGAGAGGGCGGCAACGGGTGAGCGAAAACTGCGGCAGCTAGGCTGCCGCAGTCAAAGGCGGGCTGCGCCCGCAGGTGCTGCGTTACAGCCAGCTCCGGACCGATGATGTAATGTCGAAGTGCCCGAATCTTGACCCAATCAGGAGGATCGTTATGAGAAACCCAGCGCGACCTTTCGAGACGCGCCTGCGCGCCCTCCGTATGGCGCTGGCGTTCGCGATTGCGCTTGTGGCGGCACTGGTCGCGGCCCCATCGCAGGCGCGGACCTTCACCGTACTCCACAGTTTTGGCGAGCCGCCAGATGGGGCATCTCCCGCCGAAGGAAGTTTGGTCCAAGACAACGCGGGCAACCTTTACGGCGCTACCGAACTCGGTGGCACTTGGTCCTGCGGAACGGTGTTCAAGGTGGTTCCGAAGACCGGCACGGAGACCGTGCTGTACAGCTTCACGTGCGGGGCGGACGGAGCATACCCGGTGTCAACTTTGTCCCTTTCGGGGAGCACGCTTTACGGCACCACCGTCTGGGGAGGCTCCAGCTCAGGCATCTCCGGGAACGGGGTGGTGTTCGAGGTGAATATTAGGACCGGCACCGAGAAGGTGCTCCATACCTTTACTGGGGGAGCGGACGGAGGACAGCCCTACACTGGTCCAATCCTAAGCTCCGGCATCCTTTACGGCACGACCGCGTTGGACGGCAGCGGGGGTGGGGGAGTGGTGTACAAGTTGGTTCCGAAGAGCGGCTCGCTGAGCGTGCTGCACAGCCTTGACTGGTCGGATGGGGCGTCGCCTTACTCACTGACCGTGGACAAAACCGGAGAAGTTTTGTACGGCGCGACTTACTACGGCGGCTCCTCGGGAGAATACGGAGTGGTGTTCAGTCTGATCATTAAGAGCACCGTGTACAAGGTGCTGTACAACTTCACGGGCGGGGCGGATGGGGCATATCCCTTGGGTGATCTGGCCCTGGACCCATCGGGCAACCTTTATGGCACGACCTCCAAGGGGGGCGCTAGCGGCTACGGGACGGTGTTCAAGGTGGCTCCTAGAACGGGCGCCGAGACCGTGCTGTACAACTTCGCTGATGGGGCGGACGGAGGATACCCGTTCGGAGGTGTCCTTCGGAGCAAGGCTGGCAACCTTTACGGCACCACCGCGGCAGGCGGGGAGTACTACGGAACGGTGTTCGAGCTCGTTAAAGGGAAGGAAACCGTGCTCCACGATTTTGGGTGGTCGGACGGGGCGCATCCCTGGTCCGGCGTGATCATGGACTCGAAGGGAGACCTCTTCGGCACCACCGACCAAGGCGGCCCTTGGAGCGTCGGAGTGGTCTGGGAGATCACTCCTTAACGGCGACGGCCTTGGGTAGCTTTTGTAGCGCGGACCCTTAGGTCCGCGGCTTTTGGCTTTCGTCTTGTGGTTGTGCCCCTGCCAAAAACCGCAGACCTAACGATCTGCGCTACAATGCTCCAGGACCATCCGGGCGACGCGGGAAGGACCCGGGGCTGCGCCGGGGTTGATAGGCTCCCGTGCGGGACTCCACCTAGGCTAAGCGTAAAGATTTTCCTTGACTTTTTTCGCGCCTTGCTCTAGGCTAAGATGTGTCCGTGGAAGTACCAGCCGATAACGCGCGGCGGCACCTGGGAGCGCGGGCGTCCCGCCCGCTCTTGGAGTGCCGATTGGCGCCGAGCGAAGCGAGGGATTGACGATTTGAAGAGGGCTGCCGAATCCATGCCTTACGATCATGCCATCATCAATGAAGGGCGGCTAGCCGCAGGCGAGGAGTCGGCCGGCTGGCGTGGGATTCTGACTCGAGAAATTTCCCGGATCGGGACCGGAGGGGTCGCCCAACTCGCCCCCACCGAAGACCGAAAGGAAAGAAATGAGACAAAACAATCGAAAACGAGGGAGGAACCCACTATGTTATTGAAAACAAAAGGCAAGGCGAAAATAAGGCGAAGCTATCCCACTATGTTACTGAAAATAAGATAGGATAGCTGAATTGGGGTCGGCTAATTCCCTATATCTCGTTGAAATAAAGTAACATACACATGGAAAACGGGTTCTCGCCGATGTATCCTGCTGATTTAGATATGCTTAACAAGTCTTGGAGGGCGGTGGGGGAAGTTGAGGCCTTGGGAGATTCGCCGAGAGCTCGCTGGTCAAAATGCTGCCTGCGGAGGACCCATTTTTTTCAGGAACAAAGCCGAGGAGTCGTTGAAAATAAAGGAAAATGCCCGGGAACAAACCCAAAAACAAACCCAAAACAACCCAGGCGCGCCCCCAACACTCTGTAAGAGTATGAAAATAAATGACTTAAATCGTGATGGGGGTTCGTGATCGCTTGTATGTTATTGAAAATAAACTTCAAACTCGAAATAGGAGCCAACCAAAGTGCTGGAACATCGCGGTCTATCTCAGTCTTCCACGGAATGGCGCCCACAAATCCTGCGGAGGACCCAATTTTTTCACACCTTACTTCACATCTTCTCAGGCAACAACAGCAATCTGGAGCGGCCCTGACCATCTCCAGGTTTGGTTTGTGGAGGTAACATGAGATTCTCGCGGTCGCCGCTCGTGCGAATCGCTCTGGTATCCGCTTTCGTCCTCTTCTCTTCTCTCCCATCGGCCGGGCAAGCAACCGGCGTCCGAGCGCGCATTACAGAAGCGGTGGACTTGGAGAGACTCGCAACGCTTCGAGGGAACACCCATCCCCTGGCACGCCCCGAATTTGATCGTGGGGTCGCGCCCGATGGCTTGCTGATGAATCGGATGCTGCTCGTTTTGCAGCGGGCGCCGAAACAGGAAACGGCGCTGCGGAAACTGCTGGACCAGCAGCAGACCAAATCCTCGCCCAACTTCCACAAATGGCTCACGCCCGAACAGTTCGGAGAGCAGTTCGGCCCTGCCGACGCGGACATTCAGGCCGTCACCGATTGGCTCACGACGCAGGGCTTCGAGGTGAATCGCGTGGCCGCGGGCCGCACGGTCATCGAGTTTTCCGGCACCGCGGGTCTGTTGCGCCAGGCCCTCCACACCGAGATCCACAAGTACGTGGTCAACGGCGAGGAGCACTGGGCCAACGCGAGCGATCCCCAGATTCCCGCCGCCCTGGCGCCCGTTGTGGCCGGCATCGCCTCGCTGCACAACTTTCGCCGGAAGCCGTCCTACCACCCCGTGGGCACGTTCGAGAGGTCGAAAGCCACGGGCCGGGTGAGGCCACTTTTCACCTATAGCCAAAACGGCTTCACTGCCTATGCCGTTGGCCCAGGCGATTTCGCCACCATTTACAATGTAGGACCGCTGTGGACACAGGGCATAGACGGCACCGGGCAGTCCATCGCCGTTGTCGCTCAGTCGAACATCAATCCCCAGGACGTGGCTGATTTCCGGCAGATGTTCGGCTTGCCTGCGGCGAGGTCCACCAACCCCAACATCATCCTGAACGGCTCCGACCCTGGGGTCCTCGCCTCGGATGAGAGTGAAGCCGCCCTCGACACCGAGTGGTCGGGCGCGGTCGCGAAGGGGGCAACCATTAACCTGGTTGTTTCGGAATCCACCGAGTCCAGCGCAGGCGTCGATCTCTCCGCCCTCTACATCGTGGACAACAACCTCGCGCCGGTCTTGGGCGATAGCTACCTTGGCTGCGAGGTTGACCTCCAGGCGGGCGGCGATGCGTTCTACAATGCTCTCTGGGAGCAGGCTGCCGCCCAAGGCATCACCGTCTCAGTCGCTTCCGGCGACAATGGGTCCGCCGCCTGCGATGGCGGTGGTACGCCGCCCCCAATTGCGGCCCAAGGCGGCTTGGCCGTCAGCGGACTTGCTTCTACGCCGTTTAACGTGGCCGTCGGCGGGACGGACTTTGACCAGCTCAACAACTTCTCTCTCTACTGGAACGCGACGAACAATTCCACGTCGCAAGCCTCCGCCAAGGGGTACATTCCCGAGATCCCATGGGATGACTCACTCTGCGCGCAAAACGTGGAACTCACCAACTGTAACCCGGCGAGCGACGGCTCCGATCTGGTCGGAGGAGGCGGAGGTCCGAGCAATAAGTATCCGAAACCGGCCTGGCAGACTGGACCCGGCGTGCCCGATGACCGCGCGCGCGACCTGCCGGACGTCTCCCTGTTCGCCGGCCTCGGCGCGAACGGCAGCTTCTACGTGTTTTGCCAAATGGACGCAAATACGGGCGCGGGAAGCAGCACTTCCTCTTGTGATTTGAACGCGCCGTATGCAGATTTTCAGGGTGCGGGAGGAACGTCCTTTTCAGCGCAGGCTTTCGCTGGCATCATGGCACTGGTCAATCAGAAGACCAACCAGCGCCAAGGCAATGCGAATTACGTTTTCTACCCGCTGGCCGCCGCCCAGAATGCCGGCAACTGCAACTCGAGTTCGGCCCCCGGTTCGAACTGTAATTTCTATGACGTGACCAAGAGCAACAACTCGGTGGCGTGCTATTCCGCCACGCGAAACTGCAGTGCCACCGGCAACAGCGGCTTCGGCATCATCGTCGAACCTAACAGCTCCACCCCAGCTTGGCCGGCAGGCGCCGCGTATGATCTTGCCTCCGGCCTCGGCTCCGTCAACGTGGCTAACCTGGTGAACAACTGGGCTTCGGTAAGCTTCAAGCCGACGACGAGCGCGCTTTCACTGTCGCCTACCACGCTTACCCATGGCCAGTCGGTGAACGTGAATATCAGCGTTTCCTCATTATCCGGCACGCCGACGGGCGCTGCCTCACTGCTCGGCAGCCCGAACTTTCCAACTCCCGGCATTGGCAGCTTTCAACTGGCCAACGGCAGCTATTCAGGCGCCACCAGCCAGCTCCCCGGCGGAACTTATAGCGTGACGGCGCACTATGCCGGGGACGGAACCTTTGGGGCGAGCGACTCGAGCCCGGTTCAGGTGACGGTGAAACCGGAAAGCAGCGAGACGCAAGTCGCCCTGGTGACCTTCGACCAAAGTGGGTATGTCACAAGCTCCAACGCCACAACGGCCCCGTACGGTTCTCCATACTCGCTTCGCGTGGATGTCAAGAATGCTGCGGCGAATGTCTGCACTCCTTGGATTCCGGGGGGGCAGCAATTTCTCCCGGTGTCGGGGTGCCCCACTGGCACCGTGACCGTAACCGACAACGGGAACCAACTCCCCGCTTCGGACGAGCAGGGCGCGCCACCTGGCTACACGCCGGGCACCTATAGATTGAACAGTCAAGGCTATCTGGAGGATATTTACCTCCAGTTGCCTGTGGGGTCGCACCCCTTGAAAGCCAACTACCAGGGGGATAGCAGCTTCCAAGCGAGCAGCGGCTCCGACGCGATCACCATCACGCTGGCCGCCACCACCATCAGCCTTACCGCGAGCCCGACCACCGTCGGGGCCGTCTCCGACGTCACCCTGAAGGCGACGGTGAGCACTGCCAGCAGCGGCGCTACGCCAACCGGCAACGCGCAGTTCTCGAATGGAGGCAACGCGATCATCAGCCAGGGCTGCACAGGAACTGCCGGTGGGACCAGCAGCGGCGCCTACGCCACGTGCCAGGCCACGCTCATCATAAGCGCTCTGCCTGTGGGAACCGACAGTCTTACCGCTCAGTACCTAGGCGATCAGAATTACGCGCAGAGCCCGGTGTCGTCGCCGGTCGAGGTCAACGTCGTGCCCGACTTCAACCTGGCGGCTAACCCCACCAGCAGTACGATCTCGCCAGGCCAGTCCGCGACTTCGACGATCACCGTGTATTCCGGTAAAGGATTCACAAGCACGGTCAACTTCACGTGTGCGGTCCCATTGACAATGGCTGAATCCACCTGCTCATTCAGTACATCATCCGTAACCACCAGCGGCAACACGATGGTGACCATCACCACCACTGCTCCGCACACGATTGGAGGGATGACCTACCGTCCAGGAGACCACCCGAGCTGGTTTGTGACCGGCGCAGCAGCTAGTCTGCTTTGCATCCTCCTGCTTGCCATCCCAACCCGGAGACGGCGAATCAAGCTGGCTTTCGCTTCGCTGGTCTTGGCCCTGGCGGCCACAGGCTTCGTCGGGTGCGGCGGAGGAAGCGGCAGTGGCGGCGGTGGCACCACCGACCCCGGCACGCCGGCGGGCACGTACAACGTTACGGTGACGGGCACGACCGTCAACCTCTCGCATATGGTGAGCGTGTCGGTGACGGTGCAATAAGAAGTCGAGAGTCGAAAGTCGAAGGTCAAAAGTCGGGGAAGAAGGGCTCTTCACCTTCGACTTTCAACTTTCGACTCTTCAATGACTCAATGGATCAATGGCGCAATGGATCAATTCCATGACGCAGGCATCTTCCGGAGGGTCTTGATAATAATCCCTTCGGATGGAGAGACGGCGATAACCGACCGACTCGTACAGCCGAATGGCAGCGGCGTTGCCGGCGCGGACTTCGAGGTAGGCGCGTTTAACGCCCAGTGCCAGGAGCTTCCGGTGAGCTTCTGCGAGCAACGCCTTCCCTGCCCCGTGACGCCGATAACCGGCAGTCACCGCCATGTTCCTCAGCTCTGCCTCGTCGAGGACGCGATGGAAGGCGGCAAAGCCGACCACCTCTCGCCGTTCAGAGCCTACTGCGCTGGGCTCTGCAACCAGGACCAAGCCGGCCGGGTCTCGAGCCAGCCGCGTGTAATCTGACTCAGCCCACTGGGCGGCAGACGAGTTCTCGTGTTGGATAGCCAGCACGGAAGCCAAATCAGAGTCGGCGAACGGCCGGATGGTGAAGAATGGAGTCATTAGGCGATCGGCTGATTGGTGATTATGCGATTAGAGCCCCCAGTGGTTCGGTCACTCTGCACTGCTATCTCCCAACTTCTTTGTCGGCCGCGAAGAATGTGAACTGCGGATTCCATGGCGAACAGAGAACAAGAACTCAACACAGAGTTCACCGAGGTCTCACAGAGGTCACGGAGAAGACAAAGAGCAAAGCGGGTCATTGTTGGCCTTCTTCTCTGTGGCCTCTGTGAGACCTCAGTGAACTCTGTGTTGAGCTCTTTGGTTGCGGCCACAGGCGGCGCCATGATTCAATGAGTTAATCCTGCGACTGACCAGGGACAAAGGACAAAGGACAAAGCACGTCCTACTCCTTCCAATGCAGCTCCGCATCAGAGCGCCGGATGTAGTAGGCGTCGAGCCCGCACGCCGATTCTGGCTCTCCTCCCGAAGCCTCTTGGTGTGCCTGCCGGGCACGGCGAGCGATGGCGCCAACCAAAGTTCCGGCCACTACCTTCCACTCGAGCGGCCCCGACAGGAAGCCTCGCAGCGATTCAGCCGCGCAATCCTGCTGGCGGGTGACGCAGCAGACGCTAGGCGGCGCGCCGCCCGAACGTTCCTTGCCGGCTGCGAGCTGGCGCATGAATGGCTCGAGGTCAGCGCGCTTCAATGCCAAACCTCCGCCATCGGCGCGGAAGGGGAACGGGCTGGCAGGTCCGGGGAGGTCTCCACCTTCCGTTGCCCTAGCGTCGCCAACCCGGCGAAATGGACAGAGATAGAATTCGCTGCGGCGAGCGTCCAGAAGCGGCAACACAAGGTCGGCGTCCGAACCGACCGCTTCGACCAGGGCTTCGAGGATAGAGACTCCGCGCGCCTGCCGCCCAAGTGCCTTGGCCCACCCCTGAGCGGCGGCGAGGCCCACGCGAATCCCGGTGAACGATCCTGGACCGTTGGCGGCGGCAAACAGCTCGATGTCCTTGAGGCGGAGCCCGGTCTCGGCCAGGAGGTGATCCACCATATCGAACAGGCTGATTGAGTAGTTGGTTCCGCCCGGGTTCGCGATCGTCGCAAGGCTCTCGGTGTCGCGGTAAATTCCCGCGCCGCCGTGCTCGTTCGTGGTGTCGAAGGAGAGGATCAACATAACGATGAGAAGACAGAAGCCAGGAGTCAGAAGCCAGGAGTCAGAAGTCAGGAGTCAGAATCAAAACAAGACCAAGAAGCCGATAGGTTCCATTGACCTCATTCTGACTCCCGACTTCTGTCTCCTGGCTCCTGTCTTCGGCAACGGACCAAGGACCACGGACAACGGACGTTTTCTCCCCAAACCCCTATGTTACAATGATCCAGGATAGCAGGGTTTCCAGCCAGGGAAATCTGCCTCGCAAGAAGCGGCCTCTTAGCGGGCGAGCAAGCGGCGGACTGAGCTTGATTCTCAGGAGGCGCGGTGTGACGCACGTATTCACTCGCAAGGAACTGGACGAACTGATGGGCGCTATTGCCGCCGAGGCGCTGCGGAAGGCGAAGCCCTCGCCCAAGGACGAGGTGTGCGACGGACGCCCGCGTGACCCCGGCCCCGCAAGAATCGATCCGCGGACCATCCGGCTGACGGCAGATGTGCGAACGCTGGCGGCGCTGATCGATCACACACTGCTGCGACCGGAGGCGACCCGGGCCCAGATTGAGTCTCTGTGTGACGAGGCGCTGCAGTTGGGTTTTGCCGCCGTCTGCGTCAATCCCGGCTGGGTCCCCGTGGCCGCCGAGAAGCTGCGCGGGTCACGCGTGCGCGTGGCGACCGTGGCGGGCTTTCCGTTTGGCGCCACCTCCACGACTGCCAAGCGCGCCGAAGCCAAAGCGGCCATCATCGCCGGGGCGACGGAAGTGGATATGGTGATGAACGTCGGGGCGATGAAGTCAGGGGATACGGCGCGGGTCGAGAGCGATATTCGCGGCGTGGTGGAGGTGTGCCACGCGCACGGGGCCGCTGTTAAGGTGATCCTTGAAAACGGATACCTCACCGACCAGGAAAAGGTGGTCGCGTCGAAGATCGCCAGGAAGGCGGGCGCCGACTTCGTGAAAACTTCCACCGGCTTCGGGCCTTCGGGCGCGACGGAGGCGGATGTGCGCCTGATGCGCGAGGCGGTGGGGCCACAGATGGGGGTGAAGGCCGCGGGCGGCATCCGGAACCTCGCCGACGCGCTCCGCATGTTGCAGGCGGGCGCCACGCGTTTGGGCGCCAGCTCCAGCCTGGCCATCCTGGCGGAAGCCGCCGCCCTCATGAAGTGAGTGGTTAGCTCTCAGCCATCAGCTATCAGCACTCAGCAAGAAGGCGCCTGCTGGCTGAAAGCTGACGGCTGAAAGCTGATGGCTGGTTAGCAGAATTCGAATCCCATGGCGGAAACAGCGAATATTCCGGCTCGACCGCTCGCGTCAACCGAAATCCTGACCTTGCTTCTTGAGGTCAGCGAGCGCCTCAACTCAACGCTGGATCTCGATGAGTTGATGGTCCGTATTGCCGAGGTGGTGAAGCGCGCCATTGACTACGAGGTCTTTGCCATTCTCTTGCTAAACGAGAAAACGGAGGAGCTGCGGATTCGTTTCAGTCTGGGCCACCCGGATGACGTGGTGAAGAACCTGCGGATCAAGCTGGGGGAAGGCATTGTGGGCCAGGCCGCTCAGACGCGGCACTCCGTGAGAGTAAGCGATGTGCGCGAGGACCCGGCTTATATCCAGTCGCTGCCGGCGGTGCGTTCGGAGCTGGCGGTTCCGCTCATCGCCAAGAACCGCGTCATTGGGGTGATGGACCTGGAGGCCCCGTGGGCTGATTTCTTTTCCGAGTCGCACCAGAACCTGCTGGAGCTGCTCGCCGGCCGCATCGCCGTCGCTATTGAAAACGCGCGGCTCTACCGGCGCAGTGTGCGGCAGGCGCGCACCCTGCACCTGCTCAACGAGATCAGCCGCGACCTGAGCTCCGTCCTGGTCCTGAACGAACTCCTTCGCAAGATCGGCACCCTCACCAAGCGCCTGATCGATTACCACCGCTTCGGCATCCTGCTGGCGGACGACCGCACGCGCACGTTCAACTCCGTGCTCTCGATCAAGCAGGACGAGCGCATGCCGGAGAAATTCACCGTCTCGTTTGGACAGGGCATTGTGGGCGCCGCGGGCAGCACGCGGAGGACGGTGTTGGTCCCCGACGTCACCAAGGATTCCCGCTACATCATGGTGAACCCCGAAACGCGTTCGGAGATGGCTGTGCCACTGCTCTTTCGCGACCGCGTGATCGGCGTCGTCGATCTCGAGAGCCCGCGTCCCAACTACTTCACCGAGGAGCACATTCGCATTTTTTCCACCCTCGCCCCGCAGATCGCCGTGGCCATCGAGAACGCGCGGCTATATGAGCGGGTGGTGCGCAGCGAAGCGCGGTTGGAACAGGACCTCGAGCGGGCGCAGGAAATTCAGGTGCACTTGATGCCGGGACCCTCTCCCGCCATACCGGGGTTGGAGGTGCATGCGCGCTTCCTGCCGGCGCGCGAATTGGGCGGCGACCTCTACGATTTCCTCCATTACGGCCGGGAGCGGCACGTCCTGGTGATCGGCGACGTGAGCGGCAAGGGCGCTCCGGCGGCACTGTACGGCGCCATGGTCAGCGGCATCCTGCGCAGCCTCGCATCGCAGCGCCTTCCGGCACCGGAGATGCTGAAGAAACTGAACGTGACCCTGCTCGAAAGAAAGGTCGAAGGTCATTTCATCACCCTGACCTATGCCATCTGGGAGCCAAAGACGCGGGCTCTGCACTTGGCCAATGCCGGGATGCCCCTGCCGATACTCATCCGACGCGGTCGCGGCCACTCGATTCGCGCCGAAGGAGTGCCGCTCGGTTTGCTTGAGCACATTGAGTACCAGGAGGCGACGCTGACTCTGGAGAGAGGCGACCTGCTCGCCATGTTTTCCGACGGCCTGACCGAAGCCACGAGTCCACAGTTGGAAGAATTCGGTCCCCGCCGCCTGGAGAACCTGCTTCGGCAGCACCGTGATCGTTCCGTGGCGGAAATCATTGAAACGGCTTTCGCCGAGGTGGCGCGCTTCGAACAGGGCCGGCCGCGACGCGACGATCAAACGATTCTCTTGATGAAAGCGCGTTGAGCATGGATCCTCGGATTCTGGCCGTACTCTGCGACCCGATCACCCACGGTCTTCGGACACTTGAATCGCACTGATGGCGCGATCGGACTCGATGACATTTTAGAAGAGCGGAGGATTGGCGAAACGATGGAGGCCTTTCATTATCGATCGGGTCGGTTGACTTGCGAGCAAGTCGAGGTCGCATCAATCGCGGAACGTTTCGGAACGCCCACCTACGTTTACAGCCGGTCCACAATTCTCGGCAATTTTCGCCGCTTGCGGGACGAACTCGCGGAGATCCCGAGCCTTGTCTGTTACTCGATCAAGGCGAATTCCAATCTCAAGATTCTCAGCCTGCTTCGAGACGCGGGCGCGGGCTTCGACGTCGTTTCCGGCGGCGAGCTCGCCCGCGCTTTGAAAGCGGGCGCCGATCCGTCGCGCCTCGTCTTTTCCGGCGTGGGTAAGACTGCGGCGGAAATGGATGCAGGACTGGGGGCCGGCATCCTGATGTTTAACGTCGAGTCTGCCGGCGAGTTGGACCTCATCGAGTGTCGCGCCAAAAGCTCGGGCCAGCAAGCTGGCATCGCCATTCGCATCAACCCCGACGTTGAGGCGGAGACTCATCCTTACGTTTCCACCGGGCAGAAGTTCCACAAGTTTGGTGTTCCTAAGGACGAGTCGATTGAGCTTTACCGGCGCGCCGCTGCTTCGGAACATTTGCAGATTCGCGGCATTGCATGTCACATCGGCTCCCAGATCCTCGACGTCGATCCGTATTTGAAAGCGCTCGACGAGATCCTTGGCATCGCCGGGCGGCTGGCTGAGATTGGGATTGCTGTCGAATACCTCGACCTGGGTGGGGGCTTTGGAATCCGCTATATGGATGAGGCGCCCCTCGATTTCGAGAGGCTCACCGGGCGGCTGGCGGCGCGGCTTCGCCAGACTCCGTATCGGTTGATCCTCGAGCCCGGCCGATCCCTGGTGGGCGACGCCGCCGCGCTGGTGGCGAGGGTGCTGTATGTGAAGCGAAGCGAGCAGAAGAACTTTGTGGTGATCGACGCCGGCATGAACGACTTGATGCGGCCTGCGCTCTATGGGTCCTATCATGAGATCATCCCCGTCGAGGAGCGCCCGAGCAAGACGCTGCGCGCCGATGTGGTGGGGCCTTTGTGTGAGACGGGAGATTTCCTGGCCCAGGACCGCGAGATGGCAGAAGTGCGAAGCGGGGACACGGTCGCGATCCTCACGGCCGGAGCTTACGGATACGCACTCGCGTCGAACTACAACAGCCGCCCACGCGCCGCCGAGGTCCTGGTCGACGGCAGGGAAGTGGAACTGATTCGGCGCCGCGAAACGCTCGACGATCTGTTTGCCACCGAAATGGTAGACAGCCGACGGTAGACGGTAGATAGGAAAAAAGCCGTCACCGATCGCGTCTTCCCGTATGCCGTCTACTGTCTACCGTCTGCCCTCTCTATCGCTCGCCCCACTTCAGCTTCTGCCGGAGGATTTCAAAGTAGCTCTTCTGGGGCGGCTGAATCAGCTCCACGTAGGAAGACCCTTTCTTCACCCTCACAATGTCATCGCTGCGCAACGTGACGCCCACCTGGCCGTCGACCGTCAAATAGATGGCCTCGCGCTGGCTCTTGACGGTGATCTCGATCTGCGCGGAATCGGGCAGGACGATCGGGCGGTTGCTCAGCATGTGGGCGCAGATCGGCGTCACGATCGTGGCTTGAACGGAAGGCACAATCACGGGTCCGCCGGCAGCGAGGGAGTACGCGGTGGAGCCGGTGGGCGTGGAAACTATCAGCCCGTCGGCTTTATAAGTGGAGACGAACTGCCCGTCCACCGTGACGTCGAAATCCAGCACACGCGCGATGGCGCCCTTGTTCAAGACCACGTCGTTGAGCCCCAGGAATGAGGAGATGATCTCGTCGGCGCGCACCACCTCGGCCTCGAGCTGCACGCGCTTTTCCGCCCTGAAATCTCCGTTGAGCACCATCTCGAGAGTCGGATAAAGCTCCTCGCGAGTGATGACCGTCAGGAAGCCAAGGCCGCCCAGGTTGACGGCCAGGATGGGGATCGGCCTGCGGTTAAGGGCCCGAGCCGTGGCGAGCAGCGTGCCGTCGCCGCCCAGCACGATGATCAGGTCCACCCGCGTGGGTATTTCATTCCGGGTGAGGCACTTTTCGGGGCTCTCGATGCTCGCCCCTGTTTCTTTGTCGATGAAGACCTCGATGTCCCGTTCCCTTAACCATTTGATTAACGGAGGGACGATCTCGCGAATCTCGGCCTTCTTCGGCTTGGAGGTGATCCCGATTTTCGTGATAGGCATGAACGATCGCATCCCCTGGGGCGATCCCTTGGCTCACCCCGAAATAGCGGCCCGGCAGGCCAACGGTCTCGCGCGCCGGTGCCGCCTATTTTAGACGGATTCTCGCCAAAGCGCATGCACGAAATATTCTCGGTTGCCGGAAGCGCCCGCGAGGACGCTCTCGACGGAACCCAAAACGCTGAATCCGCCCTCAATCAACCTTGACGAAATCTTTGCCACAGCCTGCTCGTGCAGGCGCGTCTCCCGGACGATCCCGCCCTTGCCCACCTGCCCGCGGCCCGCTTCGAACTGGGGCTTTACCAGAACCAATAGTTCGGCGTGCGGCTCCAGGAGCGGCGGCAAGGCGGGGAAAATCAAGGTGGCGGAAATGAAGGAGACATCGATTGTGACCAACTCCACCTTGGCGCCAATCTGGTCGAAGGTAAGATAACGGGCGTTCGTCTTCTCGTGCACCACGACCCGCGGGTGATGCCGGAGTCTCCAGTCGAGCTGGTTCGTCCCCACATCCACGGCAATCACCTTGGCGGCGCCCTGTGAAAGCAGGCAGTCCGTGAAGCCTCCCGTGGAGGAGCCGATATCGAGGCAGATCTTGCCGCGCGGGTCGACGCCAAAATGGCCGAGCGCACCCTCCAACTTCAGCCCACCGCGGCTGACGTACTTCGCTTGCCCGCCGAGCAGCCGTATGGGGAGTTCCTGGCTCACCAGGACCCCGCACTTCTCCACCTTTTGTTCGTCCACCAGCACTTGCCCCGCCAGGATCAGCGCCTGTGCCTTTTGGCGCGTCTCGGCGAGCCCTCGCTCTGCCACGAGCCGGTCGAGTCGGATCTTGGCGGGAGGCGGGGAGCGCATGGAGGCAAGCCTTCAGGGTGTGGACAGCTTTCAATACTAAGATATAACTTCCCTATATCACTATCTGATATTACTAGCGGCAGAGCGAACGATACTTGAGCTCCGTCCGGGCCGGGAACTCGCGGGCGAATCTCTGGATCCGCTCCACAATTCCGTCCACATCCAGGCCGTACTTGGCGTGCAGCAGATTGGGCGCGCCGTGCGGAATGATGCGGTCCGGAACGGCGATGCGCACGATGCTGGCCGGTATCTTGCGATCCTGGAGCAGCGCCGCCACCATGGCGCCGAACCCGCCGTACTCGGTCCCTTCCTCGGCGGTAACCAGGAACTGTTTTTCCGCCGCCAGGCACAGAATCAGGTCCTCGTCGAGGGGCTTGATGAAGCGCGCGTTGATGACGGTCGCATGGATGTCCAGGCGGGCAAGTCTCTCGGCGGCCTCGAGGCAGGGGTAGACCATGCTGCCGAGGGCGAGGATGGCGATGTCGTCGCCCTCGCGCAGAATTTCGGCCTTGCCAATTTCGAGGCGCTTGAATTCCTCGAGGGGCACGCCGATGCCGTTGCCGCGCGGGTAGCGCAGCGCCGCCGGACCCTCGGCTGCGAGCGCGGTGTAAAGCATGTGCCGCAGCTCATTCTCATCTTTGGGCGCCATCACGATCATGCCGGGCGCGGCGGGGAGGTAGGCGAGGTCATAGAGACCGTGGTGGGTGGGCCCGTCGGCGCCCACCAGGCCGGCGCGGTCGAGCGCAAAGGTCACCGGCGCGCGCATCAGGCACACGTCGTGAATCACCTGGTCGTAGGCTCGCTGCAGGAAGGTGGAATAAATGGCCGCCACCGGGCGCATGCCCTCCAGCGCCAGCCCGCAGGCGAAGGTCACGGCATGCTGCTCGGCGATTCCCACGTCAAAGAAGCGATCGGGGAAGCGCTGGGAAAACTCGTCCAGGCCGGTGCCCTCGCTCATCGCCGCGGTGATGGCCACGATGCGCTGGTCCCTTTCCGCCAGCTCGCACATCGCCTTGCCGAAGACGGCCGTGTACGAGGGAGCCTTGGCGGGAGCTTTGTGAAAGGTCCCGGTGGAGATGTCGAATTGTGTCACGCCGTGGTACTTCACGGGAAGCCGCTCGGCTTGCGGATAGCCCTTGCCCTTCTGCGTCACCACGTGGAGCAGTGTGGGCCGGGTGTTGTCCTTTACCTTGGCGAGGGCATCGAGGAGTTCGTCGATGTTGTGGCCGTTGATGGGGCCGAGGTATTCGAAGCCCAGCTCCTGAAAGACGAGCCCGGGAATAAGCAGGGCCTTGGCGGAATCGACAATTTCCTTGGAAATCTTGAAGAGGCGCCGCCCGAGGCGCGGCACCGCCAGCATCAACTTCTCCACCTGCTGCGTCAGGTGAACGTAAGCCCGTCCGTGGACGATCCGGTTGAGATAGCCGGCGATGGCCCCGACGTTCGGCGAGATCGACATCTTGTTGTCGTTCAGGATCACCAGGACTTTCTTCTGGAGCATGCCAAGGTTATTCACGCCTTCGAGCTCCAGGCCGGCGGTGAGCCCAGCGTCGCCGACCACCGCGACGATGTAGAAGTCCTCGCCCTTGAGGTCGCGGGCGACGGCCATGCCCAGCGCCCCGGAAATCGCCGTCCCGGCGTGGGCCACGTTGAACGTATCGTAAGGACTTTCGTCGCGCACTGGAAAGCCGGAGAGGCCACCGTACTGGCGCAGGGTGGGGAAACGGTCGCGCCGCCCGGTCAGGATCTTGTGGCCATAGGCTTGGTGGCCGATGTCCCAGACGATCCTGTCGCGGGGCGCATTAAACGTGTAATGAAGCGCCAGCGTCAGTTCCACGGCGCCCAGGCTCGATCCCAAATGGCCGCCGACCGTCGATACCACGGAGATGATGTAATCGCGCAACTCCTCTGCCACTTTGGGAAGTTCCTCGCGCGAGACCTTCTTGAGATCGGCGGGAGAGTCGATTTGTGGCAGGTATTCGTATTCCATCAGGTGTTCCTCACAATCACGTAATGAGCGATTTCTCGGAGCCGCTCGGCACGCTCGCCGTAAGGAGCCAGCGCATCGCAAGCTTCCTCGACCAGATGGGCCGCATCCTCGCGCGATTTAGCGACCCCGTGCCGATTTGCGTAGTTGGGCTTGTGTTGCCGCGCATCCTTCTCCATGTCTAGCACATCATCGGCGATCTGAAAGGCTAGGCCTATCTTCGCTCCGTACCGTGTGATGCGATCAAGGTCAGGTTCAGAGCAATCCACATAGATCGCCCCTGCACGCACGGACATGCGGATGAGGGCACCGGTCTTGGCTGAGATGATGAATTGAAGTTCCTCTTCATCCATCTCTCGCGTCCCCGCTTCTAGGTCTACTACCTGCCCGGCGAGCAGGCCGCCCCTCGTACCAATAGCCCGCGCGAGCTCGCGGATGACACGCAATCGAGCTGGAGCCGCGACCGGGCCGCTCCCATCATCCTGCGGCAGCCCGGCGAGCGTTTCGAAAGCAAGGGTGAGCAAGGCATCCCCGCTGAGAATCGCCGTAGCCTCACCGTACTCCTTGTGAACCGTTGGCTTGCCGCGCCGCAAATCGTCGTTGTCTAGCGGCGGCAAGTCGTCATGGATCAAGCTGTACGTGTGAATCATCTCAAGCCCGCAGCCGAGCCGAATTACTTCGTCGCTGACCTCGCCGAACAGTCGCGCCGCCTCGATTGCCAAAATCGGACGGAGCCTCTTGGGACCCTTAGTGCCCTCTTCGAAAACCGAGTAACGGACCGCCTCATGAATCTTCCGAGGATAGGTGTCCGCCGCTGGCAACAGGCGATCTAGTCGGTCGTCGATCTGCACGCGTTGTTCCTCGACAAACTTCCCAATTGTCGGTAAGGACGTCATATCCCTTGTACCTCCGTCTTAGGTCCCAGTTTATGCAGCCCTTTCACATGCTGCTGGAGTTCGGAAACCTGGGAAAGATCCTGGACAGTCAACTTCGGGAAGAGGGGATAAGACTCTATGCATTCGTGCAAAAAGACATTCATCTCGGGGCCATGGAGCTCGAAGGAGCTTTTGGTTTGCCTGACGTCCAGGACGATCGTACCCTGCGCGGTCTCGGCATTCTCTTGTCCTACCAGAAGGACTCGCGCTTGCTTGAAGTCTTGCTTCGGACTGTCGCTACGCCTGAGTTGAAAGCCGTTCTGTTCGTGTTCGTCAACAATCAATACGTTACCATCATCGTCGCGCCTAA
>Ga0326728_10006593_pt1 | contig 31034 bp, 15 predicted proteins | sample MB3enrmetagenome_FD_207602 | JGI IMG/M metagenome (GOLD analysis project Ga0326728, IMG submission 207602) | Lab enriched peat soil microbial communities from McLean, Ithaca, NY, United States - MB31MN | ecosystem: Environmental > Terrestrial > Soil > Wetlands > Peat | place: USA: New York...
GAAAATGTCTTGCCTACTCTGTCTGATCGTTTCCCATCCCCGCCCGCGCCTCAAGTTGCCGATTAAACCGAATCAGCGCAATCCACTGCCCGTGGTCTTCCTGCTTCCAGACCAGCGTGCCGTGGAGTTGGAGCGCAATCTCTTCGGGCTTCAGGTCGTGGTGGAGGCCGAAGTAGCGTTCGTCCATAGCCTTGCTCGCCTGCCCCAGCGTGAAGAGCGCGGAAGACGGATCGGCCTTGGTGCTGAAGACCAGCGCGGCGGAGAATTTCTCCGTCTCTTGAGCGGCGCGGGCAATCTGGGCGGCTGAAAAGTCATCAATCGGGGTCACGGCGAAAGGCTGCTTCAGGTAGCCCAGCTCCGGGCGGGTCAACTCGTCGGTGACCGGCCAGGCGGAGAGCACCGTCGCGCCGGGGTAGCGTTTTTCCAGTTCAGCGATGCCGGCCTGGTGGAGGCGGATCACGCGCGCGTAGTCCAGGTTGTCTTCCGGGGCAAAGCCATAAGGCGGATTGATGAAGATACCCAGCACGAAGGCCGCGGCGCAGACGGTGGCCAACCCCTGCCACCAGGGCACGCGGCGATAAAATGTAGTGACGGCCATCAGCAGCACCAGAGGGTACATGGGCAGCAGGTAGCGCGTCAGCAGCGCTCCGCCCAGAAAGCTGAAGAGTGCGGCATTCACCAGCAGTAGAAGAAGAATACGGCGCAGCGCGTCAGGGGCAATGCCGGGGCGAGCCTGACCGGCAACCCCTCCCTGATCTCTGATCTCTGATCTCTGATCTCTGTCTCCCCGTGGCTCCAGCAGCAGCGCGGCCAAGGCCATCAGCACCGGGACAAAGAGGAACATGTGCGCGGTCAAATGCAGGAGACGGTGGCCGAAGGCGGCCAGGAAGCGCAGCGGCTCCAGGTTGGCTTGGGCGTTGTAGCGCAGGAACTCGGGATTGCCGAAGAGGAAGCCGGTCTTCCAGCGGTGGTAGGCGTACCAGGCGGCTAGGGGGAGAACGCAACCAACGAGCCAGGCGGCCTCGCGTCGCAGCCGGGTGCGAGCCATTCCGGGGGCGCGATAGCTTTCAAAGAGGCTCACTGCGGCCAGGGTGAGCGGGATTACGATGGCCGTCTCTTTGCAGAGCGAGGCGGCGGCAAACCATAGCGCGGAGGCCCAGGGTTTGCGGTGCGGCACGCGATCCAGTGCCGGCAGCGCGCAGGCCAGCCCCCATAAAGTGCAGGCGGCGGCGAAGATGTCCGCGTGGGCCAGCGAGCTCTGGGCGAACCATACGGGGTAGAGCGCGGTGAGCGCCACTGTCCAGCAGGCGACGGCAGGCACGCCCACCACGCGCATGGCCAGTCGACCGACTGCCGTGAGGCCGAGCGCCGCGGCCCCCAGCACGGCCAGGCGCGTGACCAGCGGGCAATAGCCGAAGAGCTTCCAGCAGATCGCCAGGTAGATGCTGGGAAGCGGCGGATGGGCGTTGCTCAGCGTAGTGATGGGGATCAGCGAGCCGGTGCGGAAGAAGTCCCAGGCCGCGGGGATGTAGTAGCCGGCCTCATCCCAGTAGTAGGGCAGCTTGAGCAGGGGCAGGTGGCTCACCACGAGCGCCGCGAAGATCGCTGGAAAGATCATCCAGGAGTGCAGCGGCGCGACTGGCCATGGCGTGATGAATCTTCTCCAGCGCAAGCGGTCATTCCCCTAGTTGATCGGCCCCATGGGAAAGCTGTGGCTCTGCGGCTCCAGGTTGAGCACGCCGAAGGCATGTTCGTACTGCGCCAGGTTCTGCCCCAGCATATTCCACATGGCCTTAGCCTGTTGCGGGCTGAGGAAGATGGCCTGATGGTTGCGGATCGTGATCTGTTCGGGAGCTTCGCTGGAGGCCAGGCCGAAGACCAGTTGGAAGTCCCAGACACTGACGCGAACCTGTACGCTGTTGGCGTAGGACTCGCGGTAGTCGGGGGTTTGGACGAGGGTCATTTGCGGCTGCTGTGCGGATGGACTCATAGTCTCTCCAGATTACCCCGTTTGGGTCGGGGATGGCGCGGAAAGCGCGAATTCCAAGCCACTTTGGCCGCTCGCAGCTCCGCCTCCGTGGTAAATTGACAAGGGATGCGAAAGTGGCGGAATTGGCAGACGCACCAGACTTAGGATCTGGCGGAGCAATCCATGGGGGTTCGAGTCCCCCCTTTCGCACCAATCATTTACGGACATTTGCGAAATTGCCATTTTTCGACTGTGCCTAATTTTGTGCCCACAAAGGAATACTGTGCCTACTGTTTGCTGGTAAGGGTTCCGGCAATGCAGCCTGTTCCACTTGCCGGAATGCCCGTTCTATCGTGGCTGCATGGTGCTGGGATCCGGTGTTGATACGCCTTGTACCTTTTCCACGTCCAGCGACGCAAGCTAAGACCATCCCCTTCAGCACGGTCTGACTGCGCGGCAGGATGTCCAATAGAGTACAGCTTTTGCTTTCCTAATCAGAAGAGAATTGAATTCCAGCCGCTTTTCTGATTAGGTGAGGAGGCCGTTATGCCTGAAGTTCGCGCTTTCCCTTCTATCCCCACGAAGATCCTGTTGCCTATCGACTTTAGCCCCTCATCTCAGGCGGCTTTGGAGATGGCAGCCGACCTTGCTCAGCACTTTCATGCCGAACTCTACCTTGTAAACGTCATCCCTTTTTTCCCTGCTACCACTATGCCTGACCTGATTCCGGAGACCGAATATCTCCAGGAAGCGAGAAAATTTGCCGAGCGGCATCTGGAGAAGTGCCATGCTGCCCTTGCTTCCAGAGGAATCAAGGCGAGTTCCAGCGTCGAAGTTGGCAATGACATTGCGGGAAACATCATGGAAGTGGTTGATCGCGAGCATGTCGACCTGGTGGTGATCTCGACACACGGAATCTCCGGATGGCATCCACTGCTCTTCGGATCGATTGCCGAGAAGGTCGTCAAGCTTGTGCAATGCCCTCTTTTGCTGCTTCGCTCAGCCAAGCCCGACAGTGGCGCGAAGAATCCATCGGGGCGTGCTTCGGAATGGTGGTAGTGAAGGTAACGGGACAGGTCGCCAATCATGAGTGATCATGACGTTGCCGCCTCCGCAGCGCCGAATCAGGAGATCGCCTCGACAGGTCTAACCAGCGATGAGGCGCGCGCCCGTCTTGAAAAGGACGGCCCCAATGCAATGCCGGATACGTCGGCGCATCCGCTGCGCAATGCGTTGGCCAAATTCTGGGCGCCTGTTCCATGGTTGCTTGAAGCTTCGATTGTGCTTGAGCTTGTGCTGCATAAGTATTACGAGGCTGCTGTCATCGCGGCTTTGCTGGTTTTCAATGCGGCGCTTGCCTACTTTCAGGAGAGTCGAGCACAGGCAACGCTAGCGGCTCTGAAGTCGCGTCTCGCCCTCAACGCCTCAGTCCACCGCGATGGCGCCTGGAAGACTGTGCCGACGGCGGAACTGGTATGTGGCGATCAAGTGAAGTTGTCGCTGGGCGGCGTGGTCGCTGCCGACGTGCATCTGACCGGCGGTTCGGTCGAACTCGATCAATCCATGCTCACCGGCGAATCCCTGCCTATTGAAGCCGGTCCCGGCGCAGACACCTATGCCGGCGCTCTTGTCCGGCGGGGCGAAGCGACAGCGGCGGTGACGGCCACCGGCGTCCGCACGAAATTCGGCCGCACGGCGGAACTCGTCCGCACCGCGCATGCGGTCAGCACCCAGCAGACGGCTGTGCTGAAGATCGTGCGCAACCTGGCGATCTTCAATAGTCTTGTAATCCTTGCGATAGGCGCGTATGCCTATACCCACGCGATGCCGTGGAGCGAGATCGTTCCCCTCTTGCTGACGTCGGTTCTTGCTATCATCCCCGTGGCATTGCCCGCAACCTTCACCCTTGCCGCGGCAGTTGGAGCTCGTGCTCTGGCGAAGCAGGGCGTATTGCCAACACGGCTTTCCGCCGTGGATGAAGCTGCATCGATTGATGTACTGTGTTCAGACAAAACAGGAACTCTCACACGCAACGCGCTTTCGGTAACCAGCGTTCGCCCCATCTCCGGCTTCGACGAAGCCCGCGTTCTCGGATTGGCGGCTCTGGCAAGCTCCGAAGGCGGTCAGGACCCTGTCGATGCAGCGATACGCGCTGCCGCTTCGCACAAGCCCGCATCGCTGCTGCCAAAGCTGGCCGCGTTTGTGCCGTTCGACTCGGTCAAGAAAACCTCAGAGGCCACAGCGACAGATGAAAAGGGTAGGGCAGTACGGATCGTCAAGGGCGCGTTCACCGCGGTCGTAGCCCTCACGGCTCCGTCGCCCGCCGCTGCTGCGATCGTTGACGAGCTTGAGAAGCAAGGATTCAGGGTACTGGCGGTAGCAGCGGGCCCCTCGGCTTCCATGCAGATTATTGGCATGATCGCCCTCAGCGACCCGCCGCGATCGGATTCGAGTTCTCTCGTCTCCGAGTTGCATACTCTCGGCGTAGCCACGGTCATGGTGACGGGAGATGCTCCGATTACAGCGTCAACCGTCGCTCGCGCAGTTGGATTGAACGGCGCCGTTTGCCCGCCCGGAAAACTTCCCGGCGCAATCAAGCCTGAGGATTTCGCGGTCTTCGCGGGCATTCTTCCGGAAGGCAAATATGACCTCGTCAAAGCCTTCCAAAAGAGCGGACACACAGTAGGCATGTGCGGCGACGGCGCCAATGACGCGCCTGCGCTTCGCCAGGCGCAGATCGGAATTGCTGTCTCAACAGCGACCGATGTAGCCAAATCGGCAGCCGGCGTTGTCCTGACAGAAGCTGGACTAGGCGGCATTGTGGCTGCTGTAAAAGAAGGCAGAATTACATTTCAACGCATTCTCACCTACACGCTCAACTCAGTTCAGAAGAAAATATTTCAGGTGCTTCTGCTCGCGGTTGGTCTGGTCATGACGGGGCACGCGGTCCTGACACCCATGCTCATCGTCATTGTGATGATCACCGGCGACTTTCTTGCCATGTCGCTCACTACGGACAGAGTGCGGCCATCAACGATGCCGAACTCGTGGCAGATCGGCCGAATAACGAGCGCAGGCGTTGTCCTTGGAATCTGCTTTCTTGCGTTCTCCACAGCAGTCCTTGCGGTGGGCAAATTTCAGTTGCATCTCGGCATCGAAGCTCTGCAAACCCTCTCCGTGGTCGGCATTGTGTTTGGCAGCCAGGTTACAACGTATGTCATTCGCGGACGCCAGCATCTCTGGGGATTACGCCCGAGTATTTGGCTCGTCCTCTCTTCTGTTGCCGACATACTTATTATCTCAACACTCGCGGCGTTGGGAATTGCCATGGCGCCATTGCCCATCACGATCATCGCCGGTGAGTTCGCCGCTGCAATCGTATTCGGCGCAATCCTGGACGTAGTGAAGATTCCCGTCTTTGCCCGTCTCAAAATCGCCTGAGTATTCATGAGAGTCGGCGGAAGTTGGTGCTCCTGCCGCCATGGAACAGGGGCCTTCGCAAACTATTGCTGAATCGCGGTATCTGCCTTTGAAGGCTTCTCCGTTATCTGTTGAGGCGCAGGCAACTGCGACCGGTCCCAGCCGCCACCCAATGCTTCAATCAGTTGCACCGAAGCTGCCATCTCCTGTACCTCCAGAGTAGTCAGGGACTGCTGATTGGCGAGCAAGGTGGTTTGCGCTATGACCACATCGATGTAAGGATCAATGCCGTTTTTGTAACGCCCCAGCTCCAGCCGCAGAAACGTTTGCGAGGAGTCGACAGCTTCTTGTTGTTGCCGGATCTGCTGCGACAGAATGCGAACCTCGGCGAGCGCGTCTTCCACCTGCTGGAATGCGGTAAGCACGGATTGGCGATAAGCGGCAACGTTCGCATTGTACGTGGCGATGTATTGATTTACGGTGGCGCGGCGCAAACCGCCATCATAGACGGTCTCAGAAATCGATGGGCCGACAGACCAGAAGCGGCTGGGCCAATCCAGGAGATTCTTGAGGGCTGAGCTTTCCATGCCGCCGCTGAACGAGAGCGTCAGATCAGGGTAATAAGCTGCATAAGCAACCCCGATATGCGCATTGGCCGCAGCCATATTCCGCTCCGCGGCGGCGATGTCCGGGCGCCGTTCAAGCAGTTGGGACGGCACGCCTACAGGTATTGCCGGAGGGGCGCTCGTAGTGGCTTCCACCGGAATAGAGAACGTTGACGCAGGCTTGCCGACCAGCATGGCAATCGCATGTTCATACTGCGCTCGAGCTATCCCGATGTTGATTGCCGCTGATTGCGCGCTCTCCAGCGTTGACTGCGCTTCAACGAGGGATATCTGGTCGTCAACGCCGGTGTCATAGCGAGTCTTGGCAATTTCAAGAGCCTTCTTGTCGGCATCCACCGTGTCATTGAGGATTTTTTGCAGCGCATCCTGGCCGCGAATCTGAAAAAAGTATTCGGCGAGGCTCGCTTGTTCAGTGAGGCGTTCATTCTCCAGGTCGGCCGCGCTCAGTTGTGCTTCGTATTGGCTGGCGCGCACCGCATTGCGGACTTTATCCCAAAGATCGGGTTCCCATGAAACACCGGCCGGAATCGAAAACACCTGCGATTGCTTACCGGTTGTTGTGCCGCTGCCGGCCGCGGACCCAACGTTGGATGATGACCGCGATCGGGTATAGGAGCCGCCAACGCTCACGGTCGGGAAATACTGCGAGCGGGCTTCGCGCACCAGGGCGCGCGCCTCCATAAAGTTCTCGAAGGCCTGGCGGATATTCTGGTTGTCGATATTCAGTTGATCTTCGAGCTCATTCAACTCCGGCTCATTGTAGATCTCCCACCACTTGCCGCGAAGAGCCGCGTCCTCTGGCTGCGCGACCGTCCATCCACCGGATTCCTTGAATTGAGTTGGAGACTCCTTGAAGGCCGAAGGCGCAGTAATCGCCGGCGGAAGATACCTGGGTCCTACGTTGCATCCAGCCAGCATCGCGCAGAACACCGCGACAGAAAGTACATCATAGGCAGTGGATACTTGCCGGGATCGCACGGTCGACTTTTTCATCGTGAACACTCCATAAGCTAGGATGCCTCCGCGGTTCTGTTGGGGAGGGTCGCCGATTGTTTGCCGCGGAACCAAAGGCGCGCCCAGTCGAAGAGAATATAAACAACGGGCGTCGTGTAGAGAGTCAGCATCTGGCTGACGATCAGTCCGCCTACGATGGTGATGCCGAGCGGGCGTCTCAGCTCGGAGCCGGTCCCGGTGCCGAAGGCTAGCGGCAGCGCTCCAAACAACGCGGCCATGGTTGTCATCAGGATAGGGCGAAAGCGAAGCTGGCACGCTTCAAAGATGGCTTCGGTCGTGGTTTTGCCGTGTTCGCGCTCCGCCACCAGCGCAAAGTCGATCATCATGATCGCGTTCTTCTTTACAATGCCTATGAGCAGGATGATGCCGATGATCGAGATTACGTTGAGGTCAACCTTGAAGAGCATGAGCGCGAGCATGGCCCCCACGCTTGCTGACGGTAAGGTGGAAATGATGGTGAGAGGATGCACCAGGCTCTCATACAAAATGCCGAGAACAATGTAGACCGCGAGCAGCGCCGTGCCAATGAGAAGAGGCTCGCTGGCCAGAGAGGTCTGATACGCCGCTGCCGTTCCGGCAAAAAAGCCGCGAACCGTTTGCGGCATATTCAGTCGTTGCTCCATTTGGGAAACCAGGCGGGTGGCATCACTCAACGACATATCCGTCGCTAGATTGAACGACACCGTTACGGAAGGAAAGGAACTGGTGTGATTGATGACCAGCGGCGTGGTGCTGGCCTGCGCAGAGGTGACGGTGGAGAGCGGAACGATGCCGCTGCCCGTGGTGTTGAGGTAGATGTTCTTCAAGCCATCGGGGCTCTGCCAGTACTGCGGCGCTACCTCCAGCACCACGTAATACTGATTCAACTGTGTGTAAATGATGGAGACTTGCGACTGGCCGAAGGCGCTGTAGAGGGATTGGTCCAAAGATTGCGGAGTGATGCCAAGTCGCGCGGCAGTGGCGCGATCGTAGTTGAGTGACTCTTGCAGACCGCTATTCTGCGCATCGCTGCTCACATCCTGGAAGCCGGGGATCTTCTGCATCCCTGTTAGCAAAACGGGCCCCCAGTGCGCCAGATCTGCCACGTTGTCCGACTGAATGGTGTATTGATACATAGCATTGCTCGATCGCCCTCCAATACGCAGATCCTGCGCAGCCTGGAGGAAGGCCGAAGCAACCGGAAGCCGGTTGAGTTTGGGCCGCAGGCGATTGATCACATCCGCCGCGGAGATTTTCCGCTCATTCAGCGGCTTCAGCGCTATATAAACGAAGCCCCCGTTCGTTGAGCCACCGCCGCCCGTGTACGCAATCACGTTGGCGACGGCCGGATCGGCCTTGATCACATTCTCCAGTTGCAAAACTGAGTTGTTCATCACCGCAAACGAAGCGTCCTGCGGCCCGCGCACGCTGCCGGTGATGGCTCCCGTATCCTGCTGCGGGAAAAAACCTTTCGGGATAATTTCGATGAGATAAAAATTTAACGCAATGGTAAGGACCAGGAGAGCGAATATCGGCCAGGGGTGCTTCAGCACCCATGTCAGAGAGCGGCTGTATGTGGAGAGCATCCAGGTAAATCCACGCTCCGTGTACCGATACGCGCTGCCGTGCTTGATGGTTCTCTCGTCCTTCAGCAGATAGGCGCACATCATGGGAGTGGTGGTCAGCGAGATCACCATCGAAACAACGATGGCCGTCGACAGCGTGATCGCAAACTCGCGGAAGAGCCGGCCGACGATGCCGGCCATGAACAGGAGGGGAATAAACACCGCAATCAACGACATGCTGATGGTAAGAATGGTAAATCCTATCTCTTTGGAACCTTGAAATGCGGCCTTCATGGGCGTCATGCCCGCTTCACGCAGGCGTGAAATGTTTTCCATCACCACGATGGCATCATCGACGACAAAACCCGTCGAGATGGTCAGTGCCATCAGCGAGAGGTTGTCGATGCTGAAGCCGAACAGGTACATGGCGGCGAAGGTGCCGATGAGCGATGCGGGAACGGCTACGGTGGGAATGAGTGTGGCGCGCCAGTTGCGCAGGAAGATGAAGACGACAAGAATCACCAGGATGACCGAGAGGATGAGCGTGCTCTCCACATCGCTGACAGAAGCGCGGATGGTGGTGGTGCGGTCGAGAACAACCGTGGTCTTGATGCCTTGCGGAATAGACGCTTCAATCGATGGCAATTCAGCTTTGACGCGATCGACGGTGTCGATGATGTTGGCGCCCGGCTGGCGGAAGATCATGATGGTGATGGACGGTGTGCCGTTCAGGTATCCCGCTGCGCGAATGTTCTGCGCCCCGTTGGATACATCGGCCACATCGGCGAGCCTGACCGCGGCTCCTTTGTTGTAGCCGACAATGAGCGTCTTGTATTGGTCGGCGAGGGAGATCTGGTCGTTGGTGATGATGTCAGCGGTCGTGGTCCCGTCGGAGAGTTGGCCGGCGGGCTCGTGAGCATTCTGTTGGCTCAGTACGGACTGAATATTCGGGATGGTAAGGCCGTGGCTGTTGAGTAGTGTAGGATTCACTTCCACGCGCACCGAAGGACCGGCGCCTCCCCCGACCGACACCTGTCCAACCCCCGCGATCTGCGAGAGTTTCTGCGCAATGACCGACGACGCCTCGTCATAGAGCGTCGGCTTGTCGTATTTATCTGAAGTCAGCCCCAAAATAATAATCGGCGCATCCGCGGGATTCACCTTGCGATACGTCGGGTTGGCGGGCAGGTTTGCCGGCAGGTAAGTGCGCGCCGCGTTGATGGCCGCCTCCACATCTCGTGCCGCTCCGTCGATGTCGCGGCTCAGATCGAACTGGAGTGTGATCGAGGTGCTGCCAAGCGAACTCGATGAGGTCATCTCAGTCACGCCGGCGATGTGGCTGAACTGGCGTTCCAGCGGAGTTGCAATTGACGAGGCGGTAATCTCAGGGCTTGCGCCGGGCAAGCCGGCGGAAACCGAGATCGTCGGAAAATCCACTTGCGGTAATGGGGAAACAGGAAGAACGTTGAAGGCGATGGCCCCCACAAGCGTGATGCCCGCTGTCAGAAGCGTGGTGGCTACGGGCCGGCGGATGAAGGGGGCGGAGATATTCATCTTCCCTCCGCCGGGAGCGGTTCATCGTCGCCTTCGACACTCTTCGGCGCGCGCGAGAAGCGATGGCCGAGATTATCGAAAAAGATGTAAATGACAGGAGTTGTGTAGAGCGTGAGCACCTGGCTCAGCAGCAGTCCGCCCACCATGGCAATGCCCAGAGGACGCCGCAGCTCCGAGCCCATCCCTTGACCGAGAGCCAGCGGAAGGCCCGCCAGCAGCGCAGCCATGGTGGTCATCATGATGGGGCGGAAGCGCAGCAGGCAAGCGTCGTAAATCGCGTCGGTTGCGCTCTTGCCGTGCTCGCGTTCTCCTTCCATCGCGAAGTCGACCATCATGATTCCGTTCTTCTTGACAATGCCGATCAGCAGAATGATGCCGATGATCGCGACGACGCTAAGGTCCTGCTTGAACAGAATGAGAGCCAGTAGTGCGCCCACGCCCGCGGAGGGCAGCGTGGAGAGAATGGTGATGGGATGAATGAAGCTCTCGTACAAAACCCCGAGCACAATATAAACCGCTGCCAGCGCGGCCAGAATCAGCAAGCCCTCATTGGAGAGCGAACCCTGAAATGAGGCTGCGGTCCCCTGAAATCCATACTGGACGCTGGCCGGCATGTTCAGATCCTTTTGCGCCTTTTCGATGGCCGTGATTGCGCCTCCCAGCGCGGCGTTGGGAGCAAGGTTGAACGACACGGTCACGGCTGGGAACTGTCCCTGGTGATTGATCGAGAGCGGCTCTGCGACTCTCTCAATGTGAGTGAACGCGCTCAGCGGTACCGCATTGGGAGCCGCGGTCGTGGTGACTGCATTCGCCGTTGCGGTGCCGCTCGCGCCCACTCCGGACCGAATGGCATTCGAGGGCGCGCTGAGAGCTGCCGACGAAGGAGTGTAGGCAACAGCGGTTGTCGTTGCATTCGAACCGGCGGACGATGATCCTGAGGAAGCATAAGAGGACGAAGCGCCCGGACCGCTGCCGCCCGCGGATGTGTTGGTCTGGATATACAGGTCCTGAAGTTTGCCGGGGCTTTGCTGATCGCTTGGAGAAGTTTCAAGAATCACGTGATACTGGTTCAACTGCGTATACATGGTGCTGATCTGCCGCTGTCCATACGCGTCATAGAGAGTGCTGTCGATGGTGGAGGGCGCAATGCCGAGCCGCGATGCGCTGACACGATCGATAACCAGCGATACCGCCAGCCCCCCAGTTTGCTGGTCCGTCGCCACATCGGCAAGCTGAGGCATTTGCTTCATCTTGTCGACAAGCCGGCCGGTCCACAAGTTCAACTCGTTCGCGTCGGGATCTTCCAGCGTGTATTGATACTGGGTGCGGCTCACTCGGTCGTCCACGGTAATGTCCTGCACCGGCTCCATGAAGAGCTCAATGCCCTCGACCGGCTTGAGGCTCGATTGCAGCCTGCGAATCACGTCGGAGGCGCTCAGTTTGCGCACGCCGATCGGCTTCAGGTTGATCGACATTCGTCCGCTATTCAGCGTGGTATTGGTCCCATCCGCGCCGATAAAGGAAGACAAACTCTCGACCGCCGGGTCTTGAAGGATGATGGCTGCCAGTTGCTGCTGCTTCTGCTCCATGGCCGCAAAGGAAATCGTCGCCGGCGCCTGCGAGATGCCCTGAATCTCGCCTGTATCCTGCACAGGAAAGAATCCCTTGGGGATGAAGATGTAGAGCACAATCGTCAGCACCAGCGTGGCTGCGGCCACCAGCAGCGTGATGGTCTGGTAGCCCAGAACAAACTTGAGCGTGCGGCCGTAAAACGCAATGACGTTTTCGAAGACACGCTCGGAAGCCCTGTAAAAGCGCCCCTGCTGTTCTTTGGGAGTCCGGCGCAGAATCCGCGAGCACATCATGGGCGTGAGCGTCAACGACACGACGGCGGACAGAATGATGGTGACAGCCAGGGTGACCGCGAATTCGCGAAAGAGGCGGCCCACAACATCGCCCATGAAGAGCAGCGGAATCAGCACGGCGATTAGCGAGACGGTGAGAGAGATGATGGTAAAGCCAATCTGCTCAGCGCCCTTCATGGCCGCCTGCATGGGTGTGTCTCCAGCCTCGAGAAAGCGCGTAATATTCTCGATCATCACGATCGCGTCATCGACCACAAAGCCCGTGGAGATGGTGAGCGCCATCAGGGAAAGATTGTCCAGACTATAACCCAGCGCATACATGGCGCCGAAGGTGCCCACCAATGAAACCGGCACGGCAATGCTGGGGATGATGGTGGCGTACAGGTTGCGCAGAAAGAGAAAGATCACCATCACCACCAGCGCAACGGTCAGCATCAACTCGAACTCGACGTCGGAGACGGATGCATTGATAGCCGTGGTCAGATCGGTGAGCGGAGTAACCTTGATGGATGCCGGCAGGTTTACCTCAAGCTGGGGCAGAATCGCCTTGATGGCCTTCACCACGCTGATGGTATTTGCGCCGGGCTGCCTTTGAATGTTGACGATGACCGCCGGCGTCTCGTTCATCCACGCTGCCTGCTTGTTGTTCTCGATGCCGTCCACCACCTGCGCAACACTGCTGAGCATGATGGGCGCGCCGTTGCGGTAGGCAACCACGACCTTGCGATAATCGTCGCTGGTCACCAGCTGATCGTTGGCGTTGATCTGATAATCCTGATGAGGTCCGTCGAAGTTTCCCTTGGCGGCATTGACGCTGGTCTGCGTGAGCGCCGTGCGCAGGTCTTCAAGGTTGAGTCCGTAAGACGACAGCGCAGTCGGATTGGCTTGAATGCGCACGGCCGGTTTTTGCCCGCCGCTGATGCTCACCAGGCCCACCCCGCTCAACTGCGAGAGCTTGGGAGCAAGCCGCGTATCCACCATATCCTCAACCTGCGAGAGCGGAATTGAGTCGGACGTGATGGCTAACGTCAGCACGGGAGCATCCGCCGGATTGGTCTTGCTATAAACCGGCGGCGAGGGAAGGCTCGACGGAAGAAAGCTCTGCGCCGCGTTAATCGAGGACTGAACCTCTTCTTCGGCAATGTCGATGTTGAGGCTGAGAGCGAACTGCAACACAATCACGGACGATCCGCCGGAACTGGTCGACGTCATCTGGCTCAGCCCCTGGAGTTGGCCGAACTGGCGTTCAAGGGGAGCAGTAACCGTTGTGGCCATCACGTCCGGGCTGGCGCCGGGATAGAAAGTCAGTACCTGGATGGTCGGGTAATCAACCTGAGGCAATGCAGAAACCGGCAGCTGGGTATAGGCAACAATACCCACCAGCAGGATCGCTGCCATCAGCAGCGACGTGGCTACGGGGCGCTGGATGAAAGGCCCGGATGGATTCACGGAGTATTGCCCTCAGCGGGATTTGCCGGAGGCGCCTGCTTCGACACCACGACTTTACTCCCGGCCTGCAACTTGTCGAAGCTGCTCGTCGCCACGACCTCGCCGGGATTGATTCCCGTGACTGAGGTCATGCCGCCGTCGGCAACACCCGTCGTGATATTGCGCACGCTCGCCGTTCCATTCGTTACCACATAGAGGAACGCAACTTGTCCATTGTGCTGGACGGCGTTGGTGGGAACCAGCGTGACCCCGTCGAGCGTATTGACCAGCAACCTTGTGTTCACAAACTGGTTCGGAAAGAGTGAGCCGTTCTGGTTATCGAATTGAGCGCGCAACTTGACTGTTCCCGTCGTGGTGTCGATCTGGTTGTTGATGGTGAACAACTTGCCCAACGCTATCCTGGCGGTCTGCGCACGATCCCACGCCTCGACGGGCAGCGTGTGCTGCTTCTGCATCCGCGCCTGCACCTGCCCCAGGCTGTCTTCCGCCATTGTGAAGATCACGGTAGTGGGCTGCATCTGCGTGATCACCACCAGTACTGTGGATGCGTTTGCCTGCACCACGTTTCCTGGGTCCACCAGGCGAAGGCCTGTCTGGCCGGCAATCGGCGCGGTAATGTGGCAGTAGCTGAGCTGGACCTGATCGTAATTCACGGTGCCCTGATCGTTTTTCACCGTGCCCTGATCCTGCAATACAAGCTTCTCCTGGTCGTCCAGCACCTGCTTGGAGATGCCGTTGCCGGCCCACGCGGTGCGATAACGGTCCAGGTCCATCTGCGCTTGCGCCAGAACGTTGGTGTCTCGCTCCAGCGCGCCCTGGGCTTGAAGCAGCTGCGCCTGATAGGGCAGCGGATCGATGTCGATCAGCGCATCCCCTTTCTGAACGAACTGCCCTTCGCTGTAATGCACAGCGGTCAGAACTCCACTGGCTTGCGCCAATATGGATGCGGTATAGACCGGGGTGACCGTGCCGATCGCATCGAGGTAGATGCCGATGCTGCCCTTCGCGGCCGTGGAGACAGTAGACGTGACGGATGGTTTCACGGCCGCCAGCGCTTTCTTGGCAGCCGCTGCCTTGGCTTCGTTCTTGTGGATGACCACGATGACGATCACGGCCAGAAGCAGCAGGAGCAGCAAGCTCGTCCACAGGATCCAGCGCTTCCGATACCACGGAACCGGCGGGGACAGCTGATGAGCCGCGCCAATATGCTGACCACCCCATTCGTCTTCGATTTCAGACATGCAGGACTCCGCGCCTACGCACCGTTGGCAAAGTGCTGCTCGCAGAATCGCTGAATTCCGGGGCAATTGTATGCTCAGTATTGCTCACTTTCGCAGCGCATACAGTAAGGATGTTCGGAGAATGCTGTGGGCATTTCAGTGGGGGAAGGTATGAAATCCTCTGCTGAATCTGGAGCGGGAGACCGGGATCGAACCGGCGACATTCAGCTTGGGAAGCTGACGTTCTGCCACTGAACTACTCCCGCTTCAGACAGAATTATACCTCGCGGAATTTACAGGACGAAATCTGGCCTGGTTTCGCTGCGGATCACGACCGCCTCTTGAGGGCCTGAAGACTCGTAGAATCGCCGTGACACGCTATCCAATCAGTAGTCCGCGGATATTGCGCTTGGTCAGGGGCAATCTTTAGATCAGCCCAACTTCCCCAGCACCGACTCGTAATAGCGTACATAATGCGGCACCACCAGCGACGAGCAGAAGCGCTTCTGCGCAGTCTTGCGCCCGGCAAGGCGCATCGCCTCCAGGCGGTCGCGGTCCTTCAACAGGCTCACCGCTCCGGCGGCCATGGCCTCCACATCTCCCACCGGGTACAACAGCCCGGTGACGCCGTCGTCTATCAGCTCCGGCACGCCGCCCACCCGCGTGGCAATCGACGGAACCTTGCAGGCCATTGCCTCCAGAGCAGCCAGCCCAAAGGACTCCAGCTCGCTGGGCATCACCATCAGATCGGCCAGCGGCAGCAGCTCGTTCACCCGCTCCTGCTTGCCCAGAAAGTGAACGCGGCACTGGATTCCCAGGTCGTGCGCCAGCCACTCGGCGGCCGAGCGCTCCGGCCCGTCGCCCACCAGCACCAGTTGCGCGGGGAGCTCACGCTGCACCTGGGCAAAGATCTTCACCACGTCCACCACCCGTTTCACCGGCCTGAAGTTCGACAGATGCATCAGGATCGCCTCGCCGGGAGCAGCCAGGCGCAGCCGCGACTTGGCCCGCGCGGCCTCATCCTTGATGGCAACGTACTCGTTGCAGTTGACGAAGTTGGGAATCACTTCGATGGGCCGCGTGATGCTGAAGTGTTTGAGCGTTTCGTCTTTGAGATAGCTGGAGATGCTGGTCACTCCGTCGCTCTCCTGAATGGCGTAGCGGGTGATGGGCAGATAGCCGCGGTCCATGCCCACCAGCGTGATGTCGGTGCCGTGCAGCGTGGTGACAAAGGGCAGCCGACGGCCGCTAGAGGCCAGCATCTGCCGCGCCAGCATCGCGCTCACCGAGTGGGGAATCGCGTAATGCACATGCAGCAGATCCAGTTCGTACAGCTCGGCGATCTCGGCCATCCGCGAGGCCAGCGCCAGGTCATAGGGCGGGAACTCGAAGAGCGGGTAACTGGAAACAGGAACCTCGTGGTAGGTGATGCCGCTGTCGCGCCCGCTCAGCCGGAAGGGCTGCGAATAGGAGATGAAATGCACCTCGTGGCCCAACGCGGCCAACTCGATGCCCAGCTCCGTGGCCACCACGCCCGAGCCGCCGTAGGTGGGATAACAGGTAATACCGATGCGCATATTCTTCTCGTCGCGAGCGGATTCAGACTCTTGCAGATAGACGCGGCTGGAGGGCTTGGAGTTTCTCAAGCCTGCTAATAGATCCCCGGAATCAGCCGCTGCCCAGCCGGGAAAAATCGATCAACTCGATTTCATCTTTCACGTTGATTGCGCTGAGCGCTAGCCGCTCCGTCTCCCGCGAGGCCAGCAGGCGCGTGTGTGCCCGCGCCAGATCGGAGTCGTTGTAGCCGGGATGCGTGACCAGCTCCCACGTGCCGGCGGGCAGATTTCTGAGCAAAGCAGCCAGCGTGACGGCATCGAGGGTTCCGGTAGCCAGAATGCCAAGGGCGCCGTCGGTGGTGGTGAAGTCTTCCTCTGCCACAATGCGCCGAAAGGCCGGCTCCCACAACCGCAGCAGGCTCACCTCCGCGCGGCGAATCCACGGTGCGTGAAGCGTGGCGCGCCGGCTCCACGCCGGCTCAAATGGATTGCGAACGGCGCGAATGCCCGCAGCCCGCGCTGCCCGCAGCACCGGCCGCAACACAGCGGGAAAGATGTGCACGTGCTTGTGCGTGTCGATGTGCGTCAGCACAACGCCTTTGGATTGCAGCAGCGCGATCTGCCCGGCGGTCTCGGCCTCAATCTCAGCGGAACCGATACGCCCTGTAAGAAGCCGCTCAAGAAACGCGACCAGAGTGGGATAGCACCGGCCCGTGTGCTGGTCCAATAGCGTGGGCAGATCCCGTGCGGGAAGCACCGGCTCGCCATCCACCAGCACCACGTGGCAGCCCACCCCCAGAGTAGGCATGGAGCGGGCAATCGCGATAGCCTCATCTGTGGCCGCGCCCCGCGCCATCAACGTAGCGCTGGTCAGCACTCCGGCCCGGTGCAACTCGGTAACGGCGCGGTTGACCCCGGCGGTCAGCCCGAAGTCGTCGGCATTGAGGATGAGACGGCCCACCCCGTGAGTCTATCAACACGGGCCGCAGTGCTATTGGTGCGCGCCGGAGGAGTCGCTTCGCTCCCAGCAAGCAAGCGCGCTGCTATGATGAAGAGAGGCCGAAAAGCCTTCCCGCCGCGCGTGGGCGGTTAGCTCAGCTGGTTAGAGCGCCTGCCTTACAAGCAGGAAGTCGGGGGTTCGAGTCCCTCACTGCCCACCATCTCTATGTAAATCATTGATAATAAACTTATGTAATGCCCATGAGGGAAGCATCATTATGCCCGCCGGTTTCGCACTTATGCCGCGCCGCAGAAAAAGAAACCTGAAAAGAATGCTCCCCATTCCTTGACCTCCGGTGATACTCTGCTTGCATGGATTTCGCCAATGAGCGGATTCCATGGCGGTAGCAGCGCCGTTTCGGCGTAGCTTCCGAGCGGGGGAACTTTGCGCTGCCCTCATAGCTGCCGCCTCAGCGACTGCGAGCCTTGGATAAGAACATGGATATTGAGATCGTTGTAATCGGCGAGTCGAGCAAGTGGGTCTTGAATCAATCGCGCATTCGCATCGGACAGGATCCGAAGTGCGAAGTCAGCCTACCGGGCGGAAAGTATCCCTCGGTCTCCGGCGAACACGTGGCGCTGGATGTGGTGGATGGCGCGGTCAAACTGGTCAAGGGGATGCGAGCAGGTGTTGAGACCTTCCTGAATGGCCATCCCGCCGGCGACGGCGCCACGATCCGCTCCGGCGATGTGCTACGTTTGGGCGCGGGCGGGCCGGAACTGCGCATTCGCCTGTTGGATCAGGCTTCCAGGTCCACGGTATATGAACCCACGCGCATTATGAATCAATCTGCCCAGACCTCATATGAGCCTACGCGCATTATGAATGAGCAATCGCGTACCACACATGAACCCACCCGCGTCATCAGTGATCCATCGCGCGTGACACGTGAGCCCGCGCGCATAGTGAATGAACAATCGCGCACCACCCATGAGCCTACACGCATGATCTCCAGCCCGGCATCGGCAGCCTTTCCCGCCGCGGCTGTTCCGGCAGCAGCCGCTGCGGGAAGACCGAACTACGCGACGCAGGCTGCCCGCGGGGTCTCCTCCAGCCCGTATACTCCGTCCGCTGCGGCCCCGCCGAGGCGCGCGGATACGGTGGCGGCTTCCGGTGGAACTCCAGCAGGATACGGACAACTTCGCGGCCAGGAGTCCTCGGGACAAGCCAATGGCGCGCAAACGGCCGCGACGCGCGCGGCAGAAAGCGAAAATATGCAAACCATCGAAGGCAAGCTGAATACGCTGCGGATCATTCTGGCTGTAAATCTATTGGTTTTGTTGGCCCTCTTCACGTATGCCTATCTACAGGCCCAGGAACTTGCGCAGACTCACAAGGATTTGCAGGCATTGCGCGTGCAGGCGCAGTCGGCTGTCGGCGCGCTCACACCCTCACTCGATGCCCGGCTGAACGTCTTTGAGAAGCGCATGGACGTGATGGATGCGAAGGTCGCAACTGCCCAGGACCGCATGGTCAAGGGCATGGACGAGCAAGCCAAGATCGCCGAGGACCGCATGGCCCAGCGCATGAACGCGGAGATTCCCGCCATGCTGGACAAGTATGTGAACCAGAAAATGGGGGAGCTGAAGCACTAAGGCGGCTGTGATTGGTGACTGCGTTTGATAGGGCGCGGCTTGAGCCGCGCCGCATGCGGCCGCGCTGTCCAAACTGATGCAGGGTTGCCCTAGCCTCGGAAGCGGGAAATCAGGCTTGTCTGCGAGGCTTTTCTTTGCGTGTTATGCCACTCCATCTTCACATCCGGGTTGGCGTAATCGAGGATGCCTAAGACATTCTGGAGCGCTTGTCCCGCGCCCTCCCGGTTGTGATCGCGCAGCAGAGATTTGGCGACGCCCAGGGCCTCTCCGACCACCCGGTCGGCAACCGCCTGTCCCCGGGCGTGAAAGGCCTCTCCTATCGGCACGAAGAGGGAGGTATCTGCGGAAGCCGCCAAGGCGTGCCGCATCACCGCTTCGCCAGCGGGAAGGTCGCTCTCCAGCCCCGCATAGGCTCGGCCTACCGTCCGGAAGAGAGCCTGGGTGCGTTCTTCCTCGAGCGCCGCAAGAGAGGTTTGCGCGCGCGGTGAACGCTGAACGGGCTGCGGCTGCGTCTTCAAATACTCCAGAGCCTCGTCCTGCTTGCCCGCCTGAACTAGGAGCACCGCCGCGGCCAATGCAGCCTCAATCTGCTGGCGCAGCTGTTCGCGGCCGGCCGACGCCTGGTCGAGGAGCATATGCAGCGCTGTGTCGTCGGCCTGCTGAAGCGCGTCTTCCAGAAAAGTGATCGCTTCATCATAGGCCGCATCGCTCATCAGCGACTGAGCCTCGGCAAGTTTGCTGCGGAGCTGTTCCTGGCGCCGGTACTCCACCTCCTCGGCGCGGGCAAAATCCAGCAGGGAGAGGATTTCGCCGGTGGCGAGGCCCTCAGTCTGGCACATCTCCAGAACACGCACCGCATCGGAAAATTCTTTTTTCTCCAGCGACTCGCGGGCCCTGGCCACGTAATCGGCGCGGCGCTCTTCCACGCTTTGCTGGCGGAAGCGCTCTGCCAGCAGCGCCTCCAGGCTTAGCAGCCGCTCCTCGCCGGGTAGCCGCAAACGCGCCTTGCGAACCAGCTCCAGCGCCTCGCGCGGACGAAGGTTGCGGCAGGCCTGCACCGTCTCGTCCACCAGAAAGCGATTTTCATATTCCTTGACCTGGCGTTCCACCTGCGTGTTCAGCCGGTACAGAGAGGCTTCGGTAGGCATCGCGGCCATCGCCTCCTGAATCGACTTTGCGGCCTGCTGAAGCTGCTCATAGCTCACGGCCTGGGCAACTTCCTCCTCCAGCCTGGTGACCGACTCGCGGCGACGGAGTTGCTCCAGCCCGGTATTGGCGTCGCCCATCAGAAGCGGAAGCTCCGGATTGGTTGGATCGACCTCCTCAACCTGCTTGAGCAGTTCGAGGGCTTCGTTATAGTGGCGGAAGTTGATCTCCCCGCGCGCCGAATCCAGCAGCGATTTGGCCTGTGCGTGGCGCTGGGCCTGTTCCGCCTCTTTGGTCAGAACGTTGCTGAGCGCGACGATCCGGGGATTAGTTTTATCGACCTTGAGAGCCTTCTGTGCGGCCGCGATCGCGTTCTTGAAGTCGCCCTTGCGCCGCGCGGTCTCCGCCTGCTGAATGAACTCGTTGATCTTGTCCTGCTTTTCCTTCTCCTTTTGCGCCTTCTCCCGCAGTCTCACCAGCTCCGGATTCGAGGCATCCAGCTCCAGGCCGCTATCCAGCATGGAAAGGCTCTGGTCGAAGCGGTTGTGGCTGATCGCATCTTCTGCCTGCAAGCGAATCTGCTGAATCTTTTCTTCGCGCTGGCGCTGGCTGAGCTGGCGCTGAATCTCGGCTAGCAATGCCTTGGCTTCGGCGTGCTTGCTGTCGATCTTCAGCAGTTGGTGGAGCGTGGTGCGCGCCCGCGTGAAGTCCTCGGCCTCAACCAGGCGCTTGGCCTCGGGCAACAGCTCCAGAACCTCCTCCTGCCTCAGTTCCGTAATCACCGCGGTCAGGTCGGCGGCCATCTCCTCGGCCGTCGAGTAGCGATCATCCAGGGACTTGGCCAGCGCGCGGTCCACGATCAGTTCCAGAGAGGCGGGCAGATCCTGGCGGATGCTGCTCAGCCGGGGAGGCGGATCATTCAGAATCTTGTTCATCAGCACGCTGTCCGCGCCGGTGAAGGGAAGCTGTCCTGCCACCAATTGAAACAGAACCACGCCCGCGGCAAAGATATCCGAGCGGCCATCGATGCTCTCGTTGCGCAACCGCTCCGGGGCCATGTAGGGCACTGTGCCGATCAGGTTGCCGGTCCGGGTCAGGCCCTGGTCCCCTTCGCGCTTTTCCAGGCGGGCGATGCCGAAGTCCAGTAGCTTGGCCGTGCCGTCCGGCTGCACAAAGATATTCGCCGGCTTAACGTCGCGATGGATGACATTATTGCGATGGGCATACCCGAGCGCATCGCAAACCTCCTTCAGGACGCCCAGCCGGTCGGCCATGGAAAGCTGCGAGTCGGATCGGATCAGCTTATCGAGGGGTTCGCCCGCAACCCGCTCCATCACAATGTACGGAGTCCCGTTGTCGTCACCCAGGTCGTAGACGATAACGATATTGGGGTGGTTGAGCCGTCCCGTTCTGCGGCCTTCCTCGTAGAAGCGGGCCAGCATATTGTCGTCGCCCGCGAAGCCCTGGGTCAGCGTCTTGATCGCCACCTCGCGGCCGATCTGCTTGTCGATGCCGCGATAGACGACACCCATCCCTCCGCGCCCCAGCACGTCGATAATCTCGTACTTGCCGATATGGGTTTTTTCGCCGCTCGGCTTGCTCCCCGGGGAATCCACGCTCTCGCCCTGCCTCTCGCCTGCTTCACACCGCAACTGCGCCGCGTTTACGGCGCATCGTTCGATTCCGGCAGCATATTGAAATTCGCCATCAGAAACTGCTTGGCGTGGATGCGCTCCACGGAGTTGTCCTCTTTAGTAAGGTTCAAGAACCGCAGGTACTCTTCGCTGGCGCCGTCCAGATCGTCTTCCTTCTCACGGCTGCTTGCGCTCTGGTAGATCTTCGCGGGTAGTGCTTCGACCCGCTTGCGCACCGCCGCGATCAGCTCATCGCGCGCCGAGTTTTCCAGCGCGGTCATGAACTCCGCCGGATCGGTGAGCGTCCCGCTGGTCTTGATCCCCTGTGTGTCGTCCGACTTCACGTCTTCCAGCAGAATGTCCTTCTTGTGCTCCTCGCGGGTAATGGGCACAAGGTTGGTTCTCTGCTCGCTGAGCGAGTTCTCGATGCGGAACTGCAACTGAATCACACCGGTGAGATTGATGACCTTCTTGTGATAGGTATAGGGCCGGATGATGTCCCTGGTCACGGTCTTGGGCGTCGAATCAAGGAGCTCATGGAGGTGCTGGACCTTCTTCACGGCTGCATCCACGTCCCGATTAGCCTCCTTGATCATGCTGCCCTTCTTGCTCGCCTCGGCGCCTTCCAGGCGGGCTTGGGCCGTCTTCAACTCCTCCTCTGCGGCCTCTGCGGACCGATTGATCTTGTTCCACGCCTCGCTGGGAATCTGCTCCTCACCGGAGCGGTACTCCGACTCCTGCGGCTCGATGGAGGGAACCACCGACAGATGGTGGTCCAGCACGTCGCCGGCCAACTCAAAGTCCGGCTCCACCGGGGTGGTTTCTCCGGCGCGCACCACCTTGACCGGAACTCCTGAACTCTCCAGGCCGGTAATAATCGCGTTTTCCAACTGCCCGGCCACGCCCTGGCTGTCGCGCGACGAGGTCTGATCGCGGAACTGAACGCGAATCGACAGCTTGGAGCGCATCGCATGGGCCGGCGAGGCCTGCACAATCGCATCCCGCACCGCATCCAGGTTGGAAGCCTTGTACTGACGGGCTTCTTCCAGGTACTTCCAGCCCAGCTCCGTGCCCGAACCGCCCGGCTTCGCCAAATAGTGTTTTGCCTGATCCAGTAGATAGGCGCTCAGTTCATTTCCATCCAGGTCCAGCTTGTCCTTGTAGGTATCGTTTTCGCTCAACTGATAGGCATTCTGCAGGTCTCTGTAGGCCTTCTCGATGCCTACCTCGTCGGCCAGCCCGCGAATTGGACTGTGCGCCTGATGCAGGTTCTTCGCTTCCAGGGCCGCGGCCTGCACATAGGCCGGCTCCAGCGTCTTCATCTCATCGGCAACCAGCACCTGCTGGGAGGCCGGCAAGTTCGCCAGCACCTCATAGGCCCGGAGCATGTTGTGCTGCGCCTGGAAGTCCGTGCTGGCGGCCAGCGCCTTCTGGGCGGCCGCCTTGTCCTGGGAGATCACCAACTGTTTCTGAGCGTTCTTCAGGGAGTCCCGCGCCTCGGAGGTGTCCTTGACGCTCGCGGCTTTCTCGAACTCCTTGATGGCGCCTTTCCAGTCCTCGCTCTGTTCCAGCTTGTTGCCTAGCTCCAGGTGGTTGCCGTAAGCCGCATCCACCACTGCCGCCACGCGCGCCTCTTCCTCGGCGAACGCGCGATAAGGAAGAATGAATGTGTAAGCCTGGTCGAACTGCTTCGAGCTGACCGCGGCGTCAGCCGATTGCATCGCCGACTCAAACGTGTTGTTATCCTGCAAGACGTCTCCCGTCAAAGCCTGGCCCTGCGGGAAGAACGAATCGATCCCCGCAACGATGTCGCTGAATTTCCGCGCATTCTGCAAGTGGGCATATCCGGGCGAGTGCGCAGCCAATGCGGCGCGGTATGCGTCCAGTTCGCTGCGTCCCAAATCAACGATGGCGGAAAGCCGGCTGCTGATCTCCTTGTCGAGCTGCGTAACCGAGGCCAGTTCCGGCGCCAGGCTGCGCGCCTTGTCATACTTGGCCTTGGCGGTCTTCAGCTCGGAATAGACGGGCAATACCGCCGCCAGGGACTTGTCGTAGGTCTGTAGAGCGGTCTCGCCCACGGCGACATATTGCGACGCCAGGGTGCGTTTCGCCTCCGTCGTGTGCTGCGCAGCCGGATACTTGTTAATGTAGGCTTGCCAGCCGTCCATATCGGAGGCCCTTTGCGCGCGCAGGTATTCGGCCAGCTCCATGTTGGGGGCGGCCACAAAGAGCAGCTTCACCCCTTTCTTGATCGGCGGTGCGAATAAAGGAGTCCCGCTCCCGCTGCTGATCGGGCTTCCCTGCAAGAGGGCCTGATCGGCCAGCCCGGAGAGCGAAAAAGCTCCGCCATGCTCGAACTTCGCGTTGGACGGAACCACACAGATGGGCTGCCCCGAGCCCGTCGAGTAGTGCATCACGCCATCGGCGTTGCGCTCTAGAACGCCGCCCACCGCCAGTATCACCTTGCCCATCCTGCCGTAGGTGGATTTGTCCACCGCCGCGAACTGATACAGGGAACAGTCTCGCATCTCCGCCTTGCCGTTGATCAGCACATTGGAGAGCTGCACATAGGCGGCGCCGGATGGCCCGTCATAGAGCTCGATGGCCGTCATGGGAATGTCTTTCGCCGAGGCCGCCGGCGCAAACCATCCCGCGCCAACCCCCGCCAGCACAAGAATCCCCGCCAAGGGACTCCGCAGAACCGATAAACTTTGCAGAATAGTGCGTGATCTCATAATTTCACCTGTGAGCTGGCCAAACAGCCGATTTACCCGCCTGAAAGCCAGCGCCAGCACTTCCCATATCTCGCAGGAAGAACGCTGTTTCTGCGTTACAGAGGGGGACTCTCATGAAGCAGAAAACAAATTTTACGCCCTCTTGCGTTTTCTGCTACGCTATCACTTCCCCCTGAAGGTTGCAATTTATTTTCGACGGCGGTATGTATAAGGCTGTAAAGTGACCATACAAGGAAAAAATGGCAGTGTCTACCCAATCTCGAAAGCCTGAACGGGCGGAGGAGCAAAATGCCACCAGAACCCAGGGAATTCCTGCTCCCCGCGAAGCCTGCCTCTCGGCCCGTCTGTGGACGGCCTCCGGCAATTCCGAGCACCTTCCGTCGCTCTGGGAGAACGAAAACCCGGCGGCCAGCCTGATTCTAGACCTACTTACCGCCTCGGAGGGCATTCCAGCCTCCCGCCGGGGAGAAGTTCTGACCGCCACCTTCCCCACCTTCCAGTCAGCGGTTTTTGCCGCCCGGCGTCTGCAGTGGGCGGTACAGGGATTCTCCGAAGCCGAGCGCCTCCAGGGTACCTCCCTTGCCCTCCTGGTTCACTCCGCGGATGAGGAGCACGGACAGTCGATAGCCGAGGATGCTTTTCATTCCCTCGAACAGGCGGCGCCGGGCGAGATTCTGCTGACGGAAAAGGCTAGTCAGCCCCTGGACCGCTTGCCCGGTTTTCCCTTGCAGGTGGCCTCCGGGGACGGCCTCTGGGAACTCGTGTGGCGAGCCCCTGAAAGCCAGTCGACCCGCTCCTATGACGAAGAGCTTCTCGCCCAACTGGCCGAACAACGGGCCGTGGATCATCCCGAACACCATGAGGAACCGCCGCCCGCCGCGCAGGTGGATTATGCCGCGATGGCCGAAGCGGAAGATCTGCGCGAGCCTGAACCCGCGAGCGGGCGTTCACGCGGGATGATGATTGGACTGGCCGTAGCGGCGCTGGTCGTCGTTGGCGTGGTGGTCTATTATCTGAACCGTGGAACAACAAACACCGCCCCCACCCCGGAGCAAGCTCAGACTCAACCCCAGCAGACTGAGCAGCAACCGGCGCAGGCTGCTCCAGGCGCTTCCACGTCTCCGTCAGGCTCTTCCGCGCGCTTGACCAAACAGGAACGCGCCGAAGCTGCGGCGGCGGCCAAAGCGGCGAAGAATCCCGCCAATACTGAGGTCAAGCCTCCTCCCGTCGCGCCCGAGCCGGAGAGAGAGAGACCCGCTCCCAAACCTGCCGAGCCTCCGCCCGCAAAGGCAAGCAGCAATGCCCGCTGCGATATGGATTCAAGCCAATACAACGGTCAGATCGATCTGGCCGAGAAGAATCTGGGACGCGGAAAGTATTCCGCTGCCATACGGCAGTTTGTCTCCGTGCTGGCCTGCGACCCCGGCAATGCGCGCGCCAAACAAGGCCTGGAGCGCGCCAAGATGGCATCAGCAGAAGCCGACGGCTCGCAAAACTGAGATTCATATCCAGGAATCCGCAGGGAGGCAGAGGAGCAACCCCCGCTGAAAGCCTATGAAATCGGCGCTGGCGTCATAGGCGGCGGAAAACGTTTTGGCGAGCAGGCTTTAGATTCTGGATAGGATGGGATCTGTTCCGGAGATAATTATCACACTTAAAATGACTTCATTTGTTTACTTAAAAGTAAATTTATGATTATCCAGGATCGACTATCTAAACAGATCTCACAAACCGCAAACATGCAAATGACTGAGGTAGGGCCAATCTCCTATCATTAAAAATGCATGCGACGCCGACATCATGTGACGGATATCTTAATCTATCAATTGTCCAGATCATATTCTCTCCTGGCGCAAAGAGTTCAAAAGGACAGGTTGCCGAGCCTTCGCTGCTTGAAGAAAGAGAATTGGGTAGTAGTGAGAATGCCTCTCTGAGGCTGGGGATTCTCCAGCCGCTCAAACCGGCGATGGTAAATCTTGTTATGTTCCTAGCAGTTTCGATAGCATCGTCGTATGAAGTTGGGTTGCAAACCGAATACCACATTAGGCCGGTCACAGAATCGACAACGACGTGAGCACTCTCCCCTCCAGGTACTGGATCAGATACGGTGATTCGTTGGAATAGCCCTGGCACCCGCTTGGTCCATTTGCCAATCCTCCGGTCCAAGTCGGCGAATTGTAGGCAGTATTCCTCCAATGCTGGCAAATCTGCATGAATGTTCTCTGTCGTTGGCAATGGAGTTAGAGGCTGCAGCGAAAGGGACTCCAAGCCCCGAAGATCTCCTAAATGAAGGGCTTGATTGATTAGATCCTGAACCGTTCTAGAAGGGTCAGGAGACTGATCTTTCAGATCAAGCCCGTAATATATGCAGTTTATTCGCTCCCACCAGAACCTCTTCATTTGGTCGGTCCAGATTTGATTCGGAACGAGGTTCGGATCCTGCATGAATTTGAGCGTGAATAAGTACTCCATAATCGTTCGATGAGAAAACTTGAGATTTCCGTTCACGTCCCTGTTGAGCAAAGATCGGTTTCGCAGCTGCCATTTCTTTAGTTCAATTCCATGCTGCAAAGCCAACTGAATTGCTTCATCCGGTGGAATTCTCTCCCACCCTCTCGTCTTACGATTAGTATAGATATCCACTGCAAGGTCTCCGGAGAAAGTTCTGACTTTGTCGGGGTCAACAAAGCGATTCTCACGTTTGAGCCATATCTCGATCATTGATTCATAAATTTGCACCGAGTATTTGAATTGAGTTCCAGGGCCGACCAAATCCGGTATGTATGCGAGCAACATGGGGCGTGCAGTAAGGTCAGAGAATCGTAATGAGATCGATAATGCCCTACGACGATGCATGAATTTCCAAATTGAGAACCTTAACTTGAGATAGGACTCGATCTGCTCCCTGCTGAATGGAGAAATGTATAGCTTATTGAACGTGTAGTTCCTGGCCTGACCTGGTTTCAGGGGGCCGATCCTGAGAGTGTTCGTCTCTTGCGGTTCTTCGTCAGCTTTCTCGAAGAACTGAGTGCGGCAGGCAATCAGCACGTGACGAAAGTCTTTAGTCATCTCCAGGAGGGAATACAGACGATTTCTATGATTCTCAATCGCGAGTATATCTTCATCGAACGCGTCTAATAGCAGTACTGTATTAGAGCGGTCCTTCAGAGACTCGATTGTCCCATCGGCCTCATTTCTTCCCAAATGGACTATAGCCAATCCGAATGGAGGTCTAGTTTTTCTGTAATGCCTAGCATAGTAATTGAGTAAAAGCGTCGTCTTGCCCATTCCGCTATCGCCCAGGATAAGCGTGTATTTTTCTTTACCTCCTGATTGGAAGAGACTCTTAAGTGCCGTGAAGGAGGGTTCACGTGTTGAATACACTCTCCTGAGGTCGTCGCCGTTGCTAGGGTCAACAGATTGGCAATCCGGCTCAATGAAGAATTTGGTCGCTCCCAAGATGTCGTCGCGGGTATACATGCCAGAGCCGACCCGTAAGCGAAGCGAATATATATCCCAGTGTCGCCTCCACGCTGTCCGCGCAGAGTTAAAAACATATATGAGAGACGGGTAAATGATTACTGCAAATAGCCCCATGAATATTGCCGGGTAGTTCTTGATGGCGTCACCAATCCCGCTGGATTGAAAAAGGTATTCTAGCAACATGAGAAGCTGGGAAAACCATTGATGCATTGCGAACTCCGAGTCTTTGCAACGAGTAGGGAGAAAAACTGTACTGGTAACGCGGAACTGATCATTCCTTATAGCAGATCATGTCTTACTGATTCAAGCCTTTTCACAGGGTTTATTGAGGAGGTGTCCCATGTCCCATAGGATCAATCACATAAAACTGAGTGCCCCAGGTCCGGATTTTCGGACCTGGGAGACTATGAACTCCAAACCGCCGCTATGAATCAGGGCACGATTACAATCGTGCCGAAAAGGCTGACGGAGATTGCCGGGCTTTAACCCCTGAGGTCAGGCGTCACCCCCGGGACCAATCCATAGAGTCTGCGAAGCCCATCCCTAACCCCTGATTCCTGACCCCAACCCCTGGCAAAACTTGACCAACCATAGCCGAGAAAACACTTAATATTCGCCCCCAAACACCCCAGACTCCTGCCATTCGGGACGAGTTCAGATTCCTTGATGACGTCCTTGCAGCCATTCCCGGTAAAAGTGGACAGCTACTGCTCTCCATTTCATGCAAAACCGGACAGCTACCATGCACTACTTTCCCCGAAACCGGTGACCTGTAACTGTTCATTTTGGGGGTAAACCGGCTGCATTTAGCTTCACACTTTTGAAAAACCGGTATCCGTGAGCGCACGGTATTTCCAAGCCTTCCGCCCCAGGCTTTCCACTCATTGCGGATCGTTATCGCGCTTGCGCAGGATGGCGATGACCGCGGCGACCAGCACCAGCAGCATCGCGGAGAGCACGGCCACGGAGTCGCGGAATTTATGGCGGTAGGAGACGGCATGTTCGGTGGGATTGGCGCGCGGATACTGCTCGTCGGCGGAGGCGCGGCAGACGCGCTCGACTCCGTTGGGATCGGTGAAGGTGATCAGGTAGCGGGGAATGCTGCCCTCGGCCGCATCTCCCTTGATATTGAGCGACGGATTCATGTCGTTGGGGTCGGGCGAAACCAGGACCGGGTTGACGTTCTTGGCATCGCTCTCGGAGAACAAATTGCAGGTCGGATCGGGAACCGGCTGGTTCTGTCCCCACTGCTTGGCCTCGGCCTCATGGAGGAGATTGGCCTCAAAGGCCCAGCGCGAGGGAATGATGGCGCTGATGGCCTGGCCGGCCTTGGGCATCAGGTAGACGGGCCTCATGCCGCCGCCCAGCGCGATGATGGGCAGCAGGACCACGGGCAGCAGGGCGATGGCGCTCTCATTGGTTTTGGAGAGCGCCGAGATGGACAGGCCCAGCCCCGCGCCGATCATCGAAGAGAGCAGCAGGACGAGGAAGTCCCAGCCGAAGTTGCTGTGCAGCCCGCAGACCAGATAGACGATGGCCAGCATGGAGCCGCACTGGAAGATGCACAGGCCGAGCAGCACCGCCAGCTTGGAGAAGACGTAGGGGAAGAGCTTGAGCGTGACCATGCGCTCGCGCTTGTAGATGGTCCACTCGCCGACAATGTCGCGGGCGGCGTTGTTGCAGCCGAACCAGATGGCGGCGACGACCATGAGGAAATGAATGATGGGCAGCTTCTCGGAGATTTCGTCGAAGTGGCTGGCGCGAAGGGGGTAGTTGACCAGCGCGACGAGCACGGCGAAGAGCGGCGCCTGCAAGAGCAGAATGGCGGTCTGGGCCTTGTCCTGGAGGCGGACGATGACGTTGCGCTTGACCAGGGCGAGCCATTGGCCGAGGCCGAACTGGCGTTGCGGCTTCTCTCCGCCGGGTTTGTCGGCGCTGGCCTGTTGCTTGCCGCTGCGGTTGGCGACGAACTCCTGGCGATAGCGGGAGGCCATGTAGCGCTGACGCCAGGTGTCGGTGCGGTTGGTTTCAGGAACGGTGTTCATGCCGGAGAAGAGCATCTCCGGGTTCAGTTCCTGCGTCTTGATGGGCGCGCCGGTGGTGGGCGGATTGAAGAACTGGATCGAATCCGGATAAGCCGGGCCGAAGAAGACCACCGCGCCGGGCTTCTCACCGCGGTCGCGCGAGACCATCAGCAGGTCGTCGAATTGCTTGTAGACTTTGAGGCTGGGCTGGTGGATGGTGGTGAGGATGGTCTTGCCGGTCTTGGAGAGCTCCTTCAGCAGATCGATGACCGACTCGGCGTCGTAAGAGGACAGGCCGCTGGTGGGCTCGTCGAGAAAGAGGACCGGAGTGTCGGTGATGAGCTCCAGGGCGATGTTGACGCGCTTGCGCTGGCCGCCGCTGAGGGTCTTTTTTTCCGGCGAGCCGATCACGGTGTCGATCTTGTCGGGGATGCCCAGGTTGTAGAGGACTTTTTGCGCGCGGGTATCGATCTCGGCGTCGGTCAGGTCGGTGCGCAGGCGGGCGGAGAAGTAGAGCGCCTGGCGGACGGTCAACTGGGGATGGACGATGTCGTCCTGGGGCACGTAGCCCATCATGTGCCGGTAGAGGTCGTAGAAGTCGTAAAGGTTCTGGCCGCGGAAGAGCACGGTTCCCTGTACCGGGCGGGTGTAGCCGTTGAGGGCTTTGAGCAGGGTGGTCTTGCCGGCGCCGGCCGGACCCATCAGCGCCACCAGCTCGTACGGGAAAACGGTGAGGGAGACGGCGTCCAGCAGGCGCTTGCCGTTGGGGGCGTTAACGACAATGTCCTTGGCCTCGATGGTGACCTTGCCGTTGTAGTCGCGCTGCGCCAGTTCGCCGTTCTCCAGCAACTGGAAGCGGACGCTGCCCAGGCCGATCTCCTGGCCTGCCTTGGCCAGCACCCTGCCGGTGACGCGGATGCCATTCAGATAAGTTCCGTTGCGGGAGCCGAGATCCTCGACCAGAATGCCCGACGGGGTGCGGGTGAGGCGGGCGTGACGCCAACTGACCATGGGCAGATCGAGGGGAATCTCGCACTTGGGGTCGCGCCCAACCTCCATCGTCTCGCCGCGGAAGGAGACGGTCTGGAAGGATGCCTCGCCGATTTCGACCTTGGTTTCCAGATCGAGAAGCTGCGCGGCCGATATCTTGTAGGAGCCGAGGTAGACCTCGTCGGAGGTCTCCAGAATGGAGCGCTGGAT
>Ga0326728_10006594_pt1 | contig 31026 bp, 24 predicted proteins | sample MB3enrmetagenome_FD_207602 | JGI IMG/M metagenome (GOLD analysis project Ga0326728, IMG submission 207602) | Lab enriched peat soil microbial communities from McLean, Ithaca, NY, United States - MB31MN | ecosystem: Environmental > Terrestrial > Soil > Wetlands > Peat | place: USA: New York...
GATGGGTATGCGCGTCGATCCCGCCGGGAATGAGCAACAGGCCGGTGGCATCGACGACCTTCTCCGCGGAGCTCGGCGGAATCCCCGCGCGCACTTCCTTGATGGTCGCGCCGTCGATCAGCAGATCCGCCTTGACGCTGCCGTCGGCGTTTACTACGGTTCCGTTCTGAATCAGCGTTTTCATGATGGCATCTTCCTCATTTCTTGCCGCGCGGAATCGCGGGCGTTCTATCCTGGGCGGGTTCTTTCGGATGTCCGGGCGTGGACGCCCGCACTACAGCTGGTCTGGAGACCGGCGCTACTAGCCTCCGCTCGTTGGCGCTACGCACGCTGCGCCTTTGGTTCGCTGCTCCCACGTCTGCGAAGGCACATCCTTATCGACGCGCACCATGGTGATGCATCCCTCCACCGGGCACACGCAGGAGCACAAGTTGCAGCCCACACACTCCGTCTCATCCACGCGCGGAATGCGCGCGAGAGGCGTCGGGTACGGCCCCTGCGCAAAGGCCGCTTCGCGCTCCTTGCGCGTCACCGGCGTCTCCGCAATCGAGGCCCGGCTCTCGGCTTCCTCGGTTGCAGGCGTGCGGTGCAGCTCAACATGTCCATCCAACGGACCGGAAACACGATCGAGGTGAATGCACTGGTGCGCGCCGTCCCAACAAGCAATGTGGCACAGATCGCAGCCGATGCATTTTTGTTCATCGATGTGCGCCACGATTTTGAAATTCAGATTCAGGTGCTTCCACTCGGTGACTTTTGCGACCGACAGCCCGCGGAAATCCTCGATGGTCTTGAAGCCCTTCCCGAGCATCCAGTTGTCGAGTCCCTCGGCCAAGTCCTCGACAATGCGATAGCCGTAGTGCATCACGGCCGTGCACACCTGCACCGTTCCGCAGCCGAGCAGCATAAACTCCGCCGCGTCGCGCCACGATCCGATGCCGCCGATGCCCGAAAGCGGCAGCGCCGCCTCAGGGTCCGCCATAATCTGCTGCACCATGTTCAGCGCGATGGGCTTCACCGCCGGCCCACAATAGCCGCCGTGCGAGCTCTTGCCGTCCACGTTGGGCCGCGGCACAAACGTATCGAGATCGATCCCCGTAATCGAATTGATGGTGTTGATGGCAGACAGTCCATCCGCCCCGCCGCGTTTGGCGGCGCGGGCCACGGTGCGAATGTCGGAGATATTTGGCGTCAGCTTGACCAGCACCGGCGTCTTCGCTTTCTCCTTCACCCATGCGGTGATCATCTCCGCGTACTCCGGCACCTGGCCCACCGCCGAGCCCATGCCGCGCTCGCTCATGCCGTGCGGGCAGCCGAAATTCAGCTCCAGCCCGTCGGCTCCCGCATCTTCGGCGCGCGTCACAATCTCGTGCCACGCCTCGCGGTTCGACGCCACCATCAGGGACGCAATCACCGCGTGGTGCGGATAGCGCTTCTTCACCTCGGCCATTTCAGTCAGGTTCTGTTCGATGGTGCGGTCGCTGATGAGCTCGATATTGTTGAAGCCAAGGATGCGCTGGCCTTGCCAATCAATAGATGAATAGCGCGAGCTCACATTGACGATCGGCTCGCCGATGGTCTTCCACACCGCGCCGCCCCAGCCCGCGTCGAAGGCGCGCATGATCATCTCGCCCGTGTTGGTGGGCGGCGCCGACGCCAGCCAGAACGGATTCGGGCAGTTGATTTTTCCCGCAAAATTCCGTACGCCAATGTCAGGCATGAGCAACCTCCGCAGATTTCAACATTGCCATGGCGGCGCGCCTGCCTCCGGCTACCGCATCCACCACCTCGCGCCCGCCGTTCACGCAGTCGCCGCCGGCAAAGTAACGCGGATTGCCCGTTTGCCCGGTTTCACGGTCGGCCACAATGCGCCCGTCGCGCACTTCCACGCCGCGCAGCTCCTGCAACAGCTCGGTCAGCGGCGACTGGCCGATGGCCGGCACCACCAGGTCGCAGTCGATGGTTGCTTCCGAATCCGGAACCACTTCGAGCTTGCGATCCGTCTGCCGCACCTGCACGGTTTCCAGCAGCAATCGCCCATGCGCCTCCGGGCGGATGGCTATCGGCAGCCTGCGCCACAGAAATTGCACGCCTTCCTGTTTTGCGTGCTCATACTCGAAATCGAACGCCGACATCTCCTGCTCGCTGCGCCGGTAGAGCATATACACGGTGGCCGCGCCCAGCCGGCGCGCGGCGTTGGCGGCATCAATCGCGGTGTTTCCCGCACCCACCACTACCACCGTACCGTGCAGATCGCGCACGTGCCCGGTCTTGTACGCGGCAATCAGCTCCAAAGCGTTCATCACGCCCTTCGTGTCCTCGCCGGGAACATTGAGCCGCTGCATCGCGCCCAGCCCCAGCCCCAGAAAGACGAAGTCAAACTCCGCCTCCAACGCTTCCAGAGCCGCGGCCGAATCCACCTCCACGCCGCAGCGGAACTCCACGCCGAGCTGCCGGATCATCTCCACTTCGCGCACGCTGTCAGCGGCGCGCAACTTGTACTCCGCCACGCCATAGGTGTTCAATCCGCCGGGCAGTTGGCGACGTTCGATCACAGTGGCCCGCGCGCCCGCGCGGCACAACTCCGCTGCGCACGCCAGCGAGGCGGGCCCGCCCCCGATGCAGGCCACGCGCAGCTTCCTGGTTCCCGCCGTCTTCGCCGGAGGCGTCTCGCCGGACGCCCAGAACGCGTCCATGGCATGCCGCTGCAGCAGCGCGATCTGGATCGGCTTGTGATTCTGCCGCTGCATCACGCATGCGCCCTCGCAGAGCACATCCACCGGGCATACGCGCGCACAGCTCGCGCCCAGAATGTTGGCGTCGAGAATGCGCAACGCCGAGCCGCGCAGATTGCCCGAGGCGATGCGCTTGATGAATCCCGGCACATCGATATGCGTGGGGCACGCAGCCGTGCACGGCGCGTCAAAGCAGTTCAGGCAGCGATCGGCCTCAATCACCGCTGCCTGCGATGTCAGCGCCGGTTTCAGCTCCCCAAAGCGCGCCTTCAGTTGTGGATCGTCAAGTAATGTTGCTGTGCTCATCGCATCCCCTCTGCCCTACAACGCCACCAGCGGCCCGTACAAATCGGGCCGGCGGTCGCGATAAAACTGCCAGGTGCGTCGCACTTCGGCAATCTCGTCCAGATTCAGGTCGGCGGTCAGCACCTCGTCCTTGTCGCGCGAGGCCTCGGCAATGATCTTTCCCCGCGGACTGCAGAAGTAGCTCGACCCGTAAAATTCGCCGATGTTCCACGGCGCTTCAGTGCCTACGCGATTGATAGCGGCAATGAAGTATCCATTCGCCACCGCATGCGCCGGCTGTTCCAGCTTCCACAAGTACTCGCTCTTCCCCGCCGTCGTCGCCGAAGGATTGAATACAATCTCAGCGCCGTTCAGTCCCAGGCAACGCGCGCCTTCGGGAAAATGCCGGTCGTAACAGATATAGACGCCGATCTTCACGAAACCCAGATCGAACACCGGATAACCCAGGTTGCCGGGGCGGAAATAAAACTTCTCCCAGAAGCCCGGCGCCACGTGCGGGATGTGCGTCTTGCGATATTTGCCGAGATAGGATCCGTCGCTCGAAATCACCGCGGCGCAGTTATAGAAGACGCCCTCCTGCTCCACCTCGTACACCGGCACAATCAGCGCCGTGTGCAGTTCCCTGGCCAGCCCGCGCATCAGCGTCACCGTGGGCCCGTCGGGAACCGGCTCCGTCATCTCGTACCACTTGACCTCTTGCTCGGCGCAAAAGTAGGGCCCGTTGAAAATCTCCTGCAGGCAGACGATCTGCGCCCCCTGCTTCGCCGCCTGGCGGATCAGACCCACGTGTTTCTCTACCATCGCCTGTTTTTGTTTGGGCAGCGGTTCCGTGGCCGGCACCGCGATTGAAGCCTGAATAATGGAACAACGAACCGATCGTGGCATTTCCTGCCACCCCCATCGAAAAGAACTGTGAGTCTTAGAAAGTAAATGAATTGCGCTTATTCAGCAATAGGGCGCGCAGACCGCGGAAAGCCGGCCTCTACACCGGCTGTGCAAGCGGTTTCCCGCCGGCTCCATCTCGCCTCGGTTTGGCTTCAACTGCGACCAATCCAACCATCGAGAGGAATGAATATATATGAGGAGATCGTCCGGTTGCAACGCGAGAGCCGCCGCGGCACGGGCGCCACCATCGCGAGCTCGCGCGGCTCCGTCCCCACCTTTCAAAGCGCCAAGATGCTCCTCCGCGACGACGGCTCTCCAGCGGCGCACGATCAATCCACGATTGCCCATTGGGGGCGGCTCAGCGGCGAGGCCAGCAGCGCGTTGGCGTAGTTGTTGCCTTCAAAGATCTCCTTCTCGGCATTCCAGTGCAGCTTGTCATGCACTTCGCAGGCGATGTGGCCAATCTGCGCAATCGTAATCGCCCGGTGCCCCACCTCAATCGGCTCCAGCGGCTGCCGCCCTTCGCGAATGGCGGCGATGAAGTCGTTCTTGTCCCACAGCGTCTTCGAGAAATCCAGTTCGCCCGGCTCCGGTTCCAAGGTCGTCAATTCCGGCTTGCTGCTGGTCATTGTGCCCGGATATCCATCCAGCCTGATCCACGCATCGCTGCCGAAGTAGCTGATGCTCGGCTTGCTCGTGGGCGTCTGTTCGCAGGTCAGCACCGTCCCGCTGGCATAGCGGTACTGCACCTTGAAGTTGATCATGGAGTTCCACAGGCTGGCCGGGAACTCGCCGCGCCCTTCCACTTCCACGGGCCCGGTGTGCTCGGTATTCATCGCCCATTGCGCCACGTCAAAGAAGTGCGCTCCCCAGTTGGCGATCATCCCCTGGGCATAGGTGGCAACGCGCATCCAGTTCGGGCGCAGGTTGTGCTGCTTCACGTCGTGCACGCGCTTCTCCGTATAGGGAACCGCGGCCGTGGGCCCGAGCCACATGTCGTAATTGAGCTCCGGCGGCACCGGCATATCCGGCTGCACCCCCACCGGCGGCGGATCGAAGGGAAACACAATCTCGATCCTCTCGAGCTTCCCGATGTGCCCGTTCCTCACCAGTTCCACCGCGTGGTTCTGCGGGCGAAGGGAGCGGAGCTCGCTGTCGGTGCGGGCCGTTACGCCATGCCGCTTGACCGCCTCGGCCAGTTGCCTGCCCTGCGCCACGCTCAGGCTGATCGGCTTCTCCAGCGCAAAGTGCTTTTTTGCCTTGGCCGCCAGAATGCCCATCGGCACATGCCAGTGATCCGGCGTGCCAATCATCAGGGCATCGATATCCGGGTCCTGAATCACTTCGCGAAAGTCGGCCACTTTCCGGCAACCGCGATAGGATCCCGATGCTCCGTGTTGCGCATAGTACGCGTTCACAAAGGCCTGCGCCTCGTCCATGCGCCAGGCGTCCACGTCGCACACGGCCACTGCCTGCACACCCGGAACCGCCATCATCTGCGGCATATTCGCGCCAAATCCTTGCCGTCCCGTCCCGATAAAGCCCACATTGATGCGATTGCTGGGCGCATCTGCGCCACGAATCTGCCCGCGCGCGATCACCGGCGCTGCGAGCGCCGCCGCCGCACAACCTGCCCCGGCAACAAAGCTCCTTCGATCCATCACCTTGCACGCTCCTCCTGGTTCTGTGCTTTCACGGCGCTCTGGATGCGCCCCCAGACCTCGCGAGAGAGTATATCGCCGCGCGCATAGGTCCGGTCTCGCTGCCGGAGAGTAGACTGTTGGCGCCGGTGTTTGCTCTTTCTCTCGGCAGCCAATTTTGTCTTGATAACCAACGGAGGAACATCATGAAGAACACACTGGGGCGGCGCGAATTTCTCAAGGCAGCAGGAGCCGGCGCTCTGGCCGGCGCACAACTGATGACGGCTCCCATCGCCAGCGCGCAATCCGCGGCCCCTGCTCCTGGGGCTTCGAATAATCCGCGCCTGCTGGCCGGCTGCTGCGCCTACTCCTACCGCAAGGAACTCATCGCCGGATCGATGACGCTGGAAGACTTCATCCTCAAGGCCGTCGAACTACGGCTTGACACCGTCGACATGACCGTTTACTTCCTCAAATCCACGGAACCCGCTTATCTTGAGAGCCTCCGTCATCTCGCTTATAAGAATGCCGTGGCTTTTTCCGGCGCGGCCTGCGGTTCGAGCATGGTCCAGGCGGATGCGGGCAAGCGCGCGGATGTCCTGGCTCAGATCAAGCAGTGGGTCGATGTCGCGGACCGTCTCGGCGCTTCTCATTTGCGCGTCTTCGCCGGCAAGCTCCCGCCGGGCGCCACGTTGCAGCAAGCCACCGATTGGGTTGTGGAATCGATGAAAGCCGCCGCCGATTACTCCGCTGGTAAAGGCATCATGCTTGGCCTTGAAGATCATTCCGGCGTCTCGCAAACCGCCGACGTGTGCCTGGAAATCATGCATCGCGTCAATTCGCCCTATGCCGGCATCAATCTCGACATCACGCATTTCATCCCCACCGCCAGCCAGGATTCCTACGCCCAGATTGCTGCGTGCATCCCCTACGCCACCGTCTCTCACATTCGCGAAAAGTTCGATGACGGAACCGCCATCGACATGGATCGCGTGTGGAAGCTCTATGCCGACGCCGGCCACAAGGGAGCCATGTCCATCGAGTACGAGGGCGGACCGCAGGACGATCCCGCTGTCATCGGAGTGCCGAAGCTGGTGGCCAAAGTGCGCGAGCTTTGCCACAAATATTCCACGGTTTGATGGCGCCGTCACGCGCGCCCTGTGCGCAGCGCTGCAAAGCGGCGCACGGCAAGGGAAAGCGTCCGCGTGATTGACTTGCCTCTCGCCAGACTCAATAATCGGAGGAGATGAACATCTATGAGGAGATCGTGAAGCTGCAGCGCGAGGGCCGCCGCGGCGCGGTAGCCACCATCGTGAACTCGCGCGGCTCGATCCCTTCTTTTCAAAGCGCCAAAATGCTCATCCGCGACGACGGCTCCATCGCCGGCACCATCGGCGGCGGTTGCGTGGAAGCCGAAGTCTGGCAGGCGGCGCGTGAAGTGATCGCCCAGGAGAAACCGCGTACGCTCAGCTTCGATCTCAACCAGAACCCTAAAGACGACACCGGCCTGGTTTGCGGCGGTACGCTCGAAATCTTCATCGAGCCTGTTCTGCCCTCATCGCTGCTCTACATCTTCGGCGCCGGTCACGTGGCCCTCGAGCTCTTCAAGGCCGCGCGCAATGCCGGCTTCGAATGCATCGTCGCCGACGACCGCGAAGCCTACGCCAATGCCGAGCGCTTTCCCGGCGCGGTTCAGGTCGTGGCCGGCGAGTTTGACGAGGCCTTCAAGGAACTCGCGCCCGCTGAATCTTCTTATATCGTCATCGCCACCCGCGGCCATCGCGACGACATGCGCGTTCTGCGCTGGGCCGTCGCAACCCCGGCGCGCTACATCGGCATGATCGGCTCCAAACGCAAAGCTATTACTGTCTTCCGCGAGCTCACCCGCGAAGGGCTCAACGCTGTGCTTTTTGACCGTGTGCACTCCCCGGTCGGCCTCGACATCGGCGCCGTTACGCCCGAAGAGATCGCCGTCTCCATCCTTGCCGAGCTCATCGCCGTCCGCCGCCACGCCGAACGCGCTTTGCCGCACATGAGCTGGTTCCAAAGCGGCAGGGCCAGCGCCGTCGACGAATCAGCTGCTCAGAGCGAATCCCTCCCCGCCCCCGCCGAAAAATAATCCCTGCAATTCATCCCGCTTCGCTCCCTCGCCCTCCGTTTCACCTGTTCACTTCTTCACTCATTCACTCATTCACTCTTTCACTCGCCTTTTTGCTCCCTCTAGCGATATCTTCTCTCTATGCAAGAACCCGTCCAGCTCGCCGGGCTCATTCTCGCGGCAGGCGAGTCCACGCGCATGGGAACCGACAAGGCCATGCTGCCCTGGCCTCCGCCGCTGCCGGGCGCAACCGGTCCGCCGCGCCAGACGCTGCTCTCCGCGGCGCTGCTGGCCTTCGCTCCCCTCACGCAGCTCAACGTCGTCGTCGCCGGCAGAAACGCCGATGTCCTCGCCAACATCGCCGGCGCCTGCGGCGCCGATCTCGTTCGCAACCCGGCTCCGGAAAACGGCCAGTTCAGTTCGCTGCAGATCGGTCTGCGCGCCGTCCTCGACCGCGGCTGCAACGCGGCCATCATCACGCCCGTCGATTGCCCACCCCTCAGCCCTGCCTCGCTGGAGCGGCTCCATTACGCGTTTCTCGGCGCGTTCGCTGCGGACTTCTGGGCCGTCGCACCTGAGCACGATGGCAAGCACGGCCATCCCCTGCTCGCCAGCCGCGCTCTCATCGACGCTTTTCTCGAGGCGCCCATCACCGGCAACGCGCGCGAAATCCTCCACGCCTACGCGACGCGCGTCGTCTACGTCCCGGTGCCTGAATCGCTGGCCAAGGCCGGCCTCAACACGCCGCAGGACTACGCGGCCGTCGCCGAGTAAAAGTTTTCGGGGGACTTGGGGCGGATTAGAAAAAGTGTGAGGAAAAGGCACGGCATCGAAGAAGCATCCCGCAGGGGCTAAAGCCCACATTCCATTTGAGCCCTTTACGGCACGACTGAAGTGGTGCCCTTTCGCGACTCCCGACATCGTTTTCTAATTCGGTCTATTTTTTCTGTGCAAGCTGTTTCAGCACTGCTTCCAGCGCATCCATCGCCAGGTGGCTGGCGTGCGACGATGCTTGCGGCAATCCGCCCACGGTGCGCAGCAGCTCTTCTCTCGTCAGCTTCTGTGCTGCGTCCATGCTCTTGCCGCGCACCAGCTCGGTAAGCGCCGAGCCGCACGCCATCGCGGCCACGCAACCTCTGGCGCGGAAACAGATCTCTGCGATCCGATCGCCATCGACTTTCAGGGTGAGTTCCAGAATGTCGCCGCACGCCGGATTCTCGATGCGCGCCGACGCGTCTGCATCGGCAATTGCCCCCGCGTTGCGCGGGTGCTCAAAATGATCGAGAACCTCTGCGGAATACATAGACCTGGGCGCCCCATCGTAGTGTAGTCCGTCAGAGATGCGGGATTTTGTTCGGTTCGATGACCGGAGCAAAAGGCGGCAGGGGCTATCGATCCCTGCAAAAGAAATGTCCTTGCGCCGTCCCAACGGGACTCCGTAGCGCGATTGGGCAAATTCGTCTCCCCACGCTAAAGCGCGGGGCTAACAAACGCTGCGCCTCCGGCGCGTTCGTACCGGGCATTTGTTTTGCAGCGATCGGCCCGCACGCGCCCGGCGCGAACCTCAATCTTGCGCCGCAGCCGCCCCGGCCCTCTTCTGCCGCGCGTCCAGAATCTCGGTGATGAGAAACAGGTCTGCCAGCAGCGCGCGTAGATGGATCGACGCATTCAGAGTATCCATCAGCTGCGAGCCGATGGTTGGCTGCGCCAGCACCAGTTCCATCGCCGCCAGCGCGCTCTCCGCGTCGCGCTTCACGACGGCAAAGAATGCCTCATATTTGTCGACTTTGTCTTTGTCGAGTTTGTCGTCGTAAGGGGGCGCAAGCCGCTCCTCGCTAATCGACTCCGCGCAACTCTGGTTGAGGCCGCGCATTGCCGCCGCGGCGCGCGTCAACTGCTCTCTCAGTCCGCTGCCTTCGTCGCTCGCCAACCCGCGCGCGGCATAGGAGAGCGTGAACTCGTAGCACTCTTCAATCGTCTCGCACTGCTTCCGAATTTCAGTCGCCATCGCTTGCGGCATATCCCTGCTCTGACTGGGGAGCCTGGGTCTTGATCACCCATCGTTGGGGATCGTGCTCCTCAAGATAAAAATCGCGGCTCATCCAGCCGAAGATCATCGATTTCGTGATGGGAAATTTCTCGGGCCGCAATCCCATGTATACATGCACCATCACCAGCGCAATCAGCCCCACTCCGGCGAGCCCGTGCAGCACGTACATCAGGCCCCATGTCATATCGCTGAACAGATATGGATTGCGCGTAAAGATGCCCGTCTGCACGCGCTTCATCATGAACAGGCCGGTGATGATTACTGCCAGGCCCGCCAGCAGGATCACACCGTGGTAGAGCTTGTTCTCCAGCGGATACTTGGCAAACTTGTCGGGCAACGGCGCATCCTTGCCGAAAAACCGCCGCGCGCGGTTGATGGCGTCGCGCAGGTCCGTCTTGTCCGGCCAGATCGACCAAAAATCCATGAAGAACGTGGCGTGCACGATGTGAAACAGAATCGACGCCGTGAGCACCAAGCCTGCAATCCAGTGATAGACCACCCAGTTGAACTGGATTCCCACCCTGGGCAGAAACGCCGTGAACAGCAGCGTGAACATTGCCGCCGCCATGATCCAGTGGAACATCCGCGCGGCCAGCGAGTGCCGCGGCACGCGCGCGGGAATCGCCGCCCCATTCGCCTCGGCCTTGCGCTCCGCAAATCGCTTCGGCGGTTTCACGACGATCAGGTAAAGCGCGTGCACGATCATGAAGCTGAGGCCCGCGATCACTGCGATCCAGATCAATCCCCACGCGATATGAATCGGAACCGACTTCCCCCACGGACTCGTCGCCCACTGGATCAAACGCATGTCGCCTCCTGTGTGCCTGAGTTCATGGCAACCATGCCGTTCGTCTGCGGCTGCGCCGCGCCGGCGATCGCGCGCTTTACCAAATTGCGCATCAGCGGAATCTTGTACCCGTTGAATTGCAGCGGAACCGCGCCTTCGACGGCGAGTTTTCCCGCCATCTCGCCGGTGTCGGCATTTGCCGGCTTGCCGCGCACCGCATCTTCGACGGCCTTGAGCCGCATCGGCCGCGGCGAAACGGCGTTCACAGCGATCCGGATTTGGTCGATGGTGTTTCCGTTGAGCTTGATGGCCGACGCCACATTCATCAGCGGGAAATCCCACACATTGCGGTCGCGCACTTTCTCGAAATAGAACTTCGCGCCCGCCCATGTGTTCGGAATCCGGATCGCCGTCAGCAGATCGCCGGGCTGCAACATATTGATGCGCGTGATGTCGATCTCCGGACCGACAAAATAATCCTCCGCGGCCACAACGCGCTCGCCCTTCGCGGTCTGCACCACGAATTTCGCGTCGAGCACGATCAGCGCCGGAACCGAATCCGACGGGTGCACGGCCACGCAGCGATTGGCGCCAAAGATCGCATGCTCGCGGTTGCGTCCCACCGGCGCATCGGCATAGCAAATGTTTCCGCCCGCGCGGTAGCACGGCCATCCGCCGCGGTAGTACCAGCAGCGCACGTCCTGCGAGACGTTGCCGCCCAGCGTTCCCTGGTTGCGGATCTGCGGCGAGGCGACGACCGAAACCGCATCCGCCAGCACGCCGTAATTCTGCTTGATCTCGGGATGATTCGCAATCTCCGTGAGCGTCGTCATGGCGCCGATCTCCACGCCGCCGCCCGAAACGCGAACTCCTTTCAGCTCTTCCACGCCGCTCAGATCCACCAGCACCTTCGGCTTCTTGATGCGGTCCTTCAGCCAGTCAAAGCTGTCCAGCCCGCCGGCCATGACCCACGCCTCGTCGCCGTGCTGCGCGAGCAGCTTTTGCGCCTCCGCAGCAGAGTCCGGCTGCAGCAGGTCAAAAGCCGGCATCACATCTCGTATGACCGCCATTGATGACTCCAACGTCAGGTTTCAGTTCGTAGTTCGTAGTTCGTAGTTCGTGGTTCAGAATTGGTTCTATTGATTCCGGCTGTCATTCCGCAGGGGCTAAAGCCCCGTGTTCTTTTGGGCCTCTGTTGGCCCGGCTAAAGCCGTGCCCTTGTTACAAAGCGGATTTGTGAGACACGTTGCAGTTCGTGGTTCTCAGTCGGCAGCGTGTCTACGTTCACTGTTCACCGTCCACTGTTTTCCGGTGTGGCGAGTCCGAAGTTCGTTGAAAAAGAAATGCAGGTCCTTCGACTCCGTTTGGCGCGAAAAACACGCCAAACTTCGCTCAGGATGACCATGCTATCGATATACGAACTTCAAGCTCATGACACTAGTCCTTGGTCCCTACGTCCCAGCCTTCTTGGTCCCTCGTTCCCTTGATCCCTGTCTTTAAATGCTCGCCGTCAGCGGATGCTGCATCGGGCGTCCGGCTTCGAACGACGCCAGAATCGTATCCGCATTCACCGGCGCGCGCTGAAAGATCTCGTCGCCCAGGGCATCGCTGAGCGCATTCAGAATTGCCGCGCAGCCTCCGCCCACCGGCGGCTCGCCCACGCCGCGCGCGCCCACCGGCGTTTCCGGATCGGGGATGTTGAGCGCCGCCCACTGCATGTCCACCGGCACATCCAGAATGGTCGGCGGCTTGTTCTGATAAAAACGCTTCGCCACGGCCACGCCGTACTCGGGGTCGATCACCCACTTCTGCCCGATGGCATGCGCAATCCCCAGTGTCGACCGTCCCAGCATCTGTCCGCCCAGCGAGTGAGGATGCAGCACCGTGCCCACGTCGCCATACGCCAGAAAATCCGTGATGTAGTACTTGCCCGTCTCCACATCCACTTCGACCTCAGCAAAGCTCGCCACGTACGAGAAGGTATCGCCGTCGCGTGGAGCCTTGTCGCGCGCCGCCACCACCAGCCCTTGTCCGGCCAGCGCCGTCACCGCCGCCTTCGTCACCTTGTGCACATCGTCGGGCGCCTGGTGTCCGTCGTAGATGCCGCCCAGTTCGATCGCCTTGTGCGCGGCCTGCGCCAAAGTCATTCCCGCGCCGCCGCCTTTGTGGAACACGCGCGCGTTGTCGACTTCGTATTCCTCAGGCTTTCCGCCCAGCGACTTTGCGGCAACTTCCTGCAGTTTTTGTTTGCACTCCGTGGCCACGGCAAATGCGGCTCGCGTCATGGCATGCGTGGTTTGGCTTCCGCCCGAAGCGCATGTATACGGAAAGATCTTCGAGGTATCACCCCACACCACGTCGCAAAGCCCCCACGGCACGCCCAGTACCTCGGCGCCGGCGCGGTGCACGTCCATTACCGATTCGGTGCCCAGGTTGCCGATTCCCGAGTGGAAGCGCACTCGCCCCTCGGGCGTAATCACCAGCAGGCCATCGAATCCGATGCTTCCGCCCACGAAGCAACTGAGCGAAACACCCACGCCGCGCGCCTTCGCGCCCATCCGCTTCGGTCGCGCCGCACGCTCCTGCCACTTGAACTGTTCCGCGCCCTGATCCAGCGCCTGCTTTAAAAAGCAGCTTGTCGCGTGCGCCCGTTTGCCATTGCGCGGCGGGCCGTACTCCGCCTTGCCCTCGGGGCAGTTCACGCGCCGCAGCGCCACCTGGTCCACGCCCAGCTTGCGCGCGGCCTTGGCCAGAATCGGCTCGATGATCGTGATGCCCTGCATCCCTCCCGGCGCGCTCTGTGCGCTGCGCGTGGGCGTATTCGTCATCACCGACACGCCCTGCCAGCGCATCGCCGGCACCTGGTAGAGCAACGACACAATGCGGGCCGACGAAGCGCCGTCGTCCTGGTTGTCGTACCCCCCGCTGTTGGTCACGGTGTAGTAATCGAGCGCGGTGATGCGCCCGTCCTTGGCGAACCCGATCTTTGCGCGCCCCAGAACGCTCGGCCGCGCACGACCGATGTAGTGCTCCTCTTCGCGGCTGATGCGCATCATGACAGGTGCGTTTAACTTGCGCGACAGGATCGCCGGAATAATCAGAATCACGGAGCCAGTGACCTTGCTGCCGAACCCGCCGCCCGTGTACTCGCTGACCAGCACCACCTGGTCGTCTTTCAGGTTCATCCAACGCGCAATCGCGGGCACGGTCTGAAACGTGCTTTGCGTGCCCGTGTGCAGATACACTTTTCCGTTCTGCCAGTACGCCATCGCGGTGCGCGGCTCCAGGCATTGGTGGCTCACGTCCGGCGTGATAAATGATTCATCCAGCACCAGCGCGGCGTCGCGGAAGCCCACATCGAGATCGCCGTACGACGACTGACCCATTGGTTTGCCCATGGGCAGCCGTCCCTGGTCGTATTCGGCAAAGTCCTCTTTGGTCCACTTCAGCTCTGTAACCTGCTGCCCGGCGCTGCCTCGCGTCCACACGTTTCCGTCCAGGTGCGGATTGGGCCCGCCCGGCCGTAAACTGTCCAGCGGATCAATGACGAAGGGCAGCGGCTCCATGTCGATTTTGATTTTTTCGATGGCCTCGGCGCAGGTCAGCTCATCCACCGCCGCCACCGCCAGAATCGGATCGCCCTGGAACATGGGCTCATTGGTCAGCGCCCGCTCGCCCCACTTGTTGGCTTTGATGGTCTGCCCGTTGTCGTTCAGATAATCGGCTTGCGCGGGAATATCGTCGGCCGTGAGCACCGCCTTGACGCCCGGCATGGCCAGCGCCTCGCTGGCGTCAATATGCTTCACCCGGCCGTGCGGCATGGGACTCAGCGCGAGTCGGCAAAACAGCATTCCCTCGGCGCGAAAGTCCTCGGCATACTTCGACCGCCCTGTCACCTTGGCGACGAGGTCGGGCGTTTTGTAATCCCTGCCGATCAGCTTGTATCCCGTGCCATACGGGCGCGGCTTTTCCTGCTCGGCCTGCATCGCGCTTTGTTGTGGAGTGTCCGCCATGACTCAGGCCCTCGCTTTCTGTGCAGCAGGCACGCCGTTTCGCATGTTTTCCGCACCCAGCATCATCGCGTCCAGAATCTTGTTGTAGTCCTGGCAGCGGCAAAGATTGCCGCTGATGCCGTGCGCCAGTTCCGTGCGCGTGGGTTGGGGATGCGTCTTCAAATACCCAACGGTCGCCATGATGAAGCCCGACATGCAGAACGCGCACTGGAAGCCCTGCGCATCGACCACCGCCTGCTGCACCGGGTGCAGCGTGCCGTCGTCCGCGGCCAGGCCCTCGATGGTGGTCACCTTGCGCCCGCGTACCGTGTTCGTCAGCACCGAGCAGCTATAGTGCGGCACGTCGTCGATGAGCACCGTGCAGGCTCCGCACTCCGCGCGGTCGCAGCCCAGCTTGGTTCCGGTCAGTCCCAGCTTGTAGCGCAGCGTCCAGGCCAGCGTCTCCTGCTTCATCACTTCCACGCGGCGCGGCTGGCCGTTTACATTCAGCATGATCAGGCGTTCGCCGCCGAAGCTCCGCCCCCGCCCGCCCGGCGCAAGAATGCGGTAGCTGGCCGCGCTCACCACGGCGCCGCCGGCAATCACGCCGAGAATGAAGCGGCGTCTGGTAATCGAATTCGATGGATCTTCGGATGGCTTTGGGCCCGGATTGGGATCGTCCGCTTCCGGCATCGTGGTTTCTCCGGTTTTCAGGGTCGTCTCGCTGGCCTGCAGGATTTGTCTCTTGATGCTTGCGGGGATCACACCGTCGCTTTTCGAAGGCGTCGCGCGGCGCTTGCCGCTATCTTATCGCCGCGGCCATCGCCGATGCAAAACCCACCGCTGGAGGTGGGGCCGGATGTTGATGAAATGGGAAGCTACGGTTTGCTGGTCATCCAGCGAGAATCCGCGCACACTCTCATTGAGAAGACGCGTTGGGAGCGCAGCGTAATATGGAGTAGCAATCAACCTGCAGGCAAGAAGGCTTCTGAGGCATTCCGATGACGGATGTCGAGACCCGCCAACGGCTCTCAATAGGAGTTCTTTTCGCCGGGACTGCGCTTCTTCTCACTAGCTGCGTAGCAAATCCTGGTTCTGGCTCCGCTACGCCGCCCAGTCAGGCAGTGGTCATCACCACTCAGCCGGCGAGTCAAACCGTTCCTATTGACCGGTCGGCAACTTTTACCGTTGTTGCCACCGGAACGGCGCCGCTCAGCTATCAGTGGAGCAAGAACGGCGTGGAGATTCCCGGTGCTACCAGCGCCTCCTACACCTCGCCCGCAGTCGCGCTCAGCGACAGCGGATCGACCTTCCAAGTCACAGTCGGGGACGCCTCCAGTTCTGCCACTAGCAACGCTGCAACCCTCACCGCCGGCCCGCGCGCACCTGCAATAGGGGACCTGCGCTATCTGCTCTGGCAGCAGGTGACTGTTCCGTGGGCCAACGGGGGTGAAGCAGGCGACATCGGGTTCCAATCCTATTCCATTACGGACGCCCTGGGCACTCCCCTCGACATTGGATCGACCAGGGTCAGCACTGGGGGTTGCATTTGGCCATTCAGCGTATTGTTTGCGCCAACATCGATGAACGGCCTGGGCCTGGATATGTACTACGAGTGGCAAAACACGAATTACGTGCCCTATGCGTCGTATTTGCAATCCGTCGCTGCCCCGAATGCAGTGATCATTTCCATGGACCTGGAGCCTGCCTGTGACGCCATAGGCGTGTCATGGGTACAGACAGCACAGACCGGCGTGTTCGACTTCAGGCTGGAGGCTGTTCCGCCGGCGCAGATTCAGGCCACGGTTGCCGCGGATGGCGCGGAAGGTCGCATCGTCACGGCCGTAACCTTCGACGACGCGTCGGGAAATGCCGTCCTGATTTCCTATGGTTGGTCGGGAGATACGACCACCGTCTATGAAGCCGACACGGTTGTTGCTACTCCCGCCAATGTCGCAAACCAAGCAACCATCCTGGCCGGTGAGGGATATTTCATCAGCGCCTTCGGGGGCAACGATACGGACGGCTATATGCTCATCGGCATGCGCGTCCAAGGCGATAGTTTGCCCCGTCCCATTACGAATGGACCTACCCCGGCAGATTCGGCTTATTGGACCGTCATCGTGTGGCTTTCCGAGCCCGGTTGGACTGAAACGATCGACGAGCAATGAACTCGATCGGTCTTTTGTGCTTTCTACGGTTTCACAATGAGGGGCTGGTTCGCTTGGCCGGACGGGCGACTCTCCGTCGAATCCGCCATCCTGTTTGCGCGGCGCCTCACGGTCATGTGGATGGGGGTTTTTGCGGTGTTCCGGGCGGTTGGTCGCCAATGGGCAAATCGTACCTTCGCGGCTTTCGCGGTCAGCGCTTGTACTGCCCGCGCTTCGACGGCAGAATCTGGATGTCGCCGAGGTCGTCGGTATCGTAACCTCTGCGATTCCAGCGAGATTCCTTGCCTTTATCGGTCTCTGCCACGGGCGGAGGCAGGAACTCGGGCTCGGCTGTCACCCAGCGCGGCGCTCCTCTGCGCGAAACCGGTTCTTCCTTTTTGGCCTCTGCGGGTTCAAGTTCCGGCCGCGGGGCCAATGACTCTAAAACGACGGTTTGCTCGGGATCAGCCGGAGCGGCATCCGCAGGCGTGCCCCTCGCGTCGCCATGACTGTCGACGTTCCCGTTGCCGTTGAGCTCGGAACTCTTCCATGGGCTCAGATCCTTGATTCCCAACGAGAAAAGGACGCCTTTCAACCCGCTCAGCTGCGTCGGCGCTTCGTCCGCGGCCTCATCCTCGTCGCGCACTTCCGCGACAGAAGGTTTTGGCCCGCCATTCGCGGCCGCCGAATACCACGTCCCCACGCGCGGTGCGCGCGGCTGCGGCGCCGCAGGATCGGCATGCGTGGGCGCTTCCGTCAGCCACCAGGGAGTCGCCTCCTGCGGTTGCTGGGCGGGCGGAGTTACCGTCCACGACGCGGGTTGGGGATTCGGCTCCTCCATCATGGGCCTGGGGGGCTTGGGCGCAAGCTTCGATTCAGCAACTGCGGAAGGCTGCGGCGGCGGCACTGCGAAAGGCTTTTCAGCCGGCCCTGAAGCAGGCTTTTCAGCGGGCATCGATGCGAGTTCGGCGTCCCGCGGAATGGGCCGGATCACGGGTACAGGCTGCAGTTTGGTGTGCGTCTCGCGCTTGTCGTCGATCACGACGGGCACGCCGGAGGGGATCACGGCGGGCACATCGGAGGGGATCACGCGAGGCTCGCCGGGCACGCGTTCCGGCTTGGGTACTGCGACGGGCTTTTGCGCAGGCTGCGATGCGCTCCCCGCAAACCAAAGCGATACGGGTTCAATGTCGCGCAGGTCCGTTGGGGTTGCCGGCTCCCGCGGAGCCGCTGGAGCAGCCGGCGCGGATTGCGCTTCCCAATTCTCCACAACAACAAGGGGCGCAGGCTGGGGAAGCGGCGCCGGGGCAATGGCGGCTCGCTCTGGCGCGGCTGGTTCCGCTGCGGCGCGACGTGCCGGCGGCGCATCTGAAGCTGCAAACACGGTGGGAGCCGCCGCGGTCTCTGCCAGTACGGGAATCTCCCGGGCAAGGCTCGAGTGCGAGGGGCCGGCGTGCGCCGCTTCCGGCACGATGCGCGGGCTTTGCGCAACGGTTCGCGCCGCGGTCCGTCCCTGCACGCGCAGGTGCCGCTCCACTTCGCTCACGGCGTTCCGGAAACTCTCGTCGGCATTCTTGAGGCTCACGCGGTTCAGCACGAACCCGACCGCCGCGGCGTTCAGGCGCTGCAGGCTGCCGGCGGCAGCGCGAAGCTGCGCGCGCGTGGTTCTGCCCGACTCAATCACCAGAATCGTGCAATCGGCGCACCGCGCCATGTATTCCGCCTCCGCTGAAACCGTCAGCGGTGCGGTATCGGTCAGCATCAGGCCTTCGCGATCGGATGCGGTCTCTTCACCCGCATGCGGCATCAGCGCCGCCGGCCGCGTGCTCCTCTGCAATTCGGTCCCCACCGTGGCCGGCCCATCGTTGGTCGCCGTCCGCCGCTCCGCAGGCAGGGGTCCCGCGGCATCCACCAGCACGGCCTCTTTGCCCAGTACTCCCAGCATCTCTTTCACGCGCGTGACAATGGTGGTCACGCCCACACCGGGGCCCGTCCCGGTGAAGACACAGCTCGTCAGTTGGCCATCCTTGCAGGCAAACTCGATTCCCGTGGCCAGCCGCAGCAAATGTTCCTCGGCTACCTCGTCTGACACCTCGTCGAAATCCGGCAACTGCGCCATGGGCCCATAACCCAGCAGCTGCTCGACGTCGGAAGCGACATACACCCGCGGGTCCAACTTGTGCGCGGCAACCGCGGCCCCCACGCCGAGTGCGATGAACGCAAACAGCAGCAGGAAGGCGTTGCGGATGACTCCCGCAACCGAAGGATGCGTGGGAGGAACCGCAGCCTCGGCCAGGTGCGCCATGCCCGGAGCGCTGTCTTCCAGCGTTTGATTCTGCAACTGCTCGTCGACCGTGTTGAAACGGTTCTGCAGGCGGGTAATATCGTTGGCCAGATCGCTGGAGCGCTGCAGCTTGGGCGTGGCGCCGGCCGCGGCCCGGGTCATCTGCGCCAGTTGCCCGTTGAGGCGCGCTTCCAGGCTGGAGGTGCGGTCCAGATCGGTGCGCAACTGCTCCTCGATGCGCGCCGCCGCCTTGGCGCGCAGCTCCTGCGTCGAAGTCTCGAGCGAGGCATCGATCTTTGCGAGCTCGGCCTGGTCCTGCTTGTACAGCGGATGGTTCGGTGTCAGATTCGCCATCTGCGAAACCAGCGCCGCGCGCCGCGTGAGCAAGGCCTGTTTCAGGCTCGACAGGCCGGGATCGGTCGCGATCAATTGATCGGCTTCGGCATCCAGAGCCGCCGAGGAGAGACTGCTGCCGGAGTTGATCGAAGTCAGCCGCGCCGCAGCCTCGTCGTGATCGCTGCGCGCCTTCACCAACTCCTCGTGAATCTGGCCGATGTCGCTGTCGTAATGTTCGGGTGCCTCGGGCCCGATGGCCGCCACGCCCAGTTGCGCGTTCAGCGCCGCCTGCTCGGCGCGATCGTCGTCCAGCTCCTTCTTGATGCGCTCGCGCTCTTCCTGCAGCATGGTCAGGCGCGCGGCATCGCTGGCCTTTTGCTCGTGCGAAGTGTTCTCGATATAGCTCGCCGCGACGGCGTTGGCCAATGCCGCAGCCGTATCCGCGTTGCGCGCATGCGCCGTGATGGAGACCTGATAGCTGGTGCCCACGCGCGCCACTTCGACTGCTCCGTGCAGCCGGTCGGCCGCGCTCTGGTCGCTTTCGCCGCTCTGCTGCCATACGCCGGGATTCAGTTTGTGAAGCGCGCCTGCCAGCACGTCGGGGCGCGTCATGCTCAGCATCTGCTGCTGGATGTACGAGTCGTACGTCGCAGGATCGTAGTTATACGGCCAATGCATGGGCGCCTGTTCGAGCACCGCGGAAGGCGTGGGCTGAATGTAGACCAGGCTCTGCGCCGTATACACCGACCAATACCGGACCATATAGATCGCTGCCAGCACCAGCCCCGCCAGGGCAAATCCCAGCGCCAGACGGCGATGCATGCGCAGGCTGCGCAGGAGGTCGAGGCGGAAGAGCGCCTGCTCGGGACTGAAGCTGCGCGGCGCAGCAGGTACGGTGGGAGCGCCGTCTGTAAGACGGGGCGAATTCGAAAGCGGATGGGGTTCGAATGTCCGGTTCATAGGACCGCTCCTAAGTACGCCAGCGAGCTGAGCTGGAACATCGGGTTGAGCCGCTGGAGGATATAGGTGGCGCGCCCGAAGCCGGATTTGGGCACGAAGATGATTTCGCCCGGCTTGAGCGTGACTTCACGAGATTTCACGGGATTCAGCACGTCCTTAAAGGTGAGGATGCGCGAGATTCCCGTGCTGGGGTCGACAATCTGAATGTGCGCGTTGTCGCCTGCCACGTCGGTGAGACCGCCGGCGTCGGCCAGCACGCTGGCCAGCGTGGATTCGCTGTTGACCGGGATCGCGCCCGGATGCTGCACCTCGCCGAGCACCGAGACAAACTGCTCCGTGAGGCTGGGCACATAGATCACGTCATCGCGCCGCAGCCGCATGTCGGCCAGGGTATTGCCCGACTGGACCAGTTCCCGAAGCTGCACCCACACCACCTGGTTGCTGCCACGATAAATGGCGCAGCGCTCGGGAATCGCCCCCATTTTGTTCGGCCCGGTCACCAGGCCGCTGCGCGTCAGCGCTTCCAGCAGCGTCGGCGTGCCATCAAACGTCACCTCTCCGGGCGTGGCCACGGCGCCCAGCACCAGCACGCGATTCGAGGTGTATTTGGTCACCGTCACCTGCACGGAAAGGTTGTCGTAGTAACTGGCCAGCGCTGCCTCAATGGCCTTGCCCGCTTCGGGCCGCGTCATGCCGTCCAGCTTGATGTCGCCGGCCAGGGGCAGGGTTACGCAGCCGTCCGGCCCCACCACCAGCTTGGCCTCGAGATCGGGGCGTCCCGCAATATCCACGGTGATCTCGTCGCCCTTGCCCAGCCGGTAGGCTTCGTCGGCAGCGGGCTCAAAGTTGCGCAGAGTTTCCAGCGGGTTGGGCTTCAACACCGGTCCGCTGGCCTGTGTCGTGGCGTCTTCCGCGGCCAGCTGGGGCGGCAAAGCCGCGGGCGCTTGTGCCGCCGCGACAATCCCCGCAAACAGCCAAGGAAGAAGAGCTGCGATGTGCATCCGGCGATTCATGCGGTTGCCTCCCTGCGCCGGAGCATTCCCAGACCCCGGCGGTACCACCCGATTTCCTTTTGCTTCTCTGCGTCCGTCAATATCCAGCGATTCAAAAAAGCAATAGCGCCGGCTGCGTACAAGATCCCTGCGGCCAGCAGCACACCGGCTCCCTGCCAGCGGTTCACCATGGCCACCAGTTGCGTCACCGGCCAGGCCAGGAGAGCTGCGATCACGTACGGCGCAAGCCCCGGAACAATGACCACGCGCAGAAAGCGCGTGAGCGGCAGATGCAGCACAAAAAGCACCCGGCCCATGAGAACGCAGGCCGAGCCGACAGTGGCCACAGCCACGGCCACGCCGATTCCGAACGGCGTCCAGCGGCCTTCGTCCGGATCCACGGTCCAGTCGACTTCCTTATCGGGCGTATCGGGAATCATCTGCACTTCGCTCATGGCGTGTGCGCCTCCCGTTGCGTCCGGGCCCATTCCGCGCCCCCGCGCGATTGCCGCAGGACCAGGGGCGTAATGGCCAGTTTCCAAAGAATGTGCACGGGCGCGCTGGCCAGTGCGGCAAAGTCGCGCCACGGGTTGTCGCCCAGGAGAACCGCTTCCAGCACATAAGCGAGCACCAGTGCGGCGCCGGCGATGGCGAACACGTGCAGCCAGTACACCGGCAAGCATGCCGCCAGAATCAGGGCCAGAACGCCGCGCGAAATGGGCAGGCTCCAGGCCTCGGCAAGCATCTCGGAGGTGCGCCAGTTGCCGCGCGCCATTGCCGCCAGCAATTTTCCCGTGGCCCGCGTGGCAACATGGAAGCGCCCGCCCTCCCAGCGTGCTTCCTGCGTAGCCTGTGCGGAACGCACCGGAGCCAGTGGAGCGTGAACGTACGCCTCTTCCACCCATGCCACGCGCAGCCGCGCCAGCACGAGCTGCACGTGGTACTCCAGGTCTTCGCAGATGCTGTCCACGGTGAAGGGCACGCGCTCGATGGTCTCGTCCGCTACCGCGAAGCCGTTCCCAAAAACTCCCGCGGAAAATCCCAGGCTGGCGCGTCCCCGGGCGCGCAACACATTGATGCCCCTGAAGGCCAGCACGCGCAGCCGCTCCAGCGAGGTTGCCTTCCGCGAGGAAGGCAGTTCGAGCTCGTAGCGGCATTGCGTTGCCACGGCGCCGCGCTCCAGAGCCGCCGTGGTGGCGGCAACGAGATTGCGGCTGACCACGGAGTCGGCATCCACCACCAGAAATGCATTGGCGCCCGCGGCCCGCGCCGCCTCAAAGCCGCAGCGCAGCGCCACGCCTTTGCCGCGCATCCTGACATGATTCAGCTCCACCACCCGCGCGCCGGTTACCGCAGCCACGGTGGCGGTTTGGTCGGAGCAGTTGTGCGCCACCACGGTCACGGGAACGCTCCACGCCTCCGCAGAGGAATCTTCCGCGAAGAGCGAGGAGTTGGGCGCACAGCCCGCCGCGAACAGCGATTGCACCGTGCGCTCGATCATGGCTTCCTCGTCGTGAGCCGGCACCACCACCGCGAGGCGGATCTCCCGCACCTTCGCCGCATGCGCTCTTGGCCCGCGGCGCAGGTTGCCCGCAATGCACACGGCCAGATCGGCAAGCAACGGCGCGGTCAGCATCGCCATCGCCACCGCCAGCCCTTCCGCTAAAAATGTGCTATGCGAAATCAACGCTTCACTCGTCCCCGTTCCCTGTAGCGATCGCCTTGCGTGGCCGATCCGTTCCGTTCGTCTCTGCCCGGCAAAGGAGCGCCGGACAACCCAAAAGCGCGTGCCTTAAACCAGCACGCGCCGGAAACCCACCTGCGGCGCCAGCGGATTCACCAGCTGCACGCGCTCCACCGCCGGGCGCATGGCCTGCACCCAACCGGCAAGAAGAAAGAACAGCATCACCACCTGTTCGCCCATATACACGGTGGAGAGCGTTGTCATGAGCCCAATCAGCACCGCGAGATGCGCAAAGGCCAGCATCCGGTCCTCGCTGGCGATGGGCTGGGAGATCATGCGCAGCAGCTTTACCGCGCTTCCCGCGACGATGGCGAGGAAGACCGCCAGCCCCGTGAATCCCTCGGTCACGGCCAGCATCAGGTACTCGTTGTCGATGGAAACCTGGCCGTCGACTGCGGGAAGCGTGGTGATGCCCCAGCCAAAGGCTTTGCGCTCCATCACCATCGGCGTGTAATTGGTGAGCAGCTGGCGGCGATAGATTGCGTTGCGCTGCTCTTCGGTTGAAGCCTGGCGCATCGCCTTCTCCGTGTACCGATTCGCGAAGTACAAGGCGCCTGCTAAAAACACGATGCAGAAAACGGCAAACACGATCGCCGCCTTGCCCATAGGCAGGTATCGTGTCAGCAGGGCAAAGGTCAGCGCCAGTCCCACGCCGATCCATGGGCCGCGCGACTGGGTCATCAGCAATCCGGCCACAATCGCGGCCAGGGAAAGGCCGCGCAGCGTAAACGGCAGGCCGTGGATGAGGCGTCGCGAGCCCCAGTTGCGATCGGCGTTGCGCAGCCACAGGCAGTACACCAGTCCCATCAGAAACACCATGCCGGCCAGAATCGAGTGGCCGTAGGGTCCTGCAATGCGCCCGAATCCCCAGCGCATTTGGGGCAGCCACCCCTCGTCCTGATACGCGCCCAGGAAAGGCTTGGCCAGCTTCTGCCACAAACTGCGTCCGGAAAGGAAATCGTAGAGGCTCAATCCCGCGACCACGGCCAGCAACACCACGATGCGCGCGACGAGCTTCTTGCGCATCCCATGTTGCTCGCCGTTTTCCTGTTCGATGAGCAGTTTGCCCGCCATGTAGGGAAGCACCATCGTGAGAACGCCGGCAACGAACATCAGCCCGCCATCCGCGATGTTGGTGCTGAGCCGTTGCGACCCCGCGAAGTTCGGCGAGAGCAGTTGTGTCCAGTCTCCGTTTGCCAGTTCCGTGCTCAAGGCCTCTGAAAGTCCGGCGCACACCGCAAACAGCAACACCCACAAATCCATCCACGCCCAGCGCCAGCGCCGCATGTCCTTGAACACCAGGGCAATGCCCAGGGGCAGAATGGCGGCGTCGGCAAAACCGATGGGGGGCAGATGAGGAAGCCGGAGAACGTAGTATTGCGGCAGCAGAAGAAGAGCGGGCAAATAAACACAAAGCAGCGCCTTCCGTGCCGAGCCCATGGCCAGGACCGCCCAGCAAACCAATGCCGGTATCAGAATGATCGCCGCCATGCCGTTTCAGCCTTTTGCCCTCAGGATGTCCGTTCGTATTCCGGGGCTCTCAGTCTTTCTGCCCTCCGCAGCTAATTGCCGTTCCACGCAGCAACAGATGTCTTGTGTTTCTATCCGCGAATCCGCGTTTCCGCCGAGACCACGTCCTGTTTGCTGCGCAGCCGCACGGACGCGTGCGATGCAGCTTCCGCAGCCAGCGGACGGCCGCGCGAAATGGCCGGCTGCCACTCGTCGAAGAGCCGCTGCAGGTTCCATGCGTGGAGCACAAAGCGAGTTTTCAGGTTGAGCCCGGCAAGCGAAAGCGAAAGTCCGGCCTCCAGCAGTTGGCGCCGCGCGCCCAGCAGAACTCCAAGTCCCGCCGCCGTCACCTGCTTCGACGAGTGCAGATGAACCACCATCACCAGTCCGTTGACGATGCTGGCCGTGGTGGCATCCTGCACCGCCGTCGCGATCTCGGCTCCCAGCCGGCCGTAAATGTTCACATGCATCACTTGCGGTGTGGTGGCCAAGGTCACTCTGGATTCGCCCAGGTACGGCCTCTGGCACCAGGCCGCGAGCAAGGCCATGGGCAAGCGCCGCGCCAGACCGGCGAAATCGCGCAGGTAGCGCGGGCTCAGCCGCACCGGTTCCTGCAGCAAGCGCATCGCCCACTCCAGGCCGTATCTCTGAATCCAGCGCGGAGCGCGCCGCATATCGCCCACCAGAATGTCGAAGCTGCCGCCCACGCCCATGGCAAGGGGAACGCCCAGGCGCTTGCGGTGCATCCAGATCCACTTTTCCTGTTTGGGATTGCCGAATGCGACCAGCAGAATGTCGGGGCTGACGGCGTGAATCTGCCTGAGGATCTCCGTGTGATCCATGCGGATCAGGTTCTCCTCGGCGGGAGCAAACGTGCCCACAATCTGCACCCCGGGATAATTGCGCTCGAGCAGCCGGCCGGCGCGATCAGCCACGCCGGGCTTGGCGCCCAGCAGAAAAATCTTGTAGCCCTTGCGTGCTGAAAGTTCAGCGAGCCTCGGCACCAGGTCCACGCCGGTCACGCGCTCCGCCAGCGGACATCCCAGAAGTCCTGAAGCCCACACCAACGGCATGCCATCGGGGAAAACCATGCTCGATCCGGCAACAATGCGATGCAGATGCGGATCCGCCAGGGCATTCAGCCAGGTGTCCAGGTTCATGGCGCAAACCTGGTGGGTGCCACCCGACAGAATCAAGCGTTCCAGTGTGGCCACCGCCTCATCCGCACTCAAGCTGTTGATGGGCAATCCCATGACTGCGACGGGATGCTGCAAGCCGTCTCTCATCTCAACGTCCATTCCCCGCCTATGCACGCGCTTGGCCTAAGCAGTGGATGCGATTGCCGTTGCTTTCACGGCTCATTCCTTCTCTTGCGCGCCCCATTCGTGCCGGCAACTGAATAGAAAAATCTCCGGAGGTCCACAAATCCTTCGTGGTGCTGCCACGTTGGCGCTGTGGCCTCCAGAGTTCACCGAAAGGGAGCCAATCTTATTGACTCCGTCAAAATCAGTGCCTGACATGATGAATGCGGGCTGCCTGATGGTTAGAAAGTACCCTTTGGAACCAACAAGAACAATGCCGCGAAGGTGGGCACGGACACGCGGAGAAATGCGTCCTTAGGCACATACCAAATCAGCAAACGGGTAACCGCTTATTGATTACTTTTTGTGTAGTTGGGCAGTCTTATGGCGTTGTTTGCTGCGATCTGATGCTCACTATTGATCCGGCCGATAAGCAGTGGCACATTTTCCCACCCTTTTCCGCAAAAATCGCGGAAAAGGATGGGGCACGGACGCAGTGTTTTATGGCCGGATCAATAAGATGCAGTCTCAACGCCGCTAGGGTTCATTCCGTCCATTCGAGAACTGCCATCGAGCAGGGAGCCAGCGTCATCTCGCTTCCCGCAAAGTGCTCCTCCTCGATCCGGACGTTGATCGTATCCTCATTTGTATCGCCGGGCGAGGCGCTCACCAGCCGCATGAGCGTCGCATTGGCGTCGCGCCCAAGACCCGCAGCCTCTATGCTGATGCGTCTTGCATGATGCAAGCCGTAGTTGAAGACGATGAGGCTGTGCCACTTCCCGTCCTGAAAGGCGTAGGCATCGATCTCGTGCACATTGCGCAGGCTCACGCCGTCGTTACCCGGAGGTTGGTCGTGCGTCGGATTCTTACCCGCGATCTCCACCTTCACCAGGTTCCCGCGGATGGCGCGGTTGGCCAGGCTTTCGGCAAGAAATTGCGGCCTTTTGCGGCCGTCGGCGCCCATCTCCACCACGCTTCCCCACAAACGGACGGTCTTGCCATCGGTACGCCCGAATCCATATTGCGGCAAGCTGAAGAGCGCCTCATCGCGGATGCCGTGGTCGCGCATCATGCGCAGCATATGCCCGGCCACGGCCACGCCTGCTGCCGCCGATGGAGCGAGTCGGTCGAGAACCGATTGCGGAGGATCGCCGCCGGTGGTGTGCAGGTTCACTTCATACACGGCCAGTTGCCGGCCGCCCGCCGTGGCAGTGGCTGCATGCACAAAGCCTTCGAGCGACATTTGCTCGGGCTGCGCAAGCAGTGGTCCATAAAGCTCGTCGTCATTCGCCCATTGGGTAACGCCGGACATCAGATAAGGAGCAATGGCCAGCGAATTGGCCTGTGGAGCCGCGGCCAGCAGAGCGCTGTTGCGCCCCGCGTACTCTGCCTGCGTGCCGATCACCAGATCGAAGCGGCCGGCATCGGCCCCGGCCGCAGCACGGAAGGCCGTAAACACGGTATTCGCCCACTGCCCGTATGCGGCAGGATGATCCATGGATTCGCCCTGGAAGAGGGAGTTCCAGGTTTCATTGCCCAGCTCAATGTGAATGGTGCGAAAGGCCTGCGTCCACGGTTCGATCCGTCCGGCGGCCGCGCGCAAGGCTCCGCCCTCCGTCGTTGCCTGGCCCGCCAGATATTCCGCCAGCTTGCGCGTTTCGTCCAGGCTCATTGCAGTTGGAGCAACGATCCACGGCTCCGCACCCGTCTCCAGGCACAGCTCCAGAAACTCCGGAATCCCCACCGCAACATCGTCTGGCGGTTTGAACCACGTGCGGTATCCCGACCGTTGGCGCGCCGCCGGGGCAGCTAAGAGATTTTCAACCGTGCTGCCCAGTCCCGCGCGGCTCTCCATCAGGCGAAGCACGCCGGGATGCAGTTCTCTCAGCGTCTCCACCACTTCGTCGCGGAAGACTGTATGATTCGAGGGATCGCCGCCCACCTGCTCAAGCGCCACATCGCTCAGCAGCACCGAGCCGCCGGAAACATGGAAGCCGGTTTCGACTGCTGCCGCGGGCAACGCTGTCTCGTTCGCCGTAAACTCCTCGCTGTACTGCGCCCATGCTGATGTCAAATGCACGTCGGTGTCGAGATAGCGGCGCAGCCCGGCAACGAGCCGCCCCACATGCACATGCATCGTGCTGACCCCGGCCGTTGATCCGGTCGTCGATCCGCTCAGGGCCTTGGCGCGAAAACTGAGCCGGTACCGGCCGCGCAGGTGCACAAACGACCTTCCTGCCATGGAGTCGAAGTAGGCATTCAGATCTGCCGATTGGCCCACGCCTGCCGCGTCGATTTTCAATACCTGGCGCACCGGCACGCCCGGCGGCACATCTGCGTGCTCGATCTCCAGCCGCGCGCCGCCATGCATCGCCGGCCACCAACCTGCGCCCGCATCGTCTGGAACATTCTTCTCAACTACGATCCAGTCACCCGCGCCAATCGCCCTGCCGCCGGAGTCGAGTGCAAAAGCATATCCGTCCGCGTCCGCCCCGCTCCCGCTCACGGACCCGCGCTGTCCCGCTGCCGCACCCAACAGCACTTCGTAGCTCGCGCCGTTCCAGAAATTTGCCGGAAACTGAAATCCCTGCCGCATATCTACGCAGAGCGACGTCCCGGCGATTTGGCAGTGAACGATACTGCGATACGTCATGCCCGCAAATTCAGGATTGCGCGAGATCAGATTCCTGAGCATTTGCCCGGAGTCGTAAAAGTCCTGATCGCCCAGGTTGATGCCCAGCCGGGTCACGCCGGCGAGAATCACTTGATTGGTCACGCGCAGATTGGTCGTGTCCGCGGCCTGTTGTGCGAGCCCCGGAACGCAACCCAGCAAGCCCAATGCAATTGCCGTAGCGGCAGCAATGCGCGAAGTCACCATCTCGGCTCCCATTTCTCTCACCGCCCTTCCGCACCGATCATGGACCCTGACCTTTGGCATGATTCAACTAAACCCATATTACCCCGCGTTGCCTTTTTGATTCACAGTTCTGAAACCTCGGAGCGTGATAATCGTCAATGTTTATGAGGGTGCGAACGTGGTGAAGACGCCCCGGAGGTATGAACCCAATGGGTGAGAAGCAAAACCGGCCTTTCCACTTCTCCTTGTTGCGACGGATCGCGTTGTTGCCGCTTCCGGCAAACTAACGATGATCGCGAGACCAGTAAATCGAATCGCTGAAGAGAAAAGAGGAGAAAAGAGTGTCCGAGAAATCGACGAGGAAGGCTCCCGATTACGCGGTCGAACACAGAACGGCTCAGAATCGCTCTGTTTTTCGGACGAAATTGCGGCGTTGGTCTTCCCATACCGCTGAAGAGCGGTATAATTCGAGCGAATCAGGACTGAAAAAGGAGATTCCAACCAAGAAGCTCTGGCGCCGCGATCTGCTTGACGGCCCGCGTTTCATCTTCCATGCCGGGGTAGAATTCTTCCGCTCCTGCAAGTATTGACCACCAGAACATGCTCGCCAATGGGTCGGCCTTAATGGAAATTCCAGTTCAGATAGCCCCAGCAATAGTGGGGGTGCCGTGAGCGTCGGAAGGAACACGTTTTACAACCTCGCTAGCTCAATCGCGCCGATGGCAGTGGGCCTGATCACGGTCCCCGCCTATCTGCACTTGATTGGAGTTTCGAAATATGGCGTCCTGACGCTCGTTTGGCTGTTTCTCGGGTACTTCGGAGTGTTCGATCCGGGGTTGTCCCGCGCGACGACCTACCATATCGCTCGACTGAAGACGGAGCCGAAGGCCGAGCGCCAGGCGATTTTCTGGACTGCGATCTCAATCAACTCTGGCTTCGGTGTCCTTGGGGGCATCATCCTGTTATTTGTTGCGCCGCCAGTCTTTATTCATCTCCTCAAGATGCCCGAGAACATGAGGAGCGAGGTCGCGCGAAGCATCCCCTGGCTTGCCGCAGCGATACCAGTCGGTACCATAGCCAGCGTACTCTTGGGAACGCTCGACGGTCTCAGCGAGTTTGCACTCGCAAACACGGTTGGTTTTCTCGGGACGCTCGCATTCCAGCTGATTCCGCTGGGAGTTGCCGTCTGGCTCAGTAAAGACTTGAGCGTTATTATTTCCGCGACTGTTCTTGCACGCCTTGGGATGGCGCTCGTATTTTTTGCATTTGCCTGGGCACGCTGCGAAGCCGGTAGGCCGCGGCTTGCAACGCGTAAGGCGGTCAAGGAACTCTTCTCCTACGGTTCCTGGATTACCGTCTCGAATCTCATCATTCCGTTCCTGGGGACGCTGGACAAGTTCCTGATCGGTTCATACTTAAACGTAGCTAATGTTACCGTCTATACAATTCCCGACAATCTAACACGCCGATGCTCTATTATTCCTGGCGCACTCTCGCGAACTCTATTTCCGCGTTTTGCCTCTGACCCCGCTCGCAGTAATCTATTGTTCAGAAGTTTCCAGTCGCTGCTGGCGGTAATGACCCCAATCACCGTAATCTTCATACTCGGTCTCCACTTGTTTCTCAGGTTATGGGTTGGTGGTCCGCTGGCGAACGGCGCCACGCCGATCGGAATCGTACTTATGCTGGGCATCTTCCTCAATAGCTTGGCCTATCTCCCTTGTATGTTTCTCCAGGCTACTGGGCGCCCCGGGTTAAATGCACGATTTCATTTGATCGAGATACTGCCGCATATAGTATGTCTCGTCCTTGGAATCTACTACCTAAAGCTGATGGGCGTAGCCCTTGCAATGTTATTAGTCAGCGCTCTCGATGCCTTTCTGCTGTTTCGTGCGGCTGAATTGAGAATCTGGAAATTGAGAGAGTTTCACATTGCCCTGGCATTCATTACGGCGAGCGTGATGATGGTGGTTGCTTTGGGGACTGGCCGCTGGCCTACATATATTTTGTACGCCCTATTGGCGCTCTGCTGTGTAATTGTATGTGTGGGCAGGTCCCCAGATCTGCGCCGTCGACTTTACAGCTCTCTTCTGAAATCTTCTGTGCTGGGCGCCAAAACATGAAAATTGCATTCCTCCTTCCCAGCGCAGGAACCTTTCCCGTCGGCGGGTTCAAAATTGTGTATCAACTCGCCGATGGCTTGGCGGGTCGCGGTTACGAGGTGACTGTCGTCCACCCGTCATCATTTTCGACGGACCCCCTTTCTATCGGTGCTCAACTGCACAGATCGGTGTTCCGTTATGCGAAGCGGGCACTTCTCGGCACCTGGAAGCCATCTGCCTGGGTCAAGTTCAGGAACAATGTGCGGCTACTTTGGGTACCGGCGCTGAATAGGATGTT